>Ga0157367_1000178_pt1 | contig 33755 bp, 24 predicted proteins | sample AttbisABBM2_FD_113142 | JGI IMG/M metagenome (GOLD analysis project Ga0157367, IMG submission 113142) | Fungus gardens microbial communities from leaf cutter ant in Botucatu, State of São Paulo, Brazil - Atta bisphaerica ABBM2 | ecosystem: Host-associated > Fungi > Mycelium > Unclassified ... | reverse complement strand
GAAGGCCGTCCATGCGTCGTGCGTGTGGCTGATGGCCGTCATGATCGGCACCGTGAACAGCGTGCCGAGCACGCCGAACGTGATCAGGACCGGGCGGCGGCCGATGCGGTCGGAAATCCAGCCCACGACGGGCTGCAGCATTGCGAACAGCGCGAGCGACGCCGCCGACACGAGCGTCGCATCGTGTTTGCTCATGCCGACCGTGTTGACGAGGAATTTCTGCATGTAGATCGAGTACGTATAGAACGCGATCGTGCCCCCCATCGTCAGGCCCACTACGATCAGGACCGCACGCGGGTGCTTGCGCAGCTCGGCCAGCGCATTCTGCTTTTCCCGCTTGTGCTGCACGCGGCGGGCCTGTTCGAATTCGCCCGTTTCTTCCATCGACGCGCGCAGGCGCATCGCGGCAAGCGCGCCGGCCGCGCCGATGAAGAACGGAATGCGCCAGCCCCAGCTCTCGAGCTGCTGAGTCGTCAGCACGAACTGTTGAAGGACGATCAACACGGCGAGCGCGAGCAGTTGGCCGGCAATGAGCGTGACGTACTGGAAGCTCGAATAGAAGCCGCGATCGCGGGCGGTCGCCACTTCGCTCAGATAGGTCGCCGACGTGCCGTATTCGCCGCCAACGCTCAATCCCTGGAGCAGGCGCGCGACCACGAGCAGCGTGGGCGCCGCGACGCCAATCGCGTCGTAGCCGGGGCAGAGGGCGACGATGAGCGAACCCATGCACATCAGCACGACCGAGACAAGCAGCGCCGGGCGGCGGCCGTAGCGATCCGCATAGACCCCCATCAACCACCCGCCAATCGGACGGGCAAGAAAGCCGACGGCAAAGACCGCGGCGGTGTTGAGTAATTGAGCAGTCTGGTTGCCGGCCGGGAAGAACGAATGGGCGAAATACAGCGCGAAGGCCGAATACACGTACCAGTCGTACCATTCGATCAGGTTGCCTGCCGACCCGGAGAAGATCGACTTGAGGCGCCGCAACTTGTCGGCCGAAGGCGATGTCTCCGGCTCTTGTGTCGCGACTCCGGAGGGTTGTGCGTGCGCACTGCGTTCGATGAAGGTCGGCTCCATGGCGTCTCCTGAAGTGTTATGAGCGTGCCGCTCGATGCGGCTTCAGGAGTAGTGCAACTATGGTGCCAACCCGCATGCATTGGGCCGGGAATGCAGTGCATTGATTTAATTGGCGTTTTTTTGAGCCGCCGAACGGGGCAGCAGGCCGTCTGTGCGGTTTTCCGGAATCCACTCGCGTTCGCGTGCGGTTGGCCGCCATGCGAGGTCCGTGATTTTTGAGCCGCGTACCGGGTAACACTTCCGCAATCTTGAGCCGAGTCCGACCGCGTGCTGCTCAAAAGGCATCTGTCGCAAGCAGGTGCTCAAAAGCCCGTCTCATGCCGGCGCGCGCGAATACCTGCTGGATCTGCGACACCCCGTTTCCCCTCGACCTGATTATCGCTTTCGCCGTTAAATCAGTCGCTTGTTTGCGATACGAACACGAGTTCGCAGAGGACGCCGGCACCAGCAGCCACCGCGAGCGCGGCAGCTCGGTGCCGACAATCTTCAGAACATTTCGTGTGTTGGGAAATGAGATCGTCTCGGTTACGCCCGTCCGCTCGCCGTCAACGCGGCGCTGCCGGCAACGGCCGCCGCGCGACATGCTCGGCTTCGGCACGACCCAAACCCAACGTCTGCAATACGGCCACGGCGGCGCGCTCCGCAAGGTGCTCTTGCGCAACGTCTTGGTCCTGATCCGGTTCGGCCGCGGATCGGCCCGGAGCGGCAACATTGAGTTCCGCGGCAATCGCCGCGAGAACGATGCCGGCCACCGAGACATGGCTCATGAAGGGATCGGCCGCGGCGAAGCGTCCGGCTGCAATACCCATCTCGCTATCGCGCCTCAGCCGCCGATGCATCCCGAGGTGCAGTGCGCGATCCGAAAATCCCTCGCGAATCAGGAAACGCCCCCAAACCGGTTCACGCCGCGCGCGCAACAAGGTGTGTCGCACGCACACGGCGACCACTTCCGCCGGATCGGCTAGACCGCTCACAAGCGCGTCGAGCCGTTCGCCGAACTCCTCGATCACCCAATCGACGAGCGCCGCATGGAGCGCCTCCTTCGATTCGAAGTGGTTGTAGAACGAGCCGAAGCCCACATCCGCCGCTTCCGTGATCTCGTTGATGGTCACGTGCTCGAAACCTTTCGTCGCCACCAGGGCGAGCGCCGCCTCGAGCAGGCGAGCACGCGTCTCGCGCTTGCGCCGCGCACCGCGCGGTTCGCGCCGCTCGCCCTCGCCTGGGCTCGCACCCTCCACCGCATGAGCATCGCCGACTTCCATGGCCCGTTGGCGGGGCCGTCGCGAACCGGGGTGCCCGCCGTTCACCGGCGCGCCTGTCTCTTTTTTATCGCTCATCCCTTTGGATCCAAAAGTCATAATTGACAATTCTATCATCTTCGACTTTAATGTCACCAACGATCGATGCTTGTCAGTAAAAACCCTGACGAATGATGGGTCGCCTTTCCTCTTGCTAACCCTTGCTTTGGAAACATCGTGAAACTCCCAGGTCTTGAAACGCGGCCGTCCTCGCGCCCGTCGTCCACTGCGTTGCCCCGTCGGGCCGGCCTTTGCCTCGCCGTTTGCGGCGCGGTCCTGCTCGCGGCTTGTCATACGCGCGAACCTGTCGCGCCCGAGGTGAAGCCCGTCGTCGCGCTCGCCGTGCATGCCGACGGTACGCCGGACGCCACCTCGTTGCCGGCCCAGGTCGAGGCGCGCTACGCGACGACGCTTTCGTTTCGCGTCGGCGGCAAAATTGCCGAGCGCCGCGTACACCTGGGCGATACGGTGAAAGCCGGGCAAGTGCTCGCACTGCTCGACCCCACCGACCTGCGCAACAATGCGGCGAGCGCACGCGCTCAACTCGATGCGGCAACGCACCAGCTCGCCTATCAGAAGCAGCAGCTCGCTCGGGATCAAGCGCAGGCGCAGGCCAATCTGATTGCCCCGGCGCAGCTGGAGCAAACGCAGAATGCCTATGCAACGGCGCTCGCGCAGCGCGATTCGGCGTTGGCTCAGATGGGCCTGGCCGAAGACCACCTGCGCTATTCCACTTTGGTCGCGGACCACGATGGCGTGATCAAGTCCGAGGACGCCGATACGGGCCAGAACGTCGAGCAAGGGCAGGCCGTCTATCACCTCGATTGGAGCGGCGATGTCGATATCGCCTGCGACGCCCCCGAGAGCGCACTGAATTCGCTCAAGGTCGGCCAGTCCGCGAAGATCACGCTGTCGGCTTTGCCCGGCAAGACCTTCGAAGCACGCGTGCGCGAGGTCGCGCCAAGCGCCGATCAGCAAAGCCGCACCTGGCGCGTCAAGCTGACGCTCATTGCGCCGACGCCCGAGATACGCCTCGGCATGACGGCTCAGGTGCAGTTCGACATCGCCCACGCGAACAACGGCGTTGCCCCCTTCGAGCTGCCGGCCACGGCGCTCTTTCACGATGGCGACAAGCCCGCCGTCTGGGTCGTTCAACCGGGCACCGACAAGCTCGTGCTGCGTCCCGTCACCGTCACGAACTACGGCGAGCGGAGGGTTGAAGTCGCCACCGGCCTGCACGACGGTGAACGCGTCGTCGTGCAGGGCGTCCATACCGTGAGCGCCGGCGAGCATGTGCAAGTCGTCGCCCCGTTGCATCCCGAGGACTTCGCATCATGAGCATCGTCGACCATGAAAAGGCGGGCGACACCACGCTCGCCGCCGCTCCGAAGGCTGAAAGCAAAGGCAAAGGCGGCTTCAATCTTTCCGAATGGGCGCTGCGTCATCAGCAGCTCGTCATTTACCTGATCGGTCTGATGACGCTGTTCGGCGTCATCGGCTACACCCATCTTTCGCAATCCGAAGATCCGCCGTTCACGTTCCGGACGATGGTCATTCAAACGTATTGGCCCGGCGCGAGCGCACGTGAAGTGCAGGAGCAGGTCACGGATCGCATCGCGCGCCAGCTTCAAGCCGCGCCCTACGTCGACAACGTCAAGAGCTATTCGCGCCCCGGCGAGTCGATGATCTTCTTTGCGATGAAGGACTCGGCCCCCGTCAAGGAAGTGCCTGAAACCTGGTATCAGGTGCGCAAGAAGGTCGGCGACATCCGGGCAACGCTGCCGCAAGGCATCGTCGGCCCGTTCTTCAACGACGAGTTCGGCGACGTCTACACGAACATCTATGCGCTTGAAGGCGACGGCTTTTCGGCCGCGCAACTGCACGACTATGCGGACCAATTGCGCACGGTGCTCCTGCGCGTGCCTGGCGTCGCGAAGGTCGATTACTTCGGCGACCCCGGCCAGCACATCTTCATCGAAATTTCGAACACGCAGTTGACGAAGCTCGCGATCACGCCCGCGGAGCTCGCTCACGCCATCGATGCGCAGAACGCCGTGGCGCCGGTCGGCACGTTCACCACACCCGACGATCGCGTATTCGTGCGCGCGAGCGGTGCGTTCAAGGACATGCATGCGCTCGAAGACACGCTGATTTCGGTGAATCACCGTACGTTCCGCCTCGGCGACATCGCAAAGATCCACCGCGGCTATGACGATCCGCCCGTCACGCAGATGCGCACGAACGGCCATGCCGTGCTCGGGATCGGCGTCACGATGCAGACAGGCGGCGACGTGATCCGGCTGGGCAAGTCGCTCGATAGCGAGCGCGCCGAGTTGCAAGCACGCCTGCCCGCGGGGCTCAAGCTCGTCCAGATCTCGAGCATGCCCGACACCGTCAAGCATTCGGTCGACGATTTCGTCGAGGCCGTGGCCGAGGCCGTCGCGATCGTGCTGGTGGTCAGCCTCGTCTCGCTGGGCCTGCGCACCGGCATGGTCGTGGTGATCTCGATCCCGATCGTGCTCGCCGTGACGTCGCTGTGCATGTATCTGTTCGGCATCGGCCTGAACAAGGTCTCGCTCGGCACTCTCGTGCTCGCGCTGGGGTTGCTCGTGGACGATGCCATCATCGCCGTCGAGATGATGGCCGTGAAACTCGAGCAGGGCTGGAGCCGCACGCGCTCGGCGGCATTCGCCTATACGAGCACGGCCTTTCCGATGTTGACGGGTACGCTCGTCACCGTATCGGGCTTCCTGCCGATCGCGCTCGCCAAGTCGAGCACCGGCGAATACACGCGCTCGATCTTCGAAGTGTCGGCGATCGCGCTCATCGTTTCGTGGTTCGCCGCCGTCGTGCTCGTTCCGCTGCTCGGTTATCACCTGCTCCCCGAACGCAAGCCGGGCGAGCACGGTGGCCACGGCCACGACGACGATATCTACAACACGGGTTTCTATCGCCGCATGGGCGGCTGGGTGGCCTGGTGCATCGAGCACCGTTGGTTGGTGCTGGGCGCAACGGCCATCGCATTCGCCGTCGCCATGGCAGCCTTCACGCGCGTGCCGAAGCAGTTCTTCCCGAACTCCGAGCGCCCCGAGTTGCTCGTCGACATGCGCCTGCCCGAAGGTGCTTCATTCGCCGCGACGCTGCGTGAAGCACAGCGCCTCGAGAAGACCCTGCACGGCCGCCCGGAAATTGATCGCGTCGTCGACTTCGTCGGCACCGGCGCGCCCCGCTTCTACCTCCCGCTCGACCAGCAATTGCAGCAGCCGAACTTCGCGCAATTCGTCATCACGGCCAAGGACGTCGAAGAACGGGAAAAGCTCATGAAATGGCTCGACGCCTCGCTCGAGAAGCAGTTCCCCGGCGTACGAACCCGTGTGGCGCGACTCGAGAACGGGCCGCCCGTCGGTTATCCGATTCAATTCCGCGTGAGCGGGGACAACATCGCGACGGTGCATGAGATCGCACAAAAGGTGGCGGACAAGGTACGTGCCGACGCGCGCACACGCAATGTGCAGTTCGACTGGGATGAGCCGGAAGAGCGCTCCCTGTCGTTCCAGATCGACCAGAACCGGGCTCGTCAACTCGGTGTGACCTCGCAGGATGTGTCGAGCTTCCTCGCCATGACGCTTTCCGGCTACACGGTGACGCAGTACCGCGAGCGCGACAAGCTGATCGACGTCGATCTGCGCGCACCCAAGAGCGAGCGCGTCGATCCGTCGCAACTCTCGAGCCTGGCCATTCCGACACCCAGCGGCCCCGTGCCGCTCGGCACGCTCGGCCATGTGAGCACGGCACTCGAGCACGGCGTGATCTGGGAACGCGATCGGCAGCCGACCATCAAGGTGCAAGCCGACATTCGCGGCGACGCGCAAGGTATCGACGTCACGCACGACGTCGACCGGCAACTGAGCGAGCTTCGCGCGCAACTGCCGATCGGCTATCGCATCGTGGTGGGCGGCTCGGTCGAGGAAAGCATGAAGGGCCAGACGTCGATCAATGCCGAAATGCCGATCCTCATCATCGCGGTGCTGACCCTGCTCATGATCCAGCTGCAGAGCTTCTCGCGCACGCTCATCGTCGTGCTGACCGCACCGCTCGGCTTGATCGGCGTCGTCGCCGCGCTGCTGCTGCTCGGCGAACCGTTCGGGTTCGTCGCCATGCTCGGCGTGATCGCGATGTTCGGCATCATCATGCGCAATTCGGTGATCCTCGTCGATCAGATCGAGCAGGACATCGCGGCAGGCCAACCCCGTTTCGATGCAATCGTCGGCGCGACCGTCAGGCGCTTCCGTCCGATCATGCTCACGGCCGCCGCCGCGGTGCTGGCCTTGATTCCGCTCCTTCGTTCAGGCTTCTTCGGGCCGATGGCGACCTCGCTCATGGGCGGCATCACGATCGCCACCGTGCTCACGCTGTTCTTCCTGCCGGCCCTTTATGCGACTTCCTTCCGTGTTCGGCGCGACGAGCGCGCACTGCAGCAGCCCGTCGTCGAACACGCGGAGATCTGATCATGCAACTTGCCATCAAGACATCCGTTATCGCCGTGTTCGCGGCACTTGCAACGAGCGCCTGTTCGTTGGGCCCGAGCGGTACGCCGCCCGCGATGCCGTCGCCCGCGCATTATGGGGCGCAGCCGCAACCTCAGCAGACCGTCGCGGCGGCCGGTACAGCGCAACATTTCGATGTCGGCGCAACGCCAGGCCCGCAATGGTGGAAGCTGTACCGCTCCGACGCGCTCGATGCGCTCGTCGAGGAAGGGCTGCGCAACAACCCGACGCTCGCCGCCACGCAGCGCTCGCTGAATGCCGCGCAGCAGGAACTGCGGGCCCAGGTCGGTGCGTCGACGTTGCCGTCGGTCGACGCGAGCGCGCAGGTCGAGCGTACGCGTTCGCCCGTCGTCCCCGGCATCGGTCCGAGCACCGAGCGTTACAACGTCTTCGTCGGTCAGTTGCAGGCGCAGTACAACTTCGATCTGTTCGGCGCCACTCGCTACGGGAACAAGGCCAGCGCGGCTCGCGTCGACGTGCAGGCGTATGAACTGGAGGCGGCGCGCCGCGCGCTCGCCGCGAATATCGTCGGCGCCGCCATCCATGTCGCGGCGCTCGATCGTCAGATCGCGCTCACCGAACGTCTCGTGACGCTCGCCGGCGATACGTCGCGCGACGATGCGCTGCGTCAAGCGCTCGGGTCGATCTCGCATGCGCAGGCACTGGCCTCCGCGCGGCAGGCCGGCGCACTCGCCGCGACCCTCCCGCCGCTGCGACAGCAGCGCGCGAGCACCGTCCACGCGCTGGCCGTGCTGTTGGGTCGAACGCCGGATGCGGCGCCTGTCGTCCCCGATCTGGACAGCCTTGCGCTGCCCGAGCACGTTCCGGTCGCCGTACCGGCGCAGTTGCTGCGCTCGCGCCCGGATATTCAAGCCGCCGAAGCCGCTTTACAAGCGGCCGCGGCCGATGTCGGTCAAGCGACGGCCCAGCTTTTCCCGAGCCTGTCGCTGACGGCCTCGATGGGCCGAGCCGGCTTCAGTTGGCCGGCCCTGTTCACCGGCGCCGGCGGCATATGGGCGATCGGTGCAAGCGCTGCGCAACCGATCTTCCATGGCGGCGCGTTGCTCGCGCATCGGCGTGCGACGAAGGAGACGTATGAGGCGGCGGTACTGCACTACAAATCGACGGTGCTGTCCGCGTTCGAGAACGTCGCCGATTCGCTCGCCGCGCTCGACAACGACGCGCAGACGCTCGCATCGACCGAAATCGAGGCGCGCGCGGCGCATGAACTGTTCGACGAAACGACTTCGCGCTATCGACTCGGGTCCTTGCCGGTATCGGCGGCGCAAGCAAGCGAACAGCAGTTCCTGACTGCACGGCTCGACGCGGTTCGCGCGCAGAGCCAGCGGCTCGGCGATACCGCCGCGCTGTTTCAGGCGATGGGCGAATTGCCGCCCGAGTCAGGGAAGTCGGCGTCGCGCGATTGATTCGCGCTCGTTCGGTTCATTTGCGATCGTGCGGGCCGGCACGCGAGAAGCGCGCCGCCCCGCCACGATCGGTCGTCCATTTTCGTCCGTTCTGTTTTCTTCCGTATGGAACATCGAGATCTGATTGCCTGTCACGAGTGCGACTCGCTCTTTCGCAAGCCGCCGCGTCTGCGCGGTCTGGTTGCGCACTGCTCGTCTTGCGGCGCAAGCATGAAAGGGGTGCGTCACGCCGGTCTGACGCTCGAGAAGATCTGCGCGGTCACGGTCGCCGCACTGATCACGTTCTTGATCGCGCAGGCGTTCCCGGTACTCGCGCTGGAATCCAACGGATTGACGTCGCACGCCACGCTGTTTGAAGCCGTTCAAGCGCTATGGCAAGGCCAGATGCATATTGTTGCGGCAATGGTCTTTTGCACGACGATGCTGTTCCCGTCGTTCGAACTCGTCGCCCTGCTCTATCTGCTGCTGCCTCTGCGCGCCGGCCGTGTGCCGCGCGCTTTCGACGCCGTACTGCGCGTCGTTCAATTCGTGCGTCCGTGGGGCATGACCGAGGTTTTCATGCTCGGGGTGCTCATCACGATCGTGAAGATGGTGAGCCTCGCGCGTGTCATCCCGGGAACGTCGCTGTTCGCGTTCGGCGCGTTGACGCTGATGTTTTGCGTGATCGCCGCGTTCGACCCCTGCATGCTATGGGAGATCCGCGACGAAGTCATGAATCGGGGTGGCGCTCCCGCCGCGCCGACACGGCGGCGCAACAAGCAGCGTGACATGCATGGAGATGCTGCGCCGGCCGTTGAATCGGCCGTCGAGTCGGCAACGGCCTCGGTCACCGCCAGGCACGCCGGGTTCATCGCCTGTCACTGCTGCGGCCTCGTTCACTCGCGCAGCGCGCAAGTATCCGATTCGCGCTGTGTCCGGTGCCGCTCACCGCTGCACGAGCGCCGCCCCCAAAGCATCACGCGGACTTTCGGGCTGCTGCTTGCCGCTGCTTTGCTTTATATCCCCGCCAATCTGTTGCCGATCATGCATACCTCATCGCTCGGACGCGCCGAGGACGACACGATTCTTGGCGGCATCTCTTACTTCTGGCGGTCGGGCGATTGGCCGCTCGCGGTCATCGTGTTCGTCGCCAGCGTCATGGTGCCGATGCTCAAGCTCGCCATTCTCACGCTGCAAACCGTCGCCGCCTGGCGCGGTTCCGATTGGCAGCCGCTCGAGCGCGCCAGGCTCTACCGCATGGTGGAGCGCGTCGGGCGCTGGTCGATGCTCGACGTATTCGTCGTGTCGCTCACGGTGGCACTCGTGCATTTCGGATCGCTGGCGCAGATCACCGCGGGACCGGGCGCTTTGGCCTTCGGTTCGGTCGTGGTGCTGACCATGCTCGCAGCGAACGAGTTCGATCCGCGCCTGATCTGGGACAACGTCCGGCGCCGGCCGGCACGCGCTTCCGCACGATCGTAACCGCCGCGTACCGTCCGGCTTCGACAACCCTTCATTCGATTCTTTCCAGCGATGCAAATTTCTGACTTACCGCATCCGGAGATCAAGCCTCGCAGCCGCTGGCTTCCTTCTCTGGTATGGCTGATTCCCTTGATCTCGGCGCTGATCGGTATCGCGCTTCTCGCGAAATCCATCACCGATGAAGGGCCGACCGTCACCGTGACCTTCAATAACGCCGAAGGGTTGGAAGCGGGCAAAACGAAGGTCAAATACAAGGATGTCGAGATCGGCACCGTGCGCACTATCGCGCTGTCGGACGATCTTCGGCATGTCCGCGTCAAGATCCAACTCGACAAGGAAGCCGGAAAGTTCGCCACGGAGGGCTCGCGATTCTGGGTGGTGCGTCCGCGCGTCGGCGCGAGCGGCGTATCCGGCCTTGGCACGTTGCTGTCCGGCGCGTATATCGGCGCCGATATCGGCCGCTCGACCCTGCGCAAAACAGCCTTCGACGGCCTCGAGAATCCTCCAATCGTGACCGCCGACCAGCAGGGACATCAATACACGCTGCGAGGCGATTCGCTCGGCTCGCTCGATATCGGTGCACCCATCTTCTACCGCAGGATTCAAGTCGGCCAGGTCGTCGGTTTTTCGCTCGACCCCAAGGGCGCGGGCGTGATCGTCAACGTGTTCGTCAAAGCGCCGTATGACAGGTACGTCGGGACCGACACGCGGTGGTGGCACGCGAGCGGCGTGGATCTGCGCCTCGACTCCAGCGGGCTCAAGCTCAACACGCAATCGCTTGCGACCGTCGTCATGGGGGGGCTGGCCTTCGAAGCACCGCCGGGACAAGATGCGGGCCCGCAAGCCGCCGACGGCGCGACGTTCAGGCTCGCGTCGGACGAAACCGACGCCATGCGCGAGCCGGACGGCGCACCGCTCTATGTCGCCATGCATTTCAACCAGTCGCTGCGCGGGCTGTCGGTCGGCGCACCGGTGGATCTGCGCGGCATCACGCTGGGTCAAGTGACGAAGATCGGTATCGAGTACGACGAGAAGGCTCAGAATTTCAGCATGGAAGTGACCATGGCGCTCTATCCGGACAGGCTCAGCCGCCGTTCGAACACGTCGCTGCCTGCGCCGAATAGCCAGGGCGGGCACGACATGCTGCAACACCTCGTCATGCAGGGGCTGCGCGGCCAATTGCGAACCGGCAACCTGCTCACTGGCCAGCTCTATGTGGCACTCGACATGTTCCCGCATGCACCGCACGCGACGGTCAATCTGCGCAACACGCCGATCGAGCTGCCCACCGTGCCGAATACGCTCGATGAACTGCAAGTGCAGATTGCCGAAATCGCCAAGAAGCTCAATCAGGTTCCGTTCGACAAGATCGGCGCGAATCTGAACGGCACGCTTGAAAGCGCGAACCGCCTCTTCGGTCAGCTCAACACGGAAGTCGTTCCGCAAGCGCGATCCACGCTGGCCTCCGCCCAGAAAACGTTCGACGCGGCACAAGCGACCCTTGGACAAGATTCGCCGATGCAAGCGGACGTTCACGGGGCGATGCAGGAATTGACCCGCACGCTGCAGTCTCTGAACGCGCTCACGGACTATTTGGAACGCCATCCCGAAGCACTCGTGTTCGGCAAGAAAGGGGATCGTCAATGATGTCCAACGTATTTCAAAGACGCGGCGCCGTCATTCGAGCATTTGCAGCGGCGAGTGCGCTCGCGCTGTCCGCCTGTGCCTCGTCGCCGCCGAGCCGGTTCTATACGCTGGCGCCGGATGCGCGAGCCGGGGCCGCTTCGAGCGTTTCCGGTCCCGCTGCCTTGATCGACATTCAGTCTGTCAGCGTGCCGAACCAGGTCGCGCGCAATCAACTCGTCGTCAGGACCAGCGAGACGCAGGTCGAAGTGCTCGAAAACGAACGCTGGGCGTCGCCATTGAGTGATGAAATACGCCTGGCCCTGTCGATCGCAGCGACACAACAGTTGAGCGACTTCAACGCTCCCCGTCCGAAGCAGAAAGGCGATGCGCACGTCTATCGCGTTGCCGTCGACATGCAGCGGTTCGAGTCGTGGCCCGGTGCGCGGGTGGTCGTCGATGCGATCTGGAGCATTCGCTCGCCGGGAGCGGGCGGTGAAAAGCTGACTTGCCGCAGCACGGTGTTCGAGCCTGTCGCCGCCGGTTACGATGCGCTGGCGGACGGTCATCGCCGCGCGCTGACGACCATCGCGGGGCAACTGGCGGCGACCGTTCGCGCCCTCGACTCCGGCGCGGGCGGCCCGCCAATGACGACGACAAGCCGTTCAGCGAATGCGGCGCCGACGGTGCAGTGTCCGTCCCCGGCGACCCACATCGCTAACGACGCCATATCGATTCCGGGATCGTATGCAGCCCGTTCGGGGTTCGCGCAATGAGCGAATACCGCTTGGCTACCCGCCTTGCCGACGGTCAGCCGAGCGGTATGCCGCCATGGCTTTCAGTCGGCTTCGACAGCGGGTTCCACGATCGGCAACGCACGCGTCGCAATCTTTTCGGCTTCCGCCCGTTTGAGGCCCAGGCTTTGCAGCAGCGTGGCGGCCACGCGCTCGGCGAGATGCTCACTGCTGAAATCGAACGCGTTCAACGCGTCAGCATTCGGCGCCTCCGGCGCGACGAGGCCGAGTTGGGCTGTCACCGCAGCAAGCACGGTGCCGCCCACGGACAAGAACGCGACGAATGGATCCGCGACGGCAAAACGCTTGGCAACGATGCCACTTTGCACATCCCGCAACAAACGCTGACCCAGTCCGCGGGCAAGCATGCGCGAGGACAAGCCCTCCCGTACCAAAAATTGGCCCCAAAGTGGCTCGCGATGCGCGCGCATCAAGGTATAGCGCACGGAGACGGTGATCACCTCGGCCGGGTCGGTCAAGCCCGTCGTGAGACGATCGAGCCAGTCGGCGAACTCCTCGAACACGGACTCGACCAGCGTGGCGTAAATCGCCTCCTTGGACTCGAAGTGGTTGTAGAACGAGCCGAAGCCGACGTCGGCCGCCTCGGTGATTTCGTTGATGGCCACGCCTTCCATGCCTTTTTCGGCCATCAGCTTGAGCGCTGCCTCAAGCAAGCGGGCCCGCGTCTCTCTCTTGCGGCGGGCGCCGCGCGGCTCCCGCGCGTCGGCGGCCTCCAACGTGGCGGCAGGCGTTCGCGGGGCAGCGCGCTTTGGTATCGGGCGATTTGTTGTCTTCGACATGACGATTCCGATCTCGATCAGAGCCGCAGTATAGATTCAAATGTCTCAATCGACAAAGTACTCACTATTGAGCACCCTATCATTTACTATCGCGGAATTGACCTCATATTTGGTCAGGCATTCGCCGGCAGCCTGCTCCGATCCGCCCATTGGGACACTGGACTTCTCATGGACATCCAATGAAACGCAAAAGGCTGACGCACGCGGAACGAAGAGCGCAAACGCGCGAGCAAATGGTGGAAGCCGCTCGGGCGCTCTTTATCGAAAAGGGGTTTCCGGCGACCAGCGTGGCCGATGTCGCCGAAGCGGCGGGCTACACGCGCGGCGCGTTCTATTGCAACTTCTACGACAAGGCCGACTTGTTGATCGAATCATTGCACTGGAAGCAGGACGAGTTGACGTCCAACCTGCGCTCCGCGTTGTTGAAACTCCATGATGCCTTGCAAAGCGACGATTGCTTCACCCTCTGGGTCGAGGCGAGCCTTCTCGCAAGGCGGGACCCCGCGTTTCGCGAGCGGTTCGATACAGTCCTGAACGACGCGAAACCCGCCATTCCGGTTCCGGAAGGCGAGGCAAGCGAGCAATGCGCGGCGCATCGAGGGAATTGAACGTCGCCGCTTGCCCGGTAAGCTGAACAACGCCTCACGCAGCGCCTTTGCGCGTGATGCCGATCTGTCGGCCCGCATCCGCGCCATCTACGCCGGCTCACGCGGCACCTGCGGCATGCCCCGCGTTCACGCGGAGCTTGCCGAGTAAATGAGCCTGCGCGCGAGAATGAGCCCCTAGAAATTGCGTGCCACGCCGACCATGAACATGTCCTGATCCTTGTTGTTGCCGGTTGCGACACGATTGAAGCGCAAGCTCGCCGCCCAGTCGTTCGTGACCTGATAGGTCACCTGCGCGCTGAGCAGCGCATTGAGTCGCGTTTTGCTCGAGACCTCGTCCCGATCATGCGAGACATACGGACCGACACCTGCCGAAAGCGTCCATTTGCTCTTGATCGGCGCGACGTACCAGAATTGCGCTGCCACACCTCTTCGGCCGGCGACGCCATTGTTGCCTTCGTAGATGAAGCTCGCCGAATAGGCCCACGCATTCCCGAGCGGCCGCTTGACTTCGACCATATAGCCCTTTTCGATCGGCACTTGCGGACGGTTCGTCTGCGACGTCCCGGCCCAAACGCTGACCTGCGTCTTGCCATCCGACAACGCCGGGCCAGAATCGCCGCCAAAATCCGCGCCGATGCCGAAGAGCACCGCATCGGAATTGAATCCGTCGATCATCTGAACGTGGTTGTACTGCACCTTGAGGAAGAAGCGGTTGGGAACGAGGTAATACCGCACTGCTGCCGAGGCCCGCACGCCCCATCGCTTTTCATTGCGCGCCTCGTTGTTGACATGTGTCGTGTCCATGCTGAAATACGGCCCCGCCGACAACTCGAGTGCCAAGCGATTGCCGACCGGCCAACGAAACGAACCCAGGGCGGCGAAGCCGTCGCGGTGGTGATCCAGGGGATGCCCCTCGTTCACATAGGCGAGGTAGACCGAGAGGTAGTCATTCAGGACGTCACCGAAGCCGACTTCGTAGGCACGCCAATGCATATCGCCCCCCTCGGTCGCGCGTCCGTCGCCATACACCGCATAGACGTTGATCGTTCTTTCCGATGGCCTGGACCCGGTCGGCAAACTCGAAGGACTGTCCTCGGCGTGCGCGTGGCCCGGCCCTGCCAGAATGACCAGACCGGCGATCGAACCGGTGACGACGAAGCGCGCATAGATGCGACGGCACTGTCCCATTTGGACACCCCCTCACCTTGGGAACCGCGATTTCCTGGACAAGTTGATCCTGCCTTCAAACATTCAAACTCAATCTCCGCGTCGCCGCAGCCACCGTGCAGCGCAGATTCAGGCTACCCGTGATGAAGCAATATCGCTCTGTCTCGCGACGAACAATAGGTGTTTGCCTCCTGCAATACCTGCCCTTTCGCAAAGGCAGAACCGCCCAACGGTACGCGTGTGGAAATCGTATCGGTATTCGGTGCGATCCCGATGCGTTTAGCGCGTTGCCACGCTATCCATCGTGGTAATCAGGCTGACCCGTCAACCGTCGCCGATCCGGAACACCTTGGCTCAACGCTGGCCCAGCAACACGGCGACATTGCGCTCGGCCAATGCGGCGATCGTGCGCGACGGATTCAGCCCGAGCGCACGCGGGATCGTCGCACCGTCCATCACGTAGAGTCCGTCGTAACCGAATACTTTTCCGTCCGCGTTCACCACGCCATCCGCGCGCGTGAGCCCCATGTTGCAACCACCGAGCGGATGCGGGGTGATCAGCCGGTGGAAGTCGCTCCATGTCGGAGGGACGAAGGGTTCGCCGCCCGTGGCAACCGACAGGCGCCGGTGCGTTTCGACCATCGCATCGACCACGGCCCTGGATCGCATATACGACCAGTCGAGCCGCAACACGCGACGCCACGGCGCAAACCAGCAGCGACCGAGGCGCATGCGCCCGTCCCCCGGATCGATCGCCTGGCCGAACCAGGGCATCATGTCCTCAACCGGGTCGTCGCAATCGAAATGGCGCGCGAAGGCTCGCCAGAACGTGCGCATCACCCTGCCGTGCGAGCGCTGCAGGTGGCGGCGCACGAAATCATGCGCAAGATTGGGCACACCGCCATCCTCGACGAACAAGGGCTGACCATTGTCGGCGGCCCCGTCGAGCAGGTCGATCGCCGCGGAAATGGTGACGCCGTGCGACGGCGAAATCTTCCGGCTGCCGTAGAAGGCCGGCGTCACGAAGTCGCCGTTGAAGGCCCAGCCCCAGCCGAGCCGCGGCGATAGATTCGGCAGCGTGCGATGCGCGTCGCGACAGCGGAGCAGCAACTCGGTGCTGCCGATCGATCCGGCGCTGACGATCACCCTGGTCGCCGTGACGGAGCCGGGCATGAAACTGCCCGCGGCGGGATCGATGACGTTGAAATGCACGCGCCATCCCTGGCCGAGCGGCTCGAGCTTTTGCACGACGTGCAGCGGAAGGATCGTTGCGCCATGACGCTCGGCCACGGCCAGATAGTTGAGATCGAGCGTATTCTTCGCCGACACCTGGCATCCGATGTCGCAATTGCCGCAGTGTACGCACGTGCCTTGCGATACCCCGTGCACGTTGACGTGCCTGACAGAATGCCGGTCGTCGCGCGCGCCGGGCAAGGACGGATCGTAGGTCGACGAGAACGACACGGCGAGCGGCAACTTGCGATACCGATCGCCCCAACCGCAGGCGTCGGCAGCGTCGCGCAACAAGCGGGCGCGTTCGCCGATCTGGTTGTCGGGCACCTCCTGGACCGACAGCATCCAGCCCACGCGCTGATAGTAAGGCTCGAGCGCCTCGTACGTGATCTCCGGCGGCCAGCCATGCTCGAAGGCGTCGGGCTTGGCCTCGACCGAGACGTTGGCGTAGATCAGCGACCCGCCGCCCACGCCAGCGGCAGCCACCACCGACATGTTGGAAAACACACGCAGGTCGGCCCAGCCATGGAATCGTTGCGGGTTCTGCTGGTTCCAAAGCCACGGGTCGGTCTCGTCGCGCGGATACGTCTTCGGCGTCCAGCGCCGGCCACGCTCCAGCACCAGCACCCGCCATCCCGCTTCCGCGAGGCGGCAGGCCGCCACCGCTCCTCCGAAGCCACTCCCGACCACGATGACATCGTATTCAAGCGCGCTCATGACGACGATCTCCTGACGCAGGTGCGCCACGGTTCCAATGCGAAAAACCTGAAGCATCCCCGGATCTCCGACGGCATCGCGATGTCGGACGGAGCGAAGCCGATGTGGGCCGTCAGGCCGCTTTCGTGTTGGATGAAGCGCAACAGCTTCCCGGGAAATTGTGTGGCAACACCCGACATCGTCTTTCCCCGAGCTTGCCCGGCGGACCCGGCGAATTGTCGGACGACAGATGCAATTCCCTTTGTTTTCATTGGGTTAAGCGCGCATTGCGCGGGCGTGATGCGGGCTGGCACGCCCCATGCGTATGTAGCTGCGAGCGCAACGAAACGTGCTCTCTTCCAAACCGCAGCAAACCTAGGAGATTTATCATGTCCGCACTGATGATCAACGACCTGTCCCGCGCCCATGAACTCAGCCGCAAGGAAATGGCTTCCGTCCGCGGGGGTAGCGTGTTCCAGAACTTCGGCGTCAACAACATCGCAACCGGCGGCGGCTTCTCGTTCGCGAGCCCCAATACCATCACGGCCCCGGTCACCCAGGTCGATGCATCGACCCACCTGGATCTCACCAGCGTGACCAATTCGATCAACAACCTCGGCGGCCTGGTCGTCAGCAAGCTGGGCCTGTAAGCTTCGCCAGACGTCCGCTCAGCGGCACCGTGTCCGATAGCGTCGTACCGAAGCGCTCCAGCCCGCCGCGGGGTTGTCCTCGCGGCGTTCAAAGCCCGCCAGGCCGTGTTCCCTGGCGGGCTTCCTTGCATGATAAAAACGCAGCCGGCATGAACGGGCAGATGGGCTGACACCCGGTCAGCGGCACCGTCCGCCCCCATCAGCGGCTGGGGCGATCCCGCCGCGCCTTCGACCTCCCTCCCCTGCACGCGAATCCGCTCCACCTCGTCGAGGTGGATGGCGCCGCGGCGCCAGTCATGGTGCCGCGTGGTCGCATCGATGCGTCGTTGGCCGTCGGCGCGGCACCCCCGATGCGTTGCGCCGTTCCGAATGGTACGCCGTAAATTCAGTGATCCGAAGTACCTCGTGCCGATCTTTGCATCAATGCTGGTTGCTGCCGACCGTCGGCGCATCATCGCGTCGGCGACTTTCTTGCGCAGGCGCTCACACGCTGCGGCTGCCCATCGATGCCTTCGACGCGAATCGCGAGCGCCACGTCCCATTCCTGTTGGCCGGGATAGAACAGCAGCCGCGGAAACCGTCTGGAAAAGCCCGACACCACCGTGCTTCGATCTTGCCCGGCGAACCCGGCGAAATGCCGTCGAGCGGGCTGAATTTCGTTTGTTTTCATGAGGTTGGATGGAGTTCCCGCACGCATGAGCAGAGGCTGGCACGCCCCGTGCATTGGTAGCTGCGAGCGCAACGAAACGTGCTCTTTCCCAAACCGCAGCACACTCAAGGAGATTGACCATGTCCGCACTGATGATCAACGATCTGTCCCACGCCCACGAACTCAGCCGCAAGGAAATGGCTTCCGTCAGCGGGGGTAGCGTGTTCCAGAACGCAGGTATCAACAACATCGCAACCGGCGGCGGCTTCTCGTTCGCCAGCGCCAATACCATCACGGCTCCGGTGACGCAGGTCGATGCATCGACCCACCAGGATCTCACCAGCGTGACCAACTCGATCAGCAACCTCGGCGGCCAGGTCATCGCGAAGCTGGGCCTGTAAGTTTCGCGATGCTTGCTTGCAGTGGCAGCCGTTTCTCGATCGTGTCGTACCGAAGTTCCTCAGCCCGCCGCGGGTTCGTCCCGCGGCGTTTCAAGCCCGCCAGGTCCCGTTGGCGGGCTTCTTTACATGGTCGAAAGCGCAACCGGCCTTCATGCCGCATCCACTGCTGCGCAGCGGACTGCATCGCGCCATCCGAGATCGAGCCCCGCACGCGTGTAACTCTGTGCCAACAGGTCCCTGCTGCGCTCGTAGCTTTGTGTCACCCAGTCGCAGTACAGCGCGGCCAGCACGCTCGCCCGACCGGGATGACGCGAAACGTCGACGGCCGTTGCGCCCGCGCGCAGGCCCGAAGCGATGGCAAAACGCAAACCGTCTCCTGTCGCGGGGTCGAGATAGCCCGCCGCATCGCCGCACACGATATAGCCCGGGCCCGCGGTCTGGCGCACGCACTGCCAGCGCCTGCCCTCGCGCCACACCGGGCCGACGGGTGACGTGTCCGCCGGCCACGCGATCTCGCCATCGCGCAGCGTCGATAGCGACGTCCAGATCCGAAACGTGGACGTTGCCCTCATCCACAGCCAGCCGCCACGCGCGATGTTCCAGTATGTGCCGAGGTGCGCGCCAGGCCCGCACGCGTAGCCGCGGCGAAGCCAGAACAGCGAAGAGTCGGTCGCCACATCGAGCCGCATCGCGCGACGCAGCCACCCGTTGACGCCGGTTGCATCGATCACGGTGCTGGCGCCGACATCGCCATCGCCGTGCGTGATGCCCATGACCGCGCCGCGTTCGACACGCGCGAGCAGTCCGCCGGCGGGCGCACGCGAATAGCGAACGCCGGCAGCCAGCGCTTCGGCACGCAGGCCGTCGTCGAGACGGCTGCGGATGACCGCATGTCCCCGCTGCGCATCGGCCCGCTCATCGAGCCATGTATGCGGTTGCCGGGCCAGGCTCGGCGCCAATCGATCGAGCAGCGCGAGCGCGGCGCCGGACACGCATTCCGGTGCCGCACGCGAACGCCCGCGGCCCAGCATCCACACGTTGCCGCCCGCTCTCGCCGCAGCGATCGCTGCAGCGCATCCGGCAGGCCCGTCGCCGATCACGAGCACGTCGATCGCATTCATCGCGTTTCCCTTCAGTAAAGCTTGAGCGCGTCCGGCCCCGGTGGGCAGCGCAGCACGTGCCCGATCACCCGGGCCTCGGTCGCATCGCAACGGATCGCCTCACCGTAGCGCACGCGCAGCCGTCCCGGCATGTGCTGCTCCGGCGTCGTATCGGCAGCAGGAAGAACAAAAAGAAAGCGATAGCGCCCGGCACCGCCCGGCGCGTCCGTATTGTCGGTTTCGCGAAGTGCCCGTGCGGATACCAGCCACAGCTTCGTATGCGACGGCGTTTGCCCGTTGTCGCATGCGGCGACGGCATGGCGCAATGCGCCGATCCGCCGGATCAGCTCGGCCGAGTCGACATGCTCGAACGCGCCGTACAGCATCTCGCCGTGCAGCGCGTTGGCGACGTAGTCCGAGCGTTCGATGTCCGCGTAATCCACGTTGCCGTCGGGCGTCAGGTACGGGCCGTATTCGCCGTCCCATCCGCGCCGCGTGTTCGACTCGTCGCCGCACGTGACCAGCGGATGACACGGATGCAGGCCGAGTTCATGGTCGAGCATGGGGATCGCGGTCGGCGCGTCGCTCCGGTTGAAGGTTCTGGACGCGTCAGGACTCACGGCGGGCCAGAAGCTGTTGGAGGCCGCGCACAGCTTGATATCTTCGGCGAACGGGCTGCCCAACCCGAAGGTGGCGAGGAAGATGCCCCGCCGGTTGCCCGCGTAGGTGACGTCCCAGCCGGGCGCAAACACACCCGAAGACGCGTCGGACAGAAACGAGGTCATGCGCGGCATCTGCACGTCCCGGTCCCGCCGCCGCGCCGAGCGTGCCGCCCGGCTGAACGCGACGGCGACCGTCTCGTCACGCGGTGAAAATGCGGGCGTATGGCTGAACGGATCGATGTGGTGGGGATTGGCCGGCAAGCGCTCGGCGCTGAGCGATATCGGCGAGCCGCTCCTGAACTGCGACTTCGGATCGATCTGCCGGTCCGTGAACCAGCGCTGCAGTTCCGCCTGGTCGGCGTACGGGTAGAAATCCGGCGCGGCAACGACCGAATAGGCCGGGCGTACCGCGTGTTGCGCCAGCTCGGCGATACGGATCGTCACGACGCCTTCGCTGCAGTGATCCAGAAACAACTGCGCGCGATAGCCGCCTTTGCCGACTTCCCCGAGAAATTTCTGTCGGTCGACGGGATGGGCGCGCATATCCGTGCAGGAGCCGTCCTCACGCGCCTTGTGCCGGATGTTGATGAACTCCGGTGCATTGCGGGGCTCGGGAAATCGAAGCCATCCGGGCGCGAAATGCGGAAAATAGTGCTGCCGCACGTCGTCGACGGCGGCCAGCACCAGCTTCCACAGATTCGTGATGATCCTCATCGTCGTGAAGCGCCGGTTGGCGAGCGGGGCCAGCCGCCATCGAGCCGGCACGCCGAAGCCGTGCACCCCGAAGTTGGCCGCGTTCACCGGCTCGATCAGCGGCCGCGCGGCCGGTATCAAGAGCACGGCCGCGCCCGAACGCTTCAGCGCGACTGCCGGTGCGCCCGCGCCGGCAGGCGGGGCCGCGCCGGCGTCCTGGCAGCAGATCGCATACGGTGCGCCGCCCAGATCGCCCGATGGCGACGGCCGCACGCCCCAGCGCGCCTCGACGGCCCGCTTCAGCTTCTCGCCGCGATGGCAGTGGCCATATTGCAACGTCAACCGGCGTCCGGGCAGGCATTCATCGGGAAACAGCTTGCGCACCGGTTCGATGAAGGTTCGCCGATCGTCGCCCGCTTGCCTGCCCTCGATCAGCGCGAGCGTGCCGGGGCCGGTGACCCGGCGCACGAGAAACGCGCCATAGCGCGCCGGCATCGCGCGGACATGCTCGATTCCGTCCGCCACGTGCGGCACGAAGCTGCGGGTCTGCTCGTCATAGCTTGCGTCGAAGTCGCCGTTGCGTGCAATGCCGAGTCGCGAGAACACGAGGTCCGCATGCTGCTGATGTCCGGTACGGCGCGCGGGCCGGTACTGGTAAGCCAGCACCGCGATGTCCAGCGTCTGCCAGTCGGGCGGCAACGGCGCCAGCGAATCGATGTAGTTCTCCAGCAAATCGATTGCCTCGAGGCGCACGCCGGCATCCGGCGACGGGCACGTGGACAGTGCCAGCATGTGATAGATCAGGCTGCGCGCAGGGTCGCCGGGCTCGATCGCCCGCGTGGTATCCCGGCAGAGATCGTGAATGCCCGGATCGTCCCAATCGATCGGCAGTGGCCGGCTCAGTCGCTTCGCCGTCTCCTCGGGCGTGCTCGAATCGGACAGGTCGAGACCGTGACGTTCGAACGCTTCTCGCCACGGCACCGGCAACTCGAGCAACAACGCATGAACCTCATCGACAAGCATCGACGGCCTCCGGCGGTGGTGCGTCCGAAGCGGTCGGCACGATGCGCTTCGCGTCGCGGAACCCCACGCATATCGATCCGCTCGCGGCAGGCCGCGTCTTCAGCGCTGGTTTCAAACGAACCTCACATTCAGGTTCTCGGTTGCCGAGATCAGTGACTAATATAGGTGATTGCAGCTGCAATGAAATGTCGGATTGTGTTCGAAACATTGAATTCCCGAGGCACGTGGCGTGATTCCCCGGTGGGGCCGTGACTCGATCCACACATGTCGGCGGCCACTTCATGTTGACGCGCAGAACCTTCGTGCTGGGCAGTGCGGGCGTGGCGGGCACGCTGGTGATCGGCTGGGCGTGGTGGCGCCGCGACGACCGGCTGGCCATCCCCGCGCAGCTGGAGATGTCGCGCGTCGACGTGCCGCTGAACGGCTGGGTGATGATCAGTTCCGCTAACGACGTGACGATCGTCATGAGCAAATCCGAAATGGGCCAGGGGATACATACCGGCGCGGCCATGTTGCTGGCCGAAGAGCTGGATGCGGACTGGTCGCGGGTGCGCATCGTCATGTCCCCGCTCGACACGATCTACAAGGACCGCGAATCCCTGGCCGACGGCCTGCCGTTTCGTCCCGATGACGACAGCCTGCTCGCGCGCGGCGCGGCGGCCCTGGTGCGCCACGGAGCACGCTATCTGGGCTCGATGGTAACGGGCGGATCGACGAGCATGATCGATCTGTGGGAGCCCATGCGCGAGGCGGGCGCCACGGCCCGCATCATGTTGCGCAGCGCCGCGGCGAAGCTTTGGCACGTGCCCGTTGCCGAATGCGAGACGAAAGCCGGCGTCGTGCTGCATCGGTCGGGGCGCTCGGCGACGTACGGCGAACTTGTCCCGCTCGCGCGGGACGTGCCGCGCCCGGCACATGTCGATCTGAAGGACCCGAAGACGTTCATGCTGGTCGGGAAGCGGCTGGGCCGCATCGAGGCGCATGCGAAGCTCGACGGCAGCGCGCGCTATGGCATCGATGTGCTTCCGGACAAGCTCCTGTATGCGAGCGTCACGATGTGCCCGACACTCGGCGGAACGGCGCTGGAGGTCGACCGGTCCAGGGTCGCGAGCCTGAAGGGCGTGACCGGCATCTTCACGGTCGCGCCATACCACGGCGGAACGGGAGGCGTTGCCGTCATTGCCGACAATCCCTTCATCGCCATGCGGACGTTGTGCCGGTTGCCAGTTACATGGGATCACGGGCCGGCTGCCGGCGTGAATACCGCGGACGTCCGCGCGGCGTTGACGCGCGCCCTCGACGGCGATGCGGGGCGCCACGTGTACTACGCCGCCGGCGACGCCGATGCGGCGCTGGGCCGGGCGAAGCCGTTCGTCGCGCAGTACGAGGTGCCCTATCTGGCTCACGGGCCGCTGGAACCGATGAATTGCACGGTGCTGGTCGAGGACGACGCGGCAACGATCTGGTGCGGCACGCAGGTTCCCATGGTGGCGCGCCGGGCAGTCGCGGCGCTGCTGGGCCTCGACGAAGACAAGGTGGTCGTGAACCAGCAATTGATCGGCGGGGCATTCGGCAGGCGGCTCGAGGTCGACTTCATCACGCAGGCGGCCGCCATCGCGCTCCATGCGAAGGGGCGGCCCGTCCAGACGATCTGGTCGCGCCCGCAGGACATGACGCACGACTTCTACCGTCCGGCCTGCGTGGCGAGATACAGCGGCGCCCTCGATGCGAGCGGCAGGCTGGTCGCCTGGAAAGGCGTGTCGGCGAGCCAGTCGATCAGCGCGCAGGCGATGCCGCGTACCTTCGGCATGCCGAGCCTCGCCGCGCAATGGCTGCCCGACGCGACCACGGCGGAAGGCGCATTCGACCTGCCCTATGAATGCGCGAACATGCTCGTCCAGCACAATACGGTGACGCTCCCGGTTCCCGTTGGCTACTGGCGCTCCGTCGGACACTCGCATCAGGCCTTCTTCGTCGAGAGCTTCATCGACGAGATGGCCGTGCTGGCACGGAAAGACCCGATCCAGTTTCGCCTCGACATGCTGAAGCAGCCGGCGCACCAGCGCCATGTGGCCGTGTTGCGGGCGCTCGTCGCGCTATCCGGCTGGCGTTCGCCGCTGGCATGGCATGACAAGACCGGCGCGCGGCACGCACGCGGCGTGGCGATGCACGAATCGTTCGGCAGCGTGGTCGCGCAAGTCGCCGAAGTCCGGCAGGACGGTGACGGCTTTCGCGTGACGCGCGTGGTCTGCGTGATCGACTGCGGGCTGGCCGTGAATCCGAACCTGGTCGAGCAGCAGATGGAGAGCGGGATCATCTTCGGATTGTCGGCCGCGCTGGAGCAGGCGATCACGATCGAGAACGGGCAAGTCGCGCAGCAGTATTTCGACAGCTATCCGCTGGTCAACATGGAGACTTGCCCCGAGATCGTCACGCAAGTCATGGCCGGCGGGACCGAGCCGCACGGCGTCGGCGAAGCGGGCACGCCGCCGATCGCGGCGGCCGTGGCGAATGCGCTGTACGCGCTCACGGGTGTGCGTCATCGCACCCTGCCGCTCATCAAGCCGAGCCCGCCCGGGCAAGGAGACGACCGATGGTGTCAGTCCGTATCAATGGGGAAACCGCTGACCTCGATACCGAGCCCGACACGCCGCTGCTCTGGGTGATTCGGTGCGAACGGAAGCTGACCGGCACCAAGTTCGGCTGCGGCGTCGGAGTCTGCGGTGCCTGCACGGTGCTCTTGAACGACCAGGCCGTGCCCGCGTGCCAGCTGCCGGTCGGTACGCTGAACGGCGCGCGCATCACCACCGTCGAGGGGCTGGACGGTGTCGAAGCGCGGGCACTGAAGCACGCGTGGGTTGCCGTCGACGTCGTGCAATGCGGCTATTGCCAGAGCGCCCAGCTGATTGCCGCCACGGCGCTGCTCATGCGCTGCCCTCGCCCCGACGACAACCAGATCAACGAAGCCATGAAGAACATCGCATGCCGGTGCGGCACGTTTCCCCGCATCCGCAAGGCCATTCACCAGGCGGCGGAAGCGCTGGGCCGCTGACCGCGGCATCCGCTCGATCAGTGGCTGTTGGCATGCGTCGTGATCTCGATGAAATCGGCAGCAATGCGCCCCTCGCCGTATTTGGCCTCGAACAGTTTCAATTGCCGCTCGATGGCCGCGAGATAGGCGGCGCGCGGCTCGGATGACGGGCGTAACCCGTCGAACAGCGGCGCGGGCGTGACGAGAAGCACGATCATCTCGGTCCCGAAAGGCTTGCCGATCACCCACTCGCCCATGCTGCCGATCGTCGCCGCGTAATTCGGCGGCGCCTGGTTGTCGCGTTCGCGGCTGCTTGGCACGAGATGCACGACACTCCCGTTCAGCACGTAATAATCGACGTTCACATACGAGTCGTAACCGGGTGTCGTGATGTCGATGACCAGCGGGTTGCCCTCTGCGAGATGCGCGTCCGGCGCTCGCGTGCGGATCGACGCGGCGTGTGACGACGCCTGATTCGATCGCCAGTACGGGGCCAGCGCGCTCACGACCTCGCAATCGTGGGCGTCGACCGGACGCACGTCGAGCCTGGCCGTCTGCCCGCCCGCCAGGCCGCCGAGCGCGGTGCGCACGCGGCCGATGCCGACACCGGCCTCCGTATAACCGCGCACCTGCAGCACGCGATCCTGCACCGACGCATCCAGCGCCGAACACGGTACGCGCGCCAGCGCAGCCGTCACGGCCGCCAGCGAGATCGCCGGCGCGGGTGCCGGTGCCGGCGGCGGCACGCTGGCAGCAGCGGGCACGGCGTTCGCCGCGGCCGCGGGCGCGCTGCCGGCAGCGGCGCTCGCCATCGCGCCATTCCCGCCGCCGGCAGTCGCGTGCGCGGCCGTATCCGCGGCGGGGCGCCCGTCGCCGCTGCGCGAAAGCGCCTGGTAGCCGTACCAGAGCACGGCGACCGCCGCCGCCGTGCAAGCGCCCACGGCCACCCCCGCGCGTACCCCCGATGCCCGAGCGGGTTGCTTGAGCACGCCCATGCCTTCCAGGAACTGGTTGACGCTGGGCGTGCGCGCCGCGCGGTCGAACGACAACGCGGCGCTCAAGGTTCGCCATTGCGTGCGATCGAGACCGGGATGGCGCTCGGGCCGCAAGTGGTCGTGACGCGCCTGGGTGGCCGACAGCCGATTGAACGGATGGTGACCGGTCAGCAATTCGTAGGTGACGCAGGCGAGCGCGTAGACATCGTCGCGCGGATCCGGCTCGAGATGCTCGAACATCTCCGGGCTCGCGTAGGCCGGCGTGATGCCGCCCAGGCTCGCCGGGTCGAACACGGTCACGTCGGGATCCTCGTCGCGCCGCTGGAATGCGCGCGCAATCCCGAAGTCGATCACCTTCACCTCACCCCGGTCGGTCAGGAACACATTGGCGGGCTTGAAATCGCAGTGAACGAAGCCGCGCTCATGCGCGTACGCCAGCGCCTGGCCCATGCCGGCGATGATCGGCAACGCGGCATCGAACGGCATGCCCTTGAAGTCCGGCGCACGCAGCACCTTGCTGAGCGGCCGGCCCGACAGATACTCCATCGTGAGGTAGACGAGCGGACCGTCCCGATCGAAGTCGTACACGGTGACGATGTTGCGATGGGCGAGCGCCTGCGCCTTGCGGGCTTCACGCTGAAGCGCGATCAGCGACGTCGGCTGGCCGCGAAACTGCACATTGAGCACCTTGATCGCGATGTGCGGCTTGCGATCCGATGCCTCCAGCTTGCGGAGGTCGAGTGCCTTGTAGACGGTACCCATCCCGCCGACGCCCAGGCACTCCTCCAGCACGAAGCGCCCGTTCAGTGTGTCGCCGATGCCTTTCACGCGCTCGCCGTCAACGGGCAGCGCGTCGCTCGACGGCCCGCGCGGGGTGCCCGGACGCGCGTCCGGCCGAAGCGGGCTCTCCTGGATCCGGGTTGCGTCGCCCGCGGATGCGGTTCTGTCACGACACCGCTCGAGGCGCTTCAGCACTTCCGCATAGATATCGTCCGACAACGGCCGCGTGGTTTGCGTCTGGTCGAGCACTTCGCGCAACCGCGCGCAATCGACCTGATCGGTCGCCAGCACCCGGTCGATCTCCGAGAAGAACGCCTCCTGCGACAGCGTCCCGCTCTGGAATGTCTGAATCAGCTGCGCAAAGCTCATCATTCGTATGCCGTCTACTCAGCTTCAGCTTGCCGACCCGCTTCGGCGTCTTGCGACGCCGCCAGGGCAAGGACTGTCCATGACGTACCCGCGCAGCGCGACATGTCGGTGATGCACCGGACACCATCGAACCTGCGCTCGCCGCCACGTCATCGTCAGACGAATTCGGCTGCGCGCCGCACCAGCCGGCCTTCTGACAGGATATCTAACAAATCATACTAGTCTGCGGTAACGCCCTGTGCAATCGGTGCCGGAACTAGAATTCACGTCGATCAATCGCGAACCGGCTTCAGGTTTTCGCTGTCGACGCGAACCTGCGCTGCCGGCCCCGTGTTCCAGTGCGCGCGGCCGTGCGGCGAACCTATACTGGACAGATTCCCGGTACGTCGGCACATCGCACGATGCTGCATGACTGCCCCTCTTCCATCCGATTTCGCGGAGTCAACCATGGGCGTGCTCGTCATCAACGATCTTCCTGAAAGCGTCGACCTCGATCGACAGGCGATGGCCGCCATCAGCGGCGGCGCGAGGGTCCGTGCGCATCAGACGATGCTCGCGCCGCAACCTTTTCCCTATCTGCACACCGACGCCCGCAATGCTGCGTCGACGCGTGCACCGGCGGCCGAAGCGGCGGCGTCCCCGGCGCGCCCGACACTGTTGCGTTGACGGACCCACCACCGGCAGGGCACGCAGGGTCAGGCCGCCTGTGGCGTCATCGCGGGCCGCCGATCGGCCGGCGGGAACACCCACCATGAGCCGTCGTCGTGACGAAAGAAGAAGATCGCGATCGTGCCGGCCGGATGCACGGCCTCGACGCAGACGAAGCGCCGCCGTTGCGCGGGCAGGCGGCTGAAGCGCACGATGCGCGCCGGCACGCGCGCGCTCGGCGCGAGCCACTTGTCGACCTGCATGCGCAGCGAGGATTCGGTTCCGTTCATTTGAGCCCCCTGATGGCGATATCGAACGCGCCGGGACGTCGCTCATGCGGCGGCGATGGCGGCCGCGGCGCCGCGTCCGCCCGCGCGCCGCGCCGCGAGCAGCGCGCGGCAGACGGACAGCGCGAACCGGACGGCCGTCCGCGGATGCATGACGCAGGTGCGAACCTGCTCGCTGTGGCCCGTCCCTTCCAGGCACCACGTGCAGAAGTGCTCGCAGTTGTTCGTCAGCAGGCGGTAGCGGTTTTCGCCCAGGCGCGAACGCGCGCGCAGCACCGCGGTGCGCCCCGCATAGGTGGCGTATGGATGCGGCACGACGCGAACCGCGTGACCGGCGGCGAAGCGCTCGAGCGTGACTTCCTCGATCGGGCCGCGATGCAGCGACGTGCACAGCCCCGCGTAGTGGACGACGCGCCCGTCGCCGACGTAGATACCGTGATGGCTGTAGCCGGCGCGATCGGAAACCAGGTGCGCGCCGAGCGGCAGTGCGTCGACGCCGCAGGGCAGCGAAGCCGCCTGCGGGCTTGCGTGCGCAGCGCTGTTCACTGGTTGAAGGTCGCGTTCCATGACGGGCTCCGTCTGCAGGTTGGCGGCCGCCCGTATTGCCCAAGGGTCAGCCGGTTGCCAACTAACCTGCATCAAGCATGCCAATCTCCCCAGCGCCCGTCGCGCAATGCCTGGCGGGAAACGCCCGGCGAACCGGGCGCCGCGCTGTCGCCGCGCGGCCAACGGTTAGCCGGGGATTTTGTTGGTGCGACAGCACCAGTCGGCGCGCCCGACCTCCGTTTGCATGTGCCGGAGCACGTGTCGGTTTCGCGGCCACGTTCGTGGCCCCGACTGTTGGCTCGCGTACAACCATTGCAGGACGAGGCCGCGACGCACTAGGATGCAAGCAACGCGTGTCGATCGCGCCTCGCCTTGCCGCGTGCGGCCCCGGCGGATCGACGCCCGCGCCTGGGCCACGCACGCGAGTCGTGTCACGCATGGCACGAGGTTTGCACGTATCGGGTACCCGGTTCGTCCGCAAGCCCCTTTCGGAGACGCATCATGACCACGCTCGCAATTACCGACCTTCACATGCAGCGCGACATCGACCACAAGACGATGTCGTTCATCCGCGGCGCAGGCGCGCCGTGGGTATTCGGCTGGATCCAGCCCTACGCGCCGCCGGCTCCGGCGTTCGGGCCGGTCGTCAACCTCTATCAGACGTACAACACGTTCTACGCGAACCAGGTTCTCAACCAGATTCAGAACATCGACGTCGCGAACTCGGCGCCTGGCGCGAACATCGTGGTCGGGGTCGGCGCGGACGGCAGGAACCGGCTTGTCTAGCGCCGCTTCATGCCAGCCGGCAACGCGCGTTCGCAAGCCCTGATCGGCATGAACACGCCCTGAACGAAAAGGAATGGCGCGCCGTGAGCGCAGAACTGCAATGGACTTCGGCGTCACGCACTGACGTGGGCCGGGTTCGCGAAATCAACGAAGACGATTGCCTCGCGTTGCCGCACCGTGGCCTGTGGGCCGTTGCGGACGGCATGGGCGGACATTCGGCCGGCGACCTCGCGAGCCGGATGATCGTGCAGGCGCTGGATCGGCTGGCCCCCCCGGCCACGCTGGCGGACTTCATCGCGGTGGCGCGTACCGCGCTCGATGCCGTGAACGCGCAGTTGCGCGAATCGGCCGCCCAGCGCGGCGTGCGCATGATCGGCAGCACGGTGGCGGTGCTGCTGGCAAGCGGCCGCCAATGCGGCTGGCTGTGGGCCGGCGACAGCCGGATCTACCTGTACCGCGACGCGCGCCTGACGCAGCTCACGCTCGACCACAGCCACGTCGCGGAACTGCAGGCGCAGGGCCACCTGAGCGCACAGCAGGCGCGCCATCACCCGTCGCAGCACCTGATCACGCGCGCCGTCGGCGCCGCCGAGCAGCTGCATCTCGACGAACGACGCATCGACGTATGCGACGGCGACATGTTTCTGTTGTGCAGCGACGGCCTGAGCAACGAGATGGATGAAGCCGACATCTCGGCCGCCCTCGCCTGCGGCGATTGCGCGCGCGCAACGGACGAGCTCGTCGCCCTCGCATTGCGCGCGGGCGGCCGGGACAACATCACCGCGGTCGTGATCCGCGCGTCCGATCCCGATGCGTCGGACCGGACGCTCGCCAATCCTTCCGTGCGGCGCTGAATGATCGAGCGACGCCTACGCGTCCTTGTCGGGCGTCGCGGGGTCCTGATGACGGAACGCTTTCGAACGGATGCCGTGCTTCTTGAGCAGCATCTGCAGGTGCGACCGGTTCATCTCGCAGCGGCGTGCCAGTTCGGCCACGGTTCCGCCGGTTTCCTGCAGCCCGCGTTCGAGAAACGCACGCTCCGCCTCGTCGCTTGCCGCACGCTTCGCGTCGCTGAGCGACATCGGCCTGCCTGACGTGCCGTCATCCGTCGCACGCACGGCGGCCGACACGGTCTTCGGCCGGATGTCCTCGGGCAGGTGCTCGATATCCGCGACCTCGCCGGCCAGGCACGACAGGCGGTAGACCAGGTTGCGCAGTTCGCGAATGTTGCCGGGATACGCGTACGTCAGCAGGAAGTCGCGCAGCTTCGGCGTCGTCTTGAGGGGCCTGCGCTTCAGTGCCCCTGCCGCCTCGTCGCCGAAGTAGGCGAGCAGCAGCGGAATTTCGTCGCGACGCTCGCGCAGTGCGGGCAAGGTCAGATGAATGACGCTCAGGCGATAGAACAGGTCCTCGCGAAAGAGCCCCTGCTCGCTCAACTGCCGCAGATTCTTGTTGGTGGCGGCGACGATGCGCGTGTCGACGCTGATCGGCTCGTCCGAGCCGACCCGCTGGATCTCGTGCGATTCCAGTACGCGCAGCAGCTTGACCTGGCCCGACAGCGGCAATTCGCCGATTTCGTCGAGGAAGATCGTGCCGGTGTGCGCGCTCTCGAACTTGCCCTTGCGATCGTTCGACGCGCCGGTGAACGCACCGCGCCGATGGCCGAACAGCTCGGATTCGAGCAGGTTGTCGGGAATCGCGCCGCAGTTCACCGAGATGTAGGGCCGGTCCGCGCGCGCCCCGTTCGCGTGGATGACTTTCGCCATCAGTTCCTTGCCGGTCCCGCTCTCGCCGTCGATCAGCACCGGCAGATCGGTCGGCGCGGCCTTTTCGGCGATTTCGAGCGCGGCGAGCAGCTTCGGGTTGTCGCCAAAAATGCCCTCGAAGATGAAGCTGCGCTCGATCAGCGCCTGCCGGCGTCGTTGCGCCGCGGGCGCGGGCGCCTCCGGCGCATCGGCCGCGTCGGGCGCCTGCGGCGCGGCCACGGCGGCCTCGACGAAGCGCTCCTTGCGCGACATCTGCATGACTTCGTCGCGCAGCACATTCGCCTGATTGAGCAGCTTCTCGATGTCGGCACGCTCGAGCCTGGGTGCCCAGCGCAGCATCGAGCGCAGGATCTCGATCTTCTCGAGCAGGCCGGCATACGAGACCGCGGAGTTGCCGAATCCGTGCGGGTCGAAGAGTTTCATGCGGCACCCAGCTGTTTCTGCACGAGCTGGTAATACATGCCCTGGAGGGCGACCAGCTCGTCGTGCGAGCCCTGTTCGACGATCGCGCCTTCGTACAGCACGAGGATCTTGTCGGCACGCATGATGGTGCTGAGCCGGTGCGCGATGATCACCGCCGTGCGGCCTTGCAGGATTTCGTGCATGTTCGCGAGAATGTTGCTCTCCGACTGCGTGTCGAGCGACGACGTCGCCTCGTCGAACACGAGCAGGCGCGGGTCGTGATACAGCGCGCGCGCGATGCAAAGCCGCTGGATCTGGCCGCCCGACAGGCCCACCCCGCGCTCGCCCACCACCTGCTCGTAGCCGAGCGGCAATTTGCTGATGAAGGCGTGCGCGTCGGCCATCCGTGCGACCTCCTCCATGCGGCGCCAGTCGGGGTTCGTGTCGCCACAGGCGATGTTCTCGGCGATCGATCCGGAAAACACCAGATTGGACTGCATCACATAGCCGATCTGCTGACGGTAGTACGCCTTGTCGATCGCGCTCATGTCGTATCCGTCGACCACGATCTTGCCGTCCGTGGGCGCATAGAATCCCACCAGCAGCTTCGCCAGCGTGGTTTTGCCCGAACCGCTGCGCCCGACGATGGCCACCATCTCGCCGCGCTTGATCGTGCAGTTGATGTTCTCGAGCACGTAAGGCGTTTCGTTGCCGCCGTAGCGGAAATACACGCCCTCGAAGCCGATGTCGCCCTGCAGGTCGGGCAGCAGCACGCGCGAGGCCAGTCCGGACGGCTGCTGCTCGGGCTCGATGTCGAGGACGTCGCCGAGCCGTTCCATCGCCACCGCCGCGTCGTTCATCAGGCTCCACATGCCGACGAGTCCCATCAGCGGCGCCAGCACGCTGCCCATGAACGCATTGAAGGCGATCAGTTGCCCGATGCTGAGTTCATGTGCGAGCACGAGGTTCGCACCGACCCACAGGATCACGATGGTGGTCGCCGCATTCAGCAACTGGCTGCACAGCGCCACCAGGATATTGAATGCCTGTGCACGGTACTGGACGTCGAGCGCCTTCGCATACTTGCGCTCCCACTTCAGCCGGACCGACCGCTCGATGCCCATGCCCTTCACGGTCTCGACGCCGCCGAGCGTCTCCATCAGCAGCGACTTCGCATCGGTGGACGCGGCAAACACCTCGCGCGCATAGCCTTTCAGCTTCGGGGTCGCGAGCGCCGTGAGCGCCATGATCGGGATCACGAACGCGATCAGCACCAGCGTCATCTTCACGTTGTACAGAAACATGATCGTGAAGTAGATGAAGATCATCAGAAGATTGAGCGCGGTGGTGACGGTGGACTCCGTCAGGAACGCCCGGATCGTCTGGTTTTCCTGGAAGCGCGCGAACACGTCCCCGCTCTTGCGGCGCGCGAAGAACGAATAAGGCAGCGACATCGTATGTCGATAGAACTGCGACATCATCGCGAAGTCGAGACTGCGCACCATGAAGTTGGAAAGATGCGCGCGGATCGTGGTCATCAGCTGGGTAAACACGTGCGAAACGACGAGCCCGGCAATCAGCAGGTGCAGCAGCCTGACGTTCTGGTGCACGACCACCCCGTCCAGGATGCTCTGGATGATGAGCGGCGGTATGACGCCCAGCACCTGGATCACGAACGTCGCCAGGAACAGATGCGCGAGGATCTTCCGGTAAGGGCGCAGGTAGCCGATGAAGCGCACCCAGGGCGAACGTGACTCGGCCGGCGCCGCGGCCGGCCCGCTCGCGGTAAACAACAGGCAGGTGCCGCTCCAGCCGCGCTCGAACGCCTCGACGCTCAGCTTCCTGAAGCCGAGCGCCGGATCGGCGATCCGCACCCACGACTTCGACACGCCGTACACGACGACGTAGTGGTATCCCTCCCAGTGCACGATGAACGGCAGGTCGAACCCGAGCAGCGCCTCGTATGTGCACTGCACGCCGCGCGTCGCGAAGCCGACCGCCTCGCCGGTGCGCGCGAGACTGTCGAGCGTCGCGCCCTGGGTCGTCACGTTCGCCAGATCGCGCAGCTTGCCGAGCGTCATCGCGACGCCGTAGTGACGGCAGATCATCGCGAGGCAGGCCGCCCCGCAATCCATTTCCTCCGCCTGCTCGACCAGCACGAAACGCTTGATCATGCGCTCGCCGAACGCGGCGTCGGCGCCGATATCGATCTGCAGCGGATGGCGGCGCCGTTCGG
>Ga0157367_1000175_pt1 | contig 33916 bp, 26 predicted proteins | sample AttbisABBM2_FD_113142 | JGI IMG/M metagenome (GOLD analysis project Ga0157367, IMG submission 113142) | Fungus gardens microbial communities from leaf cutter ant in Botucatu, State of São Paulo, Brazil - Atta bisphaerica ABBM2 | ecosystem: Host-associated > Fungi > Mycelium > Unclassified ... | reverse complement strand
GGATCCCACAGCGCCGGGTTCGCCATCGCGGCCTCGTACTCGGCCGCGGTGCCGACCGGCACGAACGCGAAACCGCAGCGGCGCACGGTCGCCTCGAACGGCGGATGCGTGCAGAACACGACCTCGTGGCCGCGCATCGCGAGCGCGCGCGCGACGCCAAGCAGCGGATGCACGTCGCCCGCCGAGCCGATCGCGGTCACGATTACCTTTGTCATCCTGCACCTCGCAGCAATCAGTAGAAACCGGGAATCAGCGCCGCAACTTCGCGACGGTATTGCGCATAGGCTGCCCCGAAGTGGTCGGTCAGCCAGCGCTCCTCGACGCGCACCTTGTACGCGAGCGACGCAAATACGAGCAGCACGCCGAGCGCGCCGCGCCACTCGCCGCCGATTAGCGCGGCGCCGACGAGCGCGATCAGGCAGCCGGTGTAGATCGGATGGCGTGCGAGCGCATACGGGCCGGTGCGGACGAGTTCGTGGTTTTCCTTCAGCGTGACGGACACGCTCCAGTTCGTGCCGAGATGTCGTCGCGCCCACACGGAGAACAGCAGGCCCGCGACGAGTACCGCAAGCCCGCATTGCACCCGCAGGTCGAATCGGCTCCAGTCGGGTGTCAGCGCCTGCATAGTCGGATCGGGCAGCACGAGCAGTGCGCCGCCGACGATCAGCGGAATCGACTGCAGCGTGCGCGAGCGCGACGCCTCCTTGCGCACGGTCGCCTTCACGGTCTTCGACGTGACGACCCAGTACACGAGCCAGGCGGTCCATGGAACGACGACGACCATACTCTGAACGATATTCACGATTCACCTGCCTGGAATGGAATGAAGATCGGAACCGTGCGACGCTGCACGGGCAATGGGCACGGCATCACGACGACATCGCGGGCATCCGCGGCGCATCGGCATCGCACGGCCGCACGGGCCGGGCGCGCGGCGGCCCGCACAGGAAGTCGAGCACCGCGGCACGCGTGCTTTCGCGCTGCTTGCGCCCTTCGATCTCGAGAAAATGCCCGGCGTCGGGAATCGTCACGAACTGCGTCCACGGCACGTGGTCCGCGAGCCGGCGCACGTCGTCGGCCGTCGTGTATTCGTCGCGCGCACCATTGACGAACAGGACCTCGCTGCGGATGTTCGCGAACTCGCTCAGATACTGTTGCGGATCGAGTGCCAGGATCTGGTCGACATGAAACGCAACCTGGTGCTGTTCTTCGCGCGGCAAGCGCGTCAGGTAGCGATAGTTGTACAGCTTCATGATGCGCGGCAGGTAGCGGCCGACCGTATCGTTCAGCAGTTGCGCCGCCTTCAGGTTCTCGCCCGCCGCGATGTGGTCGCGCGCGCGCGTCACGTAGTCGACCATCGCGTCGTTGAGAAACGGCGAGAACGACGAGATCACCGCGCGCCGCACACTCGGGCAGCCACGCGCGAGCGCGAACAGTGACGCGACGCCGCCCCACGACACCGACGCGAGATACGCCGGCTGAAACCACTCGACGAGATACAGCAGGATCGCGATTTCATCGTCCTTCGTCAGAATGAAGCGTCCCGGATTATGCTGGCGCGACTGCCCGGCATACGGCAGGTCGAAGCAGATCGAGTTCATCCGCTCGCCGAGATACTGGACGGTCTGCCCGAACGACGCAGTCGTCGCCAGCGCGCCGTTGACTAGGATGATCGTCTCGAAAGCGCGGTCGAACACATGACGCTCGACATACACCTTCAGCCCGCTTGGCAGCGCAAGCACTTGCTTTTCGATAGACATTGTCTCCCCCGCGTGCGCCGGGCCAAGCCCGCCCTGATCGCACGAATGCATTCCGAAGTCGGTTCCCCGGTTGGCCGACAGCCCCGCTGTCCTCCCAGGACAACCACCCACGTCAGAAACCACCCTTCGGCACGGGCCCGTTCCCGCACTACGGCCTCGTGGTCTCCATCGCATCATTTGGGTGACGGCTTCGAATCTGTATTTCGTCGCTCGCCGCCCTGGCATTCAACAATTCAAACAATTCAATAAACATACTAGATGCATACAAATGCATTACAAAATTCATTGATTGATATAAATCAAAATCCGTGAAGAGATGCAACCTCATGTTCAATTCATCAAGAAATTTAAAAACATGAAAATGCGTTGAGAATGTATGTTTAATGAATTCAGGACGAGTACTCGTCGGGGCCGGCACGTCGCAGTGACAAGGGAAGAGACGAGCGCGACCATGGAGGGACCACAAACGGATGTCGATTTCCAGCATGCGGATCAGGCACGCTTGGTCGAATGTCTGGATGACCGCCGCCCCTGTTTGAGAGGATTTTCTATGCGGCCGGCAGCCTGTCTGCCGATGGGTCGCCTAGCTGCCCGCCAATGAGCGGGCCAGCCGGCGCATTGCCGCGCAACACGCCACACGTGGCGGCTATTGCGCGGCTCCTTGCGACACCGCTTCGCAGGCGTCGCTCAGGTAGCGGTTCACTCAGTCCACTTCAAGAATTTCCCGTCCGTTGAGCGATTGCACGGGACGCTGGTTGTGATAGTAGAACGCGCGAAGCTTCTCCAACTGCGCGTGATCGATGGTGACGGGTACTTTCATTTCGACCCACGTGACGCCTTCGCTGCATGGCGGCGTCGTCAGCGAGCCGGAGTACGTGTAATAGCCCGATGTCGTCGATGGCAGCATGCCGATCGGATTGATCAACAGTGAATCATCCTTGTTTTCCTCTCCTGCATGCGCAGGGATGTCGTCGATCAGCGCATCGAGCACCGGATTCGGTTTGTCGCCGACGACGAACTGCACCGCGACCACCAGCAACTTGCCATCGGCATCGGCATGAACCAAATGCATGTCCATCGGCGATGCGCGGCCCGCGAAGCGCTCTTCACCAGGGGAATGGAAATGGAACTGAACGAGTTGGTACTGCGTATTCCCCAGGTTCACCGAGCTTTTTCCCGGCATCGCCATGAATTGCACCGCATGGCCGTTATTCAGCAGACGGACAGGCATCGGCTCATACGAAAACTGGATACGCGGTGTATCGGCCGATGCTTTCCTGGCGCTCCGGACATCGATCGGCGATCCCGCCTTTCCGGCCTCGCAAAGATGAAACCCTGCACTGATTTTGCCCCAATGCGCGGGGCCGCTCGCGCCAGCGTAGGTCCAGTGCGGCGCGCTTTCCGCCACGCCCGCATTGGCAGCCGCCGAGACACCCAGTGCCAGGCCGGTGACGGCAAAGGCCAGCATTACCTTTTTCATTTTGATTTCCCTCTTCGGGTATGAGTAACAAAATTCGAGAATTGCGGATTCGATTGCCTTCAACTGTTTCAAATCCATGTCACCCCGTACGCGGCCCCGCTAGAAGTGAATTTCAGCCTCGATCGGCGGGACGGCAACGTTTGCACAGTTCCGACTCCGGATCTCTCTGGTCGAAAGGACAATCGCGCCATTGGTTGACGATCTGCCGACGCTTCATGTTCGACGCGAGCAGGTATTCGTTCATCGCGCCATTGAATGCCCGTTGCGATTCTTCATCGAGATCGACGAACGCGCACAACACAAGCATCACTTTGGAGGACAGTTTTCGCTTGAGGTCTGACATCGCTTAGGTTCTGCAATCCAGTGAAGGACGGTGGGCGATCCGCCAATCGCAATTAATATGGAATCCGGATCACTGGCGCAGCCAGCCGGTCCGCCGGATTCACACGACCGAAAGATATCGGTCGGCTCGCGTTCGTCAAGCCCGCGCGCACGACCACGAGCCGGTGGCGGGCATGGCGGCGATCACTCGACGGGATCGAGAGCGACGGGAAAAGCAGGCCGCCTTTCGGCAGGCCGCCATGTGTCGGCGATCCATCGGGCTACCGGCCGGCCACGAAACGGTCTCAATTTTCTGGAAATCACCCGCTGTGCGATATGCGACCGAAAATCGATTGGCCTCGTACCAGTCCCAAATGTGTCGATCCCGACGAATGGACAGGCCCACCGCCAATGCCAGGCGCGGTGGCGGCGGGGTACGACATTATTAGGGTTCGATTGCACAATGCGCTTCGTACTAGTCCTATATTCTTCTATTCGAGATCAATAGATTTCAATCGGCAACTGAACTAAAGTGTCGCTATCAATGCGTTGCAAAACCGCCATCCCGGCGGGCCAAAGCCGCATTCGACCGGCCAAGGAACACACGTGAGAATCGAAACGGGCATGACTGGCGTTACCGATCCGGATGCCCGAGAACCAGACGGAAAGAACATGGATCAATTCGCCATTCGGGTCATGATTGCCGACGATCACCCCGCCATCATCAGCGGAATCGTGGCTTCGCTTGCCAATCACACGACCATCAAGGTCGTTGCGACCGCATCGAATTCAACGGAACTCGTCGCGGCACTCAACACGTACCCTTGCGATGTGCTCGTTTCCGATTACGCAATGCCGGGCGGCGAGTTCGGCGATGGCGTGACACTCTTTTCGTTTCTGCGGCGACGCTACCCCGATACGCACATCGTCGTATTGACGATGATGAACAATCCCGGCACCATCCGATCGCTGCTCAAGCTCGGCATCCACTGTATTCTCAGCAAATCCGACAGTACCGATCACGTACTGACCGCCATCCAGGGGGCCTTCGCATCGGGCCGGTATTTTTCACCGTCGATATCGGACGTCGCGTGGCAGGTTCATATCGAAGCCGGCAATGCGGCAAGTGGCGCGCTGACCGTGCGCGAAGAGGAAGTCGTCCGGCTGTTTGTCTCCGGGCTGAGCGTGAGCCAGATCGCCGAGCAGCTCAAGCGAAGCAAGCAGACGATCAGTTCCCAGAAGACGAGCGCAATGAAGAAGCTCGGTCTCGACAGCGACACCGATCTCATCAAGTACGTGATGGGGGCCTCGCTGGCCACATCCGGCGACATCGCCAGCCCGGTGCAATCGAGTCTCAACGTTCCCACCGCTCGATAGACGCGGCGCATCCCTGGAAGACAGCCCATCATGCAACACCGTGCTGCCGGCATTTCCGCGATCTGATCGCTTCATACCGTCGCTCCTTGTTCGGCATCCGCGCGTCTCCCGATTCCGGCGCGGGTCGCGCCCTGACGCCTCCACCTTGCCGGTAGTCGGCGCGCAAGCCAGTTCCAGCATATGAGCGAACCCGACGCCCACGTTGTCGCGCGATGCGCTTCTCAAACACGGCGTGCGAGCGCATCGCGCGCAACTTCCGCGAGCGCATTGATTTCCTCGACAGTAGGCAGGGTCCCCTCTCTCGCAAAACACTCAAACTGCTCGCACAACTGAACGATGGCCATCTCGCGTACCATCGCAAACGCACCCTTGATCGAATGCAATTCTCCCAACACGGCTTTGGCATCCAGTCGCGCAATCGCATCGTTGATGCGATCGACCGACGCCGCGAGTGTGCTCAACAACGCCTGTCGAACCGACGCCGGAAGTGTTTCGTCGACCGGATCTGCACGCCCCCTTGCCTCGAGCACCGCCGATCCGTGTCGTTCGACGGCACGCCGGATAGCATCATCGATCTCGACCAGGGAAGCAGACTTCATCAGGATCTCGTCGATGCCGGCTTCCGTGCACATCGTGCGCTCATGCTCGGTCACATGTGCCGTGATCGCAATGATCGGCATCGATGCATCGCGATCGCGAACCATACGTGCGAGCGTGTAGCCGTTCATGCCCGGCATATTCAGGTCTGTCATCAGCAATTGATAGCGCTTTCCGATGGTCATCCGCAATGCGGACATGCCGTCGTCGGCAACGTCCGATCCATGGCCAAGCTCGGCGAGCCGGTCGCGCAGGATATTCCGGGTCACGGGATAATCATCGGCAATGAGTATTTCGAAACCCTCGGCCGTGCGCACGTGCGGCATACGTCGTCGATTCACCGCGAGCAACAGGCCCCACAGAACGACGATCGAGCCGATCAGCAGACCCACGACGACCGCATATTCGCGCCACATGTCCTGCAGCACGGTTCTCCACGTCATCGTCTGATACACGACCCATCCGGCCCCCGGCAATGCCGCCCTGAATACCATGCGTCCATCCTGATGGCGGATATCCGGCTTCATACCGTCCAGCGCCGGCAACGACGCCTTTGTCAGCGCCGTCATGATCGATACGTGCTCCGATCGTGCGCTGCCGGCAAGCACGATCGGCTTGCCATCGATGTTAGCGATCCAGGCGATTTCATCAGGGCGCAGCCGCCCCAGTCTCGCCAGCAACGTGTCAACAGCCATTTCACTTACGAAGACGAGAAACGGTCGACCGTCCGCATCAACTTTCGATACTGCACGAATCACGGTCCTGCCGGTCAGCGGATTGGAAGCTGGCTGCAGCCACACGGTCTCGATCCCGCTGTTCGCGCGCGCCTCGCCTGGACTGTAGTCCGGCATCATGGAGTGGATCAGCGCTCGCGTATCGATCGTTGCATCGCGCCGACGCGGCAGTGGTCGCGCGGGTATCGGTACGATGCCAATGAAGCTTCCGTCCGCGCTGTAGAAATAGCTGTCGAGCAGCGCTCCCCTGCCGATCGAGTAGGCATAGATTCGATCGCTGAATTCCCGTGCGAAGGACAGGAGCCGAGCGAATCCCATTGCAGGCGGCGCATGGAGGTCGCCGGCCACGAGAATCGGCGCGGTACCGCCGTTGCCCTGCATCAACAGCTCACCTCGTCCGTGGGAAAACGCATTCGTGACTTCCGATTCCGAGGACGATCGTCCGGTCCAGACCGCCTTCCCGCGGTAATGCTCGACACGCAGTAGCTGTTCGCGTGCGGCAATATCGCGCTGCATCCAGCCCACGTGCTGGACGAACCCGGCATATCGTCCGGCCACGTAATCGCATGCGCTCAACCACAATCCAGCGAACGTGGCGATGACAAGGACTGCGGATACGATCACGCCGCCGCCAAAGAGAACGTTGTGTTGGCGCCGAAGGTGCCGTTGCGTGGCCTCTGGAGCCGGATCGTCGCGCGGCGGAAATTGCTCGGTTGCTGTTGGTCTCACCTGGAAATCCATGATCGACGAATCGAAAATGACGGCCACTGTGATGCATCCGGGTAGGCCGTTCGGTACCGCACGATGAATACTTGCATTCTCCGCCAGCCCCGACAGCGCCCCGATGTCCGATTGGAGCGGCTCGATCGTGCGGCAAACCTCGCCGGCGGCGGCACCATTCGCACTTCGACCATCCGGCCGGCACGACTAGCCAGGCCCCGTCAGCTCTTCGTCGCCCGTCTTTGAGGATTCCCACCTTTCCCCTGTACTCCCCGTCGAGCATTGGAGGCCGACTTGCGCGACGCCTCGAATCTCGCGCACATATCAGGCTCGCGAAATGAGGCGTCGCCGGCCGAACAGCGGAACGAACGTCGCAAGACGCCGATGGACAGTACCGGAGACTCGCACTCAACGAAAAACGTCAGGACAAAAAAATCCCGCCAGGCGAGGCGGGACCAAAACCCGAAAGGTTTTTAGAGAGTCGGGTGCGGGGACACCCTTCTCTCACCCAATGATGGAGGTCAATTAGCGGGCAAGGAAATTGTGTAGCGTAACGAACCCGCCATCCATCGCAGAAGTTCGAAAAGCGTTCATCGGTCGATACGAGCGATCGCGACGACGTGCGTGGCATGACGATCGGCATGGCGGATGGCGCGGCTGGTTTCCGAGCCCCCAGCATGAAAAACGGGCCCCATCGGCGCCCGTCTTCGAACTCATCCGGCTCGCCGTGCTTCGCCGGCGAATGGCATCCGCTTACGGATGCCGGCCGCGCTATTCAACCGCACGCGCGGATGCGGGCAGCAGGGCGACGGCATCGTCGCGCCCGGCGATCAGCGGATAGACGATCCCCGCGATGGCCGCACCGACGATCGGCGCGACCCAGAACAGCCACAGCTGGCCGATCGCCTCGCCGCCCACGAACAGTGCGGGGCCGGTCGAGCGGGCCGGGTTCACCGACGTGTTGGTGACCGGAATCGAGATCAGGTGGATCAACGTCAGGCACAGGCCGATTGCGATCGGCGCGAAGCCGGCCGGCGCGCGCTTGTCGGTGGCGCCGAGGATCACGAACAGGAAGAAGCCCGTCATCGCGACTTCGCAGATGAATGCCGCGCCAAGCGAGTATTGGCCCGGCGAACGCACGCCGAAGCCGTTCGTCGCGAAACCGCTGCCGACGACGTCGAAGCCCGGCTTGCCGGTCGCGATCAGGTACAGCACGAACGCGCCGAGCGTCGCGCCGATCACCTGCGCGACGACGTACGGCACGAGATCGCGCGCCGGGAAGCGGCCGGCGACCGTGAGTCCCACGCTCACCGCGGGATTCAGATGGCAGCCCGAAACATGTCCAATCGCAAACGCCATCGTCAGTACGGTGAGGCCGAAGGCCAGCGCGACGCCGGCGAAGCCGATGCCGAGGCCCGGAAAGGCGGCTGCCAGCACGGCGCTACCGCATCCGCCGAGCACCAGCCAGAAGGTCCCGAATACCTCGGCTGCGAGCCGTCGAGAAAGATTCATATCGGATTCCATAGAAATTTATTGAAGAAAGGACAAGCGCGTTCTGAACGACAGCGCATCGCCCAAAGGGGGCGGCCAGTATAGGGAAATGCACGACGCATAATGTCAATGATCGTAAGATCGAGCGGCGGCATTTTCGCGAATACGCGCGCGCGGCAAGACTGTCATTGGCGCGATTCGACGCGGATTTTGCGCATGCAGCGACAGCCCTTCCTGATGGCCGGGACGGCGACGTGCACGAGACAAATCATTCCGCGAACCTCACTGTGCGCGCATGCCGGAACGTCGTCAGGCAACACAAACAGGCTGCTCGAGCCGATCTCTACGGAACATAGACCTCGGTGGCGGATATGGGCCGTACGGCAAAGGAGATCATGGTCAGGCCACCCGCAACGAGTACCCGCCCGTCGGGCAGCAGCGTCGCGGTATGGAAATCGCGCCCCTGGTTCAGGCTGGCAACCGCGGTCCACGTGTTGCTGAGCGGATCGTATTCCTCGGTCGACGACAAGAAGACGCCGCTCGACGTCACGCCGCCTGCAACCAATACCCTGCCGCCGGACAGTAGCGTCGCGGTAGGGGCGTCGCGCGCGTCGCTCATACTGGCGGCCATCGTCCAGGTGTCGGCGGCCGGATCGTACACTTCGGTCGATACTTCACCATCCAGCTACTTCACCATCCAGCCCGCCCCCCCTGATTTGCCCGGATCGGCCGCGGAAATTTAGTACACGTCCGATATGTGGCGCCCAGCACGTCCCATATACAGCGCCATCCCGGTCACCGAAAATTGCGCCTCGATTCGTTAATCGCGACGCTTTGGCATGCGTTACCCATCACGGCCACATGACGCCTGAATGATGCCCTTCATTCGGTATCCAAACTTTACGTATCAATCGGCCATCTTTTCATTTCTTCGTTGCAGCTTTGACGAAGCAGTCGCCACATGATCCGGGCGTCACCTGACTTGAGGCGCTGCGATCGGCACGACGGACACGAATTCAACGAACAGTACAAAAAGGGTTATGCAAACGGAACTCGAAGAACGACGGGCAGGCGCGTCGTCGGCGGCCGCCGGACTCCTTGCGCGTATGTCGGACATCGGATTGATTGCACTGAGTGCGCTGTGGACGACCATGGTTCTGACCCGCAGCAGCGGCCATCCGACCGCAGAAGCATCGCTCGTCGCGTCGGCGACAACCTTCGCGATGATGTTGTTCCCGGTATTCGGTGTCTATCAGGCGAAATCCAACCGATCGAAATATGGCGTCGCCGCAAATACGTGTATTGCGTGGATCATCTCGCAAGCATGCGCGACACTCGTGATCTACTCGCTGTATCACACCCTGTTCGTCCCGCCGGACTGGCAACTGGGCTGGGCGTTGACGAGCACCCTCGCCCTCGTCGCTTCGCGGCTCGTCACGGGCACGATGCTCGATCGGCTGGGACGCACGACGCGTCGCGACTGCCCGGTCGCGATCGCCGGCACCGGCGCGCACGTCGGTGCCATTCTCGATCGGATCGCCCAATCACCGCCGCCCGGGTTTCGCGCAGCGGCCATCCTCGACATGTTCGGCGCGAAGAACGACAACGGCAGCGACGTCCCGCACTTCGACGAACTGAGCACGTTCGCATCGTACATCCGCACGCACGCCATACCCGAAGTATGGATTGCATTACCCATCACGGAGGCCCGCGACGTCGTCCGCATGCTCGACACCTTTCGGCATGATCTCGTGAACGTCCGTTTCATGCCCGACGTCAGTCAACTCGCGATGTTCGATGGCGAGATGGTCGACCTCGCCGGCGCGCCGGCGATCAATCTGGTGGCCTCGCCGCTGTCGTCGTACGCGCGCGTTCAAAAAGCAGTCTTCGACCGCGTCTTCGCGGCGGCCGCGCTCGTCGGGATCGCGCCGCTGATGTTCGCGATCGCCCTCGCGATCAGGCTGTCGTCACCGGGTCCCGCGCTGTTTCGTCAGCATCGCAAGGGCGCCGACGGCAAGGTTTTCACGATCTACAAATTCCGGACCATGCGGTTGCACGCGGCCGCCGACGGCGTCGTGCAACAAGCGACGCGCGGCGATCCGCGCGTGACACGGATCGGCGCGTTCCTGCGCCGAACGAGTCTCGACGAACTGCCGCAATTCATCAACGTGCTTCGCGGCGACATGTCGGTGGTCGGGCCGCGTCCGCACGCGATCGAGCACGACAACCTGTACCAGAAGATCGTCGACGGCTACATCCACCGCTACCGCGTCAAGCCCGGCATCACCGGCTGGGCGCAGATCAACGGCCTGCGCGGCGAGACCGACCGCATCGACAAGATGCAGCGCCGCATCGAAGCCGATCTCTATTACCTGCGCAACTGGTCATTCGCACTCGACATGCGCATCGTCCTCGCCACCATCACGAGCGGATGGACGCACAGCAACGCGTACTGACGCGTTCGTGTATTGCCCAAAAGGATTACAGATGAACACAGACGTGACAGAGCGAATCGCGAGCGCGAGCCTGTCCGGCGCGCGCCTGCTGCTGATGGCCGCGATCTGCGTCGCGCTTACCGCCTGCGCATTCGCACCCGGTATGCGGATGAGCGACCCGCCCCCGGCGTCCTCCGACGCGCAAAAAGCGGGCGAATTGCCGCGTTACCAGATCACGACGATCGATGCGGCGCTCATCCGCACGTTGAAAGCCGACGCCGTGCAGCAACGCGCGGAGCAGATCAGGCTCCTTTCCGCGCCGCCCGCCGCTTACAGGATCGGCACCGGCGACGTGCTGCAGATCACGGTCTGGGACCATCCCGAGCTCGCGGCGGCGCAAGGCACCGCCACGCCGAACGTGTCCCGCGCGGCCGACCCTGTCGCCGGCTTCGTCGTCGATCAGAACGGTAGCATTTCCTTTCCGTTTGCCGGCGCGGTGCCGGTCGCGGGCCTGACGTCAGACGGTGCTCGCTCACGCATCGCTGGCGCGCTCGCGCGCGTGTACCGCGATCCACAAGTCACGCTGCGCGTCGCCTCGTTCCGTTCCCAGCAGGTCTATATCGACGGCGAAGTGCACTCGCCGGGCAGCCAGCCCGTCAACGACGTGCCGATGACGCTATACGAAGCGCTCGGGCGCGCCGGCGGCATGAGCGCCTCCGCCGATCAGAGCCGCCTGGCGCTCGTGCGTGACGGCGTGTCCCATCGGCTGGACCTGACGCAAATGCTGCGCGCCGGCCACAATCCCGCGGATATCGTGCTCGCGGCCGGTGATTTGCTGCACGTGCCGGCGCGCAGCGATTACGGCGTGTACGTGATGGGCGAGGTCAACAAGCCGTCGCTCGCGCTGCCGCTGCGCGACGGCAGGCTGACGCTGTCCGACGCGCTATCGCAATCCGGCAGCGTGAACGCGAATACCGCCGATGCCGCCCAGATGTTCGTGATTCGCGGTTCGCAGACGGAGACGCCACAGGTATTCCACCTCGACGCACGTTCGCCGGTGTCGATGGTGCTCGCCAACGAATTCGAACTGCAGCCCAAGGACATCGTCTACGTCGACGGAAACGGTCTCGTACGCTTCAGCCGCGTGCTGAGCCTGCTGCTGCCGAGCCTCAACTCGAGCGCCACCGCCGCGCTCGCCGTCAAATGATCACCGTATCCACGCTCCTCGTCATATGCATCGGGAACGTTTGCCGCAGCCCGATGGCCGAGGCGCTGCTGCGTGCACGCCTGCCGGGTGTCGACGTGCGATCGGCGGGCATTCACGCACTGGGCGGGCATGGCGCCGACCCGCACGCCGTGGCCCTGATGCGAGATCGTGGCCTCGACCTGTCCGCGCACCGCGCACGTCAGTTGTTTTCACGGCTCTGCATGCGAGCCAGCCTGATCCTGACGATGGATCTCGAACAAAGGCGCTGGCTCGAGCGCCACGATCCGGCGCTGTGCGGCCGGGTCTTCCGACTCGGCGACTTCTGCGTGACGCCCGGCGGCGTCGGCTCGGGCTTCGACATACCGGACCCGTACCTCGGCCCGCGCACGGCGTTCGAACACAGCCTCGCGCTCATCGAGCGCGGCGTCGAAAGCTGGTGCGAGCGGGTCGCGCCGAGTGCAACGCGACTGCCCGCGCCCCCGCAGGACGGCCCTCCGCGGTCGCCCTCCTTCGCACGGATTTCACCCGACTGAACCGATGACTTCACTCCAATCCCCCCAGCGCATCGACGACCGCGCCGACGAGATCACGCTCGCCGCCGTACTCGACGTGCTCCTCTCCCATCGTTGGACCATCGCGCTCACGACTGCCGCATGCTTGGCCGCCGGCATGTTGTATGCCTTTCTCTCCCACCCGCTCTATCAGGCCGACATCCTGGTGCAGGTCGAGGACAGCAACGATGCTTCCGCCGTGAAAAGCGCGTTCGGCGACGTGTCGTCGCTGTTCGACGTCAAGTCGACCGCAGCCGCCGAAGCGCAGGTGCTCGCGTCGCGATTCGTTGTCACCCGTGCCGTCGATACGCTGCGCAGCTACATCGTCGTGGAGCCGAAGCGCTTCCCGATCGTCGGCGATTTCATCTCGCGCCTGAACAGCGGCATTACCCTCCCGGGCGTGCTCGGCATCGGCGGCTACGCGTGGGGCGACGAGCGCGCCGAACTCGCTCGCTTCGACGTGCCGAAACTGCTCGAAGGCGATCGTTTCGAGCTCACGGTGCTCGACGCCGACCGCTACCAGCTGGCGGGGTCGGCTCTGCCCGAACCCGTGACGGGGCAATTGGGCCGAGTCGGGCAGTTTTCGACCGACGAAGGACCGATCGTCATCGATGTGACGCGCTTCGACGCATATCCGGGCACCGCATTCACGCTCGTGCGCGAATCGCGCACGACGACGATCGATGCACTTCGCCGCGCGCTCGATGTGCAGGAAAAAATCAAGCAATCGGGCGTGATCGTCGCAACGCTGCGCGGACCGGATCCGCTGCGCGTGCAGGCGGAACTTCGCGAAATCGCGAATCACTACATTCGGCAAAACATCGAGCGCAAGTCGGCCGACGCGGCGCAATCACTTTCCTTTCTCGGCAAGCAGCTTCCTCAATTGAAGCAACAGCTGCAGGCGGCCGAGCAGCGCTACACGAACATGCGAAATGCGAATGGCACGGTCGACCTGACCGAGGAATCGAAACTGATCCTGCAGCAGACCGCCGACGCGAAGACGCGCCTGCTGGAACTCCGGCAGAAACGCGACGAGATGATGACCCGCTTCACGACGGATCATCCCGACATGCTCGCGCTCGGCGCGCAGATCGCGACGCTGGAGCGCCAGCAACAGGCCTTCGACCAACAGGTCAAGCGCCTGCCCGATCTTCAGCAGGATGCGTTGCGATTGATGCTCGACGTCAAGGTCGATACCGACCTCTACACCGCGCTGCTCGCGAACGCGCAGCAACTCGAGCTCGTCAAGGCGGGCAAGACCGGCAACGTGAGGCTCGTCGATGCACCGGTCGTGCCCGAAAAGCCGGTGCGCCCCAACCGCCCGGCAGTCGTGGGCATCGCCGCGCTGCTCGGGCTGCTGCTCGGCACCGCGATCGCCTTCGCTCGCGATTTCCTGTTCGGCGGCGTCGACAGCGCCGACGAAATCGAGCGCCAGCTCGGCGTGAGCGTCTACGCAACGATTCCGGACTCCGTGAGCCAGCGGAAGATCGCCCTGCAAATGGCCGCACACGCTCCTGGCCCGCATCTGCTCGGCATGCAGCATCCGTATGATCCAGCAATCGAAAGCTTGCGAAGCTTGTGCACCGCGCTGCACTTCGTGATGCAGGATGCACGCAACAACGTGCTATTGCTAAGCAGCCCGGTGCCGGGCGCGGGCAAGTCGTTCGTGTCCGCGAACTTCGCGGCGCTGCTTGCCGCGACGGGCCTACGGGTACTGCTGATCGACGGCGACCTGCGCAGGGGTTATCTGCACGCGTATTTTGGCGTCACACGTGAATGCGGCTTCAGTGAACTCGCATTGGAAACTGTCGCGCCGCAAGACGCCATTCACGCGAATGTCGTTCCGAATCTCGACTTCATCTCGACCGGGGAGTTTCCGCCGAACCCCACCGAACTGCTGGCCGATCCGCGGATCGCCACGGCGATCGGCACGCTGTCGGCGCGCTACGACATGGTCGTGGTCGATTCAGCACCAATTCTTCCCGTGACCGACGCCGTGTTGCTGGGTCGGTGCGCGGGCACCGCGCTGCTCGTGGCACGCGCCGGCAAGACACGTGTCGCCGAGCTGAGCGAGGCAACCCGCCGCCTCGCGCATGGTGGGATCGCGACAAGCGGCGTGCTGCTCAACGGCATCGATTCGCGCGCGCGCCGGTACGGCACCCGGCACGGCGCCTATCGCTACACGCGATACGACTACGCACCGCTCGAGCACTCCGCGGCGTCGCCGCTCGTGCGCGCGCTGCGTGCGCTGCGTGCGTTCGCCGCCCGGGTGCGGCAAGGCGGTGGGCGATGAACGACCTGATCGACGTCGACGACGTCACCCGTCTCGACGCGGACCACGCGCCCACGTCGCTCCCCGTCGCCCAGCCGCACACGACAGGCGCGGCGAGGACGCCGCATTTGCGCGTCGTGCTCGTCGCCGAAGCCGCGGGCGGAGGCGTCGCGGTCCATCTCGCCGATCTGATCGAGGGCCTGAGCGCGCACGACGGAATCGCGCTGCACCTTATCGTGCCTCAGGGGCGACGGTTCGACACGTCGATACTCGATGCCGGCGTCCTCGCGCGCTGCGAATCGGTGCACACGGTGCCGATCGCGCGTGCGGTCGGCTGGCGCGACGCGATCTCGGTCGCACACGTGTATCGCCTGCTGCGCCGCATCCGCCCGGACATCGTCCACAGTCACAGTTCGAAGGCCGGCGCCATCGCGCGCGTTTGCCGGGGGCCGTGGCGGCATGTCTATACGCCACATGCGGTCTACACGCTCAATCCGTCGCTGAGCGAGCGCCAGCGACGCTTCTACGGCGCGATCGAAAGCCTGCTCGGCCGCCGGAGCACGAACCGGATCATTGCGGTATCGCACGATGAAGCCACGCACCTGAACGAGGTGCTCGGCATCCCGGCGCAGCGCATCGAGACGATCGTCAACGGCGTCGCACCGCCCGCGCTGATGACGCGCAGCCAGGCGCGCCGCGCGCTCGGGCTTGCCGACAACGCGCTCGTCGTCGGCTTCGTCGGTCGCCTCGATCACCAGAAGGGAGTCGACCGCCTCGTACGGATCGCGCGTGGCGTGTATCGGCAGTGCGGCCACACCGTTCAATTTGTCGTGATCGGCCCGGGTGATTTCGCCGCGGCGGCCGGCCGCGACGCCGACGACACGACGCCGAACCTGCACGTCGTTGGCTCGCTCGACCGGGCGAGCCGCTATTTCTCCGCGTTCGACATCTTCGCGCTGCCGAGCCGCTACGAAGGCTTTCCCTATGTATGCCTCGAGGCGATGGCCGCGCAAGTGCCGATCGTCGCGTCGAACGTCGCCGGCGCGGCGGAACTGATCCAGGCCCGGCGGATCGGCCTCGTCGTACCGAACGACGACGATACCACCGACTTCAAGCACGCCATCGTCAACCTTGCCGGCGACGCGGTGCTTCGGAACCAGATGCGGGAGAACTGCTCGCTGGCCTTCGAACACTACTCGGTCGCGGCGATGGTTCGCCGCACGCTTGACCTCTATCGACGCATCGCGCACCGGGAAACCGAATGACTTCAACCACTCACATCGCACTGCTTCATGCGTACAGCGCATGCAATTCCGGGGACGGCCTGTTGGTCGACCTGTCCGTCGAGCTCATGAAGGAGGCATTCGGCGAGGCGGCCCGCGTGTCGATCGTCGCAGCCGATCCTGCGTCGTTTCCCGTCCACGACGATGTTCGCGCCGCCCCCGTACTGGCCGAGCGCGGCAAGCGCCGGCTGCTTGCCGCGGCCAGCGCCGCGCTGCCCGTGCGCGCGAACGGACGGCTTCGCGAACTGCGCCGCCTGCTCCACGACGCCGATCTCATCGTCGGCGTCGGCGGCGGATATCTGCGCGCACGCACCGCGCTCGAGGCGCTCAAGCTGGAAGCCGGCCATCTGCTGCAAATGCGCGCGGCGCAGGCGTCCGGAAAGCCCGCCGTGTACCTGCCGCAAAGTATCGGGCCGGCGGAACCCGCGCTACCCGTCGGCGCCCATCTGCAGCAACTGCTCGCGTCGTTCGACACCGTCTTCGTGCGTGACGATCGTTCGTCCGCCTTTCTCGCCGCAAACGCGAACACGCGGCGCGCGCCGGACCTCGCCGTACTCGAGGTCGGACACCGTGGCGACGAGATCCTGCGCCGCGCCGCGCACGCCGGCGGCCATCCCCGCCACGTCGCACTCGTGCTGCGCCGCGCGCCGGCCTGGGGCCGCGAGCGGCGCAAGCGCTACGACGCGTCGATCGCGCGGCTGGTCGAACTGCTGCGCGCGTCGTGCCGCATCAGTTTCGCCGTACAAAGTACCGGCCGCGGCAACGACGATGTCGCCTATTACCGCGGTATCGGAATCCGGGACGAACTCGTTCCGCTCAGAACGCTGCTCGAGCGCGACCGGCCGGACCGCGTGATCTCCGTTCGCCTGCATGGCGCGCTGGAATCGGTCCTGCACGGCGTTCCCGCGTTTCATCTGAGCTACGAGCGCAAGGGCTTCGGCGCCTATGCCGATATGCGGCTTGGCGACTGGGTCGTCAACGGCGCGGACTTCGATCCCGTACAGGTCGGGCACACCGTGCTCGCGTCCGACGCGGCCGTCAGGTTCTGGCAAGCCGCCCAGGCCGGCTTTGCACGAATCCGCGCCGACCGCGAACGCCTGCTCGATGCCTTGTGCGCCGCCCGGCACGCCTAACCCCGACCGGACCTCAGCATGCTGCCTCGATTCATCCTCAGGATTGCCGCCCTAGGCCTGAAATTCGCGCTCGCCATCGTCGTCGCGCGCACACTCGGCTTCGACGCGGTCGGCGCCTACGGGCTCGCGGTGGCCATTTCGGTCATGGCTTCGAAGGTACTCGGGCTTGGCTTCAGTCCCGAACTCAACCGGCGTCTCAGCGAAGCCGAGCCGTGGCCGGCGCTGCGCGAGACGCGCGTGCTCGCCGTCCGCTACGGCGGGTTGTATCTGCTGCTCGGCGCGCTGTTCGCGATTCCGACGTTGAGCGGTGCCACGACCGACGCGTTCGGCCTGCCCTCGCGGCTGGCATGGGGCGTGCTGCTCGTCGCGCTGTCCGAGCACGCGGCATTCGAAGCCAATTCATGGATGTTCTCGCTGCATCGCCCGCGCACGGGTTCGTGGTTGCTGTTCATACGGACCGGGGCATGGGCGGGCATCGCGTGCGCAGGCCTTATCCTGCACGTTCTGCATTCCATCGAGGCGGTCCTCGCCTTGTGGTTCGCGAGCAATGCGCTCGTCGTCGCGATCGCGTGGCGCTGCATCGGCGCGCTCACGCGCCACACACGCCCGGCCCGGTCATCCGCGGACGCGCGGAACGGCCCGGGCGTGTTCGCGGTATGGCGGCGCGGCTTGCCGTTCTATAGCGCCGGGGTCATCCTGGCGACGCTGCAATACGCGGAACGATTCATCGCCGCCGGGCATCTGAGCGCTGATGCGCTCGGCCGCTATGTGTTCGCGTGGTCGATCGCGAATGCGGTGCAGACGGTCGCGTTCGCGACCGTGTCGGTCACGGCCGGCCCGCGCTTCGTCCGTACGCTGGCCGACACGCCCGCCGCGTTTCACGGGCAACTCGCGCGCGCGGCGGTCGCGAGTGTGGCCATCACGATGCTCGCGTCGGCAGCGATCCTCGCCTTGCACGAGGACGTGTTCCTGATCGCCCACGAATCGGCGAGCGCGAACGATGTCGCGATGCTCGCGGTGCTGCTCGTGTCGTTCGTGCTGCGCTCCGTCGCCGACGTACTGTGGACGGCCACCATCGCACTGCGCGCCGGGACGTCCGTGCTGCTGTCGATGGCGGCGATCGCGCTGTCGTACCTGCCGGTCGCGTGGCGCCTGATCGCGGAGGCAGGCGCCACCGGTGCGGCGTTCGCGCATCTCGCGGTGAGCGCCGCGATCACGGTGTCGCTCGCGCTGATCGTTACGCGGGGCAAGGCGGCACGCACGCTCCGCAGGGCAACGTCCGATGCGACGTGATCCCAACACCGAGCGCGCCGTGCTCGGCCGCTGGCTCGTGCGCGCGATCGCCGCGTTGGCCGTGCTCGGCTACTGGGCCGTCTACGCGAAGGCGGATGCGTTTCTGCCCGAATTCGTGTTCCGCGACGCGGAGAAGATCCAGAGCCAGATCGGCGGCGGCGCCACCTACGAAGGCACGTCGTTCGACGCGGTCGCGCAGTTCTACGCGATGCTGGGCTCGACCGGCACGCATCTCGTCGTCGTCGGGATCGGCACCCTGTTCATCTGGCGCATGATCAGCGAATGCCGCCGTGCGGGGTCGCTGGCGGCAAACCTCGTGCTGCTGACGCCATGCGTATTCTTCAATCTCTTTGTCGCGAGCAAGGACACGCTCGTCGTGCTGATGGCCATCGTGCTGGTCCGCATTGCGCGGCGCCGTGCGGCGTGGCCGATCTTCGTCGCGACCATTGCGCTTTATGCCGGCTATGCAGCCGTCGTGCGCAGCTATTTCGCGCTGATCCTCCTGGCCGCGTTCGCCACGTTCCTGTTCCTGCGTGCGTCGTGGCGCGGCAGGGTATGGCTGACGATCGCGGCACTCGTCGCGCTGGGCATGCTGCCGTCCGAGGTGTATTACCTGCTGCTGCATCCGCGGGACATGGCGGCCGACTACCTCGCATACGGTTCGCCGTTCGGTGCGCGCACCAGTTTCCATAACCCGGTCGCGCCGAATTCGCTCATCGGCTTCTGCGCGAACTACCTCTACGCGGTATTGCGCCTGAACCTGCCCGTGCTGTTCTCGCCCGGGCCCAAAGAGATCGGGATGCAACTGTTCGTCGCGATCGCGCTGGCGGTCATGTGGCGCCGCGCGCGCAACGGCGCTCATCCGCACCACGTACTGCTCGCGTGCGTCGCGATCGGCCACGTGGCGGTATCGATGCTGTTCGAGCCCGATCTCGGCAGTTATCTGCGACACCTGTCGAGTGCTTCGTTGTTGTTCGCCGCGCAATGGTCGTCGTTCGGCGCCGATGCCCGCCGCAGCCCCGCCGTCCCGCATGGGTGGGCACGATGACAGATCGGCCGAACGCATTCAACGCTCGCGATCCGTGCCGATGCCGGCATGCAGACCGAGATAGCTTTCCGAGATCGAAGTCAACTCCGCGCGGTGCATCTGCGCCAGCCGGGCAAGGATCACCTCTCCGAGGTGCGACAGATGGACCTCGACCGTCCGGCCGTCCGTTTCGCTGCCCCGGCGCGTCACGAGCCCCAATGCCTCACAGCGCGTCACCAGTGCGACGACCGCATTGTGCCGCGCCTGAAGCCGCGTGGCCAACTCGCCGATACTGGCCCACTCGCGCGTTGGAAACCCTTTGATATGGAGAAGCAGCAGGTACTGCAGCGGCGTGATCCCTTGCGACTTCGCCGCGCGCTCGGAAAACCGCTCGAAGCAGCGGATCTGGTAACGGAATTCGGACAACTGCTCGAAATTTGCCTTGCTCAACATCGCCGACTGCCGATTCATTTCGCTTCCGGTTACGTATTCGTACCTTTGTCGGCATCCGCGGATCCGGACTCCCGCCCGACTGCGTAGATGGCCACCTGGACACGCCTCGTCAGGTTGAGCTTGCGCAGAATGTTGCGCACATGAATCTTGACCGTGCTTTCGGCCAGATCCAGCACTCGCGCGATTTCCTTGTTGCTGGCGCCTCGCGCCAGTTCGCGCATGATGTCGTTCTCGCGCGTGGTCAATGCCTCGGTGCTGTCGCCGGCCGGTGCCGGTGCCGGCACAGGTGCAGGCTCGCGCAATCGTGCCACGAGCTTTGCCGTCATGTCGTCGGCGATCACCGGTTGCCCCGCCGCGGCCTTGCGGATCGACGCAGCAAGCGTGTCGGCCTCGATGTTCTTCAGCAGATAGCCGCACGCTCCGTCGCGCAACGCGACTGTCAGCTCATCCACTTCTTCCGAAACGGTGAGCATCACCACGGCCGTGTCACGCAGGTCCTGCACAAGAAGCCTGAGCGTCTCCAGCCCGGACAACCCCGGCATGTTGAGGTCGAGCAGGATCACGTCGGGCAGGAATTGCTTCGCGCGCTTGAGCCCTTCGAGGCCGTCGGCGGCTTCGCCCACGACTTCGAAGTCCGCTTCCTGCTGCAAGAGGGCGCGGACACCCGAGCGGAACAGCGTGTGATCGTCGATCAGGAGGATGCGAATGGTCATGTGTCGGTCAGGAAATGGAATCGGCCCGGTTGTCTCAGGCGGCCTGCCGCGCGTCGGCCGGTAATGTGAGCTCGACACACGCGCCCTGTCCCGGCGAGGACGATAGCCGCAACGTCGCCGCCAGCCTGCCCGCGCGCTCGCGCAGGATGCGCAACCCCACATGGGCCTCGCCCGCGGCAGCGATCTTTTCCGGTTCGAAACCCAGGCCATCATCCTCGACCAGCAGGCGAAAGTCGCGCGCATTGACGATCGTCACGCGAACATGTTGCGCTTGCGCATGCTTGCGCACGTTCGAGAGCGCTTCCTGCAGGATGAACAGCACCTGCAGTTGCTGGTCCGCCGGGAGCAGCGGGCCGCCATCCTCGCGGTAGTCCAGCGCGACGAGCATGCCGGTCTGCCGACGAAAGCGCTCGATCGTATCGTCGACGGCGGACCGGAGTTCGCCGGCACCCAGCTTCGAGCGGAAATTCAACAGCAGTTCCCGCACGTCGTCATAGCTTTCCTTGATGCCGCCGGCCAGCAACGGCACGATTTCCCGAATCTCAGCCAGCCGCTGCGCTTGCGTGGCGCGACCGAGCAGATGCACCTGCATCTTGAGGAAGTTGAGTCCCTGGGCAATGCTGTCGTGCAGCCCCTGCGCGACCAGGTTGCGCTCTTCGGAAACGGCAAGCTGGCGCGCGACAGTCGCGAGTCGCCGGCTCTTGAGCGCGGTCCCCAGATGCCTGCCGAGCGTCTCGAGCAGTTTGGCTTCGGACGCGGAAACGGGATGCGCATGACGAAAATGCAACGAGAACGACCCAAGCATTTCGCCTTGCGAAGCGATCCTGAAAGCCGCGACGTCGACAAATCCGGCCCGGCGGCAATGCCCGGCAAACGCGTCCGCCCCGGTGTCTCCGTCGCGCAGCATCTGAACCGTCGACGCGCCTTGCTTTGTTACCGTTCCGCAGAGGCAGTCGTCCGTGGAAATACAGCGCTCGGCATCGGCCAGCGCTTCCGGAACCCCCTCCGATGCGACGAGGTGCAGACGGTTGTCCTCTCCGGAAACGACCCTCAGGGTTCCGCCATCCGCGTCGAACTGACGCACCAGGCGCGCCAGAAAGCCGCGACACAGTTCGTCGACATCGTCGGGCCGGTTCAGAAACGCAGTCATTTCATAAAGCGCCGTCAGCTCACGGTTCTGCGCGGCCAGCGTGGCGGTCTTTTCGTCGACCCGCTGTTCGAGATCGCGGTAAAGCGCCTGCAGCTCGGTCGTCATCCGGTTGAAGCCCAGCGCGAGATGGCCGAATTCATCGCGGGTATCGACCGGCAGGCGAACGTCGAACTGGCGAGCCTCGATATGTGCCAGTCCTTCCTGCAGCCGCTGGACCGGGACGACGAACCACAGGTACAACAGATACATGATTGCAACCGTTCCGACGCACGAGAGTGCCGCGAGCGAGATCTGAGAAATGCGCAGCCAGTCGGTCTTGCGCGCATTTTCCTGTTCGATCAGGCGCACCAGCGCGTCCGCCTCTGCCACGAAACGCGGCAGCAACGCGCGATACAACTTCCCCGCGGCCACCGGTCCAGCGCGCAAGTCGTCCAGCGCCGCCGGCTCGAGTTGCAGACGCCACGCGTTGACCACGGTGCCGAACTGGCGCTGGATCGCCGCATCGTTGGGCAACAGCAGGGGACGGTTGGGATCGCCGCGCTGCAATCGCTCGAGCGTGGCGTCGATCCGGCCCAGCTCTGCCTGCAGGCTCGACGGCTCTGTCGCGTGGGCGTCGACGAGCGCCACGGCAACCGCTTCCGCCCCCATGCGCAGACTCCCCGCGTCGTTGATGGCCGCGCCGGCGCCCTGGAGCTGCCACGACAGATACAACGTGCCGCCGATCATGGTCAGCACCAGGGCGAGCGTGACGACTGAAAGCACGACGATGCGCGTCGTCAGCCGCTGGCGCAGCAATGGCCCTCGGGCTATTTCGCCCTGCGTATCGATAGCCATGGTAAAAATCATTGGCACAATGAATGATTCAACGATTATCCACCACAGCGCAGTCGGTCAGATGCGTGATCGTGGCTTCCTCATGATCCATCGCAACACGATGCGCCGGCAAAGGACGTCGTCACTTCGCCGCGCCCCGTTGCTCAGCGACCGCGCACGAGCTGCCACGCACGCGACAGGTAGGTCACGGAAGCGAATCCGCTCCATACATGTACCAGCCGCGTGAAAGGAAAGATCACGAACAATGTCATCCCCATGAACAGATGAAGACGGAACACGATCGGCGTGCCGGCCACATACGCCGCGGCATCGCCCTGGAACGTCACGACATGTTGCGCCCACGTCATCAACCGCACCATCATTGCCCCGTCCATGTGATTGGTCGATTCGCCAATCGTCGACAAGCCGAGCAGTAACGTCGCGAGAATCCAGAGCAACAGCACCCGGTCACCCGCTTTCGTGAGCGCGGACAGTCGCGCATTGGTAAGCCGGCGATGCAACAGGATGACGAGGCCGGCGAGGCAAATCGTGCCCATCATGCCGCCGGCGATCATGGCAACCACTTGCTTGACATGGTGCGGTACGCCCAGCCCGTCCCATACCGCGACCGGGGTGAGCAAGCCGACCAGGTGGCCGAAGAACAGCCCCAGGATACCCACATGAAACAGTATGTTCCCCAGCCGCAGGTTGCCCCGGTGAACCAGCTGGGTGCTGTCCGCCTTCCACGTATATTGTTCGCGTTCGAAGCGCACGAGGCTGCCGAACAGGAAGATGCAGACGGCGATATACGGGTAGATGCCGAAGAGGAACTGGTTGAAGGTATTCATCTCGCGTCCTTTTCGATGTGCGCGTTGGCGGCCGGCTGCGAAGCGGGCGCCGGATTGCGCGGATGGAAATGGATGGTCTGGATCTTGTCCGGCGTGAGCAGCGGTTCGACGCCGTCCGGACCGACGCCGAATACTTCGAGCGCCTCGTCCATATCGCGCACGGGGGGTTTCAACATCGGTTTCGGGTCGACCGTACTGTGCTGACGAAGCACCGCGAACACCCCGGCATAGGGGCTTTCGCTGCGCGCGAGCCGTTCGCCGACCGCAGCCAGAATGTGGATGGCCTCATCGAGCAGGGCCTGAGCAACCGAAGGTTCGACGAGGCCCAGCACCTCGATGAACAGCGGTACGTAATCCGGCAACTCGTTTGCCGTCACGTCCAGATCGTGGAGACGATACTCGTTCAGCAGATCCACCATGGCCTGTCCGCGCTCGCGACTTTCGCCGTGCACGTGCTCGAACAAGTGCAGCGAATGCGAAGGATTGCGATCGAACGTGGCGACATACGCCTGCTGCGAGTCGATCAACGACCGGCTTTCGAGCGCCGCGATCAGCGGCGCCAGTTCGCGGTGCGCGCGAGGTGACGCGCGCAGCGCATCCTTGATCGCGGGCAGCGCGTCGAGCAATTCCTCTCCCGGATAGTCGAGCAACGCCGAAAGAATGGGATAGAGCGTCATCATAATCTCCGTGGATCAACCGGTCGATCCGTTCGAGGTGGACTTCTTGCGCGACCTGGGCATATCGGCGAACACCACGCTGCCTTCCGTCCGGGCGCCGAACAGCGAAGCCCCGGTGGCCCCTCCCGAACAGCCGTTCCCGAACGTGAACCCGCAGCTGCCCTTTTCGTTGAAGCTGTCCTCCACCATCTCCTTGTGCGACGACGGAACGACGAAGCGATCCTCGTAATTCGCGATCGCCATGACCTGATACATCTGCTCGACCTGTTCGGCCGTCAGCCCTGCGTTGCGAAGCAGCGCATCGTCGGCGACGCCATGCACGACCTGCGCCCGCTTGTATGCACGCATCGTGAGCATCCGGTTCAGCGCGCCGATGACCGGCGCCTCGTCGCCCGCGGTCAACAGATTCGCCAGGTAGCGCATCGGTATGCGCAGGCTCCGCACATCGGGAATCACGCCGTTCATGCCGATGTGGCCTGCGTCGGCGGCAGACTGAATCGGCGACAGCGGCGGGACATACCACACCATCGGCAGCGTCCGGTACTCGGGATGCAGCGGAAACGCGACCTTCCACTCGCAAGCCATGCGGTAAACCGGAGAGCGTGTGGCTGCGTCCAGCCAGCTTGAAGAGATACCCTGACGCAGAGCTTCGGCGCGCACCGCCGGATCGGAAGGGTCGAGGAACAGATCGAGTTGAGCCTGATAGAGATCCGTGGGTGCCTCGACTGCCGCGGCGTCGGAAATTCGGTCCGCGTCGTAGAGCATCACGCCCAGATAGCGAATGCGCCCCACGCAGGTCTCCGAACACACGGTCGGTTGGCCGGCCTCCAGTCGCGGAAAACAGAAAATGCATTTTTCCGCCTTGCCGGACTTCCAGTTGAAGTACATCTTCTTGTACGGACAACCGGAAATGCACATCCGCCAGCCACGGCACTTGTCCTGGTCGACGAGCACGATCCCGTCATCCTCGCGCTTGTACACCGAGCCCGACGGACACGATGCGACGCAGGCGGGGTTCAGGCAGTGCTCGCACAGGCGCGGCAGGTACATCATGAAGGTGTTCTCGAAGCTCGAGTACATGTCCTTCTGCACGTTCTCGAACAACTGGTCGCGGCTGCGCGAGTCGAATTCCCCGCCCAGATCGTCTTCCCAGTTCGGCCCCCAGTGGATCTTGTCCATCTTCTTGCCGGTCAGCACCGACACCGGACGCGCCGTGGGCGGCGTTTGCGAGAGCGGCGCCTTCTGCAGATGCTCGTAGTCGTAGGTGAACGGCTCGTAATAGTCGTCGATCGCCGGCAGATTGGGGTTCGCGAAGAGATTGGCGAGCAGCTTCAGCTTCGGCCCCTGACGCGGTTCGATGCGTCCTTCGCCCTTGCGCACCCAGCCGCCCTGCCACTTGTCCTGGTTCTCCCATTCCTTCGGGTAGCCGATGCCCGGCTTCGTCTCGACGTTGTTGAACCACGCGTACTCGACGCCGTCGCGGGACGTCCACACGTTCTTGCACGTCACGGAACACGTGTGGCAGCCAATGCACTTGTCCAGATTCAGGACCATTGCCACCTGGGCGCGGATCTTCATGATGATGCTCCTTCCTTGAGCGGCCCTTCGAGCCACTCGACCTTTTTCATCTTGCGCACGATCACGTATTCGTCGCGGTTGCTGCCCACGGTCCCGTAATAGTTGAACCCGTAAGCCTGCTGGGCGTAGCCGCCGATCATGTGCGTCGGCTTGAGCACGGTGCGCGTGACCGAGTTGTGGATGCCGCCGCGCATGCCGCTCGTCTCGGCGCCCGGTACGTTGATGATCTTTTCCTGCGCGTGATACATGAGGCACATGCCGCGCGGCACCCGCTGGCTGACCACCACGCGCGCCGTGAGCGTGCCGTTCACGTTGAACACCTCGACCCAGTCGTTGTCCCTGATGCCTGCCTCCTTCGCCTCGGACTCCGACACCCAGACGTGCGGGCCGCCGCGCGAGAGCGTGAGCATGCGCAGGTTGTCCGTGTACGTGGAGTGGATGCCCCACTTCTGGTGCGGCGTGATCCAGTTGAGCACCAGTTCATGCTCGCCGTTCGGCTTTGCGCCGAGCATCGGCGAGATCGTCTTGGTGTCGATTGCCGGCTTGTACACGCACGAGCCTTCGCCGAAGTCCAGCATCCATCGATGGTCCTGATAGAACTGCTGCCGGCCCGTCAGCGTGCGCCATGGAATCAGCTCGTGCACGTTCGTGTAGCCCGCGTTGTAGCTGACCTCTTCCGATTCGAGCCCCGACCACGTCGGCGCGGAAATGATCTTGCGCGGCTGGGCCTGTACGTCGCGAAAGCGGATCTTGTCGTGCTCGCGGCCAACGGCCAGATGCGTATGCTCGCGCCCGGTGATCTTCGAGAGTGCCTCCCACGCCTTGACTGCAACGTGGCCGTTGGTTTCGGGCGCGAACGTCAGGATCATTTCGGCGGCATCGATTGCCGTTTCGAGCCGCGGGCGGCCGGCGCTCACGCCCGCGCGATCGGTTTTTCCGGTGAGCTGCGCAAGCTCGTCGACCTCGTGCGCCGTATTCCAGTTGATCCCCTTGCCGCCGTTGCCGAGCTTGTCGAGCAGCGGGCCGACCGACGTGAACTTGTTGAAGATTTCACGGTAGTCGCGCTCGACGAGCGTCATCGACGGCGCCGTCTTGCCGGGCACCAGATCGCATTCGCCGTGGCGCCAGTCCTTTGGCTCGAATGCCTGGCCGAGTTCGCCCGGCGTGTCATGCATCAGCGGCGTGCAGACGAGATCGGTCCGCGTGCCGAGATGCGCACCGCCGATCTCCGAGAACTTCCGGGCGATGGCCTTGTAGATTTCCCAATCGCTCCGGCTTTCCCACAGCGGCTGCACAGCCTCGGACAGCGGATGAATGAACGGGTGCATGTCCGACGTGTTGAGATCGTCCTTCTCGTAGAAGGTCGCGCTCGGCAGCACGATGTCGCCGTACAGGCACGTGGTGCTCATGCGGAAATCGAGCACCGTCAGCAGATCCAGCTTCCCTTCCGCGGCGTCGCGCACCGTCACCTCGGCGGGCTTGATCGCATCGGCCTCGTCGCCGAACAACGCGTTCTGCGTGCCCAGCAGATACTTGAGGAAATATTCGTGTCCCTTGCCCGAGCTGCCGAGGATGTTCGAGCGCCAGACGAACATGTTGCGCGGAAAGTTCGCCGGATTGTCCGGGTCGTCGCAGGCGAAGTTCAGTGCACCCGACTTGAGTTGCTCGACCGCATAATCGATCGGCTCGTGTCCCGCGCGCTTCGCGGCGTCGACCACATCGAGCGGATTGGCCCCGAGCTGCGGTGCGGACGGCAGCCATCCCATGCGCTCCGACTTCGCGTTCAGGTCGAGCATGGACAGCTTGCCGTAACGCCCGCGGTCGGCCGTCGGCGACAGGATTTCGTCGAGCCCCACCTTTTCGTGGCGCCATTGACTCGTATGGTTGTAGAAGAACGACGTACCGTTCATCTGCCTCGGCGGCCGCGACCAATCGAGCGCGAACGCGAGCGGGGCCCACCCGAACTGCGGGCGTAGCTTCTCCTGGCCGACATAGTGCGCCCAGCCGCCGCCGCTCTGCCCGATGCAGCCGCACATCATCAACAGATTGATGATGCCGCGGTAGATCATGTCGTTGTGGTACCAGTGGTTGAGCGCCGCGCCGACGATCACCATGCTTCGGCCGTGCGTACGGTCGGCATTGTCGGCAAATTCGCGCGCGACCTGGATTACAAGCTTGCGCGGCACGGTGGTGTGCTTTTCCTGCCATGCCGGCGTATATGGCACGTCGTCGTCGAACGACGCAGCCACGTTCGGGCCGCCCAAACCTTGGTCGACTCCGTAGTTGGCCATCTGCAAGTCGTACACGGTTGCAACCAGCGCGCTCGTGCCGTCGGCCAGCGCCACGCGCCGTACCGGCACTCGGCGCGCGAACAACGCATCGCGTTCGCCGCCGAAATAGGGAAAGCTCACCTCGATAACATCATCGTGCGCGTCGATCAGCGAAAGCTGTGGGTCGATCGGACGTGCGCTGCCGCCGTCCTTCAGTTCCAGGTTCCAGCGGCCCACTTTCTCGCCGTCGTTGTATTCGCCTTCACCCCAGCGAAAGCCGATCGAGCCGTTCGGTGCGACGATGTCGCCGCTCGTCGCGTCGAACAGGAGCGTCTTCCATTGCGGATGATTCGCTTCGTCGAAATTGCCGGCGAGCTGCGATGCGCGCAGAAACTGGTCCGGAACCCACGCACCGTCGTTTTCACGCAGCACGACCAGCATTGGCATATCGGTGTACTGCTTGACGTAGTCGCGGAAATACGCAGACTTGCCGGTCGCGTGGAACTCCTTGAGCACCACGTGACCCATCGCCATCGCGAGCGCCGCGTCGGTCCCCTGCTTCGGCGCGAGCCAGATGTCGCCGAACTTGACCATTTCGCCGAAGTCCGACGAAACCGCCACCGTCTTCGTTCCCTTGTAGCGCACCTCGGTGTAGAAATGCGCATCCGGCGTCCGGGTTTGCGGCACGTTCGAGCCCCACACCATCAGGTAGGTGGAGTTGTACCAGTCCGCCGATTCGGGGACGTCGGTCTGCTCGCCCCACACTTGCGGCGACGCGGGCGGCAAATCGCAGTACCAGTCGTAGAAGGACAGGCAGGTGCCGCCGATCAGGCTCAGGTATCGCGCGCCTGCGGCATAGGACACCATCGACATGGCAGGAATCGGCGAGAAGCCGACCACGCGGTCGGGGCCGTACTTCCCGATCGTATGCGCGTTGGCCGCGGCGATGATTTCGGTGGCGGTGTCCCAGTCCGCGCGCACGAAGCCGCCGAGCCCGCGCACGCTCTTGTAGCGTTTCGCCTTGACCGGATCCTCGCAGATCGATGCCCAGGCCGCGACCGGGTCCAGCGTCCGGCGCGCCTCGCGCCACATTTCCATCAGGCGGCCGCGGATCATTGGATATTTGACGCGCTGCGCCGAGTACACGTACCAGCTATACGACGCGCCGCGTGGGCAGCCGCGCGGCTCGTGATTGGGCAGGTCGGCACGCGTGCGCGGGTAGTCGGTCTGCTGCGTTTCCCATGTGATCAGGCCGTTCTTGACATAGACCTTCCACGAGCACGATCCCGTGCAGTTCACGCCATGCGTCGAGCGCACGATCTTGTCGTGTTGCCATCGGCTGCGATAACCGTTTTCCCATTTGCGGTCTTCATCCACCACCGCGCCATGCCCACCTGAAAAGGTCGACTTGACGCGCGACATGAACTTCAACCGGTCCAGAAAGTGACTCATTCATTTCTCCGGGCTTGGCAACCGCGCGCTGCACGTGTGTGCACCTGCGCGGCCACTGATGCGATGGTTAGAGTGTAGGGGCGCGATGGTCGGCTACCCATTCCTCGAAGGGAGCAGGTATTCCGGCGCATCCGAACTAGTGACCGACTTCGGCCGCTCCACATGGACTAGTCCGAAAGTCGTAGCCGGCGACCGTCGTCAGCACGGCATGCCGGCATTGCGCCGGGCGTAGCAGAACCACGTCACCGCAGCGCAGACGACATAAAAGCCAATGAAGCAGTACAGCGCCATCACGGGCGAACCCGTCAGGTTCAGCGAGGTCCCGAAACTTTTCGGAATGAAGAACCCGCCGTACGCGCCGATGGCGGCGGTAAACCCGAGCACCGCGGCCGATTCCTTGCCGGCCTCGCGGAGAAGCTCCGCCCGGCGATGTTCGGGCTGGCCTTCCGCCTCGCGCTGCTTCTGCGTCAGGAAAATCACCGGAATCATCCGGAATGTCGAGCCGTTGCCGATGCCGGTCAGCGCGAACAGCACGATGAACATCGCGAGGAAGCCAGCGAAATTACCGTCCGTCCCGGCGCTCGGCAGGAACGCTATGACGCCGGCGACCGCCGCGATCATGGCGATGAACGTCCAAAGCGTCACGCGCGCGCCGCCGAGCCGGTCCGAGATCCAGCCGCCGACCGGACGCGTCAGCGCACCGGCCAGCGGCCCGAGAAACGCGTAAGCGGTCGGGTTGACTGCCGGGAACTCGGCCTTCGTCAGCAATGCGAGACCTGCCGAAAAGCCGATGAACGAGCCAAAGGTGCCGATATAGAGCACGCACATCAGCCAGTTGTGCCGACGTTTGAAGATCACGGTCTGCTCGGCGAATGAAGCCTTCGCATCGGCGATGTCGTTCATGCCGAACCACGCCACGATCGCCGTCAGTGCGATGAACGGTACCCACACGAAGCCTGCGTTCTGCAACCAGATGCTGTGCTCGACGCCATGGCTGACGACCGTCTGACCGTCACCCAAGAACCCGCTGAGCAACGCGGTCGACACCACGAGCGGTGTGACGAACTGCACCGCCGACACACCGAGATTGCCGATCCCGGCGTTCATCCCGGTTGCGAAACCCTTCTTCGATTTCGGAAAGAAGAAGCTGATGTTAGCCATGGACGAACTGAAGTTCGCCCCGCCCAAGCCGCACAGCAGTGCGAGCACCAGCAGCGTCGAATAGCTTGTCGACGGGTCGCGCAGCGCAAAACCCATCCCGAGCGCCGGAATCAGCAGGCTCGCGGTCGAAATCGCGGTAAAGCGCCGTCCACCGAAGATCGGCACGAGGAACGAGTAAAAAATGCGCAGCGTTGCTCCGGACACCGCGGGCAGCGCGGTGAGCCAGAACAATTGATCTTTCGAGAAATGAAATCCGCCCTTGTCGAGGTTCACGACCACGACGCTCCAGAGCGACCAGACGACGAACGCGAGCATCAGCGCGGGGATCGAGATCCAGAGGTTGCGGCGCGCTACCGCTTCGCCGCTCGCATTCCAGAAGCTCGTGTTTTCGGGCTCCCATTGGGTAAGTAGGTATCTGGACATGGTATTTGCTCGATGAAATGGTGCGCACGAAGCGCGTGATACATGGGAAATTGCATTCAACCTGCGTGCCGATGGTCACCGTCCGTCACACTCGTGCGCGCGGAACGTGAAACGCATCCAGATGAGACTGACGGCCGTGGCGCCGAACATCAGCATGAAGCAGGAGCTGTTCACGCCGGTAACATCCTTCAGCAATCCGAACATGATGGGCAAGAGGAAGCCGGCCAATCCGCCAACAAGGCCGACCATGCCGGATACCGCGCCGATGTCCGTGGAAAAATCGTCGGAAACGTACTTGAAAACGGATGCCTTCCCGATCGCCATCGCCACACCGACAACGAACATCAGCGCCGTGTAAGCGACGGGCCCCGTCGAGATACGGAACGCGAGCGGGCCGTTGGCCGCATGAATGACGAAGTCGGTATCCGGGTAGCTGAGCAGGAAGAAGCAGGCGAGCGTTGTCCACATCACTGCCTGTGTCGTCCGCCGGGCGCCGAGACGATCCGACAACCAGCCGCCCAGCGCACGCAACACGCCGCCCGGCAGCGAAAAACAAGCGGCAAGAAACGCGGCACGCTGGATGTCGAAGCCATACTGGTTCACGTAGTATTGAGGCATCCACAAGGCTAGGCCGACATAACCGCCAAATACGACGGAGTAGTACTGCGAGTAGCGCAACACGCGTCGATCCGTCAACGTGCGTATCTGACCACCGAAGCTCTGCACGACCGGATTCAGATGGGCGGGATCCGAAACGGACACGAGAAGGAAACCGAGCGCGGTGACCAGCATTACCACGGAATAGACCTTGGGCACGATGGTCCACGTGCCCGCGGCGATCATCAGTGCCGGGGCAGCGAACTTGTTGAGTGCAGCCCCCGAATTGCCCGCGCCGAAAATGCCCATCGCCAGACCTTGGCGCGACTTTGGAAACCAGCGGGCAACATAAGGCGTACCCACCGAAAACGTGGCGCCCGCCAATCCGATGAACAAACCCAGCACGAGAAATTGCCAGAGTTCGGTGGCGTACGAGATCAGCCAGATTGGCAGCACGGTTACGACCATCGCACCAAAGAAGACGATACGGCCTCCGAACCGATCCGACCATATGCCGAGCGGCACACGCGCAAGTGAGCCGGTGAGCACCGGCGTGGCCACGACCAGTCCGAACTCCGTGTCCGTCAGATGCAGCTGCTGTTTGAGCGGAATGCCGAGAATGGCAAAGATCATCCAGATCGCGAAGCAGATCGTGAATGAAAAAGTGCTTGCGCCCAGTACGCGCCACGCCCGGTTATCCCGTGCCGTGTCGGTGGCGGTCGGCAGTCTGGCCACGCTCATGGTGCGATCCTCATTGTCCTGAAGGGTTTCATGACAAGGGTAGAGAGGACCGGTGGCCTGGCCTATCCACCGATGGGACAGCGAGACAATCAGTCGCTACGCATGGCGGACTAATCCGAACGATGTATGCCTTCCATCACGCGGGGGGCATGCGGACGATCTCGACCGACGAAACACCCGCCGCGCAGTGGCCTAACACCTCGAGTTCGCGTTTCCAGCATCCTAGTTCCGGATTCGATGTCTCGTGCTACCCATGTGATGCCGATAACGAACGTACGCATGATGGGTACGGATTGCCGAAATGCCCAGCCACCACATACGTTGACAACTCTCAAGTTCCGCATACATCTCCGTGCCGTCATGCGTTCGCTCGGACGCCGGATACCGCACAATGTATTCGGCAAGACGTCTCGATATAAACAACGAAGTTCTAAATGGACGATAACCAGACCGGGCATCCGAAAGTGGAAGACGTTGCTCGACCCGCTCCCGCACCGGACGATGTACTTGGCGTAATCGAGCTTCCCGCACCGGATCTTCTGGGCAGCGCCACGCTGATGACCGCGCTGGCTCGTCGCGCCAGCGCCCGCGATTTTTCTCCCGGCGTGCTGCCTGACTGGATGATCGGCGAGATGCTCTGGGCCGCATCGAGCGTCAACCGGATGTTCGCGTCGGGACAGACTGCGCCAGTGAAGCGCGACCTCTATCACATCGACACTTACGCGGTACTGCCCAGTGGGGTCTACCGCGATGAAGCACTCGCGCGCTGCCTGATCCTCAGGCGTGCGCTCGACGCTCGCGCGCTGACGGGCTCCCAGGATTTCGTTGCAGGCGCACCGTTGAAGGTTCTGTCGCGATAATGACGAAGGTCGACAGACGTCCCTGGTATCCCCAGGATTCCTTAGAAAGCCAACGAATAGAATTGCTCTGCAGCTGTCTGATTCTTGCGAGCCCGGTATCTGAGTGTCCGTCAGCCTGTCCAGCTCGCGCCACAGCTCGCTACACAGGCAAAAGACGTCTGCCGACGCGGTTTGAGGAATGGAGAAGTGACGCGTGGAGATCTTCGCGGTCGATCCGCTGCGCGGCGAAACGGTCGCGTTCACCGCGCCCTACGTGCTGATCGAAGGCTTCTATCTCGTGCGCGACGATTCGCCGATCCGCGGCAATGCGGACGTCGACCGGCCGCACAACCGCGTGACGGTCGGCAAGGGCAGCGCGTACGACCTGTTCCTCACGCGCGAGCTGAAAGCCGCGCAGATCGTGCGCGCGCCGACGTCGCAGGCCGTCGTGCCGACGTTCGTCGAACAGCAGCTCGAAGTCGCGGCGGGCGTGAAGCAGCAACTCGAAGCCGACGCGGCG
>Ga0157367_1000174_pt1 | contig 33918 bp, 23 predicted proteins | sample AttbisABBM2_FD_113142 | JGI IMG/M metagenome (GOLD analysis project Ga0157367, IMG submission 113142) | Fungus gardens microbial communities from leaf cutter ant in Botucatu, State of São Paulo, Brazil - Atta bisphaerica ABBM2 | ecosystem: Host-associated > Fungi > Mycelium > Unclassified ... | reverse complement strand
CTCCTCATATTGTTTTACCATCCTGTATATATAGCGTAGATACATTCTTGTATCCTTATGCTTTACCAATTCTACTTCCCCTTTTCCTTTCTCAAGTCTTTGCCATAGTTGCAACCTGAGCTCTAGCTTAAGGTTGTTACACCTTGGAGATGATTGGCCTCTTTGGTGAATACATCTTGAACATTATGGGGCATTTGGCAGGTAAACAAGATTATTACTAAAATGTGAAATGGTGTTGAATGGTGTCCTAAGTAGTGGAACTGAAGTTGACATTAAAGAGTTATGGCAAAAGGAAGCTATTAGGACTTTGAAGTGTGGAAAGAATTGTTTTGCAGATAGAACTACAATGGAGGACTTAGCAGATAGAACTGCTCAGAAGTGACAGCAGACTTGGAAGTTTGATAATATTATTAGGCACAGTTCACACTGGGGGTGAAAGTCTACAAGATAAGCTTGGAGATGTGCAGATTTATAGAACAACCTTGACTTTAGCTTATGTGCTATACCATCTATCTGCCACATAGTTACAACTTCAGATAAGAGGAAAAAGTCTGAGATAGAAGTGAGTACTGATTAGTGTATTACTGTTGAACACCAGAGATCAAGTTCAATAAGGATTATCTTCATCAATTATCAGACTAGTGAATTACAGTGTAACTACCAGTCATACATACTATAGGAGATGCTTGGGATTTCAGTAGTATAGTCCCTATTACCCTGAATGGAGGTTTCAGTGTTGAGACATTGATAGGAGTATGACTCTATCATGGAAGACTGAGTCGAATAGGAGTATTCCCACCATAGAAGACAGATCACCTGGATGGTTGCATTACTGCTGCGAGATGTGTTGCAAGAAAGATGGCCACCATGGAAGGCAGGCTTGTATAGTGGACATTTTGGAAAAGCAGTATCACTGCAAGGATATATTTTCTGGGCAGGTGGACTTGCATATAACACAGTTACACTAAAAGTGCACAATGTCAAGTTTAGCTTTGACATCTGGCTAGTGCTATATATGCACTTCATACTGTACTCCTGACAATCAAGTGGCAATCCCCCTTACAATACTTGACACAGACCTCATTGGGAAGGGAACAACAGTTGTTGTTGTTGCCAGTGAATTTGGTGATGCAAAGTGGGAAGCAGGTACTTATATTGTGGCCTATCTGTTATGATTTAACTGGTATAGTATTAATGAAGTAGTATGCAGTAGCTGTTGAGATACAAAAATATATTGAGGTCACTAGGATCAGAGAAGGAAAGAATCTAAGTACACAAAGATTGAGACAACACAAAAAACATACCTAGGACCAGGAAAGGAAAGAATCTGGTCCTACTTCTAGCTGCAGGCTAAGTACAAGTGCTCGAGTGTACATATGTTTGTGTAGCAATGAAAACATCCATTGCATATTTACAACAAGAATGATGATGAAGAGTAGATGTAGCTACGGAGTCTAAGAAAAGGAAAAATTGAAAATTGAAATGAAAGATGAGTCCGTGCAAAGATAGCACACAGACATTGAGCTCAATGCTCATTTTTCAACAAGTATGACAGAGTACAAGTAAAAGATTATCACTCACGCAGTAGAGGAGAAATTGGTTGCCTGGTCCATATGCATGGGTGAGTGGCTCTGCTATAGGATATCATACTCTTGAATGCCATCGAAAGTATTGGGATGACTGTTGTATAGGAGTGCCTGACTGTGGAAATGGCCAGGGACCCATTCACTGATTCTGCAGATACAATGTTAGATGTCATATCACCTATATGGGATAGTGACACTGGTGAAGGTCAACCCCTGGATTTCCAGTGACCTGACGTGAGTAGTCAAATGGACCACTGAAGACATTGCCTCTGGGTCTTGTGGATGCTGATGAATTGCAGTGGCGGCGAGAAGTGGGGACTTGATTCTTTATGGAGTAAGACATTATGGTCTGGGACATGACATGCGATACAGCGACTAGGGGATGGGGATGGGTTGACAAAGAGAAGTTCTAAGAACTGCAGGGTATTTAAGCGTCATCCTGTGGCGTATCGCCCGACACGCCCTACGCGGCCATTCGGCCCAAATGTGAAGAGGAGTCCATCGAGGACGTGGCGAAACACTCTAGATAAACATATCAATCTACGTCCTGTGGTCGTCAGAAAATAGAAGCGCATCGATAAATTGATAAATGATGCGCACTCAGGGCACAGTTGCCACAAGCAATGGAAGCAATGGAAGCTCTGATGTGGATGGCCGAGTATCAAATGATCAAATAAAGCGGTGCCACTCATATCGTCTTGGAAAGGTGCAAAAACGAGCTCCCGTCTTGCTTGATGACCAGGTTGATGACCAGGATGAGAAGACGTCGAATCAACCAGAGCCCTCTCTTCTCGAGGTGCCCTGTTTGGAGGAGACAACCCCAATTCGGGTCTCCATATGGGCCACTCCGGGAAAAAAATATCCGAGTGGCTCACGAGCCCCAATCACAATGCGTGGGCAGCAGCGACTCAGCTATCAGACCACTGAAACACGTGTTGCTACCATATTTCCGTCGCAGCTTACAACAACCGGGATGCTGTTGTTAAAAATCGGCAGAAGAACAGAGCATGCGGTCGCCGCACTGGGCCACTGTCCCACGCTGCCTGCTGGCACAAATCTCCAGCACAAATCCCATTCTATTTTTAATTACCGATTTCCACAGGTGATTCGCAAATGGGTGACATGTACCGGACGCCATAGACGGGTCGATTTCGAGGTTAATCCCGATGTTAATCTGGGGTCGGTAGATGCTTGTACCAAGCCCACCTTTTCCAGAAACCAGGTACGACACAACATTCCCATGGCATGATATATGAAATAGGGGCTGATCCTCCGGTTAATGAAATATAAGCTCAGTCCGACTCCATGCATCGTCCGGCAGTGTTAACCGGTTGTGATTAATCGATCAATATTATATGAAATAAGAATGAAATAAAATGGAATAAAGGAATAAATCAATTGCAACGTAACGAATTACATGTACTTTCGACCAGCCAAGTCTCGTGGTAAATTGATCCCTCCCACACTACATTCCCTACAGTTTACCAACCTCTTGCTGCAAACTCCATCAACGTGTCACATGTAGTCTCTTCCTTTGTCTTCATTTCAATCCCAAAAATCCTGCGTTCCTTCTCCATATGGTATGAGATCATATACGTCTTCTCAAGTCCAGGAATCCCCTTCTGAGGTGGATGGTTTAGTAAAGGATAAGGCTCGATCGAATTTGCGACTTCCACTTCACAAAGAATTGAATCAACAGGGATGAGAGATGCGACGCAGAGAGAAACGTACACCAGTCCTGCCAATTATATGTCCCTGTTTGGTCGTCAGAACGGACTGATCACCAAGTCTTAAGACTGGGTCGTACTTACCTGAGGACACGATAATTCGCTCTCCCGCTGCCTCTTGTTTTTGCAAAGCCAGCACATGAGCTAATGCAGCGTCACGTACATCAACCCACGAATTCGAGGTATACAGGAACTCTTTGGTCTTAGGGACGTTGCTTACAGCTGCGTCGTACCATGCTTTGAGTGAAGTACCGAGATTCGCAGGCCCATCGACTTCATTGATAGGTGGATTTTTCGAACGTGAGATCTGTCCTTGTAGATACAGTTAAGCTTCTCACCCCGAATAACTGTTGGTTGGTTGTAAACACCAATTACGAATATAAATGTCCCATGCAGCTGATATCATGATGAAGAATTGACTTTCAGAGTCGCAAACCATAACCTAACTCACCTTTCTCCGCGAGAATCTTCGAAGCTCGATACTTGGTAATGGCTGCCGCATTGACTCCGTTCTTCTCAAGGTCCTCAATCGAGCCGTTATTCCAATCTTTCTCAGAGAACACGGTAGGTTTTGCAGGAGGGGTCAACACGCTTGCACAAGAAGATGTAATAGCAATACTTTTGACGCTTGGCCTGTATGCATGTCATTGATTTGATGGCAATTGCATTTCCGTCCGAACGTACGCATGTTTGAGGGCATTCTGTAGTATACCAACGGTTCCTTGAACTGCAGGTTTGATATAGCCTAACAAATTAAATGAGCATGATAGTGTACGCGATTCATGACATTGTACCTTGAGGATCGATAATGTCTGTAACGAAAGGAGATGCAGTATGCTCTATCGCATCGACACCCTTGACTACTTCATCAAACGCCCCTGTCTATTTCAACAAGTCTATTACGTAAGTGTCGGTTAATCGAATGTACCTCAACAACCATCTCAAGCTTATCCGGCCCAAAGCCACGCTTTCCGAAATGCCCCGTCAAGTGTTTTCCCTTGTCAGCGGAACGAACTGTTCCTCTGACAGTATATCCCTGTTCAAGAAGTATCCGTACGAGCCACATTGCGATATAGCCATTGGCTCCTGTAACGAGGACCTTTGCTGGTGGAGGAACGACAGGCATACGTTACTGTGAGAAAGCCAGTGGACTGGTCCAGAAAAGCGGACCGGAGATGCCGCCTCTATCCGCTTTTCAATCCTTTACCACATTGTCCTAGAGATGCCTGAGTATCCATTATCTGGCTTAGAGCTCTTAGTAACAACTGTAGAGTTTAGAGTACTTGCTAATAGTTTTGTGTTTTGAGGATTGGAGTTTCTAGAAGTTGGAGATCTGTATGTTCTCTATTAGACAATAGCTAAACAACTTGCCAAACACGGTGTCATAATATACACCTCATTTTGTAGCTTGTATGCTGCTTACTAACCATTAGTATATTTGTAAGTGGCTGTTAGTTGTCTATCTGTGTATGCTTGCTGCTTTGCTCCTTGAGAAATTTATGCATCTAAAATGAAAATTCTAATAATACTTTGTATTATTCCTTATTGTTAGGATAACTGGATGTTGTAGCAACTACTGTAATGGCTGAGGTATATACTGTTATGATACATCATTGGACCCCTGGACTTGGTTCTGCTTTTTATGGATCTTATTTCTTTTTGATTCTGATTTTCTTTTGTTTTACTTTTTATTTAGCAATAAGAGATCATATGAATGATGTCACATCACTCTTGTTGTTATTTATTCCTATTTTCTATACTGTAACAAGCAAACTAGTGCTAAGACATGGTGAGTGTTTGAAGTAATTACACCTCCTCAGCAGGGTGGTATCTACATTTATAAGATAAAATCTAATAATAGTTCAGAGATAAGATGTAGAAATATCTGGTTGAGGAGAATATTAGAGCAGGTCAGGTTAGTAATATTGGCTGTGGAAATAAACACAGGCCAATGGTAGTGAATAATAGACATAAACTAGAAGAAAAATATGAGAGAGAGTATAAAGACATAGTGGAGGGGTGGTAGTTGTGACTTGATGTGGTATGTTAGTTCCAAGGCTATTCTTAGTTATTTTCAGGGTCTTCTATATTATTTTCAGCAGCTAGGGGATCTTCAATGGTGAGTGGCTTCCATCTGGATGGACTTATCCTATTCTTGGTGAATATACCTGATCTCTCAAGGAATTTACTTAGGACAGCTATGTCTTGTTTTGTTCCAAGAATATCTGGTATATATATAGAGCTTGAAACATTGTAGAGAATTTGGTAGTAGTTCTCATATTGGGAGAATATGTTGATGATGTGCTTATATGTTTGTATTTCTTCTCTATAAGAGCAGGATATATTTTCTAAGAGAACTGCAGATAGGTAGTAGTCTTCAAAGTAGCTATGACCTATTCTGCATTGAACAAGGTGGCTAAAAATTTCTCTTTGGTTGTACAAGGCTTTAAAATGGGGGGTAAGGGAATGTAGTTTGTAGGAGCATATCATCTATTTTGGGGCTGATTTCTCCATATTTATTTCCATTTATTAAGCATATATTCATATGCTCAATGGCTTGCTGAAGTAGTTGTAGTATTAAATTGGCTCTAGAGTTTTGTAGCTTCTTTGGCTAGTTTATTGGCTTTTTCATTTCCTCTGATTTTAGTGTAGCTAGGAGACCAGGAGATAGAGAGGTGATAGTGTGGTGAGAAGTCAAGCTATTTGAGAGCCTTTTGGTAGAAAATGTATGCCATAAGCTGGCCTTGTCAGGGCTTGGGGTTAGAGACTATGGATATAACTGAGATGTTGTTAGTATATAATTGAATATGGTAGACTTTGGAATGTTGGTTTGCAAAGGAAATAGATTCTGATAGCCTAGTTGTAAGTTCTGCAAGCTCTGCATCACACAATTCAGCTGAGCCCCAAGGCCAAGTTTTTGGTAGAAGACTTCTCTTCTTTGATAGTATCCTACTACTGCTGATCCAACTTAGCAGAATCAGTTGAGAAAGAAGATTTGGAAGTCATCAAAGAAAGTAAGGAGTGTTTCTGGGTAGTATTGTGCTTGGTTGACAAATCTGTTGTGGTAAGCTACTACTTTGTCTTTATCAGTAGTATATTGGTGAATTGTGAAGCATTTTCTATAGTCTAGCTGTATTTTTCACTATAGAAGGAAAAGAAAAGAAAAGATGCATTTATGGGCTGGAGAGGTGAATATGGCTGTTTTCTGTAGTTGTGTTGATTTGGACCTACAGTTATATTTAGTAGAGAGAGGAGGAGGATTTAAGGAACTCTGTTCATTGTGCTAATTGTTAGATAGTCATTAAAGGATAAGTTTGTTAATACTAAGTTTGTTAAAGTGGATAGCAGTATATTTGTTAAAAGAGTCCAGATATAGGCTGAGGGAGGAGATAGATACTTCTTGTCAGAGTTACAAAGTCTGGACACTAGCTTTTTTGTCTAACACTTTCTTTTGCATTTTCTCTTCATTTATTTTTCTATTTTTGAACTTAGGATTAGGGTTAGAGTGATGAAGATCATGCAGTCACACATTAGTTACAGGGTCACAATGATGGTCACAAGTCATGAGATAAATAAAAGACAGTAGAAGCTTCTGGAAAGATAATATCATAACATGTATAATACATGAGGTAGACACATGGTCTTTAGGGTAGGCTGGAGATGTGGTAGCATGGACTATGGTGGAATAGTATAAAAGGTAGACAACCCTGTACAGAGTTCTCTATTAAGTTCTCTTATGTAAACCCTATACAAGGTTTCTTCTATTGACCAACTCTAAGGTCTTTGAATTGTAACACTTTTAGTTCTAATGTATGAGTTGGGGTGGTATAAAATACTGTACATATTAGATAGAATGCTTTATTTTGTACTTTATTCAGTATTTGAATATATTTTTGTCTGCCTATTCACTAGGCAGCACTAGTATAGGTGATAATGAGGAGAATATATATATGATAGAGAAGGTGGAGATGGTAGTGTGATAGGCTCTGGATAGTATTTACCAGCATTGAGATGTATACAACAGCATTCTCAGCCTTTACTGCCATTTTGGTGATATAATAGTTGTAGAGAAGTTTGTAATTGAAGTAGACTCTTAGCTAGTGAGTTGTTAAGCCTACTAATACTGTAGAGATAGTGCTATTGTAGTTAATGAGGTTGATGTGAGGTGATGTTTTGTCTCTTTTTCTCTGAATATAGTATATTAGTTCTCTTTTATTCTTATTAGGAGAGAGTCCAGCTGAGTGTAATTATTAGTCTACCAATTAATAGGCCTTAACAAGTATGTAGTTGTTGGTGTCTAATAAAAGAGAGGAGACAGTTAGCTTCCTATTATCTATATATATAAGAATAGAGATATGAGTAAGGTAGTTACAGGCATAGTTTTCTGGAATCTCAATAGAATTGGTTGGTGTTTCAAAAACATTAAGTATGTCTGTCAAGTAAAAAGAGGCAAGGATAGGGGAGATAGGAAATTCTTGTAGAATGCCATTTTTAACTAGTTTTATTTCTTCTTAAGTGTCACCAAGACATATTGCTATCTCTTGGTTAAAGAGGAAGTTTGCTGTTCACTTTACTAGTTCAAGGGAAATGTGGTGTTTTTCATTTCATTGAGAAGACATTTATAGTTGACAAAGTCAAAATAATCTTTGATATCATAGAAGCATAAGTGAGCAAGATCATAATGGGAAGAGAACTAAGAATAAATATAAATATTACACAATGGTGACTGAAATAAGATATCAGTATAGTGTGATATCAAATTTAGTACTAAGGTGGCTAGACTATAGTTTTATGAATTGTGAATATCATATACAAAGATGAGAATAGCATCTGAAGTAGAGGAGTTAGTTCTATCTCCAAATTGGAAACCTAATATAAGATTGTATAATAAGTCAGTCTGTAGGCTACTACTTTCTCAAGTAGCTTGCTTATATACTCAAGAAGTGTGATGAGATAATATGCTTTAGATTGGATATAGTCAGGTTTGTTGGACTTCTTGAGTGCTACTGCAATTACTCTTTACTATTGTAGAGGATAGTATCCATTAGTAAGACACTGATAGATGAGCATGGTATAGTTAATCTGGCTGGCACTAGTAGCTGTGTTTGAGCTTGATAAGGAAAGAGCTTCCTGAACTTCTGTATAAGTAACTTCTTTGAAGAGGATTTCATTATCTTATCTATATGATAGATCAGCTTCAATGGGAATAGAAAGAGAAGAAAGTTCTTAATAAAGGGTTGTTCTGAGGATTTTGCACTTTTCTTTGTGTGTAATAGCAGGAAACTATCCTAGTCCTCTTAGTATTGCTGAAATATGATAGTTTCTATATCCTGTTATCCATTGGTAAATCTTCCATACCTCATCTGCTACTGCTTTTTCTAGGGTTTTGTTAGCCCATATTCCCTTTGTGTATTGGACTTGTCTCTTGAAAAGGTTATATATTTATTTTATGTCTCTGTCTAGATCTGAGTCTTGGAAACCATGTGTTTCAAGATGTTTACATTGGAGCTCCCAGAGTTGTTATATATAGGTAGCTATTTTAGTGAAGGTTGTATTCCACCATGGTTTGGCTGTTGGGCTGGGGTTGTACTTCTTTGCCACCTGCTCATTAGTGCATATTATTGCTGTTGAGAGAGCTAATACTGCATTTTCAAGGCCAGTGGTGGAAATAGGATTATTAGTGTCCATTAGCATATTTAGGGGCCCTTGGAAGTATTCTAGGATTTCCAAAAAAGCTGTAGACCATGCATTTTTGTCAGTATTCTTTATATTATACCTGTTTCCACAGCAGTTGCTAATAGGAATCATATTGTTGAATAGAGTTCACTATATGGCTAGATGGTCAAAGTTGAAGGCAAACTCTGATTTGATTGTCCAATTAGATGGGATTGTGCATTGAGTAGCTGGGTCATTTGCAAAGGTGAGGTTGAGGACTAATGGAGTTTCTCAAGAAGTATGAGGAATATAGATGTGTTGGCTAGGGGTATTTGTAAGTAAATAGCTATGGATCATGATCCAGTCTACTATATGGTTTGTTTCCATACTGGAGTTGATTTTTGGAGAGGGAGACCATAAATGGTGGTACATATTCCAGTCATCCATGATTGTTACAGCCTTAAGCTTGGCTTAGGTTGCAACTTAGGCAAGACTTGAGTTAAGAGTAGAGAATGAGTCAATTGGTAAAGTATAAAGATACAGGATAGTATCTACAGCTATATATACCTAAAGACCATGTGTAATACATGTATAGAGAATAAGGAAACAATGAGGAAAAATATGATAAAGTTTCAACTATTACATGAGGTGCTAACTGATTATACACAATGAAAACACAAGACATAGCTAATAATTGAGTTATATAGAAGAAACCTCAACACCTGTTATCCATGAGCAGACCTCCTGTAAAACATAAGGTATTGATCATAACAGTAATGATTGTTAGCTAGTTGTGGAACAAAGGGATAGTATGGAGAAGGGCAGTGGCACATTCATTGCATCATTTGTAGTTGTTATATAAGTTTATGATGGTGATGGTTGGATTATCTTGGTATATTATGTTTAAGATTTGAATGTTCCAGTCTTGAATAAGATTTGAGTGGAGTATTACCTCTATACTAGAATGAGGTTGTAAGTAAGCCATGGCATGTAGTGGGGGATCATCTATACTTTGTGTTGTAGTAGGTAGGATTAGAGTCCATGCTCTATGACCTACTAGTCCTTTAGTACCATTGGATGATATTTGGACATACTATGGTTTCTGGAGGAGGAGAAGGCCAGTGTTATTGAAGTATATATTGAGGAGACTATGAATAGTGTTCTCTTTCTTGTTATAATTAAGTTAAATTATCTTAATAGTTGTTAATAGGGAAATGGGAAATGAGATAAGCATACTATTTATTTAGAAAGGGTTTTTTGCATGTTTGTGAGAGCTTGTTAAATGGTTTCTTTAGTTATATTGTTTAGATGTCTTTGCTAGGTGCTCTAGAGAATGTTCTTAATTGAGGGGGTGGTGTCTCCTAGTGGTCTATATTAGTTAATATTGTTAGAAGATGTTAGAACAGAAACTGAGTTGTTTCTAGGTAACAATTTAACACTCTTAGGTTTGGACCTTGACTTTGTCTTGTCTTATATGTTACCAATATGTATGATACATTTGTGAGTTGGTTGGCTCTTATATCCTGGTCAACTTGCATTATCTGTAGTAGAGGTTAGAGAGTTGTAGTGATATAGTTTCTTATGTTTTTCATCACAGATCCTGTATTAAGGAGGTTGTTGGCAGGTTATGATACAGTGGTCAAGGTACCAGTAGTAGTGGTATTAGATGATGGGTAGGCAGTCTGTCCATTTGTGAGTAGATGTTAGTCTGCCAAATATGGCTATAGTTTTAACTGTTTTGAGAAAGTGAGTATATTAGTCAAAGAAGTCTACTACAAAGACAATAAAGGAGTAAGATTGGTTGGTTAGTTTATTTCCTGGTTAGATCTGCTAGAGTAGTATAACTACATTGAGGGCTGTATATTCAGGATTCACTTTGTAAAAGTATTAGTATATTACTTATGGGGTATATATGTCTAAGCTATTGTAGTTAAATATACCTATTCTAACATTCTGGATTTCTACCTTAAACCACTTCTTGTTTTCTCTAACTTGTCTGTTGTAGTCTGGGGCTATGACATTTGGAAGTTTAGAAGTAAAGAAAAGAACTGTAACAGTAGTCTAGTTAGTTCTAGTGAATATAATACAGTTTCTTTGGGTGTTTCATTTGATTGCTGTGATTTTGAGATTAGGTGGAGTACTTTTAGAGGTAAGAGACATATTAATATCTTAAACTATAGTTGCTTCATCTCTTCTGAAGTTGGGAGATAGAATAGAGTTAAAGACAATAACTAGACATATTGGATAGTGGATCTTGCTTGGGTTGGTCAGGGCTTTAGGCTAGAGGTTAGTAGTCATAGGTAGGCTAGTCTTTTAGCTTGTAGTAGTATTAGTATATGACTTGGCATGGGTGTTTTCTGGATTGTAGGTACTTATACTCAGGCCTGGGTTTATAGGTTGGTTGTGAGGTAGTTGTTATTGGTCATCTTTGGCTATTATTTGTTTGACTTCTTTAGTGAGAGACTTTAGAGCCTTTGAGATTGAGAAGTCTTAGTATGTGGAAGTAAAGTTTTATTAGCCTGTTTTAGTTTTATATAGATTAGCTGTAAGAATTGGGGTGTGATTGTACATGGCAAAGCTTTGGCCTATTAGTGTAAGCAATTTCTTGGTTATCATAAGAATATCTTGTAGGTATTCTAAGATTTTAGTTCTTAGAATGCCATATGTTTCTATGTGTCCAGAGTTTCCTTGTAGCTTGCTCTGAGTGTGGTAAAAGTATGTAGGTGTAGTGAGAAGACTGTTAAATACATCAGAGTTGGATCTGACATATTTTTATTTGCTCATATTTCTATTAGTTATATTAGAATCATATTTAGCTGTATCTAATGTTTAGCTTTTGTATTTCCTAGTCTTAGGGGTAATGAGAGTAATAAGCTTTATGGACTGCTTTAGAAGGATGGTATATATATAGATTGCTGGGCTAGTCTGGTTTGAGTTTAGTTATATTAGTAATTCTTTCAAGTCCTATATTATTTTATGATTACTTGATAGTAGTATATTAGGAGAATAGTATATACTGAGTGTGTCTCCCATGACTCTAGCATATATCCTTGTAAGATGCCATATATCAGAATTATAAAAGATAGACTTGGTTTTATTTTATTTTCTATTTTGGGACTTAGGGTTAGGGTTTAGTATGATATTACAAGGTATTGTCACAAATTGTCACATGATGTGACTGAGTGTAACACATCAGTCACAGTCACATTATCACAAAATCATGTATTATAATAAAAAATAGTAAAAGATTTTGGAAGGAATAATATTATATAGCATATCAAGCTTAAGGTGAACATATGGTCATTTAGAGTAGGCTAAAATAGTAGAGCATGAACCATTAGGTTCTAGTATATAAGGTAGACAATTCTGTATAGAGCTTTTTATTGAGTTTTCTTATATTAACTCTAATACAAGGTTTTTTTACTTGATCCACTCTCAGGTCTTGTGATTATAATGCTATAACTTAATTAGTGTCATGATATAGGAGATGATATAAATCTAGTAGATAGTAGATAGTATAGCATCGCTACAAGAATAAGATAACAAGGATATATGATTGTGATCATATGTAATAAAAGATTGTAAAACATACTAGAACAATAATATTAGAGTATATAGTATAAACTATTATATTGTTGTGAGAACTTCTTATTGAGTTTCTCTTGTAAAATTCTAATACAAGACTAACTCCTATGTTTACTACTGAGTATATATATCATAACTTAAGCTCAAGAGTTAGAGTAAAAGAGAAAATATTGTATTAAATTAACATAAGAGAACTTAATAGAGTTTCTAAGTGCAAACTAGACTACTTATATATTTATATATTTTGGTATTAGTCTGTATATCTCAAAAACTATTTTATTAGTAATTTTTATAGAATTTTATTTATCATATGATTACTGTGTAACAATATGACCCAATTGGTGACCTTATATTACATACTTGTGATTTATGGCTATTACCTTTATTATATATTTTTATCTAAGTCTAAATAAGAAAAAATAAACTATATAAAATAAAAAAGTAAAGCTATCAGATAAGAAATATGCCTAAAAGAGAAAACCATCCATGGGAAAATTATGGAAGATATTAAATAATGCATGGGAACATTATTCATGATATGTGGATGCAAATTTCAGATGATCTTGGCTTTAGTAGATATGCTGCATCTCTGGATATTGTAGTAGTTATATTTGAGGAGAAAGTACTAAGAGAAAATGGAATATAAAGAGAGCTGGATATTGCAACTTAAAACCAAGTATTTAGTCTAAAGAGGGAACTTGTATTGTTGAGCATAAAAGAACTTAGTAAGATTCTTTGTACTAGTATGTTTACTTGATATATATCTAGTACATAGTCCATACACACTTATATCTAGCTTACTCTAAATGCTATGAGTTTATATAAATAAAGTTATTATATCTTTTATAATATATGACATTATCTTCTTACTATGTTATCTGATGTTGTGACTGTAATCTTGTTATGTTACCTAGTTTCTTCTAAGTTGAAAATAAGAAATAGATAGAAAAAGAGAAAAGAGGTAGAAAAATAGAAAAGACTTTTAAATCAGAAACTAGGGCTGGAAAGAAACAAGACTATTATCCTTGATTCTGATACTTTGTAACTAGAACTTTATCAAGTTCTTTTATTGACTTCACTCTATAAGTCTTCAATTATAATATAGATAGATGAACCAAATATATGAACTAGGAGCTTAAACATTGCTTGCAATTTTTTGTAGATCATTGACAAAAGGACTGGCCAGAATAGTCAGTAACAGCAGAGTTTATGATCAATAATAAGATATAGATATATTCAGTAACTAAGATATCTTTATTTATAACAAACTATAAAAGAGAACTAAGAATGGGAGCAGATATAAGAAGAAAAGAAAAAGTGGAAAAGATAACAGAGTTTGTAGAAAGAATGAAGAAGGTGCAAGAGAAAGTGGGAGTAGCATTAAGAAAAGTATCAAAGGAGATGAAATAACAAGCAAAGCAGGGGGAAAAAGGAACTGAGAAATAGAAGAGAGGAAATAAAGTAATTCTAAGTACAAAAGACTTAATGTTAAAAGGAAGACTAGCAAAAAATTTGATAGAAAGATATGTGAGATTATACATGGTGGAAGAGATAATATTAGAAAATACAATATAATTAAAAATACTAGTCTCTATGTGGATTTATTCAGTAGTAAATATTAGTTGAGTAGTGAGATATAGAGAACAAGTAGAGAGATAGAAGAAGGAAGAGGTAAAACTAGTAGAAGTGGAGGGAGTAGAAGAATGGAAAGTTGAAAAAATATTAAATAAAAGAAAAGTAAGAGGAGTTGTGAAGTACTTAGTACAACGAAAGAGGTTTACAGTAGAACATAACACATGGGAAAGAGAGGAAGACTTAGAAAATGCAAAAGAAGTAGTAGCCAAGTTTGAAGGAAGGTTGAGTATAGAAGTAAGAAAATAGGAGAAATTAGATATGGGAGAGAAAAGAGACTTCAAAAGAAGAGAGTTATTAGAGAAGTACACTGCAAAGATATTGTATGAATGGGATAATGGAAAATTTGAAATAAAGTATTTAGGAAAGTTGAAGAGGAACTAGCAAAAATAAAAGTTAGTTTCTTTAGAGGAGAAACCTTGAAGGGAAAGTAATATTAAAGTTAAAGATAATGGACTTAACTTTTTTATTTTCTTTCTATCTTATCTTACTTTATTTTTATTCTTGAACTAAGATAAGAGTTCAGCATAATATCAAACAATGTGACAGAGTGTTACATAAAGCTATTATATATTACTATTATATAATCATATGTTGCAAAGAATATTGTAGAAGGTTTAAGAATAATAATGTCACATAATATATATTATATATTGTCAGGGTTAAATACAATAGACTTATTAATTTTTATTTTATTTTTCTTTCATTTTTTATTTTTGGATCTAAGATTAAGATTAAGATTATATTATATAGTATTATCACAAATTATCATATAGCATAACTTGGTATCACATATTAGTCATAGTCACACAATCACATGTCATTATGGAATATGATAAAAGACCTTAGAGAAAAATAATATTACTACAATATGTTTGATACATATTAATCTTAAGGATAATGTATAGTCTTTCAAGTGGGTTAATAATACTGTAGCATAAACTAGTCACTGAATGTATATAAGATAGACAGTTCTATACTAGAAACTCTATTAAGTTCTCTTGTGATTATCTCAATTCAAGGTTCTTTCTTTTAACTAATTCCAAGATCTTAAGTTTATAATATTAGAACTTGATCATACTTCTTAAGACTGCTCAACCTAGGGCCTTCTCTAACTTTACTCTCTTATTATTCTTGACTAGTAGTCAATATAACTACTAGTCACTCTTGAATTAGAAGCCAGATTCTAAATATAAAGGAAAGCTAATTGTTTAGCACAAGTAGTTGTAGATATTGGTGACCAGACCTAGGCTATCAGCTAGACATTACTCATCATTTAATTGGGTGGTGTTGAGTAGTTATGTGTATATTTTGAGTAGAAGCTTTGTACTGCAGTGTCCACTTATGACCTGTATACATAGGAGAATAGTAGGTATTCTTTAGACCCTGTTTAGTGTAGAATATCTTTCTTAATATAAGATAGTATACAATTTGATTAGGGCAGTGGTAAGTTATTTAGACAGTTAGTAGACAGTGTAAGGTGGAACTTGAAGAGAGCCTACTAACACTTACTAAGATAGATTCAAGTTCAGAATATAATTTAGAGGGGGAGACTAGCACCAGCTTTGTCTTACTACTTTATATATTCTTACCTTCCACACTACTATCACTATCATTATCTATCAAATTTCCACCACATTATAATAATATAGATTAACTTGATCCAATTCAAAGAGAGCAGTTAATTTAGTAGTATCAGATCACCAACATAACAGTATGGCTTCAGATAGTAATAGGAGAAGTAGAAGAAGCAGTAGCAATAAAAATCTCTTGATCCAACACTAGGTAAAATGTAAAAGTAACTAAGCCACAAATATTCAATAGAGAAGCAGAAAAGATTTTGGGATTCTTAACAGCATGCTGATTGTTTATCGTAATGAGAATGAGAGAGGATTTAGTAGAAGAACAAATTTAATAGGTATTTTCATATATACAAGAAAGCTTAGCAGATATATGGAAGAAGAACATCTTAAAAGATTTGGAGATAGAAACTTTTGAATATACAATGATAGAAGAGTTTTTGGTAGACTAGAAAAAAGGGTTTGGTAGAGGAGATGATAAGACAATGAAGATAGTAGAATTAAAAAAAGTAGAATAGAGGAATAGAATAATAAAGAAGTTTGTGCAGAAGTTTAGAAGAGTAGTAAGGAGAAGTGAGTATGATAAAAGACCATTAATTGAAGAATAGAGAAACAAATAAGACTATCTAGTAAAGACTTATGAAGTCAGAATACCAACCAAGAATCATTGAGCAATAGTATGAAAGGATGATAAATTTAGATAAAAACTGGAGAGAAAACAGAATAGATGAGGAGAGGAGGAATAATAGATGGGGAGAGGAGGAATAATAGAGCTCTAGCTCCAAGGCAAAATAATAATAGGATACAACTGTCAAAATTATGAATAGTGGACTTTATTTTCTTTTCTTTTCAATCTAGGGTTAGGGTTTGTGTGATGTCACAGGTTACTGTCATAAATTGTCACATAACATAACTCAGTATCACACATCAGTCACATGATCAAATATCACATAAAACATGGTTAAAGATTCTGGAAAGGAATAATACCATATAGTATGTTTTTTATATATTGACCTTAGGGCAGATGCATGGTTATTTAGGGTAGGCTAAAGTAGTAGAGTATGGACCAGGAGTCTTTAGTATATAAGATAGATAATCCTGTATAAAGTTCTCTATTAACTTTCCTTATGTAAACCTTATATAAGATTTTTTCTTTTGACTAACTCTAAAGTCTTAAGTCTGTAACAATAATGGCAACAGTTGTTATAGCCTCAAGTTTGGCCAAGGAGGCAAAAGACTTCTCAACAGTGAGTATTGGCAAAGCTTGTACTAATGGAGGAAGTAAAGAGAACTAACATAACTATAGTGAACTTGAATTATTAGATAGGATTAGTGCCTAGATGTAGATATGGGGAGAAATTTTTATAAATATGGAGGCTTTGGTCATTTAGTGAGAAATTGTAGAAATTAAAGAATATTGGGACAATAAAGAAGATTGGATTATGACAACAATGGACAGAATGATTTAAATGGGGAAGAGAGTCTAGTAGTCCTTAACTAGGCTCTAATAATTACAACAGATTTGCAATGTTCTCTAGAGTAGTAGAAAATATGTTCTGCTACAATCTAGACAATGGGGATATATTGAAAGAAGTAATAGTAAAGATAAGGCTTGAGAGAATTAATACACAAGAGAGTGTGATAGTAGAGGCATTGTTGGATAGTAGTATAATAAGGTTAGTTATATGTTTGGAGTTCACTAGAAAGCAAGGGTTTAAATTAAAGAAAATAGAAAGACTTATATATGTGAAGAATATAGACAGTTTCTTTAACAAGGAGAAATCTATTAAGTATACAGTGAAGGTGAATATCTATTATCAAGGATATAAGAAGAGGATGGATATTGATGTGATCAGTAGTCAAAAGTGGAGTGTAATTCAAGGAATGCCATAGCTTGCTCATCACAATCCTTTCCTGAAATTGATTGGAGAACAGGAGAGGTAAAGATGACAAGGTATCTAGAGGAGTGTAGAAAACAGAGACCAAAGCAAGGAAAATTGGGATGGAAAAGACAAAAGAAAGAAGAGAATAAGGAAGAAAACAAGAAGAAAAGGAGCAATAGAAGGAGGAAGAAAAGAAAAAGAAGAAAAAACCAAAGAAGGAAAGAATAATGAAGATAAAGAAGGTAGTAGAAGAATGAGAGATTTGGGATGAGGAAGAAAAAGCAGCAAAGTCAGAAGAGAAATTGAAAAAGTTAGTGCTAGAACAATTTCATTAGTAGATACATATTTTTGCAAAGAAAGCAAGTGAGAGGATACCAACAAAAAATTGTAGGACCAGAAAACAATAACAATAATCAAACCTTAATTAAAGAACAATGGATTCATAGTTTAGTAGAAGTAGTAATAAAAGGACCTGAAGTAGAAATATTAGAAAAAATGAAAATAGCTAGAGAAAAGAACAAGAAAGTAGTTAGGGTAGTAGAAGAAATGAAGAAAGCATGAGTAAAATTATTGTGAGGAGATGAATGGCAGATAGGAGGTTTGGTACTGAAGAAAAGAAAGGTGTATATACCAAAGAATGAGGTATTGAGAGTGGAGATAATTTAGTTACATCATGATGTACTGTTAGCTGGACATAGAGAAAGATAGAAGACAACAGAGTTGGTGACAAGAAATTACTAGTGGCCTGGAGTAACAAGGAATGTAGGAAAATGTATGGATGGTTGTGATATGTGTTAGAGGATAAAGAATTAAATAGAAGTACCAATGAGAAAGTTAAAGTTAAGCAAGATACTGAAGAAACTATAAACATACCTGATGGTTGATTTATAACTAAGTTATAATTAGCAGCTGGAAAAGATGCAATTCTAGTAGTCTGTGATAGATTGTCTAAGATGATGTATTTTGTAGCAACAATAGAAGAAACATCAGCAGAAGAGTTAGTATGGTTGTTTAGATATAATGTGTGGAAGTTGCATAGATTTCTGGAGAGTGTAGTGTCAGATAGGGAACTACAGTTTGTAGTAGAGTTAACAAAAGAGTTGAATAAAATGTTGGATATTGAGATGAAGTTGTCAACATCATTCCATCCACAAACAGATGGTCAGATGGAGAGAATGAACCAAGAATTAGAACAGTACCTAAGGTTCTTCATCAATTATAGGCAAAAGGATTGGCCAGAATGGTTGGCAACAGTAGAGTTTGCAGTAAATAACAAGACACATTTAGCAACAAAAGTGTCTCCATTAATGGCAAATTATGGAAGGGAGTTAAGAATGGGAGCAGATATTAGGAAGAAGAAAAAGTGGAGAAAGCAATGGAGTTGGCAGAAAGAATAAAGAGAGTATAGAAAGAGGCTAAGACAGCATTGAGAAAAGCATAAAAGAAGATGAAACAACAAGCTGACAGAGGAAGGAAATAAGTTGAAGAATGTAAGAAGGGTGACAAGATAATATTGAGTATAAAGATCTAATGTTCAAAGAATGACCAGCAAAGAAATTAGTAGACTAATATATTGGTTTATATATTATCAACAAAGTAATTTCTAATAATGTAGTCAAATTACAACTGCCAACTTTGATGAGAATTCATCTGGTAGTAAATTTTAGTTAAGTAGTGTGATACAGAGAACAAGTAGAAGGACAAAAGATAGAAGAAGTAAAACCAGTAGAGGTAGAAGAAGTCAAGGAGTGAGAAGTTGAGAAAATTTTAAATAAGAGAAAAATGAGAGGAGTAGTGATATAATTAGTGTAATGGAAGAAGTTTATAGTGAATCATGACTCCTAGGAAAAGAAGGAAGATTTGGAGAATATAAAGAAAATGGTAGTAAAATTTGAGAGAAGAATGAATATAGAAGTGAGACAATAAGAGAAGTTAGATATAGTGGAAGAAAGAGACTTTAGAAGAGGGGAGTTACCAGGAAAGTATACAGAAAAGATGTTATATAGCTGGAATGATAGAAAGTTTGAGAAAAAGTACTTAAGAAAGTTAGAGAGAAACTGGCAAAAATAGAAGTTAGTTTCTCTAAAGAAGAAACCTTGAAGAGAGGTAATGTCAGAGTTGAAGATGATAAACTTAACAATTTTTATTTTTCTTTCTTGTTTTCATTTTATTTTTGGATCTAGAATTAGTGTTAGTGTGATATTATGTAGTATTATTACAAATTGCTACATGGTATAACTTAGTGTTACATAATAGTCACAGTCACACAGTCACACAATTACATGTCATGATAGAACACAGTAAAAGATTCTAGAAGAAAATAACATTATAACAATATATATTATGACTTAAATTCTTAAGTAAGGATAAAAGATGACTTTTATATTGAGTAATACAAAAGAACTTGATAGAGTTCATAGTACAAGATAGTCTACCTTATATACTACAGAGCATGGTCTATATACACACTACAACTAACCTATTCTAAAGTACATATATTTCTCATAAGACTAATATATTATTATTATGTTGTATAACATTACTTATTCCAAAACCTTCTATATTCTTTTCTATATCATATAATTGTGACCTATGTGACTATCACATCACATTCTTAATCTAAATCCTAGATATAAGGAAAATGAAATTAAAAGTGAAAATAAAGTAAATAAAAAATACAAAAGGAGAAATAAAATAGAAAGAAAATAGATTGTGGCCAAGTTCATTGTTCATAACTTTGACAATATGTTTGACATATATTAACCTTAAGAATAATACATAGCCTTTAAGATAAGTTAATAGTATTGTAGTATAGATTAGTAACTTAGTATATATAAGGTAGATAGTTTTGTACTAGAAACTTCATTGAGTTCTCTTGTGATTATCTCAATCTAAGGTTTTTCTTTTGACCTACTCTAAGATCTTAAGTTTGTAACATATATACTTTTTAGAATAGACTAGGTTTATTATAACACAGTATCAGAATTATGAAGCTTGAACATAAGTTTCTTTTAATTTTCTTTTTCATTTTTATTTTGGAATCTAAGGTTAGGATTAGAGTGATGTCACTATCACACTGTCACACATCAGTCACATCAGATGACATGGTCACAATAATTATCACATAATTACATGGTTATAGAATATAATAAAAGGTTTAAAAAACAATTATATAATATAATATATACAATATATGTTGACTTCATGGCTAACATATGGTATTTAGGGTAGGCTAGATGCAGTAGAGCATAGACCATCACTAGTTAGTATATATAGGTAGATACATTGTATCAAGAACTTTATCAAGTTTTCTTATATTAATCCAATGTAAGGTTCATTCACTTAACCAATGCTAAGGTCTTGAGTTTGTGACAGAAGTGATGGTGCCAATGAAAAGAACAAAATACTTGTATTAACAACTGTTTTTTTACAGAAAATAATTATCCTAAAGTTTGGGTTGTAATCCTAACTACAATACTATTTAATATGAGTACAGCAATTCAAGAAATAGAAAGAGCTGGAAGAGATGGCAAGTTAGCTAAGTGCTATATAATTCCAGCTATGGAAAATTTACCTTGTCATTCTGTTAATGACTCCTAGGATTGGAAGGGCCACAAAGTAATATATAATATAGTTTGGACATCAATAGAATGTCTCTAACTTTGCTTTACATATTATGTTAATAAAGACAAATATATTACATGTCTACAAGACCTACAAAATCAGATATGCAGTTAGTGTCAAGATAAAGTTCAGCCAGCTCTCCAAACTGTAGAAATCCTAAATTAGCTATATTAGAACCACTAATCAAACTTTATCTGCCCAATTCATAGAATAATGTCTTTAATCCATAACAACTACATATTTTATTGCTCAAACACATGTCCAGCTGAAAACCAAAAACATCTTTGACCTATACAAAATCATTTATTAAACTATGTGTTCATATCCATATCATGATAATCTCTAATTCCTAGTTGTACTTGCATTGTCTTGAAACTGGTATGTTATAATATTGATGATATATCTTCAGTTGTAAATAGATAGTTATTTTTGATAAACAACTGATTATGCCATAACACTGTAATGTTGTTACAATCTGGATAAAGAATTCTTGATATTTGTTCTATAAAAGAGTGAGTTATGAATACAACTGTTTTTATAATGTCTTGACAAAATACATCCAAAACATGAGATATAAGAGTATTATGGCCATTTCTAGTACTTGTTTTAGAGTATTGAATGACAATAGCTATATGATAGTCAATGTTATATAGACTCTATATCTGGCAAGATGTGTTTCTAAGCTGAGTTTAAGTAAGTTCTGTATCCTGACTTGATAATTCTGCTAATACCTTAATAGTAGCTATAAGAAACAGCAAACCATCTGCATAGTTATTTAACCATCTCCTTACTTGCCCCAAATTCATCAATGGAGTACTGTTTTCTGCAATTACAATAACAAATTCATCTCATAATCTGGAACTGTTTATAACAAGAGTAAGAAATGATTTCTGGTTGTAGAATTTATAGTTCTAAGTATTGCTGATAAAGTTATATCCTGGTTTTGTATTTGATAGATTATTGGTAATATGACCTATTATTTTCCATGGATTACCAAGAAGAATATCTTGTATGAATTTATTGTACATCCATTGTAAAAGTATTTGACCTATTCCTCTGAGCATAAACAAGGTGATTATCTTGTATCCATACCAAATAAACTTGGTGTACTGTTTATTTTACCAGATAAATGCAGAAAGCAATTTAGTTGTATATATGATAGAGAAAGTAATATGTTGAAGCATATATAATTCATGAAAGGTAGATTCTTCTCCTTTGTAGTGCTAGTGTTATAATGCTTGATAATATTCATATAAGGTTCCAGTATTCTCTTGATCTATATGAATGTGATATAGAAACACAGATTGTATACAGAATATGAGTTTGGTAATAACTGGTGTGATTTCTGTTACAAGAACCCATCTGTTATCTGCCTTAATAGAAGATAATGCTAAAAAGCATATTTTAGAATCTCCAATTAGATTTCCAAGTGATGAATTCTAGATGTGGGTCCAGATTCCTATCAAAAAATCAACAATTCTGAGGGTATATTCATCAAAGTTTTCCTGGATAACAGAAAAAGGTAGCTGTACAGAAAGAGTTAGCTGTCAAATCTTGGATACAAGAGTTGCAATATTTGCTGAAAGCAAAATAAAATAGTTACTCTTATCATAAAGTAAAAAATCTACCAAGCAAGATAACATATCAATATAGCTTTTCAGTATCTAGGTTGTTTGTAGTAGATGGAAAGGTTCATATGATAGTGCACTGTAGCCCACAAAAGTAAGTTATTATTGTTATGATTCAAGACTCAAAGTGTTAAGTCAAGAAACAACTCTTGTATTGGAGTGACACAAGAGAACTCGATAGAGTTCCTAGTACAAAGTAGTCTACCTTATATACTAGTCCCCATAGTCCATGCTAACTACTGTGCACCCTACCCTAAATGACCATGAGTATTACATGAGGTTAGCATGTGTTGTCCATGCTGTATGACGTCACTTTGTTCCAGAATCTTCTACTTCATTCTTCTAAGTCCCATGATCAGTCTTGTGACTACGCCATCAAATTGTGACTGATGTGACAGCGTGACAGATAACCCTAACCTAAGTTGTTCTAAAAATAGAAAATAGAAAATAAAAGACAAAGAAAAATAAAAAGAAAGAAAGAAAATAAAAATGAATGAAGTCCACCATCAACGATCTTGACAATTATTGTATTAAAACATAAAACAAAAACTTATTTTTTGTGTTTAATGAATACAAGATAGCTTTGGGAGTAAGATTTACAGTAACTATTGTAATATGGACGATCCACCCAATAGTTTCTCTTAACATGGGAAACTCATTGTTATTAGGTAAGCTTGCAAATAATTGAAGTTTCTCTAGTTCAAATCTGATAACATGTTCAGGCCATTGAGTATATTTTAACAATAGGTTCATGTTTCATGGGTTGGGAGAATTTAGAGCAATATAACTATGAACTTTTTCAAGATCAGATTTCAGATTGTCAATCTAATTGTTATTCATTGCTTGTTTTAGTTTGGAAGATGGTGAATTAACTTAGAAGTATCTCTGATGATATAACTGCCTATTTTGTAGGTATACACTCTTCTCTCTTTATATGTGATGTCTTGTAGTGTTTATACATTGCTCCTTCAGATGTATATATAATAGAATACTTATTGTATTGACATACAAGAGCTATCATATAAATATCCAAGCTACTGAGGGCATCAATACTATGTAGCTCCTCAAGTAAAGAATAGTTGTTATAGATATCTAGCTCAGAGCATAGATTGTTAAATTTTGATTTAGGTATTTTAACTTGTAAAGTGTTATAGTAAACTTGAACATGAGAGATAGCTGTTTTTGAACAAAGAAAAATACAGTACTTAGTACAGTATAATATTTGTATTCTTGTCTGATGTTATAGTATAAATTCTTGAAGATGAGGATTAGAAACTAAGTTTGACTGCAATACAAACTGTGTTGGCAAGTGATATTTATCAGTGTTCTAAGTATACCAAGTTAGTTGTTTGTCTGATTCCAACTGAATCTTTACTCACCTTTCTTAGTTCAATTATGTCTTTATATTGATTATTTCCACTAAGCTCTAATATTTCAGTTTCTCCTATCAGAAATGGCAATTTATATTATGGAATAGTATCATAGCTTGTATAATTCTCTTGTCCAACTTATTGACTAGGGTTAGATAATTCAAGAATATTCAGTTTTGACTGATCTCAAGAGCACTACTTGTTTTGCTAGTACTATTTGTGTGATTTTTAGATGAGATAGACATAATTTGGATCTAAAAATACTTGTAGCATTGTTTATTGAACAAAAAAAAAAGTAACTCATATCATTATGATCATTCTAAGTATTCTCTTTGATTTCTGCATGCTATTTAATTGTCTTCAAAGTTGTATATGACTTTTTACACATAGGCCAACTACATTTGCAAATTAGCTATCCATCTTCATTGTAAGAGATTTTAATATTGAGTCCATTAAAATACATAGTTTATAACTGAGTACTAGACATGGCTTATAATACTGAAGATGAAGATGTTGGAAGATGGGAAATATAGAACTATAAACCAGTCTATTTACTTTTATAGTACAAGATATTTTGATGAATTTGTTACCATTCAACAAATCTGCATACAACACAATATGTTTATCTATTTACTTGTAGAATGATAAATTTTTTATCTTCAAACCATATGGAGATTGAAAAAAATTTGTACTAATAAATACAAATATAGTATATTGGTTATGAAGAGTGGCCAAGTTAATATATAATATAAATTTCTGTTAATATTGTTAAGACAAGCTTATAGAAGGCTTTGCTAACTATAGAGGGCTTTTTCAGCCAATGACAACTGTTTAAAAAATTTGTGTTATCAGTATGTACAGAAAGCTAGTGGAAAAAAATGTACTGTGGTTTAGAAAGCTGTATTAACTGTGGACAGCTCTTTCAGCCAAGAACTGTTTAAAAAAATTAGAATATCAGTGTATATAATAGAAAAACATATACTGTTACTTGTAGAGGGCTGTACTGACTATGGACAACTTTTGTAGCCAGCAAGAAATGTCTCAAAAATTCTGAACATTAGCATGTGTAGGGTGATAATAAAGTAAAATATACTATAGCTTATAGAAAGATATGCTGACTGTAGACAACTTTTGTATCTAGTAGGGATTGTTTAAAAAGTCAGAATATTAGTGCATACAGGTTGATAAGAACTGTTTAAAAAAGTTAGAACATCAAAATATATGTAATTCTAATAACAAATGATATACTGTAGTTTATAAAGGTCCTTGTTTAGTATAAAAGGCTCTTGTAGCTAACAAGAACTGTTTGAAAAATTTAGAATATTCAGTATATATTATTGAGAAGCATTATACTTAGTAAGTATATGGCCCACAATCAGTAATCCTAATTAGGTAGTAAATGTAAAAATTTTATATAGGTTAAACTGTTATGATCTTAGCTTTGAGCTCAGATTGCACTTAGGCAAAGACTTAGAAGTAAGGGAATTCTTATAAGTGGTAAAGCATAAGGATATATGATAGTATCTATGTTATATATATAAGAGTATATATGAGGAAAAAGTCCACAATATATGAGAAAAATGAGTCATAATACATAAGGCAAGAGTAAGGTTAAAATGCTTACCACATGAGGCACTGACTGAGACAACTATGGCACAGCCAATCATAATGTCATTACCCTTAGCTCTAGTCCATATTGCATCCTTGAGGCATTCATTGTAACATAAATTACCACTAATACTACTTATTCTTTATTGTTCCTCACTCTTTCTTAGCTTTCTATTAAAGTATACAACACATGTAAGTGGTTGCTAGTCATCCATACTATACCATATTACTATGCATTCTATTCTTTTCAATAGGTTATAAGCCCTAGTTACCTTGATATCTAGTTAACATCTTTTTAGGCTGCTTTCTATCAATGAGAAAGGCTTGACCAACTCTACTAGTAAACTAATACCTTGTCACTTTTAGGCCTGTTATAGATTGAACTGATTCTAAATCACTCAATGCCTACAGAATTTGCTTACATCTTACATTTGTTAATGACTCATTACTGGTTAGGTTGAACATTTGTGCTCTAGCTGGCTGTATTTACTCTCTAATTTATGCTGATTATCTTTATCTCAGCAACAGCCAACTTTGTTACTACCCTTCCTAAGCTTACTAGTTTTGTTGACTACTCCTTCTAAAAAATCTGTGTTAAATTAGCTTTTACCCTTATTATCTATCCTGGAGCTGTCTTTACTGTTTAAAATATGCTAAATGCTTTGGCATCTTCTCAGACCACTGATATTGATAAGGCTACTAGAAGAAACTTTCTAGGCTCTTAAGATCTGTCTGTTCTTAATTTTACTTTGCTAGAAAACTTATCAATACATGGCCAGCCTAATACTTAGAGAGTTTGAAAATTTGGTAAGGAATTGTGAGATAGACAAGTTTGTATTAGAAACTCTATCAAGTTCTCTTATGTTACTATGGAGACATTGTTGGATAGTGAGGCAACAAGGCTGGTTATAAGTTTAGAGTTTACCAGAAAGCAAGGATTCAAGTTGAAGAAAATAAATAGACCTATATATATGAGAAATGTAGACAGTTCTTTCAACAAGAAAGGACTTATTGAGCATACAGTGGAGATAAGTATATATTACTAGTGGTATAGAGAGAGAACAGAGATCAATGTGATTGAAGGTCAGAAATGGAGTGTGATTTTGGAAATGCCATGGCTAGTATGCTACAGTTCTGAAATTGATTGGAAAACAGGAAAAGTAAAGATGATGAGATATCCAGAAGAGTGTGAAAAGTAATGGAGATCAAAGCAGAGAAAACCAAGATGGCAAAAACAAAAGAAAGAAGAGAAGAGAGAAGAAGAGGGAAAAAAGCAAGAAGAGAAGAAAAAGAAAAAACCAAAAAAAGAAAATATGATGAAGATAAAAAAGATAGCAGAAGAATGAGAGATTTGGGATAAGGAGGAAGAAGTGGCAAAGTCTGAAGAAAAGGCCAAGAAATTATTTCCTCAAAGATTCTAAGAATGAATCTATATCTTTGGAAAGAAAGCAAGTAAGAGAATACCAATGAAGAAGGTGTAAAATTATACAATAGAGATGAAGAAAGGATTTGTGCTAAGAAAGAGAAAGGTATACCTGCTGTCAAGTGAAGAGAGGGAAAAGATGTGTAAGTTCATCAACTAAGGAAAGGGTATATTAGACTCTTGAAGTTGTCTTAAACAGCATCTGTATTTTTTGTAGAAAAGAAGAATAGTAAGAAAAGAATAGTTCAGAACTATAAATATTTAAATGAGTGGACTATTAAAAATAACTATCCTTTATTTTTAATTTTGGATATTGTAGAGAATATTGATACTAAGAAAGTATTTACAAAGTTGAACTTGAGATGGGGTTATACTAATGTATAGATAAAGAAGAGAGACAAGTGAAAGGTAGGATTTATGACCCCAGAAGGGTTTTTTGAACCAACTATAATATTCTTTGGACTTACAAATTCTCCAGCAACATTCTAGATGATAATAAATAAAATCCTTCAGGACTTGATCAATACTAAGGAGGTAGCAAGTTTTATAGATAATATTATAGTATGCATAGAAGAAGAGAAAGAACACAATGAGATGATAGAAGAGGTAGTAAAAATACTAGCTTTATATGTAAAACTAGAAAAATACAAGTAGAAGGTTAGAAAGATAGTATTCTTAGGAGTAGTAACTGGACTAGTGGAAATTAAGATAGTGAAAGTAAAAGTGAAGTGAGTGTTGGATTGGCTGACTTCTAAAGAAGTCAAGGACATATAGAAGGTTTTAGAACTTGCCAACTACTATGAGTGGTTCATAAGGGATTTCATGTCTATAGCTAGACTATTATATGACTTATAAAAGAACTGGTGTTAGCAGCACAAGACCTGTTATGGTACACTTGGACCCTTCTATTTTATTTTGATTTTCCTTTTTGTTTTCCTTTTATTTTTATTTTTGTGTTATTTTATTTTTCTGGACAATGAAGAGACATATGACTGCAGTCACATGATATATCACATGATTTGAGGTCATAGCCTAGAATATAGAAGAAGAGACTAGAAGGATAATATTAAGATATATGTCTATGATATATTAATCTCATGAGTAGAGCATAGATGAAGCATAAACATTAGGATAAGACTATTTATCATTAGAATGGACCATCTATGTATTGTATAAATAGGGTAGCAATATATTGAGAACTCCTTGTTGAGTTTTCTTGTGATCCTCATGAGATACTTTCCTTTAAGTTTATCTTAGTGCTTCTATTGGTTATTTAACTAGTAATTATCATAACAAGACCTAGACAGAAAAATGACAATAGAAGCTAATATATAAGACTATGTAATAGGAGGAGTTTTATTCATGGATTGTGATAATAGACAATAGAAACTTATAGCTTTTCTCTTTTTTTTTTAAATCAACAATTTATTACATAGGGCATGTAGGCAGACCATGGTAGCTATTTTGTAACTACATATGTTAAGATGTATATTACATAAAAAGGAAAAAGAAAAGAAAAAAGAAATTGGAAAAAGCTAGATGCAATTTAACTATGTAATACTATCTTCAAAGGAGAATGCATTATTGTTAAACTCAAGGAAAAGAGTAAAATGTGCTATAGAATCCCTCCTTGGATTCCAATAATTGTTATATTTTCTACACTCATGAAGAATATGTTGCCTTGACTCAATAGGATATAAATTACATAGGTACTTAAATTCTTCCTGAGGAAAGAATCTAAGTCTATATTCATCTATTGGTGTATGATCAACAATTGCTCTTGTAGCTCTGGCACAGAGCAAATTGTAATGTCCAAGATATTTGAGCCATGGACCATATTTAGCTATCAACAGTTTGATCAGATTCAAGTTATCATCTAGAAGTTCTAGGAAATATCAACCTTTGTCATCTGATGCTTGGAAATACATCTTCCAGCTGCTGAGAATATTATTATACTCATTTTTCCTGCTAAATTCCCATGAAGATTTGCATGGGAAAATGGGAGTTATGTCAAATTTCTTTGTTTCTTTATCAACTATAGAGTGAAGACCCCACTTGCAATAGTTAGAGCAATCCCAAAATTTGATGGAATTGTTGCTAAGAATTCCTTAAGTTTACAAGAAATTGCTGCTAAATAAATTTGATAAGAATGTGACAAAGAATCAAAAATTCTTCTGGCAGCATAGATAAAATCCATGACAATCCAATTGATGTTGGAAAGACAGGTTCCTTGGTTGATACCACATCTTATTGTAAAAAGTTCTGCTTCAGTAGATATAATATTTACTGTGTGATGAATTGTCTTGATGATTGGACTATTATGAATATGGATATAAGCTATTGAAGTGACAACCTGATTTTTATACTGGCATCTGATATAACAACTACTAAATGCAGGTCTATTAATACTTGAAGAGTAATGCTGTTAAGATTGCACAAATGATTTTTAACATTATTTTTGCTTTTTCTATTCACAGGATGAAAAGAGAAACAATTTGGAAAAATGTCTATAAGTCTATTTCCTAGTGAGAATTTATGATTAAACAGAGAAAAAGAAAGAATAATCTCATTAAACCTATTTTTCATGTCTATAATTAGACCTTTGATATTCAATTGCTGTTTAGGCATAAGCCTTTCCAGTGAGAGTTGGTAAGCTTTTGTATAATTCATAAGTCTTGTTTCCAACAATGACTTTATGATATAGTTTGCTGGCAGAGTATATGCTCTGAGATGAAATCTACTATTTAGTTTTTGAATATGAAGATTAATGGGAATGAGACCCATGATGGCCTCAATGCCAGAAGGAGGAGAAGTGTGGAATGCTCCCAGAATTTATAAAGCTGCTCTTCTCTGCATATTTCTAAGCACTTCAAGAGGATATGAAAGTGATACTTTGTTGTAGTACAACAGTTGAAAACTGTATAAAGCAATCAGTAAGACACAACTTCTATATAAAAGTCTCTTTTGAATTGGAATGAGGCCTCTTAATGAGTTTCCAAGTATCTTCATACACTTGATTATTAATATTGCTTTATTAGCATAAAAATCAATATGTTGTCAAAACATCAATTTTCTATTGAAAATGAACTCCAGATAATGCCATGTATTCTTGGGTTGAAGAACAGGACCTCTTAATATTGTAAGATCTAGTGGAGAAGAATTGAAAGTACTATGTGATCTGGAAAAGTGAAAAACTTCAGTTTTTCCATATTCTATAATCAAACAAAATTTCTCTAGGAGAGGAGTCATAATATAGTAGCTATAGAAAAGGTTCAAATTTGAAAATACCAAGGACTTGTTTTGTGCAATGAAAAGACCATTGTCTACAAAGGAAAGGATAGAAACTGGAATTTTTAAATTTTTTAGCTATTTTTCAAGAATATGAAAAAGTGGAGAAAAATATAAAGCAGAAAGAACAGGCAATAGGGCAGATCCTTGACCTACACCCACATCAATATTGAAGAAAGAAGAAGAAAATTTGTTTCAGAAATAACTGGTTTTTCTACCTACTAAATAATCCCAAAAGAAAAACAAAACTTTATAATCAAAACTGGCTTTGAGAAGTATTAAAGAGAGAATTTGATAATTCAATGAATGAAAAAACTGGACAATATCGAAATATAATATGCTAGTAGACAAGTATTTAACCCATTTTAAACAAATAAAATGGGTAAGCATGACTTCTGCATCAGTAATAGATTATTATTTTAAACCTTCTAATTGACACTGGTGAATAAAATCATTGGAAATCATCTGAAATTGCAACCTCTCTCTGATAACTTTCTTGATTAATTTGCTGATTGTATTGAGTAGAATGATAGGTAAAAAAGTCTTAAGAGAATTGTATGACTCCTTATTAGGCTGGGGAATAATGATGGATGTAGAAACTTTAAAGTGTGATGGCCAATAACCTAATTTAATCCATATATTAGCAATGGCAATTATTTTTCTGAGAAATGTGATATTTTTGACATATTTCTTGAGATGCCTCCATAACAATTTATCTGGTCCTGGAGTAGATAGATTGTTGCATTTAGCAATGGTACTAATAAACTCTTCCTCTAAAAAAGGGCTCTAATTTGTAACTGATTTACTCAGAATTTCTTCTAGTAAATCCAAGTCAATTTAATAATTTTGAGCTATATTAAAAGACATGTGAAGAGCTTGCTACAAGTTCTCAAGTTCAGTGCATAATTGATCATTATATTAAATTTCTTTGATGGCCAGAAGTTTTTGTTTCTTGATCCAATTTATAAGCTTTCATGGTCTACAACTCTTATTAGCAATTTCTTTAATCTTCAAATCAAAAACATTCTGCTTCATATTCTTAACTGTACCCTTGAATTGTTTCCAGTCTTTAATCCTTTTAAAAAGTCTGTAATTCTCCAAATTTCTATACTAGTTTTTATTTCACTATACTTTGGAGTGTTTGCTGATATTAATAATTTTCAAATTTTTATACCAAATTATTTCTGTACATTCAGTGAAAGTTTGCATAATATGTTCAAGAACTTGTTTGGTTTGGATATCCTTCATATTAAGCTCTTTAATGGCTTCAATTAATTCAATGATAAATTTGTCTTCTTCTTCACTGTTTTTAACTAATATCTTTTGAGTTGAACATACTCTTCAAAAATTGCAATGTTCATAGTAAGCAGTGCATAATCAAATATAAAATGCCAGTCCAGGTAGATAGAATGATTGTTATGTTCTGATGATCCTGGTCTAAGAAATATAAGGTTGATGACCAAATTTGAGTCATGTTAATTGTCTAAGTACCTAGTAGAAATGCAATTAGTGGGTTTAGACAGTTCTAAATGAAAAGAGTCTGCAACATCTATAAGAGTATCTCTATGAATAGAGCAATACCAAAAATAAGGATTCCAACTACTATCCCTAATGTTAAAATTACCTGTCATGATAAGAACATTGTCAATATTAACTTTGGTATCCTTAAGATACTTTAGAGCCATTTGCAAAGAATCTAAATATATATTATTTAAAAAATATACCAAACCACAATTGAAAAAAGAAACATAAGAAACATACTTATGGTTAAAAACATCTTTTCATAATGAAAAACAAAGAGAAGATAACCTGATGTTGATGTAAGTGATAACTTTGGGTGAATTATTGACATTTGAGAAATTCCTGGAAAAAGTGATCCAGTTCAGATAATTGGATACCCCTACCAGCTTATCTCCCTCATAATTTCTCAAGCTTGGTATAGACTATATAAATGACTATAATGGCTTCTGAATGAAAATGATATTAAAAGAACTTTGTGTTTCCAAGATAGTATTGATAATAAAGTTATTCTACTGAACATTTTGAGAAAATATCTTGATTTCTTTTAAAATTATGCTTGGTTACCATTCATGGCTGAACAAATTAATTACTTTCTGTTGTCTCAAAGTCTTGATACTTTTTTGAGTGCTACTCTCTATTGAATCAATGCCTTCAGAATGGATATTGATTCAAGTTAGCTTGATAATCTCTTTTACAATTTATATACTTGAATGAGTGGATATACCTTTAATCCAGAAATACTAGTCACTTAGAGTAGATTAATAAAAGAAACCTTATATAGGGATTACATAAGAGAACTTGATGGAGTTCTCAGTACAATGTATCTACCTTTATATACTACACTAGATGGTCCATACTACTACTGCACTTAGTCTACTCTAAAGACTATGTATTAGCCATAAGATCAATATACATTGTGTATGTTGTATGATATTAATGCTTTTTAAATCTTCCATCATGTTTTATGTACCCATATGATTATGTGATTATTACTATTACTATGTTATCTGATGTAACTGATATGTAACAGTATGATTGTAACATGATACTAACCCTAATCCTAGATCCTAAAATAAAAGATAAAATGAAAAAAAAAATATTAGAAAAAACTTATGTCTAAGCTTCACAACTCTAACACTGCTCTATTAGACTATCTGACTGAAAGTGCTATACTATAGAAGATATAATTTCAACTCTAAGTAAATAGTAAAGCTCTTTAGTAAAGAAAGCAACAAACTATAAATTTCTATCCAAAACAATATGAGAAATAAAACCATGGAACTTCTATATATGGTATAAAAATAATCTTACTATTCTCTCTGCAGTGACAGTAGTGTGAGTTAGAATAAAATATGCCCTCTTAAATATAAAATATACTATACTTATTACTATATCAAACTCTAACAACTTTGGAAGTTCAACAACAAAGTTTATACTGATAGTATTCTATCTTGCATTTGGTATAGCTAGCAGGGTTATGTTAGAAATGCAAAGTCTGGACATTAGCTTTTTTACTTAATTCTCTTTTTCTTTTTCTATTCAATTCATTTTATTTCTAAAGGACTTAGGGTTAGGATTAGAGTAATGTTATGATTGCACTGTCACACATCAGTCACATCATATGACATGATCATAGTAACAGTCACAAGTCATAAGATTACAAAGAAAAGTATAGAAAATTCTAAAAAGATAATGTTATACAATGTATTATATATGTTGACCTCAAGGCTAACATATAGTTATTTAGGGTAGGCTAAAGAAGTAGTAGCATAGACCATCCCAGTTTAGTATATAAGGTAGACTATCTT
>Ga0157367_1000173_pt1 | contig 33924 bp, 26 predicted proteins | sample AttbisABBM2_FD_113142 | JGI IMG/M metagenome (GOLD analysis project Ga0157367, IMG submission 113142) | Fungus gardens microbial communities from leaf cutter ant in Botucatu, State of São Paulo, Brazil - Atta bisphaerica ABBM2 | ecosystem: Host-associated > Fungi > Mycelium > Unclassified ... | reverse complement strand
GTTCCAATGGCCGCCATTGTCGACGCTGTACTGCACGGTGGCGCCGGTTTCGATGCCGGTGAGGTTCAGCGTGCCGACGTTGGTGATGTGATCGGATGCGCTGCTGCCGGAGTCGGTGGTCAGCGCGACACCGGGTGCGGCAGCCGACGTATCGAGCGTGAAGCCGAACGACGTCGCCGACGAGGTATTGCCTGCGACGTCGATCTGGCGAACCTGCACGTTGTTTGTGCCTTCGACCGCGCTGAAGCTGGTGTTCCAATGCGCACCGTTATCGACGCTGTACTGCACGGTGGCGCCATTCTCGACGCCGGTGAGGCTCAACGTGCCGACGTTGGTGACGTGATCAGACGCGCTGCTGCCGGAATCGGTGGTCAGCGCAACGCCGGGCGCAGCGGCCGACGTGTCGAGCGTGAAGCCGAACGACGTTGCCGCCGACGTATTGCCCGCGACATCGATCTGCCGGACCTGCACGTTGTTCGTGCCCTCCAGGGCACCGAAACTGGTGCTCCAGTGCGCACCGTTATCGACGCTGTACTGCACGGTGGCGCCGGTTTCGATGCCGGTGAGGTTCAGCGTGCCGACGTTAGTGACGTGGTCGGACGCACTGCTGCCGGAGTCGGTGGTCAGGGCGACACCGGGCGCAGCAGCCGACGTGTCGAGCGTGAAGTTGAACGACGTCGCCACCGACGCATTGCCCGCGACGTCAACCTGCCGAACCTGCACGTTGTTCACACCTTCGACGGCGCTGAAGCTGGTGCTCCAGTGCGCGCCGCCATCCACGCTGTATTGCACGGTGACGCCGCTCTCGACCCCGGTCACGTTCAGCGTACCGACCTTGGTGACATGATCGACGGCACTGCTGCCCGAATCGACCGCCAGCGCGACACCCGGCGCAGCCGCCGACGTATCGAGCGTGAAGCTGAACGACGTCGCCGCCGACGCATTGCCTGCAACGTCAACCTGCCGCACCTGCACGTTGTTCGTGCCCTCGATCGCACCGAAGCTGGTGCCCCAATGCGCACCGCCATCGACGCTGTACTGCACGGTCGCGCCACTCTGAACCCCGGTCACATTCAGCGTACCGACATTCGTGACGTGATCGACGCCGCTGCTCCCCGAATCGACCGCCAACGCCACGCCAGGCGCCACAGCCGCGGCCGTATCGAGCGTGAAACAGCAGGACGCCGCCGCCGACACATTACCGGCGACATCGATCTGCCGGACCAGCACGGTATTCGTTCCCTCGACCGCGCTGAAACTCGTGTTCCAGTGCGCGCCGTTGTCGGTGCTGTACTGAACGGTCGCGCCGTGTGCGACTCCGCCGACCGAAAGCGTGCAGTCCGACGTGATGTTGTCGGCGGCAGAACAGCCCGTGTCGTGCGCCAGCGCGACGACAGGGGCGGGCGGCGCAATGTTGACATAGGCGGTCGCCCAGCTCAGCGTGCCGTTGCCCAGCCGGATCGCGTAGGTGAAGCTGTCCTGCGCATAGCCGAGCGTATTGAAGCTGTTCGACAGCCATGACGCATCAAGGTGGCTCGCATCGTACCCGACCTTGCCGTCCGACGTGATCCAGATGTGCGCGCCGTGCGCGCTGTAATCCATGCTCACGGCTTCGGCTCTCGCCGTGTCCTGCGTCAGCAGCGCGGTCTGCTCGAGCGCGACGGTCGCTTCGGTGCCGGAGTCGAGCGAGTAGAGCGTCTTGGCCGCGCCACCGAGATCGTTCGCCATCACGTTCAGGTAGACGGTGGTGAGCGCATTGTCGGTGAGCCCGGTCTGCGCCGACGTAAACACGTCGTTTGTCGCCTGAGGCGTATTGCCCATGGACACCGCGGTGCCGTTCGAAGTCGTCGCCATGTCGTGCTCCCCGTCCTGTCCAATGTGTATTGATGCAGGCGTTCCGCCGCCCGATGCGACGCTCGCCCGCGGATCTGCAAATCGATCGTCGTGTCAGCGCTCGCGCAACGCCATGTCCTTGGTCTTGATGACGGGCTTGAGCAGGTAATGCAATACGGTCCGGCGGCCGGTCCGGATGTCGACCGTCGCGATCATGCCCGGCACGATCGCGACCGGCTGGCTGCGGCCGCTCGGCTTGTTCTGCCGCGTGCGCACCAGCACGCGGTAGTAGCTGTCGGGTTTCTCGCCGGGGCGGTCGGGCACGATCGTGTCGGCGCTGATGTCCTCGACGACGGCCGGAAAGCCGCCGTAGATGGAAAAGTCGTACGCGGAGAGCTTGACCGTCGCGTCCTGCCCCGGATGCAGGAACGCGATGTCCGCGGGCCGCACGCGCGCTTCGATCAGCAGCGTGTCGTCCAGCGGCACGATCTCCAGCAGGTCCATCCCCGGCTGGATCACGCCGCCGACGGTGTTGATCTTGATCTGCTTGACCATGCCCTTCAGCGGCGCCCGCACCAGCGTGCGCGTGACGCGATCCTCGAGCGCCACATTGGCCGCGCTCAGCGCGGACTGTTCGGCGCGCGCCTGGTTCAGCTCCTTCATCGCGTCGGCGCGGAAGTGCGCGGTCGTTTCGTCGATCTTCTGGCGCGCTTCGCGATAGGCGGCTTCCAGCCGCGGCATCGCCAGCCGCGTCGCGTCGAGGTCGCCTTTCATGTCGTTGGCCTGCCGTTCGAGCCGCAGGACTTCGACATCGGATACCGCGCCTTTCTGCACGAGCGGGCTCGTCAGCGCCAGCTCCTTCGCGACGAGGCCATAGCTATGCTGAAGCTGCGCCTGGCGCGAACGTTTCTCCGCGAGCTCCTGGCGATGCTGTTCGGCCTGTTGCCTCAACACGTCCAGATTGGCCTGCAATTCGCGCTGGCGCGATTCGAACAGCGAGCGCTCCTCGTCGAGCAGGCCGGGGCTCGTCTGCGCCAGCCGATCGGGCGCGACGAACGCGGTGCCGTTCGCTTCGGCGGTGAGGCGCGCGATCCGGGCAAGCAGCGCGGCATCCTTCGCCTGTCCTTCCTTGTACGACGACGTGAAGCGCGTATCGTCGATGCGCATCAGCGGCTGGCCTTTCTGCACGACCTGTCCCACGCGCACCATGATCTCGGAGACGATGCCGCCCTCGAGGTTCTGCACCACCTGCACCCGGCTGGACGGGATCACCTTGCCTTCGCCGACGGTCACTTCGTCCACTTCGGCGAACGCGGCCCAGGCGAGGGCGACGACGAAGAAGGCGAGCGTCGCCCAGAGTATCCAGTGGCTGAAATAGCGCGGCCCTTCCATTGCCGCCGCGCAGCGCTCGCGCATGAACGCCGTATCGTCGGCGCGCGGCCTGAGGGCCGCGCCGATCCGTGCGGCCAGCGCCTTGAGCGCCGCGGCGCGGTTCATCGTCGGCGTATCCGCGCCGTCGGGTTCAGCCAGCAGCGACATGGAGCGTCCTCCCTGCAAGCGCGGCCAGGACCTGGTCCTTCGGGCCGTCGGCGACGACGCGGCCCTGATCCATCACGATCAGGCGGTCGACGAGCGTGAGCAGCGACGGGCGATGCGTGACGAGCAGCAGCGTGCGGCCCTCGAGGCGGGCCGCGAGCCGCGCCTTGAACAGTTCCTCGGACCGGTTGTCCATCGCGCTGCTGGGCTCGTCGAGCAATAGCACCTGCGGCGACAGCAACATCGCGCGGGCGATCGCGACCGCTTGACGCTGTCCGCCGGACAACGCTTCGCCGCGCTCGCCGACGGCGAGATCGAAGCCGTTCGGCAAGCGGTTGACGAAGTCGGCGACCCCGGCGACCTGCGCGGCGCGCAGCACGGCGTCGTCGTCCACGCCGGGCGCGCCCAGCACGATGTTGTCCCGCACGGTGCCGTTGAACAGCATCACGTCCTGCGGCACGTGGCCGATCCCGCGCCGCAGCGCGGCGGGATCGTACTGGCGCAGCTCGACGCCGTCGATCAGCACGTTGCCGGAAGCGGGCGGATAGAGCCCCAGGATGAGTTTTTCGATCGTGGTCTTGCCCGAGCCGACGCGTCCGATGATGCCGACGCGCTCGCCCGCGGCGATGCGGAACGACACGCCGTCGAGCGACGTGCCGCTCTGGCCCGGGTACGCGAAGCCGACGTTCCGGAATTCGATCTCGCCGCGCAGTGCCGGCCGGTGCACGAAGCGCTGGTCGGCCGGGCGCTCGCCGGGCAGGTTCATCACGCCGCTGATCGATGCCAGCGCGCTGCGGGACTGGTGGTAGCGGGTCAGCAGCGACGCCACCTGGCCCATCGGCGCCAGCGCGCGGCCCGTCAGGGTCGTGCAGGCGATCAGGCCGCCGGTCGTGAGCCGGTCGTCGCCAATCATGTAGACGCCGCACAGCACCACGGCGAGATAGGCCGCCTGTTGGGAGAACATCGCGAAATTGACCGCGCATCCCGACAGCAGGCGCGACTTGAGCCCGAGCCGCGCGATTTCGCCCAGCAACTGCTCCCAGCGGGCCTGCATCGGCCCTTCCGCGCCGTTGACCTTGATCGTTTCGAGGCCGACCAGCGTTTCGATCAGCAGCGCCTGCCGCTGGCTCGCGTGGCGCTGGCTGGCCTGCACGGCCCGCGCGAGCGGCCCCTGCACGGCGACGCCCGCGCCGATCACGAGCGGCAGCGCCATCAGCGGCAGCCAGCCGAGCCCGCCGCCGACCCAGAACATCGCCGCGATGAACACGATCGAAAACGGCAGGTCGATCAGCGCCGCCGCGGTGGCCGACGTGAGGAAATCGCGCACCGCTTCGAATTCCTGGATCTGCGACGCGAATCCGCCGACCGACGGCGGGCGCGCGGCCATCCGAATGCCGAGCACTTTTTCGAACAGGTTGGCGGACAGGATCACGTCGATCTTCTTGCCGGCCATGTCGATGAAATAGCCGCGCAACGTGCGCATCACCACGTCGAACACGATCACGAGCACGATGCCGGCCGCCAGCGCCCACAACGTCTCGAGCGCGTGGTTCGGCACGACCCGGTCGTAGACGTTCATCGTGAACAGCGGCATGGCCAGCGCGAACAGGTTGACCAGCATCGACGCGAGCATCACTTCCGCGTAGATCGGCCACGACTGCGCGACCACGCCCCAGAACCAGTTGCGCGGGCGCGGCACGGCGCTTTCCGCGTCGCGCGCGTCGAAACGGTGGGCGGGGCGCGCGAACAGCACGAGGCCGGCATGGCGTTGTGCGAGCTCGGCCGGGGCGAGCGCTGCCTCGCCGCAGCCGGTTTCGGGAAGGATCACCTGCACGGTGCCGGACGCGTTTCTGCGAACCAGCACGCATGCCTGCCCGTCGTTCAGCAGCAGCACGACGGGCAAGACCGCGTCCGGGATGTCGTCGAGCGCGCGCCGGGCCAGTTTGGCGGAGAGGCCCGCGCGCGCCGCTGCCCGGATGAACAGCGCCGGCGTCAGGCGCTGGCCGGCCAGCGGCAGGCCGGCCACGAGCGCGTCGGCGCCCACCGGCCGGTCGAACAGCCGCGTCAGCACGAGCAGGCAGCCCAGCAGCGGATCGTCCTCGATGCCCGATCCGTGGGGCAGATCCCATGTACGCGCGCCTGTCGCGCCCGCCGCGCCCGCCGCGGCGTCCGTCGTTGCGGCATGCATTACAGTACGCCGCCACGCAGGTGACGGTCGGACCGGTGCGGCAGTCCCCCCGGCGCGGATATCCCCGCCGTCAAGCGCTCTGTCGTGCTCATGCGCTACCCCGATGTTGTTCGTTCGATGTTCGTCGCTTGGTGCGACTGCTTGTCTACGACTGCCTTGCGTCGGAGCAACAGCAAGTAGCGGGCCAGATGCGGCGGCGGGCGCGCGCAGCATGGCGGTGCGTGCTTGCGCGCGCCGGCCGGACGGCGCGAAGGGCGATTTTGTTTCGGATCTGATACGAATTGATTCGCGGGGCGTTGCGGACGTGCGCCGCGCGATGCGCGGCGGCGCTCACGCTGTCGTGTGCGGATCAAGGCGGCAGGGCGGCAGGGCGGTGGCGAACCGCAGCCGCGGCGCTGGCGGGGCGTCGGGTCAGGCCTCGAGAAATGTTTCAGCGCTGAAACGTCCGGGGCGTCGCGACGTATCGCCGATGCAACGTGGGTGAGGCCGGAGCCGGCAGGCTTGCCGCAGGCGCGCCCGCCCATCGTAGAATCGACCCCTTATCCATCAGGAGATTGCCCGTTGGCTTCGCCATCCGCCCAGCGCCGGTCGTTGCGTTCCCGCCTGCGGCGCGCCCGCAACCCGTGGCAGGCGCCGCGCGCGCGGACGCTGTTCACGCGTCCCGCGACGTCGCCGCATCGCACGCTGCTGTTCCGCCTCGCCCTCGTCGTGTTCCTGTGCGCGCTTGCGTTCCTCGTGCTGTATCTCGATCGCGACGGCCTGCGCGATTCGACGAAGAGCACGCCGATGGGCATCGCCGATCTCGTCTATTTCACGATGGTCACGGTCGCGACGGTCGGCTATGGCGACATCGTGCCGGTCACCGCGCGAGCGCGGCTGATCGATGCATTCTTCATCGTGCCGATCCGCATCGGCATCTGGTTCATCTTCCTGGGCACGGCGTATCAGTTCGTGATCCAGCGTGTTGTCGAGGAATTCCGCATGAAACGCCTGCAAAAACAACTGACCGATCACATCGTCGTGTGCGGCTACGGCCTGTCAGGCTCGATCGCCGTACGCGAGCTGCTTGAAAGCGGCGTCGATCCGGCGACGGTGATCGTGATCGACGCGCAGCAGCAGGCGCTCGAGGCCGCGACGTCGCTCGGCGTGACCGGGCTGCTCGGCGACCCCGCGCACGAGGACCTGCTGCAGCAGGCGCAGGTGCGCGCCGCGAAGGCGGTGATCATCTCGGTGACCGACGATCCGACCGCGATCCTGCTGACGCTGTCGGTGCGCAGCATCGCGCCCGACACGAAGATCGTCGTGCGCATCCAGGAGAACCTGTATCAGCGGCAATTGCGCCAGGCGGGCGCGGACGTGATCGTGTCGTCGACGAAGATCGGCGCGCTGCTGCTCGCCGATGCGGTGCACAGCCGCTACATCGTGCCGTTCGTCAACGACATGCTGTCGACCCGCGGCCGCGCGACGCTGGTCGAGCGGCCGGCGATGAAGCACGAGATCGGCTGCATGACGAACGTCGTGCCGGGCGCGATCGTCGTCGGGCTCGATAGGGGCGGGAAGATTCACTCGTTCTACGAGGATCCGCCGTGCCGGATCGAGGCGGGGGATACGCTGGTCGTGATTCAGTCGGCGCGGATTCCGGATCCGGATGTGTGAAGTTCGTGTTTTATAAATAACAAAATAAATTCAAGTGGTTACGGGGCTATTTTGCGCTGGTGTTGATACGTATCAACACGCGACCGGGGCTCATCGAATCCTGGGACGGCGAGGGATCTCCGGGAGGGCATACCTCCTCGTCGAGGTCGCAGCACTCGATCGCGAGATGTGAAGGGGAACATAGTGAGGGCTATGTTCCTCTTCATTTCTGGACATCTTAAAGAGCGCGCTTGCGTGCCCCGGATCGAGTGGCCAGCGGCCGCGCGGGGCGCCCCACCGGCAGGCGGGCGCGCCGCGCTCAAAGCACGCTATGGCTGTGCAGCAGCTCGACCAGTTGCCAGACGATGAGCCCGAAGGTCAGGAGCGGATTGACGGTCGTCCGGAGCACGCGTACGCAGCGATGGAAGCAAGCCACGGTGAGTTCCTTTCAGGATGGAGAACGGACTCCTGAAGGCGTTCAAAAGCTGGCTAAGTTGGCGCGGCTCGGCTTCGCGCGGATGAGGGGGGGAAGGGGGCGTTGATCGGGACGGGCGAGCGTCGGCTGGCTGTTGAGCAGTGCGGTCAGGAACACGGCCGGCTCGTGCGGGCGCAGGCAAACGCCCGTGTTTCCCCCGACTGGCTAGCTTGTGAATAATTAAATAACCCCATAAATTCAGACGAATCAGCTGCCGCAAGAAATATCAACAGTCGCAAACGTTAAAAGACAAAAAACATCTCCGATCACGTGGCGATCAAAATACCAATTCCTCAACCCTAACACTTTCAAAATCATTAATTCAGACAATATCGGGTTAACGCGCCATTGAATACTTGCAAATCAGAATATTCAATTGTGAAACGTGATAAAAATGACCAATGCGATGCCTCGGCCGTGACGAGGCTAATGGGCGTTGACTGATTAACATTGCCAATGTCTGAACATTGATAGAAGAACAAGTGAGCGGCACCATTTTGCTGTCATGCCATTTAAATAAACGCAAGCGATTGAAAAAATTGATGCGCGGGGTGCCAGAATGAGAGGGATATTTTTGAGTGCCGTCGACGCAATAATGGTCGCGTCCATTATTGGGTATTTTTACTTTAGGGCATTCGAGAGATCCAGTCCAGCGCTCCAGCATCATGCCGATCTAAAAACCATATTTTTTTGGCTCACCCTGGCCGGCATGGTGATGCTTCCATTTCGGATTCAACATCATCCTTCGCTCATGCGATTCATATTGTTCAGTGGTTCCGGGGAAAAGAGAAAAACAATATATATTCCATTGGCATGCTTGATTTTTTCGGTATTCGCGATATTGATTTTTTTAAGAATCGTTGCAATCGGCTTTGAATCCATCGGGGTGACGAAATGAACTATCTGGATGTTGGTGTTCACAATTGGCGCTAGCGGTGCTCAGTAACCATGCTAACGGCAATCGAGCGGAAACCACCTAGTTTCAAGGGGTTGGGGGGAATGCCGCATTTGTCAGTGCATTGCTGTTGCGCAACAAATGACGCTTGCTCTGGTCACTAACTTTGCTGGCGCGGCTTTCGTGTCCTTTAGTTCCGCTAGCGTCTCCGTCCAATACCCCGGGTGAGGTGAACATAGCTTCCCTCGAATTGATCGAAATTCGAGCAGTGAAGGTCGCGTTTGTATTCAGGCCGCTGGGGAAGGGCACGGCTTCGCGAAAGCAGGCAGAGCGGGCTGCACAACCACTCAGTGATCGTTGGGAAACTGCATCTGTACACCCAATTTCTGAAAAGCCGCAAATATCGATGCCGGTTTACGAGCAATAGCGCGCCATCGAACACTCCGCTTCTCACGGATTAGAGCGCTACGCTGGCAGGGTTACTGGACATATCGGCGCGTCTGTGAACACTGCTAGCGCTAATTGTGAACGCCTACACCGGTCGCACCAGGCGGCACACCGCTCGACAGGGTAGGCCTTCGCGGTCTCATCCATGCGATCGGTGCGGCCGTTCGAGAGCACGCTCTGCTCGGCACGGTATGCGCCATCGACGAGGAGCAATCGTGCCGTAGTCACTCGGGCAATCCGGCCAGCCGCAGCCCCTCCGCAAACTGGGTCAAGTCCTCTGGGCGACCGATCGGAAGCCAGTCCTTGAGATTGGAAACACGGAGTGACGGATCGAGCGTGCGCAGGCGCTGCATTGCCTCCTTCGCTTTGTCCATGCGTCCAGCGCGCGCATGACTCGCCGCCAGAACGCCGACCGGGGCAAGGAAACTCGGTAGATTCCATTTGGCCCTTTCGGCCCAATCCGACGCGGAGTCGAAGCGTCCTGCAAAGAAATGTGCCAGCGCCATCCCAGCCTGCATCCTGAACATTTCCGGGTCCAATGGACTCAAGCGAATGGCACGCGTCAAATACTTGATCGCAACGTCTGTTTCACCGCGACAAGCGTACAGGCACCCACACAGGGACCATGCAGGGGCGTGGTTCGGATTGAGCAGCAAAGCTCTGTCGAACAGCGCGATACCGCCGTCGAGGTCGCCGGTGAGATGCCCGAGCGCATGAGCTCCTCTCGTGAGCGCCACAGCATCGTCCCGGCCAAGCTCCACCGCCAGTCGCGCCAGGCGAGTGCCCTCGGCAATCTCCCGGGGCGGATCGGTCATCCAGCCATTCATCTTGCGCCAGAAATAACACCAGGCCGCCATGCCATAGGCCGATGCGAAATCCGGATCGAGCTCGGTGGCCTTGTAGAACAAGGGCAGCGCCGCCTCGATCGATTCGCGCGTTCCGCTGTGCAAGTGCGCGGCGCCGCGAAGGTAATAGTCGTAGGCGCACAGGTTCTCCGTCGGCTTGCGCTTGGCACGCTCGATTTCCGCCCGCTCGAGCTGCGGCGCGATGGCGCCGACGACGCTTTCCGCAACCTGGTCCTGCAGTTCGAAGATGTCGTCCAGCGTGCCTTCGAAGCGCTCCGCCCAGAGATGTGCCCCGATCCTGGCATCGATGAGCTGCCCCGTGATGCGCACCTTGTTGCCAGTCTTGCGCACGCTACCTTCCAGCACGTAGCGCACGCCAAGCTCGCGGCCGACGTCCTTCACCTCGACTGCGCGGCCCTTGTAGGTGAAGCTCGAGTCGCTCGCGATGACGAACAGCCAGCGTATGCGCGATAGCGCAGCGATGATGTCCTCCACCACGCCGTCGGCGAAATACTCCTGCTCGGGATCGCCGCTCAGGTTCTGGAAGGGCAATACGGTAATGGAGGGTTTACCCGGAAGGAGGAGTGCGGACGGGGGCTCCCTCAATTCTCTGGAGACGTGTTCGCCGATCTCGCCGACGAAGCGGAAACCCTTGCGGGCGACAGTCCTGACCAAGCGCTGTTCCCCGCCGGTGTCGCCGATGGCCTTGCGGACCGCATTGATGTGACTGGTGATCGTCGATTCCGACACGATTCGGCCGTGCCATACCGCCTGCAGCAGGTCGTCCTTGCTGACGACACGGTCACGGTTCCTGACAAGATGCAGGAGCAGATCGAAGACTTGCGGCCCGACAGGTACGACCTTCGCGCGATGCGAAAGCTCCCGGCGTTCCGGGTCGATCACGTAGTCTCCAAACTCGAACTTCACTTGACATCCCGTGGCCGATTCGGCTCCCAGGGGGTAACCGGCGAATTCCGTCCATGGATGATACTGCAACCGGAGGTGAGAGCATCTCATCCCGATCGAGCAACGATTGGACGAATAATCAAGCTCTCCTGCAGAGAAATTCAAGGCGAAGGCAAGGACTTCCCCGGAGCGCGCGGGCAATCTCCATATACATCGACGACAACGGTTTGCGGTCGAGAAACGGAGAGAAAACATGAAAATTGTCGTCATCGGGTGCACCGGCCTCATCGGAACGATGCTTGTGGAGAACCTTCGCAAGCGCGGCCATGACGTGCTCGCAGCCGCCCCTGACACCGGCGACAACACCCGCACCCGCGAGGGTTTGGCCAAAGCGCTCGACGGTGCCGAGATCGTCGTCGATGCGGCGAACGCGCCAGTATGGGAAGACAAGGTGGCCATCGAGTTGCTCGAGACATCGGGCCGCAACCTGCTGGCTGCGGGCGCTGCCGCCGGCGTACGCCACCATGTGGCCCTGTCGATCGTTGGTAGCGAACGGCTTACCGACTGCGGCTATTTCCGGGCGAAGGTCGCGCAGGAGAGCCTCATCAAGGCATCCGGCATTCCATACACCATCGTGCGTGCGACGCAGTTCTACGAGTCTGTCGGCGACATTGCCCAGTCGGCTGCCCAGTTGGCCACCTTAGGCAAGGAGATTCGCTTGTCGCCGGCGTTGATCCAGCCGATCGCGTCAGCGGACGTGGCAGCGGCGCTTGCCGAGGCCGCAGTCGCGCCGCCGGTCAACGGCACGGTCGAAGTCGCCGGTCCGGAGGCGATGCCACTGGACGAACTGGTCAGGCGCTTCCTGCGGGCGACGCAGGATACGCGCAAGGTCGTGCCGGACATCCACGCGCGCTACTTCGGTGGCCTCCTCTCAGATCGGACGCTCACGCCCGGGGAGAACCCCCGCATCGGCGCGATCCGGTTCGAGGACTGGCTCGATCGCTACAAGGCTCAGTCCTGCTGCGCCATGCAATCGCCTCTTTTGGCGACTGCCGCTGCGGGCAACTCGGACGCGCTTGCATCGAGTTTCGCGACGAGCTATCCCGGAGTCGTCGCCTTCATCACCGTTGTGGCCGAAGGCGGCTTTTGCAAGGCGGCTGACCGGCTCGGGATCACTCGTTCCGCAGTCAGCCGCGTCATCCAGAAACTGGAGGCGCAGGTCGGCTTGCGTCTGTTGAGTCGGACGACGCGCAGCATTTCGCTCACGCGCGAAGGCGAGATCTTCCATGCCCGCTGCCAGCCCAGCGTCGCTCTCATCAAAGAGGCGATGGAAGACATGCGCGATCTGCGCGACGGTCCGCCGCGAGGACGCCTGCGGGTCTCCGCTTCCGTGGGCTTCGGCCGCAAAGTGGTTGCACCGCTGCTGTGGGGCTTCCAGGAGAAGTACCCCGACATCGAGATCGAGCTGCACCTAAGCTGCGTCGCGAGCGACTTCACGTCGGACCGCATCGACGTCTCGTTTCTCAACGGGCGCCTGGCCGACAGCCGGATCGTCGCAAAACGGATCGTCCCGATGCAGACTTTGGTATGCGCCTCGCCCGAGTATGCCGTCAGGCGCGGTATGCCCGAGTCACCGGACGCGGTGATGCAGCACGACTGCATCAACGTCCGTCTGCCGTCGGGCCGCGTCTACGAATGGGAGTTCAAGGTGGAGGGGGGGACGCGCAAGCTGACTCCGCCATCGCGCCTCATGTTCAACGATGTCGGGCTAGTGCTGGAGGCCGTCCTCCGAGGCAAAGGCATCGCTCAGTTGGGAGGGTACCTGATCTGCGATCTGCTGCGCGAGGGGAAACTGGTTTACTCCATGCCACAGTACGCACCCGATGACCGCGGCCACTACATCTGCTACTTGAGTCGTCAGCATCTGCCGTCGCGTATCCGCGTGTTCGTCGATCACATGACGACAGCAATCCGGGCGCTGGACCTTCAATGCGCGGGTGCTTTTTCACCAACGCGTGATGATCGACAGGCCGCCTCGGCGCCATTGGTGCCCCTGCCGGGTCAATAGACTTGGCAGGACGACTGACGACGCGACTTCAACGACCGGCTGCGCCACGAGTGGACGGCGCCAGGGCCAAGATCTCTGCCTGGCGGACCCACCAGAACGAGAGTCGACCCCACTCTGCGCTGGACTGGGCCACCCCCACCGAATTCGCCCGCCGATACAGCCTGCAGGTCACATCGGCGATCCTTCCGGGGACCGGGGCAGCGGCCCTATCCGCTTAGGATGGCATACAGTCAAAGCGGCTTAGTCGGCAAATGCTTGCCGTCAAGGGTAGTCACCGCACGGTGGCCGCCTTCCGGATCCGGTACCTTCTGGATATCCAGCTTGAAGTTGATAGTGGCCCGGGCCTGTTTCAGACGGCGAGCGCTGTAGACGTATTGGAGTTCGGCCACTACGAAAGTGGCGAGGATCAAGGGAACGTTCGGCACGTGACAATCTGTCAGTTGGGAGATTGCGGTAAGACGTTGGTATGTTGTCCGAAGCGCAGGAGCATTGCGTAGCCGCAGATAACGGGCGCGAGGGCGAATGCGGCGTGCACCGCGCCAGGCAAGGACAGTTTAAGCATTGTGACCATCGCTTGAAGTGATCCTCTTCATTGATGCGCATAAGCGTACGCACTCTGCCCCGCCTTTCACGGGCGCGTTGGGCAACTTGCAGCACCAACGCGCCCGGTGCCTGACTAGCGATTCTTCAGCGCCTCGGCAACTCCTGCGCCATAGGCGGGATCGGCCATCGTGCAATTGCGGATATGCCGCTGCTGCACGTCCTCGCTCGCGCCGCCGAGCGAGCGCGCCGTGTTGTCGAAGAGCTGCAGCTTCTGCTTGGGCGACATCAGTCGGAACAGCGCTCCCGGCTGCGAGTAGTAGTCGTCGTCCGCGCGATGGTCCCAGTGCGCGGCTGCCCCCGAGACCACCAGCGGCGGCTCCGCCAGCCGCGGGCTGTCGGCCCACTCGCCGCGGCTGTTTGGCACGATGCCGGGCAGCCCGCCCTGGTTGCCGTCCACGCGCATCGCGCCGTCGCGGTGATAGCTGTGCATCGGGCAGCGCGGGGCGTTCACCGGGATCTGGTGCGCGTTCACGCCCAGACGGTAGCGGACCGCGTCGCCGTAGCTGAAGAGCCGCCCCTGCAGCATCTTGTCCGGCGAGAAGCCAATGCCCGGCACGATGTTGGCGGGCGAGAACGCCGCCTGCTCCACATCGGCGAAGTAGTTGTCGGGGTTGCGGTTGAGCTCCAGCACACCCACCTCGATGAGTGGGTAGTCGCCGTGCGGCCAGACCTTGGTGAGGTCGAAGGGATTAAACGGGCAGACCTGCGCCTGCTGCTCGGTCATCACCTGGATGCACAACGTCCAGCGCGGGAAGTTGCCGCCATCGATCGCCTCGAGCAGGTCGCGCTGCGCGCTCTCGCGGTCGTTGGCGACGATCGCGGCGGCCTGTGCGTCGGTGAGGTTGCGAATGCCTTGCAGGCTGCGCAGGTGAAACTTCACCCAGTGCCGCTCGTTGTTCTCGTTGATGAAGCTGAACGTGTGACTGCCGAAACCGTGCATGTGGCGATAGCCATCGGGCAGGCCGCGATCGCTCATCACGATGGTCACCTGATGCAGCGCCTCGGGTAGCAGCGTCCAGAAGTCCCAGTTGTTCTGGGCGCTGCGCAGGTTGCTGCGCGGGTCGCGCTTGACGGCGTGGTTCAGGTCGGGAAATCGCAGCGGGTCGCGCAGGAAAAACACGGGCGTGTTGTTACCCACCAGGTCCCAATTGCCTTCCTCGGTATAAAACTTCACCGCGAAGCCGCGGATGTCTCGCTCGGCATCCGCCGCGCCGCGCTCGCCGGCCACCGTGGAGAAGCGCACGAAGACGTCCGTCTTCTTGCCGATGCCGGAAAAGAGCCTGGCCTTCGAGAACGCTGTGATGTCGTGCGTCACCGTGAAGTGGCCAAATGCGCCGGAGCCCTTGGCGTGCATGCGCCGCTCGGGGATCACCTCGCGGTCGAAGTGGGCGAGCTTCTCAAGCAGCCAGATGTCCTGCAACAGCGCGGGGCCGCGCGCACCGGCGGTCTCGATGTTGTAGTTGTCGACAACGGGGGCGCCGTTGGTAAAAGTGAGTTTGGTCATGGCGATGTGGGCAGGAAGAAGGGTTCAGCGGAGCGTCTTCAGGAGGGGGGACTGGACGTCCAGAGTGGGCGTCGCGTCGATGGCCATCACCCCAACGGTGGACCGGCCATCGACGGTGCCGGCTGATTCGGACTCGATCAGGCGTTGATAAAAGCCAGCAGGTCCGCGTTAATGACGTCCGCGTGCGTTGTCGGCATGCCGTGCGGAAAGCCCTTGTAGGTCTTCAGCGTGCCGTTCTTCAGCAGCTTGGCCGACAGTGGCGCGGAGTCGGCGTAGGGGACGATCTGGTCGTCGTCGCCGTGCATCACCAGCACCGGCAGTCCGATCTTCTTCAGGTCGTCGGTGAAGTCGGTCTGTGAGAACGCGACGACGCCGTCGTAGTGCGCCTTGGCGCTGCCCATCATCCCCTGGCGCCACCAGTTCTGGATGATGCCTTCCTGCGGCTTCACGCCCGGCCGGTTGAAGCCGTAGAACGGCCCGGCGGGAATGTCGCGGTAGAACTGCGCCCGGTTCGTGGCCGTCTGCCGTTGCAGGCCGTCGAACACGTCCTTCGGCAGGCCGCCGGGGTTCGACGCGGTCTTGACCATCAGCGGCGGCACGGCGTTAATGAGGCAGGCCTTCGCGGCTCGCTTCTCGCCGTGGCGAGCGAGATAGCGCACGACCTCGCCGCCGCCGGTGGAGTGGCCGACGTGGATCGCGCCCTTGAGGTCGAGATGGTTCACGACCGCGGCGAGGTCGTCGGCGTAGTGATCCATGTCGTGGCCGTTCCAGACTTGCGCCGAGCGGCCATGCCCGCGCCGATCGTGCGCGACGACACGATAGCCCTTGGAGAGGAAGAACATCATCTGCGCGTCCCAATCGTCGGAGCTCAGAGGCCATCCGTGCGAGAAGACGATCGGGGTGCCATTGGAGGGACCCAAATCCTTGTAGAAGATCTGGACCCCGTCTTTGGTAGTGATATAGCTCATGGGTGGATTTCCTTCCGGAGTTTCGGCGCCATTCGGCGCAGTAGAGGCAGCGGCCGCTGCGAATGGCAAAGCCACTGCTGCTGCAGTGCCTGCCCCGATGACCAAAAACTGACGGCGCGTGACGCCAGCGAAGCCAGGCTGTATTGGCGCGGGATCAATCTTCATGGGTATAGACCTGAGTGGAGACGCGATCAGTCTAGCCACGGTCTCCTCGCCGTGCGATATGCGTCACGTGCAATTCGATGTTGCAGGTGCTTCACCAATGTTGCGGCAACGCATCCGGCGCGTGCCGCTGGGTCGTTCACCGAGCACAGCCATCCGCACGACAGGATCTTCAAATGCGCCGGCTCATTCTTGATGAACTCTCGCTGAACGCGATTGGTGCGTCGCGATTGACAGAACTGTCCGCGCCCGGCCCCTAGTTGAGGCAGGCATTTGCTTCTAGATTTCAACGCATCACGTCAGCATCGATGCATCGGCTCGAGAGCTTCGCGACGTGTTCGTTGTCCACCCCAGTCCCAGGAACCAACATGACCCAACACAGCAACGACCAACAGCAGAACAACCGGCGTAGTACACCGATCCCACCGAGCGCGCCATGCCCGTTCCCACGATGACACTCGATCTGGAACGCACCGCCATGGTCGAGAAACACGCCGTCAGTCAGCTCATCCAGGAAACCTCATGACTCGATTTCCTACCTACGTTCAGCAGTCCAGAGAACTGTCCACGAAGCGCATGGAGTTCGGCCCGCTGTTTCAGAAGATCACGATCGAAGGTCCTGTTCGCGAGAACGCGTGCACACGCGATACAGCTAGCAGGAGCTGCCGATCCTCACCTGTCTCGTGGGGACGATCAACAACTGGAACCCCGTAAACGTTGCGTCCTGCATCGCCCGGCTCGTCTGACAAGGAGTTCGGGTAGCCGGAGTGAGCTTTCCAGGCGGTGATGAAACCTGGCGGCTGTGACGATCACTCCGTCTATTCCCGATTCTGGAAGTTGCTTTAGCGAACGTGCGCTCTGGACCCGTGACAGTGCGTCTGCCGCACCTGTTAGCGTTCCCGCGCAGCCAACCGGAGAATTACTATGTGTGAATCCTCAAAATTTCATGGCCGCCGTACCTTCTTCAAGGGCATGGCTGCCGCCGCGGCAGTGGCCTCCACGCAACTGCCCTCGCTGGCCAACTCAGCGCCCGCCGGTGGCGGTGCCAAGTACGCGGATCCGGCCAAACCGGCACTGCCCAAGACGGACATGAAGCTTGACCTCACCCGTACTGCGTTCGTCGTGATCGATCCGCAGATTGACTTCATGAGCCCGAAGGGCAAGGCGTGGCCGGTGGTGGGCGAAAGCGTGACCGAACAGAATATGGTGCCGAACCTGGTGCGACTGTTTCAGGCGTCCAAGAAGGCCGGAATTACGATAGCGATTTCCCCCCATTACTACTATCCGCAGGACCATCGGTGGCAGTTCCAGGGTGGGGCGGAGATATTTCAGCACAACCTCGGCCTGTTCGACCGTCCGAGTGCGCTCTCGCTTGAAGGCTTCCGCGGGTCAGGCTCGGACTTCCTTCCGGAGTTCAAACCGTACATCGAGGATGACAAGACAATCATCTGCTCGCCGCACAAGCTCTATGGCCCCCAGGTCAACGACCTGAAGCTCCAACTGGGCAAGCAGCGCGTGGACCAGGTCATTCTGGCGGGCATGCTGGCCAACCTGTGCGTGGAGTCGCATCTGCGCGATCTGCTCGAGAATGGCTTCGAGGTGGCAGTCGTGCGTGACGCCGTAGCGGGACCGAAGCTGCCGGAAGGCGATGGCTATGGCGCTGCGCTAGTCAATTATCGCTTCATCGCCGATGGCGTCTGGACCACAGACGATACGGTAAAGATGCTGGAAGGTAAGTCGGTCTGAAGCATTCCCAGCCTGGGCGCCCCCGGTCATGGATGTCGGGGGTGCACGATCTGAGCATAAAGCGTAGGCATATTTTCGTGGCCACCTCGATGGCAGCATGTTGCGAGCCGGTTAGCGCATTCGATACCGGCCATGGGGCTGCTCACGGTGATTGGCATCTGCGCGACCAGAACCGATAGAGCTCAGATCATCCATTTTGCACATCGAGTTCCCACACAACCAAACGGGCGACACCATGCAAGACCTGATCGAAGGCTTCCTGAAGTTCCAGCGCGAAGAGTTTGGCAGAAGTCCAGCGTGCCCCGTCGCGCATCATCACATGAAACTTGACGCCGCTACCTTCCGAAAACTGCGTCGCCTGGCTCCTGTCCTCGATGACGTGCTTAATGCCGGCGAAGTCGAGCACGCGGACCAGGCTGTGAATCTCGCTGCCCTGGCGGCCCTGTGCTCACAGTTGTTTGACGCATATCGCGGCAGTTCGGTGACCGTCTGATCGTCAACGGCGATGTATTCGCATGGGAAGACCTGCGGCAAAGCGCGGCCGTGTTCGGTCCGGGCGAGTTGGGTGAGGCGCTGTCGCGCCTTGGCGTGCGGGTGCGCTGTTCGGCATCGGCGTGAGCAACTAGTTGGGGCTGCTCACGGTGATTGGCATCTACGCGACCAGAACCGATAGAGCTCAGATCATCCATTTTGCACATCGAGTTCCCGCACAACCAAACGGGCGACATCATGCAAGACCTGATCGAAGGCTTCCTGAAATTCCAGCGCGAAGAGATTCCCAAGCGCACGGAGTTGTTTAAGCAGCTTGCAACCACTCAGAATCCGCGAACGCTGTTCATCGCTTGCTCAGACAGCCGTGTAGTGCCGGAGCTGCTGACACAGCAAGAGCCAGGCGAGTTGTTCGTCATTCGCAACGCCGGCAACATAGTTCCGGCTGACGGCGTGCAGCCTGGTGGCGTGTCAGCCAGCATCGAATACGCAGTCGCAGGCCTGAACGCAACTGACGTCGTCATCTGTGGACACTCCGACGGTGGTGCGATGACTGCCGTCGCCACATGCAAGTGCCTGGACCGTATGCCTGCGGCGGCGGGTTGGTTGCGTCATGCGTGTAGGTGATTGCGCTATCACCGAGATCACTCCGCACGGAATAATTGTGTTGCGGATTCTTGTAGTTGAAGGAGGTTGTTGCATAGGCCAGACTTTGCGCAGTCTGCGTCACCGCCCATTGCGTGAAGCTGTCTACCTCGTCGGACACTGTGCCGTTGCAGAATTCGATCGGCTTCGCATCGGGCAAGGCGGAAAGCCGGCTTGAAGCGAAATGGTGAAACGACGCCATCCTGGCCCGCGATATAGGGCATTGATATGGATTGCTTGGAAATTATTACATTCCTGTCATTGTTAACGGTTTGCTTTCATTGAGTGCGGTGCTAATTTCGATTCTCCTTTAAACGGAAATAGATAAATAAGTTAAGGAGAAGGTGGATGAAAGAGGTAATAGGAAAGAGCTTGATAATCGTCAGTGCATGCTGGCCATTATTCATGTCTCCGGCGCAAGCGGGGGGCGCGCCCGACGTGTCGCCCATTTGCACGTCCGTATTCCAGGACACGAGCGAAAACTCCCTGCTCAGTCGCGGTTCGCATTGCCAGAAGTCAGAGGCCTTCGACCGGGTGCTGATTGGAGACGACAACAGCGAGACCGGCAGGGTCCGCATCGAGGCCTACACCTATTCGGATAATCCGCTCAACCAGCTGTCGTGGCAGATCCGGTTCCGGTTCCGCACGACGACCCTGTCCGGCAATGGCGGCGGGCTGCAGATCAAACCGGTTATCGAGTGCGGGTCGCAGTGCACCGTGTCGCCGAGCGCCGGCGTAGGCCTCATGCCGGGTGGCCTCTCCAACGAAACGATCGTCACCATCACGCCGAACATGAAAGAGGGCAATCCGCTGTATGTGCGCCCGTATGTGGAGTACCGGATCGTGAAGACCGGCGACTCGTTCGAGAATGGTTCGAGCTTGACCTCGCATTCGGGCATGAGCTACGTGCCCGATTTGCGCTGTGACGTCGACTTCGCGAAATCCGGCACGCAGGGATGCGTCTACTCGAAGGCGCCGGCGGTGATGCGCTCGGTCAAGACCGACAACCCGGATGTCGACGAATCTGCGAAGCACATCAAGGAGGCGCAGGCGCAAGGGCTGCCGGGCAACTTCGTGCCGCGTGACGACGGTACGATCCTGCCGGGATCGGACTCGCGGGCGCTCACGCGCACCCGCGACGCAACGCTGCGCGCCAGCAATCGCACTACGTCCAAGGAACAGTGCATTGCGAAGTACGGCCAGGTCACCGGACAATGCACGTTCACCGGCGATTCCAACGAAACGCCGAGCGGTTGCGATTGCGATGAGTATCCGTTCGCGGCAACCCACCAGGGCGCGGCGAGCGGAAGGTTCTCGGTCAGGCGCATCGATCCCAGCGACAACCGTCGCGCCGGCGCGTTTCTCGGCGATTTTTTCCGCGCGCAGCGCGTGCTTGACGGCGACGAGTTCTACGTCGACGTCGAACCGGGCGGTGCTTCGCCCGCGTCGAAGCGGCGCTGATTCGCGACGCTGCATCTGACCGACCGCGCGCATCATCGGGCTGCTTGCCGACGATGCGCGCGCCCGTACTGTATTGACATGACGATGACGAACGACCTTTTACCGATGCCGGCATGGCTGGCCGACGCCTATCGCCGTTGCGCCGACGCCGTGCCGGGCGGCATGCGCGTCGAGACCGTGCCGGTCGAGCACGCATGCGGACGCGTGCTCGCGCAGGCCGTGACCGCGCCCGACGCGCTGCCGCGGCTTGCGCTCGCGGCGATCGAAGGCTATGCGCTACGTGCGGGTGACGCTGCACACGCATCGCCCGCGCGGCCGGCGGCACTGAATGTGCGCCTGCAATATCCGGTCCTGATTCATCGCGGCGGCGATCCGGCGGCGCGCGCGCTGTCGGCGGGCGATGCCGAATGGCTGCCCGCGCTCGCGCCGTTGCCGGCGCATGCGGACACCGTGGTGCCGCGCTCGCGCAATCGCGCGCCCGACGGGCAGCAGCATGCGCGCCTCGACCTTGACGCGCCGCCGGTCGAAGGGGAGGGTGTGATCGCGCGTGGCGCGGATTACGCATGTGATGCGCTGCTGCTCGACAAGGGGCAGCGCATTGGCGCGGAGCAACAGGCGCTGCTGATCGCCGCAGGCGTGCGTACCGTCGAGGTCAGCCGGCGGCCGCGCGTGTGCGTGGTCGTCGCGAGCTACGACCTCGTGCCGCCAGCCGGCGAGCGGCAGCCGTGGCAGCGTCCCGACGCGAACGGCCCCTATCTGTGCGCGCTCCTGAAGCAGTGGGGCTACGACGCGTCGCTCGAATACGTCGCGCCGCCCGACATGACCTTGCCGCCGCTGGAGTCCCGCGATGCCGAGCTGGCGTTTCGCCGCCAGCTTGCCGAGCTCGCGCAGCGCTACGACCTGCTGGTCGGCACCGGGGTGTTGGCCGATGATCCGCACCAGAATGCCGCGCTGAACCGGTTGCCGGTGTTTCCGGTCAGCGAGGCGCGCGTGACGCTGCCGCAGGTGCATGGCGCGCGCTTCAATTTCGGCCGCAGCGAGGACCGTTCGCCGGCGCAGCGCCGGACGTTCGAGTTGACCGATGCAGCGGGCCGGCCGCGCGGGTCGCGCGTCGTCACCTATTTCGACCAGGCGACGCTCGTTAACCTGCCGGGCTATCCCGGCGACGTCGCGATCCTCGCGCACACGATCCTGCGTCGGCTGATCGATCTGCTGGAATTTGTCGACGTGCCGGGGCCGTACTGGGAGACGGGTGTACTTGGCGCGCCGACGTCGCGTGATCCGATGCTGAATGACCTCCGCTGGGCGACGCTTGCGGCGGGTGCGACGGGCGAGCCGGTCGTGACGCCGCAAGCGGGCGAGCGGGCCGATGCGTTCGGCGCGCTCGCCGGAGCCGATGCGCTCGTCGCGATCGAGTCGGGGGCGACGCCGCTGGCGGCGGGCTCGCCGGTACTGTTCATGCGGCTCGACCAGTCGCGCCGGCCGGTGCGAGTTGCGCGCGCCGCGGTGGAGGACACGCAAGCGGTTCGATCTTCAGCGGTGGACGCATCGCACACGGCCGCCTCGGATGCAACGCGAGCGGATGCGACAGGCGCCGCCGCACCATCTCCGCACGACACGATCGCGGCAGCCTGGTCGCGTCTAGACGCATGGAGGCGCACGCTGCCGGCCGATGCGCCGGAGCCGTTCCGCGGTCCGGCGAGCGACGAGGATTTGCGCGCGCTCGAGGCGGGGCTGGGCGTGGCGTTGCCGGAGGCGTGGCGCGAGAGCTTGCGGTTGCACGACGGACAGGAAGCCGGGCGTACCGAACCGTTTGCGGGCGAGACGCTGCTGTCCGCTCGGCAGATCCTCGTGCAGTGGTCCATTTGGCGCGATCTGGTTGCGCGCGGCGATTTGGCGGACAGTGAGGGCGAGCCGGAGCCGGGCATTCGCGGCGACTGGTACAACCTGAAATGGATACCGCTCACGCACAACGGCAGCGGCGATCATCTGTGCATCGATCTCGACCCGGACGAGGGCGGCCGGATCGGGCAGGTGATCCGCGTGTGGCACGACAGTCCCGAGCGCGAGCACGTGGCGGAGAGCGTGGGCGAATGGCTGGCGCGCGTCGTGCCCGGTTGACGTGTGCCTTGGGGATGGTCGAAAAGATGCGGGAGGCGCAGGCGCGATTCGAGTTGCTCATGCGCGGCGGCTCGTGCCTGGCGGACATGCGTGCCGGGCTGGCTTTCCCCAAATCTCCGCGTGGCCAGCTTGAGTCAGGCTGGTTTCAATAGGTTTGGGGGTGACCTGAGCTGAGACGGGACGCCGAGCGTCACATCTGCTTGAAGAGGCCCGCGCACGCGCGGCTGACGGGCAGGACGTCGTTGTTCCCGCGCAAATGGATACGCAGCCGGCCGAGCAGATCGCGTTCGATGTGATCGATGGCCGCATAGGCGACGATGACGCCGCGATGCACCTGCGCGAAGCGCTCGGGATCGAGCCGCTGCAGCATGTCCTTGAGCGGCGTGCGGATCACGTGCCGCTCGCCCGCGGTCACGACCTCTGTATATTTGTCCGTGGCCTGGAAGTACAGCACCTCGTCCACCGACACGAGCCGCGTCGTGTCCCTGAGGCCCACGGTCAGCCAGCGGATCGGCGCGGCATCGCGCCGCTCGCGCGCATTGGCCAGCAGGGCGGTGTCGACGGGCGCCGGGCCGCCGCGCTGCAGCTTGACGATGCAGCGCAGCAGGCGTTCGTCGGTCACCGGTTTCAGCAAATAGTCGATCGCCGACTGGTCGAACGCCTGGACCGCATACTCGTCGTAGGACGTCACGAACACGACGTGCACGTGCGGCACGAGACTCGCGATTTTCAGGCCGTCGATACCCGGCATCCGGATGTCGAGGAAAGCGAAATCCGGTCGCTTCGCATTCAGCTCGGCGAGTGCGTCCACGCCGTTGCGAGGCATCCCGACGATCTCGAGCTCAGGCCACAGCGGCGCGAGGCGCGCGGCAAGCTCCGCGGACAGGTTGGGTTCGTCGTCGGCAATCAGGGCGGTCGGCATATCAGGCGATCGGAATCTGCAAGGTTGCGGTCACGCCCCGCATGGCGTCGGCATTCGCGCCGACCGACACGCGGCCGCGCTCGCCATAAAGACTGATCATCCGCGCGCGAACGTTCGCGAGCCCCACGCCGCCGTGCAGCTTCGTGCCGCCGTTGCCGAGTCCCACGCCCGTGTCGCTCACGCTCAGGACGAGCAGGTCGCCGTCGCGCGTGCCGCGAATGAGCACCTCGCCGCCGTGGACCGACGGCTCGATGCCGTGCAGCAGCGTGTTCTCGACGAGGGGCTGCAGCAGGAGCGGCGATAGCGGCAAGGCGCGCAGCGCGGCCGGCACGTCGATCGCATAGCGCAGGCGTGCCTCGCCGAGCCGGATCGTCGCGATCTTCAGCAGCGCCTCGACCAGCTCCAGTTCTTCTTCCAGGGTGGAGGTGGCCTCGCGCGTGCGGCTCAGGCTCGCGCGCAGATAGCGGTTCAGGCTGTCGAGCATCGTCGTGGCGCGGGCCGGATCGCGCTCGATCAGGCTTTGCACGTTCGCCAGCGTGTTGAACAGGAAATGCGGCTCGATCTGGGCCTGCAGCAGCGCGAGCCGCGCGGCCGTTTCGGCCTGGCGCGCCTCCGCGGCCTCGCGCCGCTGCGTTTCGAGCGATGCGCGCATGCGCGCGGCCTGCACGAACACCGAGACAAATGCGCAGGCCGCACCGGCGACGACGAACGACGAGCCGTAGGCCAGCCATACCTTGACGCCCGCATGTCCGATCAGGTGCGGAACGTGCCCGATCGTCGAGGCCGCGATCTCGAAACCGATGAACACGCTGGCCGGCGCGACGATCAGGATTTTCGGCACCAGCGCCAGCTTGCCGCGCACGAGCTTGTCGGCGGCGACACTGAGCAGCGTCGCGCTGAAACCGATGCCGTTCGCGACGACCAGATACGGGAGCAGCACCTCATTGCGGCGGGTGGCCCAGAACATCAGCCCGACACCGGAGTTGAAAACCAAGAGGCCCAGCAGCGATCGGCCTCGATGCACTAGGCCGGCATGGGGCGCGGACGACAGGAACGGGAGGAGCCTGCTTTGCATGGCGGCGAGCGAGTGCGGATGGCGGCGATGGTAACGTAATTCGCGGTAGCGTCACCACCGGCGATCGGCCGCGACGCATGCGCGGTGGCCTCGATTCGCGCACGCAGCCAGCGTAGATGCGACGCGTCGTCGGGTTGTTGTAATGCAGCAGCGCGCGTGGGCTGGCGCGACGACGAAGCGGCCCCGCATGGACATTCGCCGGACGCAGGCGCCGTTCATCGGCCAATTCCCGCCGTTCGTCGCAAAGCGCGGCAGGCGGACTTTCCGGCCGCTATAGTCGTCGGCATATCCGCCGCGCGCGGCGCTCTCGAACAGGTACCCCATGCATCTCCCGGCCTACGTCTACGTATTGTTCTGCGGGCTCGTCTATATCGGCGTGACGCGCTGCTTCGCGCGCGAAGTCCGGCCCGTGCGTCCGATCCTGTTTCCGATCGTATTCGTCGGGCTCGGCCTGTCGAGCCTCGGCCACCTGTTTCCGCAGGCGGGGGGCGATGCCTACGCGGCCGCGCTGGCCGCGCTCGCACTGGGCGCGACGGGCGGCTGGTTCCACGCGCGCCGCTGGCGGCTGCAGTTCAGGACCGGGCCCGAAGGCATGCTCGTGCGCCTGCCCGGCGACGCGAGCCTGCTGGCCACGCTGCTCCTGACCTTCGTTGCCGAGACGTTCATTCATGACGCGATCGCCACGTCGCGGCCGTGGGCCGCCACCGGAACCTTCGCGATTCTGTCATTCGCGGTCTGGGGCATGCTAGTCGGCATGCCGCTCGGACGCGCGGTCAACGTGGTCACGCGCTGCATCCGTCACGCGAACGGATCGTCCGACGAGGGCGCTGCGCCGTCGTTCGAGTCGCGCTGAACCGGCACGGTCGCCGGCGAGGTCATCGAGACTTTCGCGCCGCGGTCTTCTTCCTCGCCCGACGCATGGCGCCGGGCGATTCGCTTTCCGCGTCACGAAGAAACCTGTCCGCCGGCCTCGTGCGATCGGCGCGAACGTGCTCCAGCGGATCGATGCAATGAGCGAGGACGCGCTGGCGGATTTCCGCGCGCGCCACGTCGGCTTCGTCAGCCTGCCGCACCAGCACTTCGATGCGTTCGACGGCATCGCGAAAAGCTATTTTCTCGCCGATCCGCAGACTGGCGCGTTGACCGTGTTCGTCGTGCCCCGCGATGGAGGTGCTGAACACGGTGATCGGGCTGCGTGAGCGCTTCATGCCCGCGACCTTCAATCTCGACGAGCAGGCGCAGGAGAACGCGTCGAAGCGCCCGTCGGCCGGCGCGCAAATTGGGGCCGCTGCTGTAACGCACGCGCGTTCGTTTCCTGGGGCGTCGGATGTTGAGCTGATCGTGTGGTTCGGACGTTGCTCGACTTCGCCCAACTACCGGATAATCGCCGCATTATCCCGAGAGACCGCGTATCACGCGGATGCCAAGGATGTCTGAAGAATTCGAAGTTCATGGCCCTCACGACCATGCGGTGGAACATCACGCGGCTCATGGTGGCGATCAAGGTACGTCGCGCATCGCGGTGCTGACGGCCGTGCTTGCCTGCTTCGGCGCGATATCTGCCTATCAGAGCGGTGCTGACGAGAGCTTCGCGCTGCTCTACAAGAATGACGCCGCGATCCGGAAAACCGAGGCTGCGAACCAGTGGGCCTACTATCAGGCGAAGGGCAATAAGCAGAACCTCGCCGAGCTCGGCGCGGCGTTGAGCCCGGAGGCGTCGCCGCAGCGAAAGCGGTTCGAGACGGACGCCGCGAGATACCGCGCCGACAAGGAGCCGATCCGGGCACGTGCCGAGGCGCTCGAAAAGGAAGTCGAGAAGAACAACGTCGCGAGCGAGGAGCGGATGCACCGACACCATCGATGGTCGCAGGCGACGACCGTCTTCCAGATCTCGATCGCACTGGCGGCGATCACGATCCTCACGCGGCGGTCATGGATGCAGGGCCTGTCGATTGGCGCGGCCGCGATTGGCATCGTGATCGCGGGGTTGGCGTTCTTTGGGGTTTGATTGACTGGCAGTCGCGGAGCACGCGTGACCTACGATATCCGTCTCAAGCTCGTCTGAACTGGCTCACCGCGCCATCACGCCATCACGCCATCCGCCGCGCCACCAGCCGACTCCACAGCATCCCGGCCCGCTTGCCGCTTCCGCAATACGCCAGAACCGGCTTCGGCAACGCATCGACCATCGCGCCGAACGCATCGACCTGTGCGTCGCCGATCTGATCGGATTCGACCGGGAGGTATCGCGCGTCGAGCCCAAGCTCACGGGCCGCGGCTGCAATCTCCTCGAACGCCGGCTGATCGGCGCTCTCGCCATCGGGCCGGTTGCAGATCACGGCGCGGAAGCCCGCGCTGCGAATCGCTTTCAAATCATCCGGCATGATCTGGCGCGACGCCGTCAACCCGCTCGATGCGCTCGACCGGCACTGCTCGATCGCGTGCCGGAAGCAGGCGATCGCAAAGTCGATGTCCTGTTCCGTCGTGAAGCGTCCGACGCTGATCCGGACGGTGCGGCCGGCCGAATCCGCATCCAGCCCGATGGCCGTGAGGACGTGGGACGGCGTGCCGGCGGCCGAGTTGCACGCCGAAGTCGACGACACGGCGAGCGCATCGCCCAGCATGAACGGGAAGAAGCCCGGTGCGGTGACGGTCAGGCTCAACGTATGCGGGATGCGCCGCGCCGCGGCCGCGTTCTGCGTGACGTCGCCGAGCGCCAGCACGCCGTCCTTCAACCGCGTGCTGAGCACGGCAATCCGCGCCGCTTCTGTCTCGAGGCCTTCGGCGGCCAGCTCGCACGCGGTGCCCATGCCGACGATCTGGTGGGTCGCAAGCGTGCCCGAACGCAAGCCGCGCTCGTGTCCGCCACCGTGCATTTGCGGCGCGATTCGATCCGCGATGTCCCGGCGCACGAACAGCGCGCCGATCCCTTTGGGCCCATAGAACTTGTGCGCCGACATCGACATCATGTCGATGCCGAGCGCGCGCACGTCGATCGGGGTCTTGCCGAGCGCCTGCGCCGCGTCGACGTGGAGCAGGGCGCCGGCGGCGTGCACGACCCGGGCGATCGCGCCGATGTCCGTGAGGGTGCCGATCTCGTTGTTCACGAGCATCAGCGACACGAGGCCGGTGTCCGGGCCGATCGCCGCGGCCACGGCGTCGGCCGTGATTTCGCCGTCGGACGTCGGCGTGAGACAGGTGACCGACATGCCTTGCTTCGACAGGCTGGCCATCGTGTCGAGAATGGCCTTGTGTTCGATGCGGCTCGTAATCAGGTGACGCTTCTCGACGGCGGCATCCGCATAGCCCTTGAGCGCCAGGTTGTTCGATTCGGTCGCGCCCGACGTCCAGACGATTTCGTCCGCATCCGCGCCGATGAGCGCGGCAACCTGTGCGCGCGCCCGTTCCACCTTCGCCCGCGCCTGCCTGCCCGCGGCATGCGAACTCGACGCCGGGTTGCCGAACGCGCCGTCCGCGCCGAGACAGGCGACCATCGACTCGATCACGCGCGGATCGGCCGGCGTCGTCGCTGCGTAGTCGAGGTAATGCAATGTGTTGTTCTTGCTCATATCCTTCACTGGCCCCTTCGCAATGCAGGAAATGATACGGTGACCGACCAGGAAAAAGGATCCAAACTTGGCTGGAAATTGGGCCTTTCGTGGAATATTTTTCTATCGATCGGCGGCGTTCGGGGAGCGGGGGCCTACGTTGGCGGCATCGGCATGCTGCCCGGCGGTCACCGGGCAGCTCCGCGCTCTCGGAAGACCGTGCATGTTTTTTCTCGCGATGATTGCGATACAGACGCATCTGTAAATTGCCGGAGTTTTCAATTGATTTAAACAATTTCGGCGGTTCAAGAATAATCAATCAAATCATTTCAACGACATCTGATTGTTTCTTTCAAATTCCAGTCAATTTACCTTCATAAGCCTTGTATTAAATTTCAATTGCTATAAGCTGATCGTAAGCAACGTTGCTTCATGTATTTCTTCTCATCCAACAGGAAGATTGCCCATGACACGTATGTACATTACGGCCGCTCCTACCGGGGCTGTCCCGAAATGGCTCGATCCGCTCGAACCGACCTTTATTCCGTCCGGTCTTGTTCACCCGTTATTCGACTCGGCCGAAGCCGAGAAAATCGTCGCGCGTTTGCGATCGGACGGCTGGGAAGCCGTTCCCGCCGGCGGATGGTTGATCGAATCAGGACACGGTTTTTCTCTTGCAGATCGTTTTTTAGCAGAACTACCAAACCCGCCTGTCGCGCGCCATGCACTGGAGGAAATGGGGTGGACTCACCGCGATCGGGCGTGGCATCCGCCACCGGTGTCGGCATCCGGCAGCTCCGTCATTCCGCGCGAATGGCTGGCGGCGCTGTCGTCGGTCGAGCTCGTCAGGCGCATCGTGCTGCAATTGACGACGTATGGATGGGTGGCCGACGAGCGCGGCGATCTCGTCTGGCATCACGCGAAGCTGCACAGCTATGTGCCGCCTGCGCTGATCGCGTCGATTCGCGAGGATTGTCCGGCGCTGCTGGCGAAACTCGAAAAATCCGGCTGGCGTGCATGCGGCGCCGGCTACTGGCAAGCAGGCAAGGGGCGCTCGCCGGTCCTGCCGATCACGCCGGATGCGATCGTCGACGAAACCGTCCGGTCGATCCAGGAAGGCGCGGCGGTCGTGCACCTGCACACGCGTGAACTCGGCGACCGCACGTCGCTCGAGATCCCCGGGCTGGGCGCCGTCACGGTCGGCACGCAGCGCAACCAGATCGTCGTGGACCACTACGACGCGATCGTGCCGGCGGTGCGGAACGTCGATACGACGGCGATCCTGAATCTGTCGACGAGCGTGCGGGGCGATCGTCAAGGCTCGCGCAGCACGCTGCGGCGCGCTCACCTGAAATCGTACGGCGAGGCCGCGGTGCCCGAAGTTGCGTCGCTGAGCCCGGCCGCGGTGATTTTCCAGGGCGGCGGCGGTTACGACAACGCGCCGGATTTCCTGGCCGAGCAGTTCGCGCATTTCCAGCGGGTCGGCACGCGCCCCGAGGTGGAAGTCTTCAATCACACGATCATCGACAACGCGACCACCCTTTACCGCGCGTTCCTCGAAGCGACCGGCCGGCCCGTGCTGTTCATGCTGGTGGCCGGCGTCGACCAGTACCGTCGCGATCCGGTCAGCGGGGACGTGGAGGACGATTCGCTGATCGCGCCCGACGTCCGCCAGGAAATCGCCCGCTGCGTGGCGGCCGGCGACGCGCCGGCGCGGCAGCGCGCGATCGATCTCGCGGTCGAACAGCTGAGCCCGGTGGTCGCACGGCTGCGCGACGGCTTTCCGTCATCGCTCGTCTCGCTTCTGTTGCCGGGGCCGCTGCAGGCGATACTGGCCGATCTCGCGCACGCGTTGCGCCTGGACGGCGTGCGCATCGGGCTGGAAGACGGCCTGACCGTGCTCGACAACCGGGTTCCGGGCGGCGTGCGCAAGGCGCGCGGCACCTGGGAGCAGGTGCGCATGCTGCGCGAAGACCTGCTGGCCAGGGGCGTCACGGTGCAAACCGCCGCCGAGGTGCGGGACATGCTCGGCCTGCCGGTCGCCAGGCCGCGTACGTCGCATTCGACACGCGCATGACGGAGCGAATATTCGATGGCTATCTATCGATTGGGTGAGCGCGTGCCCACCATCCATGCGAGCGCGTTCGTCGCGGATACGGCGTCGATTGTCGGCGACGTTCGGCTGGGCGCCGATTCGAGCGTCTGGTTCGGCGCGATCGTGCGCGGCGACACCGAGCCGATCGTCGTCGGCGCGGGCACCAACATCCAGGACGGGGCCGTGCTGCATACGGACGCGGGGTGCCCGTTGACGATTGCCGAACACGTGACGGTCGGTCACCAGGCCGTGCTGCATGGATGCACGATCGGCGAGGGCTCGCTGATCGGGATCCAGGCGGTGGTGCTCGACGGCGCGGTGATCGGCCGTCAGTGCCTGGTCGGGGCGGGTGCGGTCGTCACGGCGGGCAAGGTGTTTCCCGAGCGATCGCTGATCCTCGGTGCGCCCGCCAAGGTGGTTCGCGTCCTGACGGATGAGGACGTCGCGCGGCTGCGCACGAATATCGGCTTCTATGCGGAGGTGCGCAGGCCGATGTACCAGCGGGCGCTGCACCGGATCGATCCGGTGTGACCCGGCTCGGCGAACCGTTGCGTCCGGCCGTGGACGCTTCGGCATGACGCGGCCGGCCCTTCGCCGGGCCGGCCCGCGCCACCCGCCCGGGCGCGCAATAGTGCGCCCGGGCGGCTTACTTCACGCAATCGAGCGTATACCGGAGCGCCGGCGCGATCATGCCGCGCCACACGTCCCACGTGTGGCCGCCGTCGACGATGCGCAGCTCGGCCGGGTTCTGCGCGCGGCGCAGCTGCGTATACAGCAAGCTCGATTCGGCCTGGATCGTCAGGTCGTCGTCGCCGGCGGCGATGAACATCGGCACGCGCCAGCTTCGCGCGAAATAGCCGCGCAGCAGCGCCGGGTAGTTGAGTTCATGCCAGACACGCGAGTCGAACTGCTTGTCGCCGAACACGCCCACGTAGCGCGCCGCGGAATTGAGCGGCGGCTCGTTCGCGTAGATCGCGGGGCTCAGCAGCATCGCGCCGCAGAACAGGCCCGGCTCGAGCAGCGCGAAGCGCAGCGCGCCGAAGCCGCCCATCGACACGCCGCCGATCGCGCGGCCGGCGCGCTGGTTCGACACCGCGAAATGCGCCTCGACGTCCGGCAGCAGGTCGTTGAGGAACGCGCTCTGCATCCGTTCCTTGCGGTCGACGTACCAGTCGGTGCCGCCCTGCGGCATCACGATGACGACCGGCGGGATGTCGTGCCGCTCGATCAGCGTATCGGCGGTGGTCTGCAGGCGGCCCTGCGTGATCCAGTCGTTCGCGTTGCCTGCGTTGCCGTGCAGCAGGTACAGCACCGGGTAGCGCGCGCCTTCCGGGTTGTAGCGCGGCGGCAGGTAGACCGTGTACGACCAGTCGCGCTGCAGCGACGACGAACGGAACGTGCGCATCGCGACGCTGCTGTCGTCGCTGATCGGGGCGACCTGGGCCGGCTGGGCGGGCTGGGAGGATGCGGCGGATTCGGCGAAGCCGATGGTCAGCGCGGCGGCAAGCAGGAAGGAAAATCGGCGCATGTCGAGCGGGGTGAGGAGTATCGTCGCCTATCGTAGCAGCGGCGGATGACGGTCGCGCGGCGGTTCAGCGCCGCGTGCGGAACGGCAGCCGCGACATCAGCGGCGCGTAGAGCTTGGCGACGAGGTACAGCAGGCCCATCGCGCCGACGTCGGCGGCCAGCCCGAGCGGCACGTCGAGGTAGCCTTCGGTCGCCTGGTACAGCAGCGAATCCACCGCGAGCGAGATGCCGGTGCCGGCGACGAAGCACAGCAGGCCCTGGCGGCCGATCGTGCCGATCCACGGCATGGCGTGCGCCACCTTCTTCATCCAGCCGAGGTGCACGAGCTTGGCCGCGAGCCACGCGATCGCGAGGAAGTTCACGAGCCGCAGCACGCCGAGGTTCTGCTTGATCGACGGATCGGTCGGGAACGGCTCGATGCGCAGCCGGTAGTACGCGCCCGCCGCGACGATCGCGAGCGACGCGGCGGTCAGCAGCCAGCCCTGCGGCTTCGGCGCGAGCGTCTGGTAGACGGGCTGGCAGCGCGAGACCGCGCCGAGCACGAACAGCAGCTGCCACGCGAACGGATTGAAGTCCCATGGCGCGCCCTCGACGGTCGGCAGGAAATGCGCGGCGTGCGGCGCGGCGAACCACAGCGACGCGCTGAACGCGAGCAGCAGCCACGGCTGGCTGCGCGCGAGCGGCAGCGCGAGCGGGACGAGCAGCGCGAAGAACGCGTACATCGGCAGCACCGACGCGAGGTACGGCTGGCGCCGGAACAGCAGGATGTCGCGCAGCGCGGCGAGCGGCTTGTGGATCAGGCCGTCGAGATCGTTGGTCGGCATGTTCGGGCCGTCGATCGCGAACGCGTTCAGCGCCGCGGTGATCAGCAGCATCAGGCCCGCGGTGACGAGGAACGCGCGGTAGATCTCGAACGCGCGGCGGATGAAGCGCTGGCGCGCGGCGGCCTCGTCGTGGCGCTCGGCGAGCGAGTTGTACGCGATCGCGGTCGCGAAGCCGCCGAGGAACACGAATACTTCGGCGGCGTCGCACAGCGCGTACGCATGCAGCGTGACACGGGACAGGATGCTGCCGCCGATGTGGTCGACGACGATGACGAGCAGCACGAGGCCGCGGAAGAAATCGAGCTCGGCGTAGCGGCCGGGCCGGGCGGGGCTCATCGGCGCGCCTCCCGGCGAGCGCCGCGCGCGCGGTCGGCACGCACCGCGCGTGAATCGGGGTCAGGCATGACTTCGTGAAGAATTGTCGACAGGAGGCGCATTGTGCCACCGAAGTGGCCGGTTCAGGGTTTACGTGAATGGCATATCTGCCAGCCACGGCCCGCAAGGCCCGCCCGGCAACCGGGACAATGGGGCCAGTTGGAAGGGCGCAACGCTTTGCGCGCGGGTGCCGCGCCCCGATGGACGTTTGGATTGCGTCGTGACACCATTTTGACCATTGCGCGGCGTGCCACCCCGCGCCGCCCGCCGATCGGGCCATACAAGACCAACAACCGGGCGCCCCGCACGAGCGCCCCCGACTCCCGGTTCTGGAGATTCGCCATGAAGAAGCACGTCCTTTCCGCCGCCGCGCTGGCCGCCTTCGCCGCACCGGTGTTCGCGCAAAACAGCGTGACGCTGTACGGCCTGATCGACGAGGGCTTCAACTACACGAACAACGTCAACGTGGGCGGCCTCGGCAAGACCAACTACCAGCTCGCGAGCGGCTATGCGCAGGGCAGCCGCTGGGGGCTGCGCGGCTCGGAGGACCTGGGCGGCGGGCTGAAGGCGATCTTCGTGCTCGAAAACGGCTTCGACGTGAACAACGGCCGGTTCAACCAGGGCGGCCGCATGTTCGGCCGGCAGGCGTTCGTCGGCCTGTCGGAGTCGCGCTTCGGCACGCTGACGTTCGGCCGCCAGTACGACGCGCTCGTCGACTATCTCGCGCCGCTGACCGCGAACGGCAACTGGGGCGGCACGCTGTTCTCGCATCCGTTCGACAACGACAACACCGACAACTCGTTCCGCGTCAACAACACGGTGAAGTACGCGAGCCCGGACTGGAACGGCCTGACGCTCGGCGGTACGTACAGCTTCAGCAACAGCACCGGCTTCGCGAACAACCGCCAGTACAGCATCGGCGCGCAATATTCGCTGGCCGGCCTGCAGGTCGCCGCGGCCTACCTGCAGGCGAACAGCCCCGGGATCGGCAATGCGGGCGCGATCGCGGCCGACGACGCGAACTTCGTCGC
>Ga0157367_1000172_pt1 | contig 33977 bp, 40 predicted proteins | sample AttbisABBM2_FD_113142 | JGI IMG/M metagenome (GOLD analysis project Ga0157367, IMG submission 113142) | Fungus gardens microbial communities from leaf cutter ant in Botucatu, State of São Paulo, Brazil - Atta bisphaerica ABBM2 | ecosystem: Host-associated > Fungi > Mycelium > Unclassified ... | reverse complement strand
GCGTCCGGACGGTCCGTCGGCCGCAGGGCGTGACGAAGGCACCCCGCACAGCGGGGCGCGCAGGCTGCCGGACGCCGGGATTGTTAAGGGGCGGGCGTCCGCCCCTTGACGCGTCCGCCTGCACCGGCACCCTGAAACTCCCCATCGCCTGGCGGGCGTAACCTTCTCAGAGCCCGCCCGCTGCAACGCGAAAACTGCCTGCCGCCAGGCGCACCTCGCTGCAAGCGCCCCTCACCCGCCGCCAGGCACCCTCTTCATCAGCGTCGGAAACACAAACAGCGACTGCCCCACCCCGCGATTGGTCAGCGACCAGATCGCCACTGAGCAGAGCGAACAGAGCCCCACGATAGCCACCGGATAAAAACAGGCCCACAGGAACGAAAACCACGCCTGCTCAAACAGATGATGCCGCTGCGCGAACAGAATGGCGGACATCCCAAAGAACTCGATGAAAATACGGTGGATGACGTAAATCTGCAGCGTATTGCGGCCGACCCAGTTGAGATAGCGCATGCTGAAATGCTGATTCAGCCAGCGGCAGGCGGCGATGCTGAACAACACCGCCAGTACACACAGGAACAGGCTCTTATCCAGACCGAATATCACATGAATCCCGGCGACTGCGGCCAGTAGCGCCCAGGGCATCAGGTTCTCCCGCCGCCATTCACTCAGGCGCAGCATCGTCTGGCTCCAGAACGCCCCTAACAGGAAGAACAGGAAATATTGCGCCAGGCTCTGAGGTCCCCAGAACGGGATCACTTTTTCAACCGCCAGATAATTCAACAGAATCGCCACCGCCACCAGGGCCAGCTTATATTGACGGAAAATTTTGGCACAGAGGAAATAGAGTCCCAGCCCATAGAGATACCACGAGGTACTCATGGCCATAAAGGTCAGCTTGAGAAATTCAAACAGCGAACCGGCATAGGCGGCATTCAGATTCTGCGAAATGCGCTGGCCGGTAATTTCAGTGGAGATGCCGATAATCGACCACCACTGAATAAACCCCCACAGAATATAGAGATAAAAAAGATTAGTGATACGACTGGTAAACACCTGTTTCCAGGGGCGGTTGAGAATGCCGTTAGTCGCCAGCAATCCCGACACAAAGAAAAAGGCGGGCATACGCAGCGGCGACAGGACCGTATTAAACTGTATCCATATTTCTGCGGGGATCCACCCGGCAGTGAGGTATTTCATCGTCCCTTCAAAACCCGGTAATACCGTGTGATACAGGACCACCAGCAATATGCAGGCGCCCTTCAGGGTATCTACCCATAATATCTGGTCTGACTTAGTCTGGCTCATTCAATGACTCCTGCTATGTAGGTCAGAATGCTGGAAAGTAAAAGCGAGGAAATCAGTATTGCTTTTATGATTATCCAACGATTATTCGCCATTGAACCGATGATGAATGTAGCGAAACTCTTAAAAGCCGCCGGGTGGCCCTGACGCCACAGTTATTTACTCAGCAGAACCTTTCCTTACACTTATTAATCAGAATGCAAAAAGGCTAATTATCAGCGCCACAGCCACGCTAAAGGGTAATAATGTTTCATATTGCAGAAAATATAAATAAGAGAAAGCGGCATCAGGAAAAACCATTAAATATCCGATGAAAGGAAAAGATTTGTCAGATGTGGCAAAAGGTTTAACGGCTGAATAATAGGTTGTGATATTACGGCGCGCATTATGCTGACAGCCTCCCGTTATCGTTTAAAAGTGAGATTATTAAGGCGGTTAAAACTGCCTTCCAGGGAAGGCAGTGAGGTTACTGACTGAGGAACTTATCGAGAAACTGACGGGTACGCGGCTGCTGAGGATTACTGAACAACGCTTTTGCCTCGCCCTGCTCCACAATGCGTCCCTGATCCATAAAAATAGCGCGGTCAGCGACGTCGCGGGCAAAGCTCATCTCATGCGTGACGATGACCATAGTGCGCTTCTCTTCAGCCAGTGCGCGAATGGTGCTGAGCACCTCTCCTACCAGCTCCGGATCCAGCGCCGAGGTCGGTTCATCAAACAGGATCACTTCCGGCCGCATTGCCAGCGCACGCGCGATCGCCACGCGCTGCTGCTGTCCACCCGACAGACGACGCGGATAGCTCTCTTCCTTGCCGTGCAGCCCGACCTTCTCCAGCAGCGTGCGGGCGCGGGCTACTGCATCCGCTTTCGCTTCGCCCTTAACGATAACCGGCCCTTCAATGATGTTCTCCATCACTGAACGATGGGGAAACAGATTGAAGTTCTGGAAAACAAACCCGACCTGCTGACGCAGACGACGCACCTGCTCCTTTTGCTTACTCTGTGCCAGCGCTGCATCCACGGTAATCTCACCGACGCGGATGGTGCCGCTATCCGGTACTTCCAGCAGGTTGATACTGCGCAGCAGCGTGGTTTTACCCGAGCCGCTGGGGCCGATAATCGCTACCACTTCACCAGCGGCCACATTAAGGTCGATATCGTGCAGCACCTTCTGGCCGTTAAAGGATTTCACCAGCTTTCTGACTTCGATGGCGCTCATTTCGACTCCGAATCCTGACGATTAACATGCTGTTCCAGCCGGTTCTGCAACGCAGATAACACTGTTGCCATTACCCAGTAAATCAGCGAAGCCGCCAGATACATGGTGAAGACTTCCAGCGTGCGCGAGGTGATTAGCTGCGCCTGGCGGAACAGTTCCGGCACCTGAATGGTCGCCGCCAGCGAGGTATCCTTCACCAGGCTGATAAAGCTGTTGCCCAGCGGAGGCAGTGCGGTGCGCGCAGCCTGCGGCAGAATCACCCGGCGCAGGGTCTGCCAGCGGGTCATACCGATACTCGCCGCCGCTTCCCACTGTCCGCGCTCAATCGATGCAATTGCGCCACGCAGTGACTCAGAGGCATACGCGGCGGTGTTCAGGGAAAGACCTATCATTGCCGACGGAATCGGATCCAGCTCAATGCCAAACTGCGGCAGGCCGTAGTAGATCATAAACAGCTGGGCGATCAGCGGGGTGCCACGGAAAATCGAGACATAAATCCGCGCCAGCCAGCGAACCGGCCAGAAGCGCGACAGACGCATCAGCGCCAGAATAAAGCCCAGCAGCAGTCCGAAGAACATGCCGCCGATGCTGAGCTGCAGCGTAAACAGCGCGCCTTTTAATAAAAAAGGTGCTGAATCCAGCACCAGTTGAAGACTTTCCTGCATTATTTCGTCACGTCCGCGCCAAACCATTTCTGAGACAGCTTGCTCAGCGAGCCATCTTTCTGCATATCAGCAATGGCCTGATCGATCGCTTTCAGCAGATCGTCGTTGCCTTTACGCACCGCAACACCCGATTCCTGACGGGAGAAGGCATCACCCGCAACTGCCATGGTATCGTCGGTTTTCTTGACCAGATCCAGCGCGGCCAGACGGTCAACCAGAATGGCATTCAGACGGCCTGAGCGCAGATCCTGATATTTTGTGGGGTCATCATCATAAGTACGGATGTCCACGCCCTTCACGTTCTCACGCAGCCACTGCTCGTAGTTGGTGCCGAGGCCCACGCCCACTTTCTTGCCCGCCAGATCGGCCGGTTTAGTGATGGTGCCCGCGTTGGCTTTCATCGTCAGCGCCTGAATGCCGGAAACCGTGTATGGCGTGGAGAAGTCATACTTCTTCTTACGCTCATCAGAGATGGTGACCTGGTTGATCACCACATCGATGCGCTTCGCGTCGAGTGAGGCCAGCATGCCGTCCCATTTGGTCGGTTTCAGGCTCGCCTTAACGCCCATGTGCTGCGCCAGCTGTTCCGCGAATTCCACTTCAAAGCCGGTCAGCTTGCCCTTTTCATCCTGGAAGCTGAATGGCGGATAAGTCCCTTCCAGACCCACCAGCAGCGTGCCGCGCTCTTTAATTTTGTTCAGCAGGTTTTCGGCTGCAAAAGTTTTAACGTTGACGCCTGCGATCAGCGCCACCGCCATGACGCCCATCACCATCTGACGACCTGCACGAGAAAAGGACATATTCACCCCATTATTGACAGTATTGTGTGTGTGTTCTTATAAGGGCAGCACCGCGTGTTGCTGCCAGTCCAGAATGATAACGCACGGAGTATAAACTGTTTTATTCGCTTGTCTCAGACCGAAGGATGATAAGCAAATAACGCCGGTGCGCCGCCCGTATGAATAAACAGCAGCGGGCCTTCACGGCGGAAACGATTCTGGCTGATGCCATCCAGCAATCCCGCCATCGCCTTGCCGGTATACACCGGGTCAAGCAGGATGCCTTCCAGCTGCGCCAGCAGTTTCACCGCCGCCATGCCTTCATCATTGGGTTCACCGTAGCGTGGCGCAAAATAGTCATCCCACAGCGTGATCGGTGCCGTAGCCTGCACTTCCAGCGTCTCCGCCAGCGACTGACGTAAACGCTCTACCAGCGGCAACTGCGCTTCGACCTGACGTGAAACGGTGACGCCGACCAGCTCAGTTTCCGGCAACAAATGCTCCAGGCCTACCGCCAGTCCGGCATGGGTGCCGGCACTGCCCGAGGCGACAACCACGGCGGCGAAATCGACCACGCCTTCGCTCTGATGGGCGATCTCCTGCGCGCACTCTACATAGCCTAGTGCACCCAGCGCATTTGAGCCGCCGACCGGCACAATGTAAGGGCGGAATCCCTGCGCTTCCAGACGCGTGGCCTCTTCTGCCAGCTGTTCAGTAGGGTTGTGCAGTGCATCAACCATAATCACTTCCGCGTTCATCAGGTCCAGCAACAGACGGTTGCCGTTGCTCAGGTAGTTTTCAGCGTGGGTGCCAATCGGGTTTTCCAGCAGCGCCACACACTTCAGGCCAAGCCGGGCCGCGACGGCCGCCGTCTGACGCACATGGTTAGACTGGATTGCGCCCGCGGTCAACAGCACATCGGCGCCTTCGCGCAGCGCATCAGCTGCCAGGAACTCCAGCTTGCGCAGCTTGTTGCCGCCCATCGCTACCGGCGTGAAGTCATCACGTTTGATGAAAATATCGCGACCCAGATAGTCGGAAAGGCGTGGCAGATGTTCTAACGGTGTGGGTGCGCCAAGCAGTTCAAGACGCGGGAATTGATGTAACAGATGTAAAGACAATGCTGCCTCCGGTCGGGCATGAAAATTATCCTTACAGTGTTGCAGAAGATGCGAAAAGGATCACTCTGATTCAGGTGACAGCAGATGCGGTAGTAAAAAGACGAGAAGAAAGAAGCGCCGTGCTCCCCCTTCCCTTAACCCGGCTGGCAGGTAAGGGATAACGTGCCGGAGGCACGCGGGGGAGCAATCGGTGCAGAACAGGCTTACGCCTGCTGCCAGCCTAAGAACTGATCGTACTTGCGCAGCGCGATACGGTAATTGTTATTACCGGCATCGGGCAAATCGCTTTCCAGACACTGATGCCAGCTATTTCCTTTAAGCTTTTCGGCCGGGAAATTTTTGGCTTTCAGCATCTCATCCAGTCGACGCAGACGCACCACATATTCACGAATCGTGCTGGGGCTCATCTCTGTCTGTTCAAACAAATATTGTTTAAACGCCATAATGTCGAAGTAATTAGGATGGGTATTACAAAAAATATCACTACAAAAACGACAAAGCGCGGTCAGTTCGGGCTGAAGTTTCAGCCACAGCTGCTCATCAATCATCTGGTCCATCCGTGCGATGGCCTCTTTATTGATGATCTGGCCACGAAAAACGAGCGCCATTCGATCTAATACCTTGCCACAGTGTGAACAGTTGCTCTGGCTGTGTTTATAGTCTTTAAGATAACGACTTAACGGTCTGGCCTTGGTCTTGGCTCCCATTACTGAGTCCCCGGTTTCTTATAATTTTGAATCGCCAGGAACTGATACTGCTAGCGCGCTCCCGCAAGTCGGGCCCGCAGGCGTTTAATCGCCTGACTGTGCAGTTGGCTGACACGGGATTCACCCACATCAAGTACCGCGCCAATCTCTTTCAGGTTCAGTTCTTCCTGGTAGTACAGTGTCAGCACCATCTTTTCACGATCGGGTAACGCTTCGATCGCTTCAATGACGCGCTCACGCAGACTCCCTTCAAGCAACTGATGAAGCGGATTAGCCTCCTCATGGCCTTCCGTCACCAGCTCCGCACTGTCGCCGTGCTCTTCCCGATACTCGTCGTAGGAGAAAAGTTGACTGTTGTTGGTGTCCAGCAGGATCTGCCGGTACTCCTCCATGGAAACATTCAGCTGCTGCGCCACTTCCTGCTCGGAAGCAGAACGCCCCAGCGACTGTTCCACTCTGTGCATTGCGCCCGCCACTTCACGTGCGTTACGACGCACGCTGCGTGGTGCCCAGTCCCGACTGCGAAGCTCGTCGAGCATTGCGCCACGAATACGCTGCACGGCGTAGGTGGTGAAAGCTGTGCCCTGGAGCGCGTCGTAACGCTCTACGGCATTTAACAGCCCTATTCCACCTGCCTGCAGCAAGTCGTCAAGCTCAACGCTGGCCGGCAGGCGAACCTGCAGACGCAACGCTTCATGGCGCACCAGCGGCACGTAGCGCTGCCAGAGCGAATGCTTGTCCATCACGCCTTCGGCGGTATAGAAATCGTTCACGTTGACTACCCTGCGTTAATGAAGTTATCGGCATGATTATCCAATTCTGTAGCGTTTTCGATTGGCTGAATAGGCGGGGTAAAACGAGGCTATTTGATTTTTGTTAAGTCAGCGTGCAGTTATTTCTGCACGCTTCCTGAAATTAACGACGGGCGCGCAGCCGTTGCCGCGTGGCGGGCGGCACCGCAGCCCACAAACTGCAGACACGACCCTCCAGCTCCTGATACCAGGGCGCAATGTGCTGCCGCGCCTCCTCGCCGGGATGTACCTGAATCGTTCCTGATTCAGCATCAATGCTAATCAGTCGGTTAATAAATAGCCGCTGCAGATCGCTGCGTAAAAACAGGCCATTATCGATGCTGTTGTCTGCCAGGACACCGTCATCGCCCTCCTGCGTGTCGATATGACAGGCTTCCACCCACGGCCAGTTATGCCGTTCGGTCAGCTCGGTGCCAGTCATCACGCAGGCACCGTAGCGCGCTTTGACACCGGCGCTGAATTCCGCCTGGCTGGCACGCTGCAGCACCCGTGCTTTCACGCGACGCCCCACTTCAGTGCCTGGCATCACTGCCGCAGGGACTTTGTGCTGCGGCGTACTGAGCACCACGATGAACTGAATACGCTGCGACTGTGGAAAACAGGGGTCCGCCTGCGGATTAAAGAGCTGCCAGTAGATGTCTTCATCATCCTGATGCATCAGTACCAGTTTGTAGCCGCGACTGTTTAACAGGTTCTGGGCCGTGGCCGATTGTGGATCGATCATCGCGAAGACCTGACTGCTGCCCATGACTTTCCACAGGTTGTCGCGCTTCTCGTTGTCGCTGCGACGGAAATAGAGGAAAGAGAGATTCTGCTTAAGGTAGTGCTCAAAGCGGCGCAGATAATTTTTACGTTCGTTGTCATGGGAGATGAACAGCAGATCCTCGAGCGGACTGTTGCTCTCTTCACGTGCGAACACCGCACGGATTTTCAGCGTGCGCAGGCCGGTTGACGGACTTAGCAAAGCACGCGCCGTCAGCTCTTTATCATCAGGGTATTGCAGCGCATAACGCCGGGCGATCTCATCGAAGGTCAGCTGCTCGCCCGGTAAAAGGTCATAATTGAAGCGCATAGACACTCCACAAAGTTAAAATCAAAAATGATGTTGTTCTGTGAGGAGTTATCGGCAGTACGGGGGGGAACTGTAACGGGATGGGCGATCATCTGCGTTACGACCGGCGGCGCTGGCCCTCTTCGCGCCCGCACCGCACCGCACTGAACGGGTTTTCGTTATTCCTGACAATCTGCACCGGCGTTGACATCAACGATGCGATGACGCAGCGGAAGCAAAGCCCGGCGATAGCGATGACGCAGTCTGACGCTGAATGGCCGGCGTGCCATTAACCCTGCCCAGATGTCGCGTTTCTGCTGGTTATGCTGAGCAACATCGCTGAAATGCTGGATGGTGGTCTGCTGCGCCAGATCATGCAGCAGCACCGGTGCAGGATGCACTGCCAGTAGCTTTATGGCTCCATACTCTTCAAACAGGCACCATTTATCGGCAACCATCCAGACCGGATAGAGCAGTTTAAGCAGTCGTATAGCGGCCTCAAGATTGATCACATAAGCGTGTGCGGTGGTGGCACTGTAGACCGGATAGAGATGAGAGGTTTCCGTTACCGCGGCGATCGCTTTATCAACATATCTATTGACGCGTGATAACAGCACCAGCGTTGGGTTATCCGGGCATAACTGCATTGCCGGACTGGATAATACCGCGCCGAGCTGCCCGGTAAATAAGGCGTCATCTTCCAGAATCAACGCCTGTGCAATTTTTTCATCCTTCATCTTTCGATAAATAGCGATATGGCTTAATGCACACCCTATTTCGCCCGGTTTGAACGCATAATTAACCGTACGGGTATGCTGCGCAATCTCCGCGTCTGTTAATGCATAGCCATTCACGGCGCTAATAAATTCGTAGTCAAGTCCAGCGGCATCGCATTGCGCAGAAATAGTGGCGCGACGCCCGATTGATGAGGCGAGATTAATGATAAAGGTCTTCATGCAGGATCTGTATTCCGGGTAGTCATTATGCCTGAACAGCCAGCATACTGCCCATGACATGACCCGGAATGCGTTAAACGAGCGCTGAACCCTGACCTGAGATAAAATTTGAGTCTCTTTTGGGAGTGGGATAAATAAAGACTCCGCTGAAGCGGAGTCTTTATTTACTTAAGCAGGTAAATCAGCGACAAATCGTCATTGACCTTAACCTTGTTAATCTCTGCCAGAAAGGCACTCACCGACTGTGTACTGTGTTTTGTTATTGAGTGGTAGCTGTAGATGATATTGATAATATCCTCTTCATCAATCGTTCCGACCAACTCAACACTGGCGGCTATCAGTGACTTAAGCTGGAACCATTCTGCCGTCAGAAGATACAGGCTCAGCAACGGGCTGCGACTTTCGTCATTAGGGAAAAACTCATCATAAATGCGGTACTGAATATAGTTATTCATTATCCACGGGCGCTCAGCGAGCCACGGCATAACCTGATTCTGCCAGACGTTGTCCAGCCGGATCATCGACTGGCTGACGTCATCGGTTTTAGCTCCTTCCGACAAAATATAAATCAGCTTATTCAGATAGTGATCGAGAGTAGGAAAGGCACGCCTGTATGTCTTACCGCCGAACCAGGTCTGCAATCTCAACAGTAAAGACCATTGCAGATTATGGTCTGGCTTAATCTGGTCAAGCTGCAACCTGATTTCGCCCTGTGCCAGATTATCGAGCACGTCAGAAAAATGACGCTCCATCTTTTCCAGCCAATCCTCGCTGGGGCTGACTCTTTCTGCCGCCAGCAAAAAGGTAGTCAGCGCGTAAAACGCTTCATCAAGCTTCTCACCGCTCATTTTAACAATATTGAGACACATCAGATTCAGCAGCTTCTTGTGCTGATTGAGATCTTTGGCCTTATTGGCTTCTGGCTGAGTCTGAATGGTCTGTTCGAAAAGCATGGCATCGGGTGAAGCTAATAACTGCCGGGTGGCTTCCGGGCAGGAAAGCACCAGCGTCTTTTGCCGTTCATATTTAAATGTCCTGGCTGAGCGCGGATAAGTCGAGCAGGTCTTGCTCAATGCCTCGGCGCCCAGAGTGGAGTGCACCTTGCATAGCAGTTCTTCATCCATAAACGCACAGCTGCCAGAGGCATTCAGCTTCATGGTGCCCCAGTTGGCGACGCTTTTTCCGGTAATGACGATGTTTTCGGTCGCCAGGGTTCTTATTTCAATCTGTGAGGATTTCAGATAGCGCTTCACCGTGGGCTTATCCAGATTGATATCCCAGCCTTTGCAGCAGTGATCGCGACACTCACTGCCAATACATTTAAAAGCAGTGACAAACAGCGGCTCCACAACAGTAATATTTTTCATTTTTTACCTGCTCAACCAGGGTGCTTAAAAACATGAGGGTTGATGTCAGGATAAAGGAAAGCGAGGAGAGTGATTGGCAGAGAAAGGATTAAAAACCAGGCTAATCGTACGCATAAAAAAACCCCGCCGAGGCGGGGTTTTGAATTTGCGTTGAAGGCGATTAGCCCTGCAGCAGAGACAGAACCTGCTGTGGAACCTGGTTCGCTTTGCCCAGCACGGAGTTACCAGCCTGCTGTACGATCTGCGCTTTAGACATGTTTGAAACTTCAGTAGCGTAGTCAGCATCCTGAATACGTGACTGCGCTGCAGACAGGTTAGTGGTGGTGTTGTTCAGGTTAGTTACCGCTGAGTTCAGACGGTTCTGTACTGCACCCAGGCTTGAACGGAAGTTATCAACAGATGCGATAGCTTTGTCCAGCAGTGCCAGTGGGTTAGCGGTAGCTGAACCGGTGTGCACGTTGGCGTTGGTCGCAGAAGCGATGTCGCCGATGTTGCTTGCTACGCCGGTAGTACCACCTGAGCCGCCGTTAGCGATTGCAGCAGTAGCAGTGTTGTAGTCTTTGCCCTGTACAGTCACATAACCCTGTGCTGCGCCAGTTGCATCGCCGCCAACTTTAACGAACTGACCAGACATAGTACCAGCAGTAACGCCGTTAGCTGAGTCGGTGTAAGAAACGTCAGTGGTGTTCAGTGCAACTTTACCGGTCGCATCATCAACAGAAACGGCATAGTTGTCGCTGCCTGAAGAGACAACGTAAGTTGCAGTGGCTGCGCCAGCTGAAGTCTGTACGTTTTTCAGTGACAGTGAGCTTGCATCTACTTTCAGCGCAGTGGCAACAGCTGACAGGTCAACATCTTTCAGTGAACCGCTTGCGCCAACCTGAGTGATTGCATCGCTGGTTTTCAGTGCGTTTTTAGAGACGCCGAAACCTGACAGGCCCAGAGTAGAAGAGTCAATCTTCTTCAGGTCGATGTTGATGGTTTCGCCGTCGTTTGCGCCAACCTGAATTTTCATTGCGCCGTCTTTAGCCAGCACGTTCACGCCGTTGAACTGAGTCTGACCAGATACGCGGTCGATTTCGCTCAGACGTGATTTGATTTCGTCCTGGATTGAAGAGAGGTCGGAATCAGAGTTGGTGCCGTTCTGAGACTGTACAGTCAGCTCACGAACACGCTGTAAGTTGTTGTTGATTTCTGACAGCGCGCCTTCAGTTGTCTGCGCAGCAGAGATACCGTCGTTGGCGTTACGAGCAGCCTGAGTCAGGCCCTTGATGTTAGAGGTGAAACGGTTGGCAATTGCCTGACCAGCAGCGTCATCTTTCGCGCTGTTGATACGTAAACCAGAAGACAGACGCTCCATTGAAGTAGACAGAGCTGACTGGTTCTTGTTGATGTTGTTCTGAGTGATCAGCGAGAGGCTGTTGGTATTAATGACTTGGGCCATGATAAATTTTCCTGTTAATCAAGTCTTTCGGTTAAGGTGTGGGCTTCAACCCGCCGGCTTCAGCGCCGTCAAAGTTGTTATCGTCTGCCGTTTAACAACCTTTAGAATTTTTTTAGTACCAGGCGAATTTTTCTGTTTCAGCCTGTCACGTTTTAAGTTATCGCCACCTGTCCCGACTTCTTTAGACTTAATTCATTAATTTTCTAGCCGCTGAATTACCCTTCTCTATAGTGCTTATTTACCTCATTACCCTAAGGCAAATAACGTTAAACTTTCCTTATTCAAGGCCGATAACCCAGGTATCAATTTCTCTGTCGACCTTATAAAGGAATTAACATGGCTAGTATAAGCAACCTTGGTGTGGGTTCCGGCCTGCCACTCAGTACCATGCTTGACAGTTTGACCACCGCTGAAAAAGCCTCACTGACACCGATTTCAACACAGCAGTCGGCTTACACCGCCAAGCTCAGTGCCTATGCTACTCTGAAAAGTTCACTGACGACGTTTCAGACCGCTAACACTAAGCTGAACAGTGCGGACCTGTTTACCGCCACTACTGCGGTCAGTAGCTCGACGGCGTTCAGTGCTACCACTTCTGGCAGCACTGTGGCCGGTAAATATGCGATTAGTGTTACGCAGCTGGCGCAGGCGCAGGTGCTGACCTCTGCGGTGCAGAGCAGCAACACGGCCGCACTGGGTGACAGTTCGGTGGCCAGCCGCAGCATTGCGATTACCCTGAAAGATGGCACCAGCAAAAGCATCACGCTCTCCAGTGACCAGACTTCACTGACCGGTATGCGTGACGCGATTAACGGCGCTAATGCCGGCATCACAGCCAGCATCATCAAGGTGTCGGACGGCAGTTTCCGCCTCTCCATGAGTTCCAATAAAACCGGCAGCGATAATGCGGTATCTAAGATTGCCGTCACCGGCGACGACACGCTGCAGGGAATTGTGGGCTTTGACGCATCAGCCAGCAGCAACGCGATGACCCAGAGCGTCACGGCGCAGAATGCCAAACTCACGGTTAACAACGTTGCGATTGAAAACAGCAGCAACCAGATCAGTGATGCCCTGGAAGGAATTACCTTAAATCTGACCGCGCTGACGCCGACTGATCAGCCTCAGACACTGACGATTACCAAAGACACCTCAAAAGCCTCCAGCGCTATCAGCGCCTGGGTGGATGCCTACAATTCGTTGCTGGATCAGTTCAATACGCTGACCAAATACACCAAAGTGGATACCAATACGGCTTCACAGGACTCCAGCAATGGCGCCCTGTTGGGTGACAGCACGTTACGCACCATCGAGACGCAGCTGAAAAGCATGCTGACCAACGCGCAAAGCTCCTCTTCCTATAAATCGCTGGGGCAGATTGGCGTCACAACTGACCCTCAGACTGGTTCATTGAAAATTGATGCCACTAAGGTTAGTGCCGCGCTGGATAAAGATGCAGCGGGCGTGAAAGAGATGATCGTGGGCGATGGTAAAACCACCGGTATTACCACCAAGATTGCAACCAATATTACCGGATGGTTGTCATCTAAAGGAATTGTTCAGGCCGCCACTGATGGCGTCAGCAAGACGCTGAATAATTTAACCACACTGTATAACACCACCAGCGATCGCATTGATGCAGATATCGCACGCTATAAGACGCAGTTTACTCAGTTGGATCTGGCTATCAGTAAACTCAATTCAACCAGCAGCTATCTGACGCAACAGTTCGATACCTCTAGTTCAAGTAAATCATAGGAGTGACCATGTACAGCGCTACAGGCACCAAAGCCTATGCAAAAATTGGCGTAGAAAGCGCCGTCATGAGCGCCAGCCAGCAGCAGCTGGTGATGATGCTGTTCGACGGCGCACTGAGCGCGTTAATCCGCGCACGTCTGTTTATGCAGGATGGCAATATTGAAGGCAAAGGCAGCTCTATTTCCAAAGCGATCAATATTATCGAGGCTGGCCTGAAAGAAGGCCTGACTGAAAATCAGGGTGATGAGCTGGCAGACAATCTGCTGGACCTTTACAACTACATGACGCGTCGTCTTTTGCATGCCAACCTGCATAATGATGTTGCAGCGGTGGAAGAGGTTGAAGGCCTGCTGCGCAACATTGCGGACGCGTGGAAAGAAGTGGTTCAATCTAACCTGATTCAGGACGCCGTTTAATGACTACTGCACCGCATCTGATTACCGTTTACCAACAGTTACTCGATCTCAGCCAGGGAATGCTGCGTCATGCAGTAAAAGGCGAATGGGATGAATTGATCAGCAGGGAGATGGAGTATGTCAGTGCGGTGCAGAACTTAGCCCAGTCGACAGAGGCGGTGTCGCCTTCGGCGCAGACGCAGGAGCAGTTACGTCCGGTCCTGCGCCGTATCCTCGACAACGAAAGTGAAGTGAAACGCCTGCTGCAGGCGCGTATGGATGAGCTGGCCTCGCTGGTCGGTCAGAACAGCCGTCAGAAATCGGTCATGTCCGCCTATGCCAGTCAGGGCGGCATTGTAATGGTGCCGCGCGAAACCCTCTCCTGATCCCCTGCTCTGCTACGCCGCCAGATTTATTTTTCTGCGCGGCGTCTCTTTTCTGCCGCTTACTCCATACTTGATTTTCATCATCCCCTGGAGTGTGGTACATGCAAAACCCAACGTTATTACAGTTTTTCCATTGGTATTACCCGGATGGCAGCAAACTGTGGCCGGAAGTTGCCGATCGCGCGGCCTGGCTCAGCGAAATTGGTATCACCATGGCGTGGCTGCCGCCAAGCTATAAAGGAGATTCGGGGGGTTATTCTGTCGGTTACGACAGCTACGATCTGTTCGATCTCGGGGAATTTGATCAGAAAGGCGGCGTTGCCACTAAATATGGCGACAAAACGCAATTACTGGCGGCGACAGAAGCTCTCCGTAGCCACAACGTTGGGGTGCTGCTGGATGTGGTGCTGAACCACAAAATGGGTGCTGACGAGAAAGAGGCGATCAGCGTTAACCGCGTCAATCCGGATAACCGTGATGAAATTTATGACGAGGTCGTGCCCTGCGAGGCCTGGACGAAATTCACCTTTCCGGCACGTGCCGGTGAGTATTCGAAATTTGTCTGGGACCACAAATGCTTTAGCGGCGTAGATCACATCGAAAACCCGGACGAAAATGGCGTCTTCAAAATCATCAACGATTACACCGCCGAAGGCTGGAACGATCAGGTCGATAACGAGCTGGGCAACTTCGACTACCTGATGGGTGCCAACATCGATTTCCGCAACAATGCGGTCAGGGAAGAGCTGAAATACTGGGCGCGCTGGGTGATGGAACAGGTGCCCTGCACCGGCTTCCGTCTGGATGCGGTAAAACATATCCCGGCCTGGTTCTATAAAGAGTGGATCGATCATATTCAGGAAGTCGCTGAAGAACCGATGTTTATCGTCGCGGAGTACTGGTCGTTCGAAACCGAGAAGCTGCAGGAGTATGTGCATCAGGTGGAAGGCAAAACCATGCTGTTTGATGCGCCACTGCATATGAACTTCCATCAGGCCTCAACCGCAGGCAGCGCCTACGACATGAGCCAGATTTTTGCTAACTCTCTGGTGGTGGCGGATCCGTGGCATGCCGTGACGATCGTGGCCAACCATGACACCCAGCCGCTGCAGTCGCTGGAAGCGCCGGTAGAGGCCTGGTTCAAACCGCTGGCCTATGCGCTGATCCTGCTGCGTGAGCAGGGCGTGCCGACCATTTTCTATCCTGACCTGTTCGGGGCGACTTACGAAGATGAAGGCGGCGACGGCGAGACGCACAAAATTGAGATGCCGGTCATTCCTGAACTCGAAGGATTAATCCGGGCGCGTCAGCAGTATGGCTGGGGCGTACAGACCGACTATTTTGATCATCCCAACTGCGTGGCGTTCAGCCGCAGCGGTACCGAAACGCAGCCTGGCTGTGTGGTGATCATGTCGAACGGCGATGCGGGCGAGAAAAGTGTGCCGATGGGCGAAGGCTTTGCCGGTAAGGTCTGGCGCGATCATCTGGGCAACCGTGAAGAGACCATTACCGCAGACGAGCACGGTACCGCAGTCTTTGTCTGTAACGGTGGCAGCGTCAGCGTCTGGGTAGTAGCAGAATAACTGACTGAGTAAACGTAAAACCGCCCCGGCAGACGCATGCGCTGCCGGGGCGGTTTTTTTATGGGCTGCGGTTACGACTGCGCGTTATGTTCAGTAATCGGCGTGCGCAGCAGCTGCGGTTCAATATTCTGAATCACTGCGGCTTTCGGCTGTTTAGCCACTTCATCCAGGGCCTGCTGACACTCTATTGTCGGACGCGCCACCTTGCGCAGGGTCAGACCGTCATAGTTGAGTTCGCTGTTATCGACGACCAGCGGCATCACGCGTATCCTGCGCGTCACGTTGACATAGTCACCGTTCAGACGGGTCAGTTTGCCTGGCTTCGCAATCACACGCATCCACTGACGGCAATCCAGCGTGCTGCCATCCGCATTGATAATCAGACTGGCCATGGCCTGTCCATTGATCAAGCTGCTCTGCGGGCCGACGGTTTGCCAGTTCCCCTGCAACTCAGCCGGTGCCGGCGTTTGTACCGCATTTTCATAATCGTTGATTTGCGCACAGCCACTCAGTGCAAGCGCGGCAATCAGCATCCACTTTTTCATGTTTAATCCCTAAGATCGCGTCAATGGCGGCTACGTTATAATTTTTCCACCGCGTAGCGCAAGGTATCTGGCTGTTCAGACACCCGCGAGCGACTGTTTACAGCAGAATTTACCCTTGAGCCAGGAGACCGATCAGCTTTTTGATCGGCAGCTGGCAGTGGGAATGGGCTCTGGCACGCCTGACAAGCGGAAGACAACCCGATACACTGACGCGCTGCATCAGACTTTCAGGAATATAAATATGAAAACGCCAGAAGCCTACTATGCCCAGGCACGTGAAATGTTTTTTACCGCGCATCCCGACTTTCAGTCTGCACTGGATGAGTTGACGGAGAGTGATGCCCGTGCCGCTAATCTGTCGCTGCGACAGCTGCGTGAATGGCATGCCGAACGCATCTATGCAGCCTTTTTGCGGCAGAAAAATCTGGATGGGATGATTTTTTCTATTCAGCTCGCTGAGCCGGATAAAGCGGTAGCGGCTGAGGCTATCGAGACCTATCTTAAATCTCATGCTGAGTCGCTGGGGATGAGCTGGGAAGAGTTCTGCATCAAAAACGAGCTGTAATTTTCAATGCACAGGACAGGTGTAAATTACACCTTTCAGCCTGCCGTACAGCATCGGATGAAGCAGTAGAGTACAACGCGATACTTTCACGTCATGCCGCAGGTGATGATTGCCCTTACGGGCAGAGCATCTTCACTGCCTCCGGAGAGGTTGCCGGGCTTTCCTCTCCGGAGGCGTATTGATAAATGGCCCTACTCTCGCTCTTCCGTGGCTTTGCCTTTCACTTCTACATAGCTTGCAACCGCCAGCAGACGATTGATGTGCGTCAGCAGCAGATCAACATCCGACTGCAGAAACTCGGTCGACGATTGCGAAGCGGTAATGATGGCATCCTGTACCGTTTCTGTAATGGTCAGCGAGTTGTCCTGTTTCGCCTGCACCAGCAGCGCTGCAACCAGCAGGGACTGCGCTTCAAGCTGCGCCGTCAGCTCTTTTGCGTCGACGTCCATCTTTGCCAGCTTTAGCAGAATATCAATGACCAGTTGTCGCATCGCGGACCTCCTGAAAAGTAAGCCGACATTATGTCGCGATGCGTGCGCATTTTGCTAGTCGAAGATTGAGGTTTGAGCGAGATAAAAGTTTACGCGAAATCAGGGGTACTGCCTTGCTACTGTTTTTATTTACAGTATTATATATCAGCGATTTTGCCCTGAATGGATTGCCATCATGTTTGTTGAGTTGATTTATGACAAGCGCAACGTTGCCGGTTTACCGGGGGCTCGCGAGATGATTCGTGAGGAGCTGGAAAAGCGGGTACATCGGGTGTTTCCTGACATCGAAGTTAAGGTCAAGCCGATGGAACGTAACGCGATTGATACTGATTTGAGTAAGAACGACAAGGCGACAGTTGCGCGTATTGTTGAAGAGATGTTCGACGAAGCGGAAATGTGGCTGGTGGCCGACTAATCCTTTAGCGGCCACCGCATCAGTCAGCGGGAGACGAATCAGCTCTCCTGCTCACTGTGATTAATTTCAATCTCGATGTCCTGAATGGCGGCATCCAGATCTTCCAGCAGTTTCCCCTGCTTATTCAGCAACGCATCGATACGATCGGCGTTCGTCTTGTCTTTATACTCACCCGCATCAAAAGCTAACCAATGGCTGGACAGGGTTTCGGTGTTGGTCTGCGCGTAGTGGCGCATCTCTTTCAACTGCGAAGTCACATCGCGCAGATAGTCATTTTTGGTCTTGGTTTCTGTTGAATCGCTCATGCTAAATTTCCTTCTGGTCAGTTATCAAAAGTGTTTAGGCTTAGCGGTTCATCTACCGGCCAATCAGCGGACGCCAGTTCAGATACAAAATGTCGTCCGGAGATTTAAAACTAGTCGATAATAGCGAAGCCGCACTAAGAATAATCGGAAGTTATGGTTTCTCCGTGGGTTTCGCGGATGGCACCTCCTTCTCAATCACGACTTCTTTCACTTTTGTGATCGTTTTGTCGGCGACGCGCTCCGGTATTACATCAAGCTTATGCTGTAAGGCTGCAACCTGACTGGTCAGCAAATCCACCCGGTCATCACGCCGCGCTGCAATGACCCGATAATCTGCCCGAATCTCCTCAACCCGCTTATTTGCCGTGTTACTGACGTAAACAAAAATAATTGTCATCAGAATGCAAATCATCGAACAGCTTAGCAGAATGCAGCCGAGGATAACTTTGCGCTGGTATGACATAGGTGCCTTAAGCCTGTTAATCGTTGACATCGCTGCGATCCTCCAGAGTTGAGATCAGCCGATCAATCTCATTACGAAATTTATCGTTCTGATCGGTTTCGGTCATTGCCAGTAAAATACCTACGGCATTCTTGATTAACCGCAGATCCGTTTCGAGTGTCGCAATACGTCGCAGATTTCTGTCATGACGTTCACGTAACTCATCGTTCTCCTCCCGTATCAACAGGTTGCTCTCTTTCAGCAATACCACCTGCTCTTTGTAGCTGGTAATAATTTCGCCGCCGGCTCGATTACTGGTTACGATTGACGCAATACCCGCCAATAACGGTTTCCAGAACAGTGCAGCCGCCCCCCCACCCAGAACTAATGCACCCATACTGGTAATCAGACTACTTTCCATGCCACACCCCTTTGTCCGGTAAGGTCTCTGGAACACACTGCGTGCAGAACAGCCACGTCCTCCACCCTGAATTTAAGATTGCTTAAATACCAGAGTTAAGTATACTTAAGTCAATCTCAACTAAAAAGTCAAGCTGATGAAAAACGAAACGCTGGGTGACCGCATCCGACTCCGACGTAAATCACTGCAATTAACGCAGAAGCAACTGGCGCAACAGGTAAAAGTTTCCCATGTAGCTATTTCACAATGGGAAAAAGAGGAGACGCTGCCGCGCGGTGAAAACCTGCTTCGGCTTGCCGAAGCGCTGGGCTGCACGCCGGCTTATCTGATAGATGGGGATGGTCCTGTTTTCAGCGAAAATAGCTGGGCTGGCCTGCACCAGATCCCGCTGCTTTCTCAGCGCGATGTCGCACAATGGCTGAACGACGCCAGCTCTGTGCGGCATGAGCTACTGATGCACAACGATATGGCGCTTTCGCAACAGAGTTTCGCCATCCGGGTAGAAGAACAGGCGATGACGCCTGCGATTCTGCGGGGGGATGTGGTGATCATTGATCCCAGCCTGGCACCTCAGCCCGGCGACTGCGTGCTGGCAATGCAGCAACAGAATGCCCTGCTGCGCACCTGGCGTCAGCGAGGCAGTGAAGAGGGTGTTGCGCAGTTTGAACTGGCTCCGGTCAATATCAACTTTCCCGAGCTGCATTCAAGCCGGGATAGCCTGCAACTGATTGGAACACTGGTTGAATTACGCCGCTATCGGCAGCCATAAAAAAACCCGCCGGGTGCGGGTTAGCTTTTCAGCGAACAACAGTCGCCAGAGTCATAGCCGTGCAACTACAGGGCGTCGACCAGTTGATCCACCACTACCTTGCCCTGCAAATCAGTCTGCATAATGCGATAGTTGACTGGCCATGAGCGGCGGGTGCTGAGTTTGTCGAACAGGGTCACGCCGCCTTTTTTGACACCCTGACGGCTCACAATGATCCACTCCGTCACCTCTTCCTGACCACGATTTCTCAGGCTCAGTGTGCGCTGTTCAATCAGCTGGTCTTCTGCTTCAATCTTTAAATAGTCTCGTAACATAATTTCTATCTCCTGGTAACGCAGGTCACTATATGCCTTTTATTAATCTCTTCAATCGAATTTATTTATCGACATTTTTATCGTCGGGAATGTGACCTGCCGCAGGTGATATGACAGATTTGTCCATTTCTGCATCAAACTTTTCCCGTTAGCATGATTGTGCTGCACACACCCGAACATCGAAAAATGACGTGTTCAGTATGAGAGAAACTCCGATTAGCCCGCCTCTGGCGGGCTTTTTTTGCTCTCCTGAGCCCGATGTAATGCGCGATGTCAGGGCTGGTCTAGACTTAAGGCACTGGAACAAAAGGAGTGAGTTATGTTTAAGCACAATACGAATGAAGAACGTAAGAAAGAAGGTGATGTCAGCAAAAGCCTGCCTGAAGCTGCGCCAAACGCGGGCAATGCCTATGAAGAAGATGATCATCCTGCCACTGATGCGCCGAAAGATCATGGTGAAGTGCCGCGTAAAAACGATGACAGCCAGGATGATAAGAAAGATCCCTACAAAGCAGGTTGACATGTGAGAGGCGCGCCCGACGGGCGCGCTGGTTAAAAAAGCGTAAATCAGTTCCACTGAAATGTTACTTCTGCATCGCAAATTCTGAGAGTTAATGAGTCATATCATTTCTCATCCCCCTCATCGCGTCTGCGTTTTACACCTGTAAAAATCCGCCCGACTCACCGCTCGATGAATTCTGAAAGTTAGCCAGCGAGCAACACTGCATGAATTTATCCGTTCATTACCGTAAATTTAACCTGTGACTCTTTATTGGTTTTCAAAAGGTCTCTTCTGGTATGCGTTATGTTCAGGTTTCAGTGACGCTATGTGTTGTAATATCAACCCAGGCTGGCTGAATTATTCAATAGCCGCGACGCGGGTATACCTCTGCCGGAAAAATTTAACGAGAAACCACATCATGAAAAGAATAATTATTGCTCTGAGTCTGGTTCTGCTGGGCGGATGCGTGGATATGGGGCGGGTTGGGCTACACCCTGAAACGAAAACGGCTTATTTCGACGGTCATCCTTATCAGGTTGAATCCTGCCTTACCGGTGCGGCACAGGAGCGGCGACTCTATCTGGAGCAGGATGATCCACTGCCAAACGGCGACAGGCGGTTTAACCTGGTGCAGGATAATGAAACCGTGGCCTGGGTTGAAATTGCAAAGTTCAGACATCATCAGACCAGTGCGACATTTTACTATGACGCGAAAGCCCCGGATATCCGCGCATCCGTTTCAGCGATAATCGCGGCATGTAAAACATATCGTTAACGGTATTTAAAGAATGGCTCGGTAAACCACGCGCATGGGCGGGATACTAAGCTTACTTGTCAGGTCAGCCTGAAGACAATCGCTTGCCTGACAACCTCCCGCCTTTCAGATCCTTTTTACCCTGCCCACTTCAGGGCAGAAACATTCTCAGGATTGTGCAGTCGCAACCCACCTATTTAGCTGGCTCGCAATCGTAGTCACCCCGAATACGGATCTGACTCTGGCTGGTGCGGACGATTTCTGCTCTCAATAATCCTTTGCCATCGCGCGTCGTCTGCTCCATATCCATCATCCCCGGCGCTTTACTGTTTTTTACCAGCAGTTTGACCATGGCGTTGTCATAGTCACCCTTCACTCTGGCAAACGTCACTTTCTGCGTTTTTGCCCGCTCCCCATTCACGGAGAACCAGCCACTTTTATCGGGTTTGAGATAAAACGGTCCGCATTGCGTGGCGGCAAAGGCTGAAGCCGGTAAGCTGATTAACGATGCGATAAGGAAAAGTTTTTTTAGCATGAAGAGGCGTCCTGCTGATAGGTGATGAATGGAGAGCCAGAGAGTTAATGAACCCTTTGGCCTGATGGAGAGTATAGCTAATGAACTGGATTATATTGCCTGAAAGATACATTAATCTGACAGACCATTTTGATGAGTAACAGATAAAAAGGATGGGCAAAGAAGAGCATTTTCACGCAATACCAATGCCACTAATGCCTGTCCCGCGTGTCCGGGTCAGACAATGCTGGGATGTAATACAACCACCACCACTTTTTACCACTATCAGGACAGGTGATTGGTTGATACTATCTTGCGCAAAACACCCATTCTGGAATATACATGTTAAAAAGCATTCACTACACAAGAGGATTAGCGGCGCTACTGGTCGTTATGTATCACTTCTCATTTATGTATATCGGAAAGGTTGAGCCTTTTAACACGGCATTCCTTAACGGAGGTTTTGGCGTTGATCTGTTCTTTTTGATCAGTGGCTTTATAATAACCTACGTTACCGAAAAAAAATCTCATATGTTCATTTTTTTTCTGAAGAGATTTTTTCGAATCTATCCCTTATTCCTGTTCGTGCTGATCATCTCTTCGATTTTTCTGGTGCGATATAATGTTCATCCTATCTGGAGCATGATTAAGTCAGGGCTTTTTATACTTCAGGATTATAATCGCCCTGCGCCCGCGTTCGATTTTAACTTCATTGGACCTGCATGGACATTATCTTACGAGATAGGGTTTTACTTCGTATTCGGCGTAGCGATGATGATAAGTCATAGCAATCGGGTTCTGATTGCTTCTGTCTTGCTGATTACTCAGGTTTTCCTGCTACAATTCATTTTTACTGGCTCATTGTCACTTGATTCTGCTTATGTCGCTTCACTGATGGACAATTCGTATGCTGATCATGCAGTGAAATTTTTTAGCACCTCTATTCATCTGGAATTTATTTTGGGTATGTGGCTTTGCATTGCCTTTAACCGGGGATGGCTGAATATAAAATCAATAGGCGTTTACCCTGTTGTAGGCTTGCTTTTCGCACTATCAGGATGGTTATACTTTTCAGATATTTTCTATGGGTATGGTGTCACTGAATTTTATGTGATGGCTCTTCCTCTTTTTACAGCAACGATAATTTCCGAAGCCAACTTCAAAATTTTCGACTGCAGGATATTAACGCTCATTGGTGACATATCATTCTCACTTTACATTACGCACTTCTTTATAATGTATCTCTTACTTGAACACCCACCCTTTTTCTGGCAAGACGCTGGGAACCTGACAAAACTGATCGCATCAACACTTTCCGCGATCGTGTTTGCTTATCTATTGCATAAACTTGTGGAGTTGCCTTTTATCAAAATCGGAAGGAAGCTAACTAATAAAGTCATCAATAAATTAAGTTTCTGATTTAAGAAAATTATTTGATTCAGAATTGTATTAAGAAGGTACAATTGCCTGAAAAAGATAAGTTTTCCAGTTGATAATTGCACATCCGTTGGTCAAAAAATCCTGTAATCTGCTGACTGTTTCATCTTATCCTATTGTGGATGTGCTTATCTCAGGTCAGGTGGAATAAGGCTTAATACCTGCCCATATTGCCGAGTGGCCTTAACGCCATTTTACCTTGTGGTTCTGATCAGATAGTCCTGCAGAATCATGCTGCTAGTGGTCAGATCTGAGTTCATCCCTTTACAATCAGGTTCAACATAATCATTTCTCAGTTCTTAATGTATTTGACTTTAAGCAACGGGATTTAGTTGATACTATCCTGTAACTATACAGTAAACTCTGAGGTCAAATGGAAAAGCTGAGACCAAACAGCGATATTGAGATTTACGTGCTTTAGCCATCATCATGGTTTTAGTTCAGCACTTTCCATCGCTTTACTTCTGGAGTGACCATGCGCTCTTCACATCTGTAAATAACTATATCAGCTTTTGGTCAGGTGTAGACCTTTTCTTATGTATATCCGGTTTTGTTGTTGGCTGCAGTCTGATTGGGTTGATTGATGCAGCATCAGGCGACAGCAGTAAAACCCGAAAAATAATGTTATCGTTCTTTACTAAAAGAGCATTCAGGCTACTGCCGACGTCGATATTTTGGGTTTCGGTAATAATGATTCTGACTTATACCTATAATGTATCAGGTGCATTTGGTGACAGAAGGTGGAATATTTATCAGGCATTAAGTGTTCTGACATATAATTATAACATTCTGAGCCATTATATGCTCATTAATCAACTCCCTGCAACATTTGGCCCTTACTGGTCGCTAAACCTTGAGGAACAATTTTATTTCGCCCTGCCTTTATTCATTATTTTTTTCAAAAATCACAGGATCCCTGTTCTTTTACTCTTTATCGCTATCCAGTTTTTTATTACTCGTCAGGATACCTATCTCTTTAATTTCAGACTGGATTCACTATGCTGGGGCGTTATTCTTTCCCTTCTTTTTATAGATGGTAGATTAAGCAGATTAGAACCCACTTTTATGCGATCCAAATGGATAAGTGCTTCCATTACGATCCTTCTCATTACTCTTCTTATGATCCTGATTGCATTACTTCACACAAGCCAGTTTATGGTTGGATCAATAGCCATAATTAGCATGCTGCTTGTTTATATAGCTTCATTTAACAAAAGATATATTTTCATTCCTGACTTTATCAGAAAGATCATGCTTTACATTGGCTCAAGGTCTTATGCTATTTATTTAACCCATATGCCAGTAATCTATTTCGTTCAGGAATCGGCAATCAGGTATTATATCTCCATCGGACATGCGCCCTCTGGATCACCTGAATTATCAATAATGATGACGGGATGCGCCATCTTTTTGACCTTATTCATTTCGGAGGTTAACTACCTGATTATTGAGAGTCCATTGAGGAAGCTGGGAAGGAAATATGCAGAGAGAATTTCCGGTTAATTATCACCCTGATTTGCGGGAAATTTGAAGGGACTCTTTCTCAGCTGACGTCTGAAAATGTAATAGCTGGCACTGATTATCAGTTTTATGTCTGATATTATTTTTATCATCATCGCTACTGGATAAGTCGATCGAAAAAAACTGTATCCGGATGGGATCGTTTAGTTTTAAGACCCCCGTCACGACGAAGCACATCACTCTCCTTACAGGCTAATCTGCTGCACAATCCAGCAGGCGCAAACCCGTGCATCATCTCTCTGCAAAGGGATTATCCCAATGCACAGAAAAGATACCGGGTTTATGGCGCCTGGATGTCAGAGAACAATACCGACCAGCTCTCACTCATCAACACGAAAATGAGCGATCTTGTGCTACATACGTGCTTCATCAAAGTGGCAGTATTATAAACCTTAACAGCTTCAGACAGTTACCCGTCTAAACCTGCATATTCATAATTTCGCTATACGCCGACACCAGCTTGTTCCTGACCTGAATCCCCATCTGCATGGAGATGGATGATTTCTGCAGATCGACCATCACATCATTCAGCGCGATGCCGGGTTTACCCATTTCAAAATCCTGAGCCTGGGTGCGTGCGGTGGTCTGCGTTTCGCTTATCTTATCCAGCGCCGCTTTCATGGTCGCACCGAAATCGATCTGATTAGTGGCTTCACTGCTGCGGTTACTGGCCTGCAGTGAGGTCGCCTGAAGCTGCTGCAGTACGCCGTCAATTGCCTGAATGGACATGAACGATACCTTATTAAAGAGGATGACATTTTTGATGTGGGGAAAAGTTAGCACGTTGTCAATGAGACAAAGCCGCTAAATGACAGCAAAAAACCTACCTTATCCAGCCATCGAATTTTGCTTATCGCCTAATAATGCCTGGCATTGAAGTGGAAATTTTATCTACGCAGGTCAGGGAGTCTGTTTTGCCATCTCAACTTACCCGGTCAATTACGTCAGGCAGGAATCGGTCATGAATGCGAGCACAGCCGCCACAACAGAACAAGAAAAGAAAGGCTTCGGTGACCTGCTCGCTCGCCTGCGCGCAAATCCGCGTATTCCTTTAATCGTCGCGGCGGCTGCCGTGGTGGCGATCGTGATCGCGATGGTGCTGTGGGCGAAGCAGCCCAGCTATAGCGTCCTTTATAACAACCTCACTGATGAAGATGGCGGCGCCATCGTCACCCAGCTGACGCAGATGAACATTCCCTACCGCTTTGCCGAAAATGGCGGCGCACTGATGGTGCCGGAAGCGAACGTGCATGAGCTGCGTCTGCGTCTGGCTCAGCAGGGTCTGCCAAAAGGCGGCTCGGTGGGCTTTGAGCTGCTGGATAAAGAGAAGTTCGGTATCAGCCAGTTCAGCGAGCAGGTTAACTACCAGCGCGCGCTGGAAGGCGAACTGGCCCGCACCATCGAATCACTGGGTCCGGTCAAAAGCGCCCGCGTTCATCTGGCGATGCCAAAACCAACCTTATTTGTGCGTGAGCAGAAAGCACCATCCGCCTCTGTCACCTTAACCCTGCAGCCTGGCCGTGCGCTGGATGAAGGCCAGATTCAGGCCATCGCCCACATGGTTTCAAGCAGCGTCGCCGGTTTACCGCCGGGCAACGTCACCGTAGTCGATCAGACCGGTCGCCTGCTGACCCGTTCTGATAACGCCGGTCGCGATCTGAATGACGCGCAGCTGAAGTACTCTTCTGAAGTTGAAGCACGCTACCAGCAACGTATCGAAGCGATTCTGAATCCGATTCTCGGCCAGGGCAATGTGCATGCGCAGGTTACCGCGCAGATTAACTTCGACACCAGCGAGCAGACCGACGAGAAATATCAGCCTAACGCTAACCCGTCGAATACGGCGATCCGTTCGCGTCAGACCAGCACCAGCGATCAGTCAGGCAGCCCTTATCCGGGTGGCGTGCCAGGTGCACTCTCTAACCAGCCTGCGCCAGCCAACACCGCGCCGGTCACGACGCCAAACAACAATGCGGCCAACGGTCAGGCCGCGAATGGTCAGAACAATGCGGCGAACAACGCCAGCCAGACCACCAGCACTGCAGCAGCGAGCTCAGCACCCACCAACTCGCGCCGTGACGACACCGTGAACTACGAACTGGATCGCTCCATTCGTCATACCAAAGTTAACGTCGGTGACGTACAGCGTCTGTCGGTTGCGGTCGTCGTGAACTTCCGTGCAGATGATAAAGGCAAAGCGGTTGCGCTGAACGAGCAGCAGCTGAAGCAGATTGAAGACCTGACCCGCGAAGCGATGGGTTACTCCCAGACGCGTGGCGACAGCGTCAACGTGGTGAACTCGCAGTTCAACACCACTGAAGCAGTGACCGCCGATCTGCCCTTCTGGCAACAGCAGTCCTTCTTTGATCAGCTGATGAACGCCGGTAAGTGGCTGTTGATTGCCCTGGTAGCCTTTATTCTCTACCGCAAACTGGTTCGTCCGCACCTGGTTCGTAAGCAGGCCGCCGAGAAAGCTGCTGCCGAAGCCGTTGCTGCCCGCGCCGCTGCACAACAGCCAGAAGAAGAAGCCTTTAATGTACAGCTCAGCAAAGATGAGCTGGATCAGGAACGTAAGTCTAACAACCGCATGAGCGCAGAAGTGATGAGTCAACGCATCCGCGACATGTCAGAAAACGATCCGCGCGTTGTTGCGCTGGTGATTCGCGAATGGATGAGTAAAGAGCTATGAGTCTGACCGGAACCGAAAAAAGCGCCATCCTGATGATGACCATCGGCGAAGAGCGCGCTGCGGAAGTTTTCAAACACCTGAACCAGCGTGAAGTACAGCACCTCAGCGCGGCGATGGCCAACATGCGTCAGGTGTCACACAAGCAGCTGACTGAAATATTGCGTGAGTTCGAAACCGATGCTGAGCAGTTTGCTGCATTGAGCCTGAACTCCAACGAATACCTGCGTTCGGTCCTGACCCGGGCGCTGGGCGAAGAGCGTGCCTCCAGCCTGCTGGAGGACATTCTCGAAACACGCGAAACCACCAGCGGGATGGAAACGCTCAACTTTATGGAGCCGCAGGCGGCCGCCGACCTTATCCGCGACGAGCATCCACAGATCATCGCCACCATCCTGGTCCACCTCAAGCGTGGCCAGGCCGCCGATATTGTGGCGCTGTTCGACGAACGTCTGCGTCACGATGTGATGCTGCGTATCGCTACCTTTGGTGGTGTGCAGCCAGCCGCGCTGGCCGAACTGACCGAAGTGCTGAATGGCCTGCTGGATGGCACCAACCTCAAGCGCGCGAAGATGGGCGGCGTGAGAACCGCAGCCGAGATCATCAACCTGATGAAAACACAGCAGGAAGAGGCCGTTATCGAAGCGGTACGCGACTTCGATGGCGAACTGGCGCAGAAAATTATCGACGAGATGTTCCTGTTCGAAAACCTGGTGGAAGTGGACGACCGCAGCATCCAGCGCCTGTTGCAGGAAGTGGAGTCCGAGCAGCTGCTGGTTGCACTGAAAGGTTCCGAACAGCCTCTGCGCGAGAAGTTCCTCAAGAACATGTCAGCCCGTGCGGCCGATATCCTGCGCGACGATCTGGCCAACCGCGGTCCTGTACGTATGTCCGCAGTGGAGAACGAACAGAAAGCGATCCTGCTGGTGGTACGTCGCCTGGCCGAATCGGGCGAGATGGTGATTGGTGGTGGCGAGGAAACCTATGTCTGATGCATTTTCTGCCCGCCCCTGGCAGCTGTGGCAGCCTACTGATTTAGGCCGTTTTGACGAGCCTGAACCGGAGCTGCAGCCAGAAATTTACGAAGCTGAAGACGGCGTGGATGAGCAGCAACAGCAGCTCGAACGTCTGCAGCAGCAGATGCGCAAAGAGGCGCAGGGCCAGGGTTACAACGAAGGCTATCAGCAGGGTATGACCGAAGGTCAGAAAGCGGGCTACGACGCCGGTTTTCAGCAGGGACTGGTCGATGCCCAGCAGCAGCAGGCGCCGCTTCAGGCGCGGATGCAGCAGCTGGTGACGGAGTTCCAGAACACACTGGAGTCACTGGACAGCGTGATTGCTGCCCGTCTGATGCAGCTGGCGCTTGAAGCGGCTCGCTCGGTGATTGGGCAGGCCACTACGGTAGATGGCACCGCCCTGCTGCGCCAGATTCAGGGTCTGCTGCAGCAGGAACCGATGTTCAGCGGCAAACCGCAACTGCGTGTTCACCCGGACGACTTACAGCGTATTGAGCAGACTTTAGGTCCGACGCTGGACCTGCACGGCTGGCGGCTGATCGCAGACAGCACCCTGCACCCTGGCGGCTGCAAACTCAGCGCTGAAGATGGCGATCTGGATGCCAGCGTCGCAACGCGCTGGCAGGAACTCTGCCGCCTTGCCGCGCCGGGAGAAATCTGATGACCACCCGTCTGAACCGCTGGCTGGGCTCGCTCGACGCCTTTGAAAAACGCATTACCCAGGTGCAGCCGGTGCGCCGTTATGGCCGCCTGACCCGCGCGACTGGCCTGGTGCTGGAAGCGACCGGTTTACAGCTGCCGCTGGGTGCGACCTGCATCATCGAACGCAACGATGGCAAAACCATCAGCGAAATCGAAAGTGAAGTGGTGGGATTTAACGGTCAGAAACTGCTGATGATGCCACTGGAAGAAGTGGACGGCATTTTACCGGGTGCGCGGGTCTATGCGCGTCAGAATGGTGACAACCCGCAGGCGGGCAAACAGCTGATGCTGGGGCCGGAACTGCTTGGCCGCGTGCTCGACGGTAGCGGCCGGCCGCTGGACGGCCTGCCGTCGCCGGATACCGGCTATCGCGCACCGCTGATCACACCGCCGTTTAACCCGCTGCAGCGAACGCCGATTACCGACGTGCTGGATACCGGCGTGCGTGCCATTAATGCCCTGCTGACGGTCGGTCGCGGGCAGCGTATGGGTCTGTTTGCCGGTTCAGGCGTGGGGAAAAGCGTGCTGCTCGGCATGATGGCGCGCTACACCAAAGCGGACGTTATCGTGGTCGGTCTGATTGGCGAACGTGGCCGCGAAGTTAAAGATTTTATCGAAAACATTCTGGGTGCTGAAGGCCGCGCCCGTTCGGTGGTCATTGCTGCCCCGGCGGATGTGTCGCCGCTGCTGCGTATGCAGGGTGCCGCTTACGCCACCCGTATCGCTGAAGATTTTCGCGATCGCGGCAAGCATGTGCTGCTGATTATGGATTCACTGACCCGCTACGCCATGGCGCAGCGTGAGATCGCGCTGGCGATTGGTGAGCCTCCGGCGACCAAAGGCTACCCGCCTTCCGTGTTCGCTAAACTGCCTGCGCTGGTTGAGCGTGCCGGTAACGGCATCGACGGCGGCGGTTCGATCACCGCCTTCTATACCGTCCTGACCGAAGGCGACGATCAGCAGGATCCGATCGCGGACTCCGCGCGCGCCATCCTTGACGGTCACATCGTGCTGTCGCGTCGGCTTGGCGAAGCGGGTCACTATCCGGCTATTGATATCGAAGCCTCGATCAGCCGTGCGATGACCTCGCTGATCGATGAGAACCACTATGCGCAGGTGCGCCAGTTTAAGCAGTTGCTCTCCAGCTTCCAGCGTAACCGCGATCTGGTCAGCGTCGGGGCCTACGCCGCCGGCAGCGATCCGATGCTCGATAAAGCCATCAGGCTCTATCCGCAGATGGAAGCCTTCCTGCAACAGGGCATCTTTGAGCGCAGCGATTATGACGACGCCAGCCTGCATCTGCATGCGCTGTTTGGCTCGTCTCAGTAATTAACGCGAGGTAACGGCAATGAAAACTGCAAATGCCATTGATACGCTGCGCGACTTAGCGGAGCAGGATCTCGAACGTGCCGCCATCTATTTAGGCGATATGCGCCGCGGCCAGCACGCCGCTAACGAGCAGCTGACGATGCTGCTTGATTATCAGGACGAGTATCGCAACAAACTTAACGATGACATGTCGTCCGGCATCGCCAGCACCCGCTGGACGAACTATCACCAGTTTATTCAGACGCTGGAAAAAGCGATTGAGCAGCATCGCAACCAACTGAATAACTGGAATCAGCGACTGGAGCAGGCGCTGATCAACTGGCGCGACAAACAGCAGCGGCTGAACGCCTATCAGACCCTGATAACGCGGGCAGCGGAAAATGCATTACGACAGGAAAACCGTCTCGATCAGAAACGGATGGATGAATTTGCCCAACGGGCCGCATCGAGGAGAGGCGAATGATTACGCTGCCACACATTGGCATAAAAGCGGCGGCTAAAACCGACGCGGAACCATCAGGCGCGACGGACCTTGCAGCAGGGGCTGATGCCCTGCCAAAGGACTTTCTGACCACGCTGGGAAATCAGCTGGCAGGCCTGGTGAAGCAGCAGGGAAAAGCGGCGCAATCCGCTGATGTAAAAGCAGAAAATGTCGACGACGCCCGAGCGAAGGCGCCGCTGAATGCGCTGATGGCGGCACTGGATAATCCTGCTGAACTGACCGCCCTGTTTAAACCGGAAAATACTAAAGCTGGGTCAAAATCAGCCGATGATAAAGACAAGCCGGAGGCCACACCCTTAAGCGCCAGTGACATGCAGAATGTGCAGGCCCTGTTCGCCATGTTACCGGGTGCGGTAACGCCGACAGCGACGCCTTCGACGCCGGTCAGCAGTGAAGCAGGTGAGCTGATTGCCCAGACCGACACCGGCCGGAAAAGTCAGACCTCGCTGACACAATTGTTGAACAGCGCACAGCAGAGCCCTGCGCCGGGTAAAGATGAGAAGCACGACGCTAAAAGTGCCACACAGAACTCACCAGCCGTGAACAGCACTGCCAGTCAGAGTCAGCCCGCCGCGCAAAGTACGACCAGCAGCGGCCTGACGCTTGACAGCAGTTTCCAGCAGGCGCTGAGCAATATGGTGAAGCAGGATGATCAGAGTGCGATCAAAGCCAGCACCAGCGATAACGCGATCAGCGCCACACCGTTCGCCAGCGCCAGCAGCCTGCCCGCGCCGGTGACCGCCTCCGCGACCAGCAGCACCCCGTCCACCCCGATGCTGAATTCACAGCTGGGCAGCGACGAGTGGCAGCAGGCGCTGAGTCAGCAGATTGTGATGTTCAGCCGCAACGGCCAGCAGAACGCGGAGTTGCGTTTACATCCGGAAGACCTTGGCGCTATCCAGATCAGCCTGAAGCTGGATAACGACCAGGCGCAAATTAGTCTGGTTTCCAGCCATAGCCACGTCAGATCGGCACTGGAAGCCGCGATACCGCAGCTGCGCAGCGCGCTGGCAGAGAGCGGAATCAACCTGGGCGAGAGTCAGGTGAGCAGTGACAGTTCCGCGCAGGGCCAGCAATTCCAGCAACAACAGGAGGCGCGCCGCGATGGACAGCATGGCCGCTTCTCCCTCACCCAGGACAGTGACACCGACATTACGCCGATCGCCGTTCCCGCTGCCCTTCAGGCTCGCGTTAGCGGCAACAGCGCCGTCGACACTTTCGCCTGACAGCGGCAAACGCTGAAGGTAAGCGTAAAACCCGCGTCTTTTCTACCCATTGGTTTGACTTAAGACGCGGATAATCTGTCCCGTGAGCCGAGAGGCTTGCCCATAATTCACAGGAAGTAACTGCACCATGTCTGATAACGCGAAAGCAAAAGGCAGCAAACGTAAAATCTTAATACCAGTGTTGATCATTCTGACGCTGGCCGCTTGCAGCGTGGCAGGCTATGCAGTCTGGCGAATGATGAATAAACACGAGGGCGATAAGCCTGAGGTGGCGAAAGTTGAACCGCCTCCCGCTCCGGTCTTTTTTGCACTTGATACATTTACGGTTAACCTGGTCAATCCCGACAACGATCCTGACCGCGTGCTGTACGTAGGCTTTACCCTGCGTCTGGCCGATGAGGATACCCGTCGTCGGATGAATGACTATCTGCCTGAGGTGCGCAGCCGTCTGCTGCTGCTGCTCTCGCGTCAGAGTGCTTCGGCCCTGGCGACAGAGCAGGGAAAACAGGCGCTTGTTGAACAAATCAAACAGGCGCTGACACCTCCGCTGGTGAAAGGTCAACCTCCGCAGGCTGTAAACGACGTGCTGTTTACCGCCTTCATTTTGAGGTGAATCAATGGGCGATAGCATTCTCTCCCAGGCTGAAATTGACGCCCTTTTAAACGGCGACAGTGGCAGCGCGGAAGAAGAAAAGAAACAAAACGGGCCGGAGGGCGATATTCGTCCTTACGACCCGAATACCCAGCGCCGCGTGGTGCGCGAGCGTTTGCAGGCGCTGGAGATTATTAACGAGCGTTTTGCCCGTAGTTTCCGTATGACGCTGTTTAACCTGCTGCGCCGCAGCCCGGACATCAGCGTCGGGGCGATCAAGATTCAGCCGTATCACGAGTTTGCCCGCAATCTCCCGGTGCCAACCAACCTGAATCTGATCCACCTGAAACCGCTGCGCGGCACGGCGCTGGTGGTGTTCTCACCCAGCCTGGTATTTATCGCCGTCGACAACCTGTTTGGTGGTGACGGACGTTTTCCGACGAAAGTCGAAGGCCGTGAGTTTACCCATACCGAGCAGCGCGTTATCCGCCGCATGCTGAAGCTGGCGCTGGATGGTTACAGCGACGCATGGAAGGCTATTTATCCACTGGACGTCGAGTATGTACGTTCAGAGATGCAGGTGAAGTTCACCAACATCACCACTTCACCGAACGACATCGTGGTTAACACGCCGTTCCAGGTGGAGATTGGTAACCTGGTGGGTGAGTTTAATATCTGCATCCCGTTTTCAATGATTGAACCGCTGCGCGAGCTGCTGGTGAACCCACCGCTCGAAAACTCCCGTCAGGAAGATAACCACTGGCGCGATAACCTGGTCAAACAGGTGCAGCACTCTGAGCTGGAACTGATTGCTCACTTTGCAGAAACGTCACTGCGTCTGTCACGGATTCTGCAGCTGAAACCCGGTGATGTGCTGCCGATTGAGAAGCCGGAACGCATTATCGCCCATGTCGATAGCGTCCCGGTCTTAACCAGCCAATATGGCACGATGAACGGCCAGTATGCGCTCCGTGTCGAACACCTGATTAACCCGATTTTGAATTCGCTGAACGAGGAACAGCCCCATGACTGACAGTAATAAACCGTCTGACGATATCTCTGCGGACGATCTGTGGGCTGAAGCGATGAATGAGCAGGTCGGCAGCAGCAGCGCGCCGCAAACCGATGACGTCTTTAAGTCATTCGACAGCCCGAATGTGGCAGGCTCACTGCAGGACATCGATCTGATTATGGATATCCCGGTGAAACTCACCGTGGAACTGGGCCGCACCAAGATGACCATCAAAGAGCTGCTGCGTCTGACGCAGGGTTCCGTGGTGTCACTGGATGGCCTGGCGGGTGAACCGCTTGATATCCTGATTAATGGCTACCTGATCGCTCAGGGTGAAGTCGTGGTCGTGAACGACAAATATGGCGTTCG
>Ga0157367_1000171_pt1 | contig 34006 bp, 30 predicted proteins | sample AttbisABBM2_FD_113142 | JGI IMG/M metagenome (GOLD analysis project Ga0157367, IMG submission 113142) | Fungus gardens microbial communities from leaf cutter ant in Botucatu, State of São Paulo, Brazil - Atta bisphaerica ABBM2 | ecosystem: Host-associated > Fungi > Mycelium > Unclassified ... | reverse complement strand
TTATTTTTAGTTGCTGGTATCGTATATTATTTTTTTGTATATCGATTCTATCAATCTACTGATAATGCTTATGTACAAGCCGATGTGACTTGGGTCATGCCAAAGATTTCAGGCGAAGTGATGGAGTTATTAATTAATGACAATCAGGTTGTAAAAAAAGGGGAAACTTTAGCGGTATTAGACCATCGTGACTACCAAGCTCGTTATGACCAAGCCCATTCTGTGGTCAGCTTAAAAGAAGCCGCACTGGGTGTACAACAACAAAATGAAAAGTCTGCCAAGTCATCAATTACGGAAGCAAATAGTGGTGTAGTTGCAGCACAAGCCGATTTAACTCGCTTAAGAAAAGAATTTGAACGTTATCAAGACTTATTAAAAGATGGCGTGATTACCAGACAAAACTTTGAAGGTGTTCAGTCTCAATATTTAACGGCTCAAGCCCAACTCAGTAAAGCACAAGCCGCTGTAAATGCCGCAGAAGCTCAGTTAGGCAGTTTACAGGCCAGTCGAGCGCAGCTTTTAGCAGATATTCAAAGTGCCAATGCAAATTTAAACCTGTATCAGGTCGATTTGGCTTCCTCAAAAGTGGTCAGCCCTGTGAGCGGTAAGATCGGTAGTCTGGCCATCCAAAAAGGTTCACGTGTTTCTCCGCAAACCCGCTTAATGGCGATCATTCCTGAAAATAGTTTGTATGTGCAAGCGAACTTCAAAGAAACCCAAATTGAAAAAATGCATATTGGTCAGAAAGTGAAGTTAAAACTCGATGCCTATCCAAGCTTGACCTATACCGGAAAAATTGAGAGTTTTTCACCAGCTTCAGGCGCGACTTTTTCACTCATGCCACCTGACAATGCCACTGGTAATTTTAACAAGGTTGTACAGCGTATTCCTGTACGTATTGCCATAGATTCAAGCCCGCATATTGATTTGATTAAACCTGGAATGTCGGTGAGTGCCACCGTTGACCTAAGAACTTAATAATAAAATTTTAGGTAATAAAAAAAAATGAATAAGCATGTTGAGGCCGAGTGGAGGTTTCCCGCAAAAACTGCATGGGCAATTTTTGCTGCCATGATTTTTGGCAACTTCATGGCGATTCTTGATATTCAAATTGTGGCGAGTTCTCTAAACGAAGTACAAGCCGGCATGAGCGCAAGCCGTTATGAAGTCACTTGGGTACAAACGGTTTATTTAATTGCCGAAATTATTGCAATTCCAATGTCGAGTATTGTCTCGCGGGTGCTTTCGACACGGGTGTATTACACCATGTGTGCAATCGGCTTTACGGTGAGTTCTTTGCTTTGTGCGTTGTCATGGAACTTGGAAAGTTTACTGGTGTTCCGTGGCATACAAGGCTTTATGGGTGGCGGAATGATTCCGACTTCCATGACGGCGCTGTACTTACTTTTTCCAGAACCAAAACGTTCATTGCCTCTGGTGATGTTTGGCATGATCAGTACTTTAGGCCCGGCGATTGGCCCAACGATTGGCGGTTGGCTCACCAATAACTTCTCATGGCACTGGATGTTCCTGATCAATATTATTCCGGGCATTATCATTGCCACGGTCATTTATTCAGGCCCCAATATCGACCGCGCCAATTATTCACTCATCAAAAGCATGGACTGGTTCAGTCTAGTCGGTATGGCGATGTTCTTAGGTGGACTTGAATATTTCCTTGATGAAGGCGCACGGCATGACTGGCTTGCAGACACAGGCGTTCGGGTTGCATTTATGATCTGCGTTGTTGGCGGCATGATTTTCTTCTCTAGAAGCTTTACCCAGCCTAAGCCTTTGCTCGATTTATCGGTATTTAAAAATAAAAACTTTACCTTAAGTGCCGTCACAACATTTGTGATTGGTATGGCGTTGTATGGCTTGGGTTACATGATTCCCGTGTTTCTTGGGCAAGTCCGTGAAATGAACAGTAGCCAAATTGGTCACGTCATGATGGTGACAGGCATTGTCATGTTTTGCTTTGCGCCGTTCCTTGCTTGGCTTATTCCTAACTTCGATACCCGAAAAACCGTATTTGTCGGAATGGTTCTGGCTGGCTTTGGGGTTTGGCTCAATTCGCACCTCAGCATTCATAGCGATTATGACTTTATGTTTTGGCCGCAAATTTACCGTGGTATTGGTCTCATGATTTGCCTGATTGTGGTTTCACATTTGGCTATGAGTACGTTGCCACTCAGTAAAGTAGCCGATGCCAGCGGTATTTATAACCTGATGCGTAATATTGGCGGTGCGGTTGGACTGGCACTTATTAACTCATCGTTAGACTGGTTGACCGCAATGCATGTCACCCAGATTAATCAGGCGATGACACCACAAAACTGGATATTTACAGAACGGCTCGATCAGCTCACGGCGCAATATCAAGAAGTCGGTGCAAACGCTCAGCAAATCGCGCTAAGTGTGATTTACCGCGACATTCATTTTCAGGCACTGACATCTAGCTTCAATGATTTATTACGCATGCTCGCAATCATTATGTTTGTGACCGCCTTTTTAACCATCTTTATGGACAGGGGGAAGAAAATGAATATGTAAAGTTTTAACAGTAGAGGGCAGCTTTTAAAGAATGAAAACAATAGGGCATATCAAAACATATCCCTTTATAGAAAAAGAACATTTATACGAGTTTCTAACATCGCCGTACGAGCGAGCGGAACTCACAGATCTGGATGTGGGAGATTAAAGTATTATGATTAATACAACATATAAACTGATTTCAAAATTGAACCTGAAAAGCACAACTTATGGGCAATATTTTGAAAAAGAGCAAATTGATACTGATCGACTAAAAGAGATGTATTCCATTTACGAACAGTATTATGAAAATACCAGATTTTCTATTTTTGTAGATGATTTTGAAAATAAAAGCGGTGCGATCTTAATTTTTGACTCAGAGACAGATGAGATTGTCGGTTTCTCGACTGTTGTGGTGCAGCACTTCTACTTAAACGGTAAAGACTACACCGTGTTGTTTAGCGGTGATACGGTCATTTTGAAGAAGTTCTGGGGTACGCGTACATTACAAAGTACCATGCTCAAGCTCATGATTAAGCTTCGTATTAAATATCCTTTTAACGAACTCTATTGGTTACTCATTTCTAAGGGCTATAAGACCTATCTATTACTTGCCAATAACTACTACGTGTATTACCCAAACATTAAAGATGAAAACCAACACCTTTCGGAAGTGGTTGAGCACTACTGTGAGAAATTCTTTGGTGAATACTATGACCGTGAAGCAGGCTTACTCAACTTCGGTGATGACTATCAGCCCCTAAAAGGTGAGGTCGCGCCCATTACCGCTGAAATGAGAGAAAAGAACCCAAATATTCATTTCTTTGAACAAAAAAATCCAACGTGGAAAGCAGGTACTGAACTGCCATGTATTGGTCGTCTGGGCTGGAAGGATATTGCCCGTTTCCCAGTCAAGCTGATGACGAAGCCGACCAGTAAAGGTAAATGTGAAGCGCGTATAACTCATAAAACAAAACGTAGAGAGGCCATCCAATGAAATCTAATGAATGGCTAACGCTTGGCTCGCATCTTATTTTAAAAAAATGGTGTGATGCATCTGACCGTAATTTCCAACAACAGTTTAATGCCTTAGAGACCACACAACGTCAAATTTTGCATTCGATCTTACAGACCTCGACTTTTGCCAAAGATAAAAAAGTTCAAAACTATGAGCAGTTTGTAAAATCATTTCCTGCGACACGTTACGGTGCATGGCGAGAAGACATTCAGCGTTACCGTGAACAAAAGCTTTCACTCTCGAGCAGTAAATTGGTTCGTTTTCAGCCGACCAGTGGTTCAAGCGAACAAATTAAATTTATTCCATACACCAAGTTATTTTTAGATGAGCTTGACCATGCAATTGCGCCGTGGATGGCAAGTTTATATCGTAAATGCCCACAATTGAGTTCGGGTACACATTACTGGTCGGTGTCATGGTTGCCTGAAAGTCAGCGTGAAGTTTTAAAAGACAAAAATCTAAATGATGACAGTGCGCTACTTGGTGTAGGTAAACGTATATTGTCTAAGTTTACCCAAGCGGTTCCAAGTAACGTTGCCTTTGCAGCCAATGCTGACGATGCACTGTTTGCCACCATTTGTTATTTGGTCGCAAACCGTAACTTAGCCATGATTTCGGTATGGAGCCCAACGTTTGCGCTGCAATTGCTTGAGCGTTTGGAGTTATTGCAAAAAGACGTCATTGAAGTGCTTAACAGTGGAAAATGGGGTAACCGTGAGGCTTCATTAAAAGAAGTCACTGCACCGCATAGCCCTGAAAGTGCTCAAGCCTTAAATGATGCTTCAAACGGCGCACAGATCGACTTTAAAAAGCTCTGGCCAAAGTTAAGTTTAGTGTCGAGCTGGGATACCGCAGGTTCAAAAGCTTGGGCCGAAAAATTAAAAGAGAAATTGCCCAGTGTTCAGTTTGAAGGCAAAGGATTATGGGCGACCGAAGGTGTAGTGACTATTCCTTACAACGACCAATACCCATTGGCCTACCAAAGCCACTTCTATGAATTTGAATACTTAGAGGGTGAGCAACAAGGTCAAATCATTCCTCCATGGCAGCTTAAACAAGGTGATGTGGTCAGCCCACTCATTACTTCGGGTAATGGCTTACTGCGTTACTGTCTAGATGACTGCTTAAAAGTGACTGGCTTTTTAGAGCAAATTCCGTGTTTTGAGTTCCAAGGCCGCCGTTTTGGTGTAGATCTGGTCGGTGAAAAACTTGCACCTGAAACCGCTCAACAGTTGTTGTCTCAGTTAAATGAAACGGAATCAAAAGCAATTTCTTTACTGGCGATTGACACCCAACAACAGGTTAAACCATTTTATTGCGTGCTTTTTGAGGGCGAAATTCATCACAGCATTAGCAATGAATATATCGACAGTATTTTGCGTCAAAACTTCCACTACGAACTTGCTCGCAACTTAGGGCAGCTCGACCAGCCTCAAATTCGCCAAGCCAATAATGGCTGGAATGCGTATAAAAAACTGGTCATGTTTGATGGCATTATCGAAGGTAATATCAAACCTGAGCCACTTAAAAAAGTCACCCTCAATAGTTTGGAACAACTATGAAAGGGATGAAGCAACTTAACACTCGTTTTTTAACACTTCGACACGCCTTGTATTTAGGCGTGTTGGTTGTGTCGAATACACATGCTATGACTTTGGACGAGGCTTTATCTGCCAGTTTAAGACATGAAAGCCAGCTTGAAGTCAGCCGTTTAAGCGTAAACCAATCTACCGCGATGCTTGAACAAGCCAAACAGCGCGATGGACTCAAAGTCAATTTGGTGGGGCAACTTGACTATGAAAGAATAGATACACCGCCAAAAGTCATGTTTCCAACCGAAGGAAACCGTAAAGGACGAAGTTTGCAGTTACAGGCGGATTATCCAATTTACACCTCTGGACGGCATCGTTTGGGTGTAGATATTGCCGAAAGTCAGCTTTCTGCCCAACACCAAGGTTTGTCAGATCAAAGATCGGAAACCATTTTAAATACGGTCATGGTCTATACCGACGTATTAAAGAAGAAAGCCATTTTAGAACTTAGACAAAAGACCATGGCGAACCTACAACGGTCTTTATATGAGTCAAAGCGGCGTTTTGATGTAGGGATGATTACCCGTGCAGACTTGGCTCAAGTTTTGGCACAAGTTGCCCAAGGTCAAGCCGATATTACACAGGCTCAGTCTAACTTGACCGTAAGCGAAGCACAGTTTTATCAAGTGACAGGTACAACACCTGACAACCTGACTGCCATTAAACAACTACCTGCTATACCAAGTGGGTTAGATGAAATTTTGGTGCAAACCAAGAATCATCCGGCTTTAATGCGTGCCAAATACGAAATGCAAGCAGCCGAGAAACAATACGCTTTAACTAAACGAGAACTCTGGCCAACAGTTATGCTGACCAGCCGTGCCGGAAAGCAAGATGAAGCGAGTTATATTGGTTCTGAAAGTAATAACTATATGGTTGGAGTGCAGCTCAATGTTCCGCTCTATGACGATGGCTTAAATCGCGCCAATGTTAAAAAAGCGCAGGCCGATATCGATTTGGCTCACCAGAAAATCCGAAGTCTTGAACTGGACTTAAATAAGCGTACCCGTACCACCTACGCGCAGCTTCAAACCATCCGACAAAATAAAGATGCTTTGCAAAATGCCATAGAGGCAGCATCGATTGCCTTTGTTTATACACGTAAAGAGTTTGATGTAGGCACCAAAACCACCTTTGACTTGCTCAATACCGAGCAGAAGCTACTCGATGCCCAGACTCAGAAAACCGTAAATGAACAAGACGAAGTAGTGTTTGTTTATCAGCTCCTCGACCAAATGGGGCGCTTAAATAGTTTGGTTCCTATGCAGACCGCACAACAGGTGAATAATGAATAAAACAAATCCACCACTGGCAGAAAATACCCTGATTACCCGTGAAGCGACTTTGGCAGATGACAAGGCTTTACGAGAGTTAATAGCAGTCCCTATGACCACCAAAGGCATACAAATTAGCTTTCAGCGTGAACCCAGTTATTTTGGAGCGTCTGACATTGTGTATCGGCATAAATTGCATGTGGTGATTGAAGATACCGAAAGTCAAAAGAAGGTGGCTTGTTATAGCAATGGCTATCGTCCTTGTTATGTCGACCGAAATATACAGAACTTACGCTACGCTGGTGACTTACGGGTAGATCATAGCTATCGGGGTAAATCACTGGTGAAGGTATTAGGTAAGCATGTAAAACAGACCATGCACGCACCTAACTTTAGCCAAATGATTATTTTTGATGATAACCATGCCGCACGCGCCGCTATACAAACGGGCAAAACGGGAATGCCCGATTATTATGATGAAGGGCTTATAGAGACACTAAGCCTGACGAGTACAGGTGCAAAACGAAAAGTCATGGCTTTTTTAAAACAGACTTCTAAACAGAGTCATCTTCAAGAGATTCGTACGTGTATTGCCCAAGCTGAACATGTAGCCGCAATGAATCAGTTTATTGCCGATATGGCCGAGCATTATAACTTTATACCTGCCTATAACTTTGAAGAACTTGCCCAAGGCCATCAGTATTTTTCAGGTATGCAACTCTCAGACTTTTCACTTTACTTTAAGGGTGAAAAACTGGTGGGCATGTTTGGTCTGTGGGATCAGCATAGTATTAAGCAAACCAAAATTTTAAATTATAGTTCGGTTATAGGTGTGCTTAGACCCGTTTATAACTTGCTGACTCCAATGACTAAGGGTATGCGTTTGCCTAAACTGGGTGACTCTATTCAGTACCATGTGCTACATACGCTTATGTGCCATCCCGAAGATTTGGCTTTGCATCATAAAATGCTGGAAGATGCCTATAACAAGTCAAAACAACAGGGCGTTGGTGTGGTGAGTTTTACGCTTTCCCATAAAGACCCGCGTTATCAATTAAATCAATTTTATAAAGGTGAGCGCTTAACAGGTATGCATGGTTTTATTAGTTTTGAAGGCGACCCACGACCAAATTTTGATAAAAACTTGATTCCATACCTAGAAGTTGGGCGTATTTAACCCTTAGATAGCTTAGCCGTAGGCGATTTATGAGCAAAAATTTGCTCAATTCTTAAGTTGTTAAATAGGATTGAGCAAATATATGCGCAAAATGGTGAATTTCAGTTAGAGCAACAATCTTTATTTATTCTTTCATCCCAACCTATCTTGCGCCGTTGAAACAGCTAACATAGTTTGAAGGTAATAATCTACACGTGAGTGATTATTGTCCTTATGTGAGTTATGTGCATTAAAGGCTGCATCATGGAGTTTCACGACTCGAGCGATCGGATTTAAACCACAACGAAATAAATATTCTTCGCGTGTTTCATCTTCTCGTTTAGTTAATGCATCGACGGCATCACGGATTTCTTTTCCAAATAAACTTTCGATTTTGTCTAGCGTAAGAGGTGTGTCTTCAACACTATCGTGGAGAAGGGCGGTAATAATGTAGATTTCTGAAAATTGATGCTCAATTAATGAATTGACCACACCTTTAATATGGTACTCAAAGTAATCATGAGGGCCATACTTTTGACCTTTATGAGATTCTTTTGACAATGTCTCTGCGAGTTCAACTTGATTTTGAGTCATTTTTTGCTCTTATCACTTTAAGTATATGACGCGGCCTAAATTGTAAGATGGTCGCTTAGATCATAATTTTATACTGAATAGCTGCTTTGTTGTGAATACTCTCGCTTGTTTGGAGAGTCTCTACAACGTGATATTCAACGTATTAAAAAGAATAAATAAATTATTGCTATCTATAAATACGGAGTGCGCAAAAATTTGCTCAAATTTATAAAAAATAAATCAAATTGAGCAAATATATTCACAAAAAGTCTTTTTTATAGTATTTTTGAGAAAATAATTGCTCATTTGTACTAATGAAAAAATTAACAATACAAGCTTTACTAAATAAAAACTGGATAGATATAGCAGAACTAAAACTGTTAGAACCTAAGTTGGGTTCGGCTAGTGCCAGTGAACTAGAATATGAATTGGATTATGCTATTCAATACTTAGACAGACGAGATGAGCACGCCTGTAGTTTATCACTTCCTGTACAAATTCTTATAAAACACGAATCGAACACATGGTTTGGCTTTTTAGATGACATTGTTCCATCTGGAGCCGCACGCCGTTATTGGGTGAATTATCTAGATTTACAACGTTTAACCCATGCAGAGCAAGAAAGTATTCTACTAGAAAAAGGGGGGATGGCACCCGTTGGTAATTTACGAATTAAGGAAGCATTACCTCCTCTAAACCCAGAATCAACCTTGCACTTACGTTATTTTTCTAAGGAAGATGTGGCTGAGCGTAATATTGATTTTCTGGAATATGCTCAACAAATGGGAGCTATTAGTGGTGGTGCAACGGGTGCAGGCGGTGAAGCGCCCAAGTTACTTATTCGTGTTTCACCAGAACAAAAAGTCTGGATTGACACGTACCAAGAACAATTTGATCAGCCAGATCAGCATTATTTAGTTAAATTCCCGCGAAATAAACGTAGCGAGATTGATTGCGACATTCTGAGAGCGGAATACTATTACTACCAAATACTCAATGAATTAGGTTTCAACACGATTGAAACAACCCAAATGACGCTCATTGAAGGTACAAAATATCCTTCTTTGTGGCTACCACGGTTTGATACAGAATGGCGTGATCAAAGTTGGCATCGCCATGGTTTAGAGTCTGTGTATTCGGTACTAAATAAATCTTCTGGCAGTCACCTTAACCATTTCGAAGTCATTGAAGATCTATGTAAATTACTGACTAGCATTGATTCAGATTTTGATGCTTCACAATTTGTTTGTGAGTGGTTACAACGCGACTTACTCAATATCATTTTTGGTAATTCAGATAACCATGGGCGTAATACATCATTTCTAAAAAAATCTGGAAAAATTTATCTTTCGCCTATTTACGATTTTGCACCTATGAAAGCCGATCCTGAAGTTGTGACCAGATCGACGACTTGGGGCAGTCCATATGAAGAAGGCGGTGAGTACCGTTGGGTTCAAATTACTCAGAAACTCGCCCCTTGGTGTGATCCTGATATATCTTTAGGAACATTAAAGTCTTTAGCAAATAATCTGCTTGGATTAAAACAACGATTAGTTGATAAAGGTGTACCGAAACAAATTATTGAAATGCCTGCGCTGTCATTTGATTACATAGAAGCTAAATTGAAAAGATGGGAACTACTATGAATATAAAAAATCAAACTCAAGACCGTCAGCAAGTTCTTATAGATTTATATAACCAATATTTATTGAGTCAGATTACGCTGGGACAACTGCTATCGTATTTACGAAAGAATGTATTGGGTTTGTCGCAAGAGCAATATGCAACTTTGGTGGGTATAAGTCGTCGAACTTTAACAGACATTGAACAGGATAAAGGTAAACTGACTCAGTCTGTGTTGGATAAGGTATTTAAGCCACTTGGTTTAAAAGCAGGTCTTGTGCCTACACATGAGCATATTGTTAATAAAATTATAAAGCCAACCGAGTAAGAAACTATTTAAATGTTCACAAGGGAACGCTTGTGAACTCAATCTCCCATAACCCAGATAAATGAGCTATTACTTGTTTTGTCTAGGATTCAGGCTAAAAAAACTATCCCCACATCATGTGTGGAAAACAAGATATCAAGAGAAACAATGGATATTTATCGGTATACAGAAAATATTTCTTTATTCGTTGAAATAGCAAGATGTGGTTCATTTTCTGCGGTTGCACGCCATCACGGCGTAAACCCATCATCGATCATACGCAAAATTGATATGCTTGAAGAAGTTATGAAAGCCCCGTTATTTACGCGTAGTACACGTGGCCTTCATTTAACCGAAGTGGGCGATGCATTGTTTAATCGAGCAGTCGGGGTGCTTGAAGAACTCAAGGATATGCGAGATGAAATTGTCTCTCTAAATGAGGAAGTGACAGGAACATTACGCATTAGTTGTTTGCCGACATTTGCAAAACTTCATATTTTCCCGTGGCTGCCAGAATTTAAGTCTCGTTATCCCGATGTGAATCTTGTTCTTGATCTGACTGAGCAACTTGAAAATCCATCAATAGAACGCCTTGATGCGGCAATTCGTATTGGTAAATTGAAAAATAGCTCATTGTATTCGACAAAAATAGCGCACCAAACTTGGGTTGCCTGTGCAAGTCCGCTTTATATTGAGCAATATGGTATGCCGTCGGGGCCAGAGGAACTTTCTGGTCACCATATTTTGGATAAATACCATGACCCATACGCTGTATCGTGGAGTCGTATCATTGATACTCAAGAGAGAGAACATCGCTTATATATGCGTTGTAATGACTTTGATGCACTCCGAAAAGCTGCCGTTTCAGGATTAGGGATTGTATTTTTACCTAATTGGGTGGTTGGAGAGGAAATTAAAGCAGGTCGTTTGGTCAAAGTATTTGATGATCCACAACAGAAAGTTGATGATATTCATTTTCTGCGCGCACTTCCTAAAATGACGCCTAAACTTGCTGCATTTTTACAGTTTCTGCGAGATAACCTTATGGCTGCTATTTAATGATTAAATCCGCTGGATAATAACTCTCTAACCCATATATTTGGCAAAGAACATAGTATTTGCTTGTGTTCTTTGCCGTTGTTGGTTGAAATGGTTTAGAGATATTTAATTAAATCAGGCGGTATCATTAACCATTTTATTTTCATTCTTTTCTCTTACATTGAGCATGAGAACAAAACAAGAAACAATCAAGCCCATTACAGCAATGCCAGTCCATCCGTATTGGACACTGATTTCAGCGCCCACACGTGTTCCTACCGCACCACCTATAAAATAAGCACACATAAAAACTGTATTTAAACGACTTCTGCCTTCTGTAGATAACGCTAAGGCTCTTAGTTGGTTTCCAACAAGACCTGCTCGACCTCCAATATCGAGAAAAACAAGAGCAACAATCAATGCCAGTAAGTAATGAGCAGAGAAGAATACAGAGATAAAGCCCAAAGCTGCGATAACACTTCCTGTTAAAACAATTACTCTAGGGCTATAACGGTCAGCCATTTTCCCAATGTAAGGCGTAGCAAGAATGCCTGCAATGCCAGCAAACCCGAAACTACCCACAACATCACTACTAAAATGATAAGGTGGCCGTGCAAGTAAAAACGCAAGTCCACCCCATAAAGCACTGAACCCACCAAACATAAGCGCACCACATAAACAAGATAATCTGAGATCACCTTCTTTTATAAAATAGGTGACAAGCGATTTTAGCAATGCAGGATAGGGAACCTGTGATGCCGTCGGTTTGCTGTATGGCAAAAGTTTAGGAACCATCATGAGCAAAGCAAGGTCTAGTACGGTCGCGACAATATACATTGACCGCCAACCGAAATAATCTCCAACAAATCCAGATAGAATTCTGCCAAACAAGACACCAGCCATTAATCCACTCATTACGGTTCCGACAGCTCGTCCTCTTTGTTCGGCAGGTGCGATCAGCGATACCATGGGAATCACAATCTGTGCGCCAATAGCAGTCATTCCAATCACAATATTGACCGCAATTAACTGTTCAATCGTTTGCGTGAAAGAAGCGACTAATGAGGCAGTCGCATTAACACCCAATAGAATCATCAGCAGCTTTCTGCGTTCAAATCGATCGCCTAATGGCACGAAAAAAACAAGGCCTGCTGCATAAGCCAACTGTACAAACATCGCCACAGAACTTGCATATTTTTCATCGACCGCAAAATCTTTGGCAAAAAGTGCAAGCAAAGGCTGATTGTAGTAAATATTGGCAACAGCAAAAGCACACAGACAAGCCAGAGTAAAATAACTACTTTGTGTTCTTTCCATAAGTATCTGCCAAAGATGAACGAATAAAGTCAGGTGTACCCATTAATAAATATACAAATGAGGACGCTTAAAAATGGGGAGGAGTACATATTTACTTTATGTATAAGACTGTTCTTAAGGAATACTCAAATTAGGCATAAGAGTTTTGCACTGAGCGCAAAACTAAGAGTAGTTATTCATTCTTATTTAATATGAACCAAACCAGACCTTAGATCTCAATAACTTTAAACTTTAACTTAATGATATAAAAGCAGATTGTAAATATTACTTAAGAGTTTCCTTAAATATGTAATTGAATGAAAAATAATAACTATTTAAATAATTTCTAGCCAATTTCACATTGACACCTTAAATATCTGAGATTACCATTTGCGGGCTGGCCTACATCGCCAGTCGGTTTTAGCAGACCGTTTGTTTCGACCGCATCAGGATTATTTCTTCTGAGGAATAGTTTTGTGCGCGCACTCCCAGTTCCCTCCCGTAGCGGTAGGACGGGAGAGGGACACCCTCGGGTGTGCTGGAGTCGAAACCAGTCTGCTAACCTTCTTCCGTTCTGCCACCATAATTTTATGCTCTGGCAGAACTCCATATATAAGGAGTTGGCTTTGCGCATCCATAATTTCTTGGCAACTATTGCCAAAAGCTATAACAACACAGCTTAAAACATTTAACGCAGCTTGATCGCCGTAAGGCTTTTCAGGCTTTAGCTCGTTATTACTTAAAACTTCATCAACAACTAAAACGTGAGATGTGCCAAACACAGTCTTTATAGGCTTTGCTGTGCCTTTTTTTCTCCCAGAAAGGGCACAGTTTTTTTATCTCATTTATATACAACAAAAATTTAATTTATAACGGTAAAAATATGCAAAATTTAGTTTTCTCAACACGTGCATTAAAAGTCATAAATAAATCAATTGAGCTATTCCACTATAACGGATTTCATATAGTCGGCGTAGACAGACTTGTGAAAGAGTCCGAAATACCCAAAATGACGTTTTATAACTACTTTCACTCTAAAGAGCGTTTTGTTGAAATTTGCCTAATGGTGCAAAAAGAACGACTACAAGACCAAGTGATTGAAATGGTCGAATACGACGAATACACAAGCGCAGTCGATAAACTCAAAAAACTCTATGATTTACACACAGACATAGACGGGCTGTACTATCTGTTATTTAAGGCCATTTTTGAAACTAAAAATAATTACCCAAACGCATACACAATCGCCCTGCGATATAGAACATGGCTCACCAACGAAATATATAGCCAGCTTAGAGCGCTTAACTCCGATGCTTCTTTTAATGATGCCAAGCTATTTGTATATATGATTGATGGCGCCGTGATTCAGCGTTTAGGCTCGGGTGAAGTTGATGAGCGGGTGTTGAAGATGTTTTTATATGGCTACTTAATCAGGATTGATGGTATTTAGTATTCTAAATAATATATCCGAACATGAATCAAACAGTAATTGTTTTATTGTATATAATAATTTAAATCTAAATTTTATATAAAGGGATTATAGGTTTTTATATTGAAAAAATCTACAATCCTTTTTGTAATTGAACTTTTAAATCCATTTTGTTGAAATGGTAATTATATTTTAATTAATCTGATTAATATATTTAATAATTCTTTATATATTTTTTCATATTCAGAAAAATATTCTGGCAATATTTTGTTGTGTGTTATACTTTCATTTTCAATTGTAATCTTAGTTTGCATAATAGATTTGCAAATACTATTTAATAAATGAGGGTGGTTTTTTATATTATTTGAATCTGTTTTATATATTTTTATAATTTCTGACTCAATAGATTTTAATATATTTTTGTTTAATATATCCATTGCGGATTGTAAATTTAAAGCTACTTGTTCATATTTATCAATTATTTTTTTTAAATTTTCTATTTCCATGATTAAGATAAGTATATCTGCATCAATATGTATTGATATATAATTTTCATAATTTGATTTTGTTTCTTCAATATAATTTATTGTTTCATTTATTTTTGATATGGCATGCGGGATCATTGAATTATTAAAACCCAAATAAAATTCAATTAAATGTTCAACAGGTTTTATTGAAAAATAAGCATTTTCAAGTGTCTTATTTATATTGGTTACAATTTTAATTGTATTTTCTGCATATTGTTTTCCTACTTCAAATTTTTTTTGTTCTTTCCAATCTGTAAAAAGAAAAATAGCGATTAATGGTGCATATAAAGTAGCAGACCAACCAAGCAATCCTATAAAAAAAGCTGAAGAATCTGTCATTTTTCCAACAATTTGGATCCCTATTAATCTTTCATATAAGAAATAAATAAGAAAACAAAAAACTAGAAGTACGAAATAGCCAATTATAAAGGTTGCTATTACTTCGGCTTTATTTTTATTCATATATAACTCCTTAAAAGCTTTTTATAAAAAATAACAATGATAATACCTTAATCGCTACTGAATGCTTTGTTTTAGATAAAAAATTGTTCTTTACTACCAAATGGTATAAGAGTTAGTGGATAGTGAAACGAAATTGGCAGCAGAAATTTAGCTATGAATGTAGTTTTTTCAATCAGGGCATTTTATTAAAAAAACTCTATATTGAGCTCCTCATTTAACTGATAATGATTTTCTAAATAAGTTCTAATGAAATTTTATACAAATAAATTTGAGAAGAAATATGAAAGATATTGAAATTTTAGAAATAAATGAAATTAGTGAATATGAAGAAGGCTTATCGCTATTGTTAGAAGATTCTATCAATGGTGGAGCCTCAATAGGTTTTCTTACTCCCATAGAAAAGAACGAGGTCCTAAATTACTGGCGTGAGGTCAACCATAAATTAGCACAAGGTAATAGCCGTCTATGGATTGCCATTCAACAAGGAAAAATTGTAGGTAGTGTTCAATTATCCTTAGTGGGTAAAAAGAACGGCGTTCATAGAGCTGAGGTTGAAAAACTCATGGTTCTGACAGCCGCAAGAAAGCAAGGAATAGCAACATTACTAATGAATGAATTAGAAAATTTTTCAAGAGGAAAGGATTTGCGCTTACTTGTCTTAGATACACGTGAAGGCGATGTGTCCGAACTTTTATATAGCAAGATTGGATTTGTTCGGGTGGGAGTAATTCCGAGTTTTGCATTAAGTTCAAATGGGAACTATGACGGCACAGCTATTTATTATAAAAGGCTTGTTTAAAACTAGAAATAACTATCCAAATGCATATACAACCTCCGTGAGTTGTAGAACATGGCTTATCAACGAAATATATAGTCAGCTTAAAATCTTAAGTCAGATGCTTCGATTGTCGTTAAAGCACTATAAAAATAGCTCTAAATAATTAGAGCTATTCATACCTCTGCATATAAGAAATGATCTTCAATGAGGTTGTTTCTTATATGGCATAGATTCAAGAATTTCTTTAATAACTGTTGGGTCCACGACGTTTTCATACATAGTATTGAAAGTATGCTTCTCATCTTCAGTGGTTTGAGCATTAACAATAGCTTTCAACCTTTGCTTATAGTCAGTATGGCCTGCTTGGTACATGGCAGCGTAACTCGACCAGAGCGCATATTGCTTTTGTGGATTATCACTATTTAATTTTTCGTATTGTACCTGATATAGCTTAGCTGCTTTTTCATAACAGCTATTAATTTGGATTTGTGGCTTTTGCAATTTTCTTTGAATTAAACACTGAGTTTCTTGAATGCTTGCTGTGTTATCTAAAGCAAGAATTTTTGTTGTCAGAATATCGGCTTCATTTAAATAACCTAATTGAAGTAGCACTTTTAGTTTTAACTTTTGTACTTGTATGCTTGAATCATTGTCATTTGGAAATTTCTTTAAAAGTTTTTCCAACTTTGCTTGTGTGGATGTAATGTCAGCTTCTGTCTGGAGAGAATTCATAATTTCATTGAACTCTGCCACAAGTGGTTTTAACTCTTCTTTTTGGTTATCAGATTGCTCACTCTGCACTTGGGCGATTTTGGTTGCACTATTAGGATTATTACACGCAGCAACCGCAGCACTTAATAACAGAATCGTTAATAGTTTATTCATAACTTTTTATACCTTACGCGCCGCAGAATTTAAAGAAAACTTATATTTTTTAATAGGAGGCATGGGATGCACAGAACCTACTGTATCTGAAATTACTGCGGTATATCCTAATTCAAGCTCTACATCAACAAGCTGCAAATTTGGTTCTGGTAACTTAATAGTACAACTTCCCAAAGGGGCTTTATTTTGATCTGTTGGCCAATATCCTTGATTGCTTTTTAACTTGGTTCTGGCGATCTCTTTACCTTCCCGCGAAACAATAGCTGTCCCAAAAGGGTAAACTGTTCCCTTGTGGCTTAATGGAGCTGCATTAATAAGTACACTTAAAAATAGTTCCTTACCTTGAACTTTGTAGTTTAGAAGATAACTCACAGCTCCATCCAAAGGCGTTACACCTTCATCCCCTAAAAGAACAGCTTTATGGCTAATGTAGACGTCGGTTTTATACTGTTCAATGTAATAGTTTTCATATTTGTCTTTTCTAAAACTATCAGTAGTTTGTTGTTTTTGTGACATTGCGGCAGGAGAAGATTTTGCAGATGATGATGCAGTTCCACCGCCATTGTCCTGTACTACAAGACCTTGTTTCGGCAGTAATTTACATCCACATGATAAACTGTCACCAGCACAGGCGGCCATTTTACCAAAGATATTCATGTTCGGATCACCTGATACAATGGTGGCTAAAACCTTATGTGTAGGGCAAGTTGCTTTATCCCCAGTACACGCTACAGCAATGCCGTCAATTAGAAACAATGAGTTTCCACTAATTACTTTGCCACCACCAGTCGTTGGGCAGCCTATTGTTATATATGGTGTAGCCAACTTTATTCCTTCTTATTATCGTAAAGTGGAAGGATAATAACAAAGGTCGAACAGACAAGTCTGTTTGATTTTTATTTGTATACTAGAGAATTATTATTAAGATGCTAATATATTTTTTAGATTGTAAATTTAAGCTATTCATTTAAAGAGAAAAATATGGCTAATATTAAAATTCATGCGGGTGATTTCAATAAAGGGAAAGGAACCCTAAGCTTTATGTTTGGTAAATGTTCAATTACCCCTCCTTATGGTGACGGTGATAAATGGGCGCCCACATCACATCCTATTACACCTGATAATATTGAGGAAATTTCTTTAGCCACTGAAGAGAATGTAAAAAGAATTGGTGGCACAGTGGGATGGGGGATTGCTGGCGCAGCTCTACTTGGCCCTTTAGGCCTATTGGCTGGCATACTATTAGGTGGAAAAGGAAAAGATATAACCTTTATCTTAAAACTTAAAGATGGTAGAAAGATGCTAGCAACAACTGATAGTAAGTCCTATACAAAACTTTCTGCATTAGCCTTTTAAACCGATTGAAAATCGAATTTCACTATAAAATTTTAATCTTGCTGTGCATTCTGCTTATAAGTAGGCACAGCTATTTATTATAAAAGGCTTGCATGAGGGCTGATATAAGGTATTTACAGAGCAGCCCATTTATTACTTAAGCTTTAAACTCAAAGTATTTTCCAAAAACTTATCACTTTTAGTTTTCCATACATTAGCAGGCACTGGATGTTTAGCATCTTGAATAACTTCTAATGTATTTGGAATACTTTTACTATCGAGTAATTGATGTAGCTGAATACTTTGTTTTGGGTCAACGATTGGATCTTTAGTACCAACCAATATAAGAGTAGGTGGATATTGAGACGAAATCGGTAATGATGATCTAACCGCAGAAGCAGTTTCTATATTTTTTTCAGCAGTAATGGTTTGGTTTATTTCTTCCATTACATTTGACGGTAGCGTTCTAGTGTTAGAACTCCACTGGGCATACATACCTTTAAAATCATAAAACCCAGAGACCAGAACCAACGCGTTTATCTTTCCAGAATTTGCCACAACATTCGCTATAGAGGCACCACAGCTAATACCCACTACTGCAACTTTGTTTGGGTCAACATGAGGTTGTGATCGAGCAAAATTAATGGCTTGTATAAGATTGTTTTGTGAGGCTTTACCACAAAAATCTGATTTTCCAGATGACTCATCATATCCACTCATAGATACAGCCACACTAAAAAAGTTCTTTTTAGTATATTCATTTAACAAACCTGAGCGGACAAAGGCTTTCGCACCTTGTTTATCCTTTTGAATGCCATGTAAAAAGATAATTGCAGGATATTTTTTATCACCTAAAAGTTCTGGTTCTTTCCAATAAATTTCAGTTGTTTGATTGTTAGCTGTTAAAAGTTGATGCTCTGCTCGTTGGATATAAATATAAGGAAGAATAAAGACACGGAAAAAAATGTAGAAACCAATAACTAAAATCAAAGGAAGGAGGTAGAACAGGGCTATATTCTTTTTCTTCTTAGGAAGCATATAGAACTCTATTGGAATAATTTATGAATGCGAGTGATTTTCTAACTATTAAAGTTAAAAATCAATATATAAAGAGCTTAATTATTTAAGGTTAAATTTAAATGAGATCTTAGCAAACTATGGATTTGATATTTGAAAAGCGATTATGAAATGACAGCGTTATTTGACAACTCAACAGAGAGATTTATAGTCTTAAAGAACCAATCGAGATGATATGAACTAGCATGACTTTAATGAATGATCTGAATCCAGTCATAGAAAAGACCAAGTCCTTAGCGCGTAAAGTAGATGGTCTTGTTCAAAATGAAGATTTTCTAACTGAGATCTCAGGTTTTTCTTTACATAGACGTACCAATAAACAGTCAATACATTGTATTTATGATTTAGGTCTTGGGGTGATTTTACAAGGAGAAAAGCAAGTCCTGATTGGAAATGAAATTTTTACTTATAGCCGTGGGCAAACCATGTTAACTACCATTGATTTGCCGGCAGTCAGTCGATTAACTCAAGCCTCATATTCAGAGCCTTTTCTTGGAATGATGCTGAAATTAAATATTGGAATGGTCACAGAAATAGCAGGGAGCATGGAAAACATTCATGTTACTGAAAATATTCCATCTTTTTCGATTGAAGAAATGGATATAGGACTGATTGAGGCCTTAGATCGTTTAGTCGATTTAGTAGAAGATCCTTCAATGATTCCTCAAATAGCACCACTCATAAAGCATGAAATTATAGTGAGATTATTATTAGGTAAGCATGGTGACTACCTCAGAAATTTAATCAAAGTAAGTGGCAATGAAAAGAATATTTTTAAAGTGATTTCATGGTTAAGAAATAACTTTTTAAATGATGTGCGTGTTGACGAGATAGCTGAGCAAGCAAACATGACATCGGCAACGTTTAGAAACCATTTTCGAGAAATTACGAGAATGACGCCGCTACAATATCAGAAGCAATTAAGATTGCAGGAGGCTCGAAAGTTGATGCTTATGCAATCTATTGAAATAAGAAGAGTGGCTGAATCAGTCGGTTATGAAAGTCAGTCTCAATTTACAAGGGAATATGTACGTCTATTCGGGATTACTCCTCAAAAAGATCTAAAAGAAAATACAGCCAAGTAATGAGTAGACTCTAAAACAGATATGTTTTGATAATGAAAGCTCGAAATAGGCAAACAATATTTAAAATTAGGCAAATTGAAGAAACGACTTCACCATAGACTGAATTCATCAAGCAAGTGTACTTATTTATTACCGATATTGATGAGGTGAAAAGATGGAATCAGTAAAAATAAAAAATACCTATTGGGATATTGCTGCCGATTTGTATTTCCCACCAGATTTTGATTCAACAAAAAAATATCCAGCAATTATTAGTGCACACCCAATCGGAAGCTGTAAAGAACAAACTTCTGGCAATGTATACGGACAGGCCTTGGCAAAAGCTGGCTTTGTAGTGATTGCGTTTGATGCAAGTTTCCAAGGTGAGAGCGGCGGCGAATCTCGCTATATTGAAGATCCAACATTACGTGTTGCAGACTTTAGTGTGGTAGTCGATTATCTGGTGACTTTGAATTATGTTGATGAAAATCGCATTGGCGTACTTGGTATTTGTGGTGGTGGTGGCTATTCAATTAATGCCGCAATGACCGAAAGACGTATTAAAGCGGTCGGTACAATTACTGGTGCAAACTACGGTCGCGTTATGCGTGAAGCCAGCGCAGGTAATCCAATTGCATTTTTAGAAGCCATTGCAGCTCAAAGAACAGCAGAAGCTCGTGGTGCGGAGCTTCGAGTAGATCAAGGTTTATATCCTACTGTCGAAGCTGCAAAAGCAGACAATGCTGATATTGATCCACTAGAAGCGACTGAATACTACCGTACAGCGCGTGGTGAAAAACCAAATGGTGTAAATAAAACTTTATTTTCTCGAAACGCTGTTGCTGTAGGTTGGGATGCGTTCCATTTAGCTGAACTGTTATTAACTCAACCTTTAATGATTATTGTTGGCAGTAAACCGGGTGGTTTCGGTGCTTATCGTGATGGCTTTGAAATTATTAACCGTGCAGCATCTAAAAATAAAGAATTAGTCGTTGTCGATGGTTGGTCACATTACGACTTATATGACAAACCTGAACCAGTAAAAGTTGCTTTAGATAAGCTCATTCCTTTTTATCAAAACAATCTTTAATTCATGCGAGAAATCGGGGCAATAGTCCCGATTTTTTTACGCCGTTAATTAATTAAACGTCTCTTAATCAAGATATATCTCAGCAGAATAGGCAAATAACTTTTCAGTTTAGGCAATTTGCATCAATCCTCTCAATTTATACTTTTTCTTAGAAAATATTTTTATGAGATGAATTCATGACAATTGAATATTCTAAATTATTTGAGTCTTTTGCTTTAACGCCAGACATTGAATTGCGTAACCGAATTATTATGGCTCCGATGACAACATGGTCAGCCAATCCTGATGGAACTGTATCAGAGCAAGAGTTGGACTACATTCGCCAGCGAGTAAACGGTGTTGGTTTGGTCATTACAGGCTGTACCCATGTACAAGAAAATGGTATTGGCTTTACCAATGAATTTGCTGCATTTGATGATCGTTTTATACCGAGTCTAACAAAATTAGCGCAAGCTGCAAAAAGCGGCGGAGCGCCAGCAATATTGCAAATTTTCCATGCGGGTAACAAAGCGATACCTGATTTAATTCCAAATGCAGATGTGGTCAGCGCAAGTGCATTAAAGACACCTACAGGTTCTTTTGTTGATAGCCAGATGATGAGCCGTGCTTTATCGCACGATGAAATTTTAAAAGTTATTCATGCTTTTGGTGAAACGACGCGTAGGGCGATAGAAGCTGGGTTTGATGGCATTGAACTACATGGAGCACATGGTTTTCTCATTCAAAATTTCTTCTCGCCGTTGTTTAATCAACGTGAAGATGAGTGGGGCGGTTCTTTAGAGAAGCGTATGCGTTTTCCGTTGGAAATCGTAAAAGAAGTAAAAAGTGTAATTAAACAATATGCCAAAAAGCCATTTGCTTTAGGTTATCGGATCTCTGTTGAAGAATATGATGAAAATGGATTGCGAATTGGCGACAGTTTGCAGCTTATTGATCGTTTAATAGACTCAGGTATCGATTATTTGCATGTTTCATTAACTGATATTTTAAATAGTAAACCTGTCGATAGTGTTGATGAAAAACTAACTATTCAACGTGTTATAGACCATGTGAATTATAGAATTCCATTCATCTCGGCTGGCAAAATTCGAACACCGTATCAAGCAGAAGAGGCTTTAGCACTTGGATTGCCTTTAGTCGCAATTGGTAAAGCACTGGTCATGAATCCAGACTGGGTTACATTGGTAGCGAATCATCAGGCCGATCAGATTTCCACAGAATTAGAGCTTGAAAAAGACCCTGAATTACACATTCCAGATCATTTATGGCATGAAATCAAGATCAGAAAGGGTTGGTTCCCTATACGTCAACCAGAGCAGGTTTAATCCTGCTCTAAGTTTAAGTGTTATGGGATGGCTATCAACATACACAAGATATTCTTTTATCAATATGGCTACTCAATAATTCTAATAGTTTGATTTTTTAATTATTTTAACTAAACAATTATTTACTGCATTCATTACAGATGATAAAAATTATTGTAGTTTTTGATTGGATTTAAATGTCTTTATGTCTGCCTCCTTTGCCCAAAGAAGCAAAAATATAGATCAACTTATTCAAAAGGTTTCACATTTTGCCGAAGTTGAAGGTGAGCATGAGTCTATTATTTCGGGGCTTTCTTTTCATAGCCGAATAAGTCCAACCGAGAGTACACATTGTATTTATAACTTAGGATTGGGGCTTGTTTTACAGGGACAAAAAGACATTATTATCGGCGATAAGGTTTATCAATGTCGGCAAGGTCACAGTATGTTGACCACTATTGATTTGCCTGTCACATCTCATGTTGTAGAAGCATCTTTAAAAAAACCGTTTTTAGCTCTTTTACTTTTATTAGATCTCAAAATGGTAAATGAGGTTGTTGCAGATTTACCTGTAAAAGATTTACCGCTTTATTCTGATCATACACATGAATCTTTTACAGTCGAGTCAGCAGATATACCGCTTATAGATGCTGTTTTTAGATTGGTCAAGTTAATAGATGAACCAATGATGATTCCCCATCTAGCTGATTTAATTAAAAAAGAAATTATTATAAGACTTTTAAATAGCTCACAAGGTGTTTATTTACGTCAACTGGTGAAATCTGGCTCGGTCAATCAAAAAATTCATCAAATTGTGAGTTGGCTCAAAAACAATTTTGCTCAACCCATTCGCATGGATGATTTAGCTGAAAGAGCGTTTATGAGTCCATCAACTTTCAGGCAGCATTTTCGTGAAGTAACAGGAATGAGCCCATTGCAATATCAAAAGCAACTTCGTTTACAAGAAGCTCGTCATTTAATGCTTAATCAAAATCTAGATGCTGGAAGGGCAGCGAGTTTAGTGGGTTATGAAAGTGCATCGCAATTTAGCCGTGAATATTCTCGGTTGTTTGGAGAATCTCCGCAACGTGATATTCAACGTATGAAGCAGAATACATAAATTATTTCTAATCTATTATGCTCACTTTGAACGGTATTTGATGGGCGTACTTGATAGAAAAAGTAATTATAAAAAAGATAATGATTGAACTAGCAAAAAAAATTGGCCAGTTCAATCATTTGATTTTAAAAACATCTACAACCGACATGTTTAATTGCTATTTAGCCAAGTTGCTACAGATGAAGCCACCTCATTCCATTTTTTATCAACGATGAGAGCATGACATTGGCCATCAAACTGCTTAAATGTTTTTACAGACGATGTGTCAGAGTATTTATTAAAGTTCTTAAGGTTTAAGGCTGCCGGAATAATATGGTCTTTTTCGCCCGCAACAATCAATAACGGCCCATGTGGTTTGCTGAAATCAATTTTGGCAATTTTAGATGAGGTTCCTCTACCCACTAAACGAGACTCTGGAACAATATAGTCATGATACATCGCCTCTGACTCGGCATCGGGTACACAGTTTGCAAAGGCATAACGGAAGTCTTCTAAAGACGGGTAGTAAGCTTGCTTGGCATTTGTGAAGGGGTTAATAACAGGCCAGTTACTTTTTATAAATGACCATTTTGCTACGATAAGACCTGAGGGCGGTGCTGAGTCTATAGCTACAGCTTTCGAAGCGAGTCCTTCCGACAATAACTTTTGAGCGACCAATCCACCCATACTATGGCCAATCACAATAGGTTTCTCTGGAAGGTTTTTAATGACTTTACGGTAGCTTTCTACCACTTCATCTAAAGTTAATTTTCCTAAAGTTTCTTGAGCCGCGGCTGTTCGTTGTTGGGCAAGCGAAGTGTCATGCAAAGGCCATGCTGGTGCAATAGTGGTATAGCCTTGTTCTTGGAAATAGGTTTGCCATTTGTCCCATGCTTTAGGAGTCATAAACATACCGTGAATAAAAACAATTGTTTTAGATTTAGAGTTAGGTGAAGTTGTCATAGCTGATACCTTTGTTGCAGTTAAAGGTTGAGTTGCTGTTTGATTATTTGTCTGCTCTGCAAATATTGTGCTTGAAACTGTTAATGAGGCCATCAAGAGAAAGCGTGAAATCGTTGTATAAGCGAAGCCGTGTGAAAGATTCATAGTAGGAATGCTCCTGAAATTTATTTATTAAACGATTATGTCGCTCACGATATAAATTATAATTTGCTCAATTTTTTGTCAATATTTGGAACTATATCGTACACGATATATAATGACTGTATCGTCTACTGGTAGATTCAATAATGGAAGAAAAGAGCATAGACGTAAATGTAAAAACAGAAGATTTATTGAACATCAATAATTTTTTGTGCTTTTCAATTTATGCTGCTGGGTTGTCTTTTAATAAAGTTTACCGTCCTTTTTTAGATAAGCTTGGTCTAACTTATTTGCAATTTCTAGTCATGGTTACGCTATGGATGAAAGACAGTCAAACCGTGGGGGAACTTGGTGCACAACTTGGTTTAGAGTCGAGCACGTTAACGCCGTTATTCAAAAGACTTGAAGCAATGGGCTATTTATCGAGAGAAAGAAACCCTAGCGATGAACGTCAGGTTTTGATTTGTTTAACCGAAAGTGGAAAACAGCTTAAAGAGCAAGCTCAATCCATCCCAATGTGTATTGCTGAGGCAACAGGTTTGACCCTAGAGCAATTTATACAATTAAAAGAGAGTTTAACGACTTTAAAAAGTACATTAGATGAAAGTATTTCGAAAACTAAAGAAAAGCATCAGAAGTGATTTATAAAGAATAGAGTTTTGAACTAGAAAATTGATTCAATTAAAAAAATTGGAAAGTTCCTCGATTACCTATTGATATGGTTCAGCCTTATATTGAAAATGGTGAACTGGAAGAAACGATAAAGGACTGGCGACATAGTTATGAACCTTATCACTTGTACTATCCGCATAGACGTGAGCAAGCGCCTTTATTAAATATCTTAATCGATGCGTTAAAAGAAAATTTTGATAAAAAGTAGCATCTCATAAGATTTTTGGTTTAGCTTAATGATTTGATTTTTCTGTATTTTAATCGCTCATCAAGATTTTTATAGTGAAAATGCTTTTGGAACCATGATTGCTATAGTGAATAGAACCTTTAAGCGCAATCACAATTGCATGAACAACAGCTAGACCTAAGCCAGTACCACCAAATTCTTTATTTCTTGACTCTTCTAATCTAAAAAATGGTTTAAACAAATCAGCTTGGAACTCGGTTGCTATTCCTGGGCCTTCGTCTTCAATTTTTAATATCCAATTCTGTGAGATAACTTCCGAAGATATTTTAAGCTTTCCTGCATTTGAATAGCGAATTGCGTTGTCAATTAAAGCAATTAAAACTTGTTCAATACGACGACGGTCACAAAGTATAGGAATTGTCGTTAAGTTTAGTTCTGGTACTAGTTTTGCTTTTTCTAAGCGATCTTCAAATGCTTTGAGAACTTTTTCAACTACAGACCTAGAGTCAAACAACTCATAATTTAATCTTAATTGCTGGTTCTCTACTAAACTTAGGGTTCGTAAGTCTTCTACTAAATGAGATAAACCCTCCACCTGACTTAATAAGCTTTTAAATAAGATTTCATCGGGTTTAAAAACGCCGTCGATGATGCCTTGTAGGCGGCCTTGTAAAATGGTGATAGGAGTTCTTAGTTCGTGCGCTATGGCCGCATTCCACACCTGTGCATTTTTAACAGAAACTTCAAGCTTTTGAGCCATATCATTAAAATTGTGTAAAAGTTCGGACATTTCAGCTGAGTGAATTCTGTTGTCGTAAGCTCTAGCAGAAAGATCACCTTGACTAATTTTATTGGCTGCTTCAGCTAAGAAGTTAATGGGTATAATAAAACGCTTAGCGAGGTGCATGCCGATCACTAATGAAATAATACAACCACAAAAGATAACGGCAGACAGCCAAATCCAATCTACTAAATGAAAATTTGTCCAGTCTTCTTGTAGAGAGGCTAACGTGAGCCAACCTTTTTCAATAGCATAGTTATAAATTAGATAGCCCAATAACATAGAGAAGAGGGTAACGCTCAAATTAACAATACTAAAAGCAATAAAAAGTTGTTTACTGATTCCCAACTTATTTTTCATAAAATAATCCCTAACTCTTTTTTTTAATATGATTTAGACATCGTCTTTTATAGCGAGTGGATTATCTAGTCTATATCCTACGCCGCGCACATTAATTAACATTTGAAGTATCCCTTGTTCCTCCAATTTTTTTCTAAGCTTACTTACATGGCTATCTACGGTTCGTTCAAGGGCATCACTATCGTTCATGCAATGATTCATGAGTTCACCGCGTGTAAAAACCTTGTGAGGCTGATCAATCATTAGCGAAATAATTTTATATTCAGTGAGGGTTAGATTAAGCAATATTTTCTTATTTTGAGAATGGATATAAACACTATGAGTATCTGTATCAATTTCAATATTTTTGTAGACCTTATTTTTATTAGATGCCTTATTGGTTAGCTCGGTTCTTCTTAAGACTGCCTGAACTCTAGCGATTACTTCATTAGGGTTAAAGGGTTTAACAACAAAGTCATCTGCACCGACTCTTAATGCCATGACCTTATCAATATCTTGATCTAACGCCGTCAGCATAATCACGGGAGTTTGTGCTTTTTGACGTATTTTATTTAACACTTCCCAGCCATTTAGCTCAGGTAATTTGATATCAAGTAAAATTAAATCGATGGGTTGGCTTGAATGTATTTCAATCGCTTGCTTCCCATTCATGGCCCGTATAACACTCATTCCTTCTCTTTTTAAATAATTTTCAATAATGTCACCAATGTCATAATCGTCCTCTACAACGAGGATCACCTTATCGCGACAATCAAAAGAGAAAGAGTGACTAAACATAGGACTATGGCTATTTAAAATGCTTTAAAGGATTATAAGCTAAATTATTTGTGTTTCTCCACAGTTTCTCCACACTCTAGTGATTATCCCTACACACTCATTAAAAATAATATCAGCATCAAAAACTCACTAGGTTTAGACAGCATGCAAAGGCATCTTTTACTTCCTTTATTTTTATCTATTGGGCTGGTATTACAGGGGTGTGGTTCACAAGAAAAGGCTCAAGCCGAGCCAGCGCCAGCGAAAGTTAGTGTCTTAAGCATTCAGCCGCAATCAGTTAACTTTAGCGAAAACCTTCCTGCTCGTGTACATGCGTTTCGTACTGCTGAAATACGTCCGCAGGTAGGTGGAATCATTGAAAAGGTTTTATTTAAACAGGGTAGTGAGGTTAAGGTAGGGCAAGCCTTATATAAAATTAATTCAGAAACTTTTGAAGCAGATGTAAATAGTAATAGAGCTTCACTGAATAAAGCCGAAGCTGAAGTAGCAAGATTAAAAGTTCAGCTAGAGCGTTATGAACAGCTCTTACCAAGTAATGCAATTAGTAAGCAAGAAGTGAGTAATGCTCAAGCTCAATATCGTCAAGCTCTCGCTGATGTAGCTCAAATGAAAGCATTGCTCGCTAGACAAAATTTGAATCTGCAATATGCAACTGTAAGAGCACCTATTTCAGGCCGTATTGGACAATCTTTTGTCACTGAAGGTGCATTGGTTGGTCAAGGTGATACGAACACCATGGCAACCATTCAACAGATTGATAAAGTCTACGTCGATGTTAAGCAATCAATTAGTGAATATGAACGATTACAAGCGGCTTTAAAAAGTGGTGAGCTATCAGCAAACAGTGAAAAAATTGTACGTATTTCTAATAGCCAAGGACAGCAATATAACGTCACAGCAAAAATGTTGTTTGAAGATATTAATGTTGACCCTGAAACGGGCGATGTGACTTTTCGTATTGAAGTAAATAATACCGAGAGGAAATTACTTCCTGGTATGTATGTGCGAGTCAATATTGACCGAGCTTCTATTCCTCAAGCTTTATTAGTCCCATCACAAGCGATTCAACGTAATATCAATGGTGAGCCTCAGGTATATGTGATTAATGCGAAAGGATTAGCTGAAATTCGCCCTATTGAAATTGGGCAACAATATGATCAGTACTATATTGCCAATAAAGGACTAAAAGTTGGTGACAAAGTCATTGTTGAAGGTATGGGGCGTATCAAGCCAAATCAGAAATTAGCAATGACTATGTGGAAAAAACCGACATCAGAAAATAGTGCTTCAAATGTAGAAACAAAACCCTCTACAAATCAAGGAGCTCAATGATGATGTCACAATTTTTCATTCGACGTCCTGTTTTTGCATGGGTGATCGCGATTTTTATCATATTGTTTGGTTTACTTAGTATTCCTAAACTGCCAATTGCTCGTTTTCCTAGCGTAGCTCCGCCTCAAGTGAACATTAGTGCAACTTATCCAGGAGCAACTGCTAAAACAATTAACGATAGTGTAGTCACCTTAATTGAGCGGGAATTATCGGGTGTAAAAAATCTACTCTATTATAGTGCAACAACTGATACTTCTGGCACAGCAGATATTTCTGTAACTTTTAAACCGGGTACAGATGTTGAAATGGCTCAGGTCGATGTTCAGAATAAAATCAAAGCTATTGAAGCACGTTTACCACAGATTGTACGGCAGCAAGGTTTACAAGTTGAAGCCTCATCTTCGGGTTTCTTAATGTTGGTGGGTATTAACTCTCCTAATAGCCAATATTCAGAAGTAGATTTAAGTGATTATCTGGTTCGAAATGTCGTAGAAGAGCTAAAGCGTGTTGAGGGTGTTGGTAAAGTTCAATCTTTTGGCGCAGAAAAAGCGCTTCGAATCTGGGTCGATCCAAATAAATTAGTTTCGTATGGTTTATCAATTAGTGATGTCAATAATGCAATTCGTGCAAATAACATTGAAATTGCACCTGGGCGCCTAGGTGATTTACCTGCAAATAAAGGTCAACTTATTACGGTTCCATTGTCAGCCCAAGGCCAGCTATCAAGCGTAGAGCAATTTAATAATATTAGTTTGAAAAGTAAAACAAATGGTAGCGTCATTCGTTTGTCTGATGTTGCAAATGTTGAAATTGGATCACAAGCCTACAACTTTGCTATTTTAGAAAATGGTAAACCGGCTACCGCTGCTGCTATTCAGTTAAGCCCTGGTGCTAATGCAGTAAAAACAGCTGAAGGTGTTAGAGCAAAAATTGAAGAATTAAAGCTAAATTTACCAGAGGGTATGCAGTTTAGTATTCCTTACGACACCGCGCCATTTGTCAAAATTTCAATTGAAAAGGTAATTCACACATTACTTGAAGCGATGGTTTTGGTTTTCATTGTGATGTATTTATTTTTGCATAATGTACGCTATACGCTTATTCCAGCCATTGTTGCACCTATTGCTTTACTCGGTACTTTTACCGTGATGTTGCTTGCCGGCTTTTCGATTAATGTGCTCACCATGTTCGGTATGGTGCTCGCCATCGGGATTATTGTCGACGATGCCATTGTTGTCGTTGAAAACGTCGAAAGGATTATGGCGACTGAAGGATTAAACCCTACAGACGCGACATCTAAGGCAATGAAAGAGATTACCAGTCCTATTATTGGTATTACCTTAGTATTAGCCGCAGTATTTTTACCTATGGCTTTTGCGAGTGGTTCGGTCGGTATTATTTATAAACAATTTACGCTGACCATGTCCGTGTCTATTTTATTCTCGGCCTTATTAGCACTCATTTTAACACCTGCACTGTGCGCAACTATTTTAAAACCAATAGATGGTCATCATCAGAAAAAAGGTTTCTTTGCGTGGTTTGATCGTAGCTTTGATAAAGTGACGAAAAAGTATGAACTGATGCTACTTAAGATCATCAAACATACTGTACCAATGATGGTGATTTTTGTGGTGATCACAGGCATTACCTTTGCGGGAATGAAGTATTGGCCAACAGCATTTATGCCAGAGGAAGATCAAGGCTGGTTTATGACTTCTTTCCAATTACCATCAGATGCAACGGCTGAACGCACGCGCCATGTGGTGAATGAGTTTGAAAATGCGCTTAAAGACAAACCCGATGTTAAAAGTAATACTACGATTATGGGATGGGGATTTAGCGGTGCAGGACAAAACGTAGGTGTCGCCTTTACGACCTTAAAAGATTTCAAAGAGCGAACTACTAGCGCAAGTACCATGACCAATGCGGTTAATGCCTCAATGGCGAATAGTGCGGAAGGTGAAACAATGGCGGTACTTCCACCTGCTATTGATGAACTAGGTACATTCTCTGGCTTTAGTTTGCGTTTACAAGATCGTGCAAACTTAGGTATGCCTGCACTATTGGCTGCCCAAGACCAACTTATGCAGATGGCTGCTAAGAATAAAAAGTTCTATATGGTTTGGAATGAGGGTTTACCGCAAGGCGACAATATTTCTTTAAAAATTGATCGTGAAAAGCTTAATACACTTGGTGTTAAATTTTCAGATGTTTCAGACATCATTTCAACCTCAATGGGTTCAATGTATATCAATGATTTCCCTAATCAGGGCCGTATGCAACAAGTGATTGTACAGGTTGAAGCTAAATCACGTATGCAACTCAAAGATATCTTGAATTTGAAAGTCATGGGTTCGAGTGGTCAATTGGTTTCTTTGTCTGAAGTGGTAACGCCTCAATGGAACAAAGCACCGCAACAATATAATCGTTACAACGGTCGACCATCTTTAAGTATTGCTGGTATTCCTAACTTCGATACATCTTCGGGTGAGGCAATGCGTGAAATGGAACAGTTGATTGCTAAATTGCCTAAAGGTATTGGTTTTGAATGGACTGGTATTTCTTTACAAGAAAAGCAGTCTGAATCTCAAATGGCCTTTTTACTTGGGTTATCAATGTTAGTGGTGTTTCTTGTATTGGCTGCACTTTATGAAAGCTGGGCGATTCCACTTTCTGTGATGTTGGTTGTACCACTTGGTATTTTCGGTGCAATTATTGCCATTATGTCGAGAGGCTTAATGAATGATGTTTTCTTCAAAATTGGCCTGATTACGATTATTGGTCTATCTGCAAAGAATGCCATCTTGATTGTTGAGTTTGCAAAGATGCTCAAAGAGGAAGGAATGAGTTTGATTGAAGCCACCGTTGCGGCAGCCAAACTTCGCTTACGACCAATTCTAATGACTTCGCTTGCTTTTACATGTGGTGTAATACCTCTAGTCATTGCAACAGGTGCAAGTTCTGAAACTCAACATGCTTTAGGTACTGGTGTATTTGGTGGCATGATTTCAGCAACTATTCTGGCTATTTTCTTTGTTCCCGTGTTCTTTATCTTCATTTTAGGCGGCGTGGAAAAGCTATTTTCATCTAAGAAAAAAATCTCATCTTAAGTTAAATGCATCAGGGTAAATACTCAATTTCCCCTGATGCATCTTATGCTCAACTCATTTTATTATTTGGAGAATACTATGTCGAAAGCGACAATCGTATCTCGTGGACTTGTTGTTTCTGCACTTTCTATTGCACTCGTCGCATGTGTAAATATGCAAGCACCGCAGCCGGCAGTGGCTTCTCACATACCTCAAAATTTTGCTCAGACTTACTCTGGAACAACGATTGCGGAGCAAAGTTATAAAGAATTTATTTCTGACCCCAAATTATTACAGGTCATTGAAATAGGCCTAAATAATAACCGGGATTTACGGACTGCTACGCTTAATATTGAACGCGTACAGCAACAATATCAAATCACAAAAAATAGTCAGCTCCCGACCATTGGCGTAACGGGAAATGCAGTGCGGCAGGTTAACCCATCTATTAACCCCAACAATCCAGTTTCTACATTTCAAGTGGGCTTAGGAATGACGGCCTATGAGCTAGACTTTTGGGGCCGTGTCCAAAATTTAAAAGATGCTGCATTAAATAACTATCTTGCAACTCAAAGTGCGAAAGAAGCTGTACAAATTAGTTTAATAAGCAACATCACTCAGATCTGGTTGAATTATGCTTTTGCACAAGCCAATTTAAACCTTGCCGAGCAGACCTTACAAGCACAAGTCGATGCTTATAACCTTAATAAGAAGCGCTTTGATGTTGGTATTGATAGCGAGGTACCATTAAAACAAGCTCAAATTTCGGTAGAAACTGCTAGAAATGATGTTGCAACTTATAAGACCCAAATTCTACAAGCAAAAAATCTACTGGATTTGTTAGCGGGTCATCCTATTCCTCAAAATTTGCTTCCAAATGATTCAATTAAAAATATTACCCTTGAGAAAAATTTTGCAGCGGGCTTACCAAGTGATTTACTAAATCATCGTCCTGACCTTAAAGCAGCTGAATATAGCTTACGAGCGGCAGGAGCAAATATTGGTGCTGCTAAGGCACGAATGTTCCCAACCATAAGTCTCACTGGTTCTACGGGTTATGCATCGACTGAACTTAAAGATTTATTCAAATCGGGTAATTTTGCATGGTCAATTGGACCAAGTATTGATCTACCAATTTTTGATTGGGGAATAAGAAAGACGAATATTAAAATTGCTGAAATAGACCAAAAAGTTGCTTTATCAGAATATGAAAAGTCTATTCAAACAGCCTTTAAAGAAGTGAATGATGCTTTTGCTACACATGCACATATTGAAGAGCGCCTAGATGCTCAGCGTCGTTTAGTCTCTGCCACAGCTGCAACATATAAACTCTCGATGGCACGCTATAAAGCTGGAGTTGATAGTTATTTTGCAGTTTTAGACGCACAACGTTCTGCGTATGCAGCGCAGCAAGGCTTACTTACGCTTGAACAGGTCAAATTAAATAACCAGATTGAAATTTATAAGGTTTTAGGCGGGGGATTATCTAAAGACTCATAACATTTGTAATTGATATTTCTAGTTGAAGTTTGTTCCAATCTCTTAAATAAGCACAAAATGAAAAAGAATATCTTCAACTAGAAAACTTAAAAAACAAAATGATTATTCAAATTTACTTAAGAATTTCCTTAATTATTTAATTAAATGAAAAACAATAATTAATTAAATAATTTTTAGCCAATTTTACATTAAAACCTTAATTTTTGAACTGGTTTTTAGTCTAGAAACTTGTGCATTAAAACCCGATGCCAACACGGTTTTAAACCTAATCGATGGCTTAATGATGCAATTTCTAAGTTCCAATAGTTTGGAAGAAAGGAATCTGGTGCTAGAGCAGTTTTTTAAACCAAACATCTGAATAAAAGGAATAATTTTAAAATATGGTGTGATGAGTAAACCATAAGCGCCGTGCGATCAGCCTAAAAACTTAATGTTTTGACTTTTCGGGGAGAATATTGTTATTTTGTTTTTACGTTATTCATAAATTAATTACGAATAACATAATTAAAATGAAAATAATTGAAATTGCAACATGGAGAAAGGATGACCATGAAAGAAGTTGCATTAAGTGATTTGATCAATCAGCAGAAAGTTGGACGCTATCAGAAATTTATTTTGTTCACCTGTTTATTGCTGATGATTATGGATGGGTATGACATTCAGTCTATGGCTTACGCAGCCCCTATGATTATTGAAGAATGGGGTGTTCATAAAACCATGTTAGGCGTTGTGTTTAGCGCAAGCT
>Ga0157367_1000166_pt1 | contig 34487 bp, 29 predicted proteins | sample AttbisABBM2_FD_113142 | JGI IMG/M metagenome (GOLD analysis project Ga0157367, IMG submission 113142) | Fungus gardens microbial communities from leaf cutter ant in Botucatu, State of São Paulo, Brazil - Atta bisphaerica ABBM2 | ecosystem: Host-associated > Fungi > Mycelium > Unclassified ... | reverse complement strand
GCCGCCGTGCGCTTTTTGATTGCAGCACTCCAGCAGACGAGGACATCGTGACTTACACAGGATGCAGGGATGAGATTGCCGGCGGCCTAACCAAGGTGCTGTGGACGGCTTCGCAGCTCGACGACGAAGCCGATTTCGAGGATCTCCTCGAAGCGATCCGCGTGCTTCGGCCCAAGTGGCCCGGGGCGGGGACGGTCGCCGCGTGGCGCTACGTCCGACGCCAGGCATGGGGCGACGCGCGCCGCGTGCTCGAAGACGACGACACCGAAGCGAAGCGCTCGGGGCTTCATACCGCACTGATGGCGGTGTGTCTGTTCGGCCTCGAAGACCCGCTGTGGCACAGCTATGCGCTCAGCGCGGCCGAGCAGCGCGAAAGCATCGAGGGCGCGAAGATCGGCGCGCGTCTGCTCGAGCGTGCCGCAAAGCTCGACGCCAGCGTTCAAGCGCCTGCGTCCACCGACGCACCGGCGAGCACGCACGGCGTGCCGGCCGACAACAGCGGATTCTCCGCGTCGATGACGTGGGTCCGCGCATGAGCATCCGTTTTCACTTTCCGCGCGCCGGGCGATTCGCATTTCAATTGCAGCCTTCGCATCGGTGCGCTTGTAGCAGCGACAGCAACCTAGACTGACTTTGCCTCGTAGTACCCACGGTCACGCAAACACTTACCCGACAGGAAGGAAACATCATGAATCTGAACGTTCCGAATATGAACACCTACCCCACCGATCCGGCGAGCTACCTGCAACGGCTGACCAACGGTGCCTCGACGGGCTCGACGCAGGACGTGCTCAAGGATCTCGTCGGCCTCATCAGCCAGTTGCTCAAGCAGATGCAGACCGGGCAGAGCGGGCAGGCCGGCGGCATGCCGGGCGGCGCCGGCGGTGCTGGCGGCATGCCCGGTGGCAGCGCGGGCGGCATGCCCGGTGGCGGTGCTGGCGGCATTCCCGGTGGCGGCGCGGGCGCAATGCCCGGCGGTGTGGGGGCGACGCCCGGCGGCATGGGGGGCGCGGGCGCCATGCCGGGCGGCACCGGGGGGATGACGGTGCAAAACGCGGCGGGCGTGCTGGCCTCGTACATGGGGCAGCATGGCCTCAGCGCGTCGGACCCGAACACGATGTACAAACTCTCGACGAACGCCGACGGCGGCACGCCACCCACGGTGCAGCAAGCGGCGCAGACAATGCTCGCGAACCCGGGTGCCTACCAGCAGATCGAGACGCACGACGTGGCGGGCACCGACGGCAAGTCCGCGGTCAGCAATTTCCAATGGGCGGCTCAAGGCGGACTCGGCGCGGCGGGCAACGCAACGGGTGGCGCGGGCGGCGTGGCGGGGCAGTCGGGGACGACCGGCGGCTTGCCTGGCACGGGCGGTTTTCCGGCGAACACCAGTACGCTGCCGACGGCGGGTGGCTTGCCGACAACGGGCGCGACGGCAGGCTTCACACCCGGTACGGGCGACCTCCTGAAGGACGGCAAGCCGCTGCAGATGGCCGACGAAGGCAAGGCGCTGGCCAACTTCAACGCGCAGGATGGTGCCGACTTCCAGGCCATGGAAAGCGCGTTGTCGCACGGCGACGGCAATGCCGCGGCGAAGACGCTCGCCAACGCGGTGAAGTCGGGCAAGCTGAGCCAGTCGGATGCGGCGGCGATCGGCGCACAACTGCAGCAGACGGCGAACGCGCATGGCGGTGGCAAGATCAGCCACGACGCGAGCAAGGCGCTTTCGGATGCGTTGGGCGGCGCGAACGTGCTGACGCCGGGCAAGACGCGCGCCGCGGTTGCCTTCGAGAACATCACCGGCATTCACACGGGTACGATCGCCGGCGTCAGCACGAAGTAACGTCGTCGGCAGTTCCGGCGATCATCCCGATCGGCGACCCGAGCGGCCGCCGATCGGGGGCTGCAGGAAGCGACAATCGGGGACAAGCGGCGACAATCGGCGGCCGCGCTGCGAAACACCGCAGCGCGGCCGCTTCGTTGTTTACCGGCGCAACCGATGTCCCGATTCAGCCCTCCATCCGTTGACGAAGGGACGCGTTCAGCGGGCTCCATTCGAGCAAGGCGACGAAGCCGTCCTGCGCGGCGACCACGACCCAGCGCCGGTACTGATGCACGATCCGCCCGGGCTCGTACGTGTGTGCTTCCTGCCAGGCGGTGGCGCGCCGCACGTGGACGGTCGTGCCGAAGAGCGGCGCGATCGATTCGACGTTCCCGCAGGCCCGCACGACGCGCATCACCTCGGCGACGGGCTGCGCGAAATCGATCGTGCGCTCGCCATCGGCAAGGCGCGGCCAGTAGCTGCCCGCACCTTGCGGACGCCGTTCGTTCCAAAGCCGATCGAAGTCGCGGGCCACGCGCGTGGCCAGCCGATGGGCGGCCATCTGCAGCTTCAGCTGCAGCGTCTCGTGCCATTCGTCGGCATCGAGCGGAAAGCATTCGGAATCGACGATCTCCCCGGTATCGAAATCGGCATCGATTCGATGGCAACTGACGCCCCACTCGCGCCGCCCCTCGAGGATGGCGCGCATGGCCGGGTACGGGCCGCGCCCGTCGGGCAGCGGTGACGGATGGAAGTTCGCCGCATGGCGCAGATAGGGCTGCCACGCCGGAATCTTCCAGCTGTAGCCGGCCACGATCAGTGCCTCGCATTGCCGTTCGGCGAGCCAGCGCAGATCGTCTTCGTCCATGCGTGACAGCCGCACCGGAATGCGCAGCTTGTCCGCGCGCTCGACGAGTTCGCTATTGAAGTCGAGCCGGTTGTCGACCGGAACCGTGTAGAGCGCCACAGGCTCCCAGCCGGCGGCAACGAACGCGTCGAAGACGACGCGCCAGCGATCGAAGCCGGCGAACGCGAATCGCATGATCGGTTCTCCCTTTCGCAATGAAGGTCATGGCGGCATGGACGGCGATGACGGCCGACGGCCACCCCGCTTCACGGTAAGCGCGCACGGTGGAGGACAGCCTGCGCATTCCGAAGTTTCGTCGAGTGCCGCGAACCGGCAAATAAATCGCCGACTGCGGCCGCGGCGAGGGCGTCGCTATTGCGCCTTACGCCGCGCCGCGCGTCAAGACCTCAGCCCGAGGTTTTTCTTGATGGCGTCCTCCGCCGTCTTGGCGGCGGTTGCCGTGAGGCCGGGCTGCCCGATGATGTTGGCGATCTGTTTGAGCCGCTCGCTTTCGGTCAGCGGTGCGGCGCTCCGGCTGGAAGCCGATGTATCGCGCGGCGCCGGCGCCTCTTGCGGTTTTTCGCGCCGCGCGCGTGCAAGCTGCGAAAGCAGCAGTGCCGCTTCGCCCTTCGGAATGCCGCTGTCTGTCAGCAGCGTGTGCGCGGCGATCAGATCCTGATTGCGGCTCGCGCGCGGATGGTTGCCCACGATCGCGAGCGCCTGCTTGGCGCGCTGCGAGCCTGATGCATCGACTGCCATGTCGGCACCCGCGAGCGCCGCTAGCGAGGCTGGATCGAGGCGCCCGATGCTCTTGGTGACCATCGACAGAATGTGCTTGACCACGATGTCGCGCTCGGCATCCTTGTGTACCTTCGCCTTGTCTTCAGCGTGCATGCCCGAGATCAAGCGCTTGCCGAACGACGTCGTGCTGTTGGCGTAGCGGCGTGCATCGTCATAGAGCGACGCATAGATACCGGCCTGCGCCTGCGGGCTGCGCAAGTCCGCAGGCAGGCCTTCGTCCTCCGGCCGCGCCTCCATGGCGCGCAGATCGTTGATCTTCGCGCGGCTCGTTTGCAGTGCCGCGCGCAGGCGCTCGTCCTGCGTCTGGCCCGTGTAGTCGTGCGGGGCCAATACCGTGTCGACGTAGCGTTGGATCGTGGCGGCCTTCGCATTGCGCAGGTTTTGCCGTCCTTCGACAAACGGCTTCTTCAAATCGAGCGCTTCCTTGACCGCGTTGGTCAGGTGCCCGGATGCCACGAGCGGTGCCAGCGCGCCGTGCGAGCCGCCTACGAGCAGCCCGCTTGCCGTCAGACCGATGGCGGACGTGACCGACTGGTAGAGCGCGCCGTTACGTTGTTTGCCCTTGTTCTCCGCGATGCTCATGGCGGTCAATACGTCGCGGGCATGCTGCGTGAGCGGATGCGCGTCGTCTCGCGCAATGCGCGAGAGCTTGCCTTTGTCGTATTGCCATTCTCCCTTGCTGTTTTTCGTCAGCAGCAGATTGTCGACCTGGTTGGGCATCGGCGCGCCCGGAGGGCATTTTTCGGGGTGCTCGAAGCGTTCGACGTCGGCGGCGAGCATCGCCTTGACCTTGTTTTCGTAACGGCTGTGGATCGAATGCGCGGCGGCGGCGTTCGAGCCCGAGGCCAGTGCGTTCACGAGGTCGGTGGCGGGCGCCGCGTCGTAGCCGAACTGTCCGTGCGCCGTTGTCGATACGCCGTTCAGGCCGTCTTTCGCGGGCCGCTTGGCGGCGAAGGCCGTCAACGTCATGCCTTTGCGGTTGACGCCCATCGCGTGCGCTAAATCGGCGAAGCGCCGGCCTGTGCCGCCGGCACCCGGCACGAATGCGCCGATGTCGTCCACACCGGGCTTCTGCGGCGCGATAGCCGCTGCGGGCTCGGCAGCAGCGGGCGCGGCGGGCGGACCTTCCGCGCGCGGGCGCTTGCCGAGGCTGCCGAGTTCCTCGATGAGCGCGCCGGCACTCGCGCGCCGGGTCGGCACCGGCGCGGGTTTCGCTCCCGTGGAGGGGCCGGGGTCGCTCGGCGTGCGGGTGAGGGAGGTGGATGCGATCGCATGCGACCGGAACTCGATCTTGGGTGGGGGCGCCATGATGTTCTCGGACCAGGAGAGAAGATGGACTGCACTGTGCAGGCCGGTCATGACACTCCCGTGATCCGCGCGAAGCATCGTTCGGATTGGCGAAGCAGGTTCGCGGCGGCATACCGCCGAGCCGTCTCGCGGGTGTCGCTCATTCGGTTTTCGCGGTGCGGCTTCGCGCGCGCGAACGCTTTCGCATCCGCATTCATTAGATTGGAACGCGGGCCGGCTTCACGCGGTTCGGTTTCGCGCGTTTCATCGAACGCGCGCTTCGTTCACGATCAAGGAGAAGACGAATGAGCTTCATCGGCAATATTGTGAAAAGCGTAGTCGGGGATGTCACCAAGGCTGCCGGGGATGTCCTCAATGGTGTCGGCAACGCGCTGCACGGCGCGGCGACGTTCGGCAAGGGGTTGCTGAGCGGCAACCCGAAGGAAGCCCTTGCGGGGGCGGGGGCCATTGCGACGGGTGGGCTCGAGGCGCTCGAGGGCGGCACGGCGCTCGCGGAAAACCTGACGCCGGAGGGCGCCGCTACCGCGCTCGCATTGGCGGGCGGCAAGGAGGCGGTGCGAACGCTGACCTCAGGCACTGGCGCAGCCTGATGCACGGACGGTGACGAGCATGATGGAGCTTCTTACCGAACTGCCGGCCGATGCGCCGGCCATGGCGCAGGCGATCATCGAGCATATCGAGGCCAACGAGCTGGACGAGGCCGAGGCGCTGCTGGCGCGCATGCACGATGTCTACCCCGAGACGCGCGAGGTGCACGTGTTTGCCGTGACGATCGCATTGGTGCGCGGGCGTCCGCACGAAGCGTGGCAGATCGTGAACGGATTGCCCGACGATCGCGCGCCCGAACTGAAGGCAATCTGCCTGAAAGTCCTCGACGATCCGTCGTGGCATGGCTATGCGACGGCACACGAGGACAGTACCGATCCCTACGTGCGCCTTGCCATGCGGCGCCTGCTCGAAAGAGACTGATGGCCGCTCCCGGGGCCTTCGGCCCCGCTCGGCGAGCCCATCGAGTCGTTTCCCTCGAATCCGGGTAGTCCGTGTATTGCCGACGAGCGGTGTTTTCGCGCGGCGGAAAATGCCGGGCAAAAAAATCCCGCCCGGACATCGGACGGGATCATGCGAGCTTCAAACGCCCCGGGGGGGGCGGACGCGTTCGCATTCAGAGACCTTGCGCGAGGAATTGCTCGGCGTACTTGTTGCGGTTTTCCATTTGCGGATCGGTAGCCTGTTCGTAGTCCTTGTCCCAGACCAGTGCCGCTTGTTCCGCCGTCGTCGTCTGCTTGATGTCCGTGATCGTCTTGCTGTACGTCGTGTCGAGTTCCTGATTCATGAAGCCGATGTTGGCTTCGAGGCTGCCCGGGTCGAGCCCGTGCTCCTTCGCATAGTTGATTTCGCCTTGTTTGCGTGTGCCGCCCCATTGCGCAAGACCCCAACCGTTGGCGTTGTCGTCCGCGAAGTTGCCGGAGGGCGCGCCTGTCGCTCCGCCTTGATTGACGTTGCCTTGCAGCCCGCTTTCCTGCTGCAGGTTACCGAGCACGCCGGCTACCTGCGCGTCGGTCAGGCCGTAGCGCGATTTGAGGTCCTGCGCGATGGCGTGCGCGGCGTCGCCGCCCGATACATTGGGCAGCGTGTTGCCGTTGCCGTTGCCGTTGCCGCCGCCACCGCTTCCACCGCCGCCTATTCCCGGCGACGCGCCGCCACCGCCCTGGCCGCCACCGCCGCCACTCACGCCAGCGGGTGCGGCGCCGCCACCGCCGGCATAGGCGGGCGGCGCGGAGTACGAAGGCGTACCGCCGCCGATGCCGCCCACACCACCCGCATCGCCTGAATTCTGGCTGGAGGGATCGAGAATCTGCTTGATTTCTTCGATGAGCAACTCGAGCAGTTGTGCGAGCTGCGATTCGTTCGTGCCGCCGATGCCGCCGACATCGTCGATGCCGTTCAGATAGCCGGCGTTATAGCCTTGCACTGCTGTGGTGGACATGATTTTCTCCGCGTGAGAATGACGGTATTCATCAGTTGCTGGGGGAGGGCCGATAACGGCCGCCTGCGAAACCTAATTTATTGCCCGGCGCTTACAGCGCCTTGACGGATGCGAAGTCGTTGCCGGATTGCCGAACTGTCGAACCGGGTGGCGGCCGCGATGCCGATGCAAGCGGCTTGCGGCAGGCGAGCCGCCGCGCCACCTGCGCGAACCTTCGTCGTTTCGTTTGCTCGGCGCGGCCCGCGTGCTCAGGGGGTCGTGCGATGCATCACGCTCAGTTCCGCCGCGTTGTCGGCGCCGACCGTTCGCCCCTCGTTCGATCGGTTCGACGGGCTCGATGTGCTCGCGGCAAACGGCAGGCATCCCGCGATGATGAGCAGTGCGCCCAACGCGTTCTCCGTGAAGCTCTTGTGGCCGGCGGACCAATCGCCTTTACCCTCCACGGCGTGATTGACCACAGCGGTGGCGGCATAAAGGGAGAGGAACAGGCTGAGACGCGCGATTCCCGCGCCGGCCGCCTTGTTCCCGAGCTGCCTGGCGGTGCTGGTTTCGGAGGTGTCGAGCTTGCCCCAGCTCAGGCGCAGCGTCTTCAGTTCATCGAGCGCCTTGCCCGTGAAGCCGTGCGTCGAGATTTCCGAGGCCACGCGTCCCCCGATCGCATCCAGCCCCTCGCCGGCGGCATTCGCTGCCGAATAGCCGAACAAGCCTTTGACCGCTGCGTTGGTCTTCGTGTGGTGAATGAGGCTGTCGACGTAGGACGTGGCCGACCATTGCGAGCTGCCCTGCGCGGTGTTCACGGCGAGCTGGTTTCCGAAATACGGAACGTCGTTGAGCATCTGGCCTCTGACGGGGCGCTCGTAGCCTGCGTCGTGATTGCCTTCGAGCGGGCGGAACACGTTGATCACGTCGCGCGCCAGGTATGCGTACGATTTGATCGCGCTAGGCAGTATGCTGGCGAGCTGCCCAAGATGCCCGTTGCCCTCGTCGTTCTTGCCGGTATAGGCTGCGGTGGCCACCGTCGCTATCAGCGCGATGATCTGCGCACCGTGGCCCGCGTAGGTCTTGTTGTCCGCGGCGCCGGTGTGATACTTGTGCAACATCGCGGCCAGGTTGCCCATCGCCGCCGCCGTGAACAGCGAGGCTGTAATTGCGCCGCGTGTTTCGGGCCCGGCGCCGGTCTTGTCGAGGACTGCTTCGGCCGCCATCGAGCACAACTCCCGGAAGAGCGTGGCGCCGCCGGTTGCGACGAATTCATGACTGAACGCGTTGACGAGGTTGGCCGTCCACCCTTTGAGCGGCTGCGCGGCGCCGTAGGGGTTCTGAGTCAGCATGTCGCCGACGTTCGAGATGAACGACCGGATCTGCCCCGGCCGGGACAGCGCGACCGACAGGTTGCTGCTGATCGCGGCGGCCGATGCCGGACGTATGTCTCCGGTTTCCGCGACCGCCGATGTGCCCGCCGCGGCCGATGCCGGACGTGTGTCCTCGGTCTCCGCGACCACCGAGATCTCCGCGGCCACCGGCGTGGGGGTTTCCAGTGCTACCCGGGACGACGAACTCGGAACGATTGCTTCGGGCGTGCTTTCGGTCTCCTGACTGTCGATGTCGTGCGCGACGAGGTGAGTGCTCGTCATCACGGTTTTCTGCTCGACGTCGCTCTTGGCGGTTTTCGCGGGTTTAGGGGTTTCCTTATCGAGCGGCAGTGGGCTGCTCGAACGGGACGTCTCGGGCATTTTGCCGGCAGCGCTCGTCCTTGCTTCTTCCACGAGCGCGGGCGGCTCTTTCGGGAGCGGCACCGGGCTGGCCGAACGGGACGTCGCGGGTTTTTCTCCGGTCGCTTTCGCCGTTTCCGCTTCCGGGCGCTCGGGCGTTTCTTTCGCGTGCGGCAGCGTGCCGGCCGAACGGGATGTTTCGGGTTCCGTTTCGGCCTCGCTCGTCGTCGCGGCTGTCAGCTCCGAGGCTTCCTTCTCGTGCGGCAGCGGGCTGCCCGAACGCGACGTGGCCGGTTGCTTGCCGGCAGCATTCGTTTCCACCGGCTCTTCATGTCGAACGGGCGCCGCACTCTCGTGGTGCGATGCAGGCGTAGGTGGCTGCGGGTCCTCGTGTACGGGCAATTCTTCGCTCGACTGCCCGCCCCCCGACAAGTTGAGTACCGGCACCGTCTCCTCTCCCGGGGCTGCACGTTGAGCGCTCAGCTTGCCCGAACCGGGCAGCGACCGTGAGCCTCCACCTTGGCGGCCGATCGTGGAGCCCGACGGCGATGACGCGCGCGGAGGCAGCGAGTTGCGCCTGACTGGCAATGATGCCGGCAGCGGCGGCGATGGGGGCTGCGCCGTCCCGGCCGGTTGCGATGTCGTCGAAAGCGGGCCGGCCTGCGCCGGTGCATGGGTGCCGGTGTGCGCCGGAAAGGCGGGTGCATTGCTCAGAGCGCCGAGCAATGCGCCGCCGGAGGCGCGCGGGCCGGTCATCGATGCGCTTCGTTGGCGCGGGGCCGGCGCGGGCTGCGTGTCGTTGCGCGGGAGGTCGAGCGATGATGACCGTACTTGCGTGCTGTTGCTGATCGTCATGACGTTTCCTTTCGGTTGATTTCGATCGTTCGACGTCGCCTCGCGACAAAGGCCTTGATGGACTGACGCGCTGCCTCATCGCGTCCAGGCGGTCGACGTGCCTTCGCCCGTCGATTCCGTCTTCGCGCTTTGCGAACGTGGGTTCTCGTGTTGGAAAGGTAAAACGACATAACGGTGGCAGCCTGCCGATTCCGAAGTGGCGTGCAAAAAAACGCACGTCGATGCCGGCGCCGGTGCCACGACTGCGGATCCAGCGCACTTCATCGCATTTGCCGCATGCGCGCTTCGCAATTTCGCTCGCCGCGTCGCGTCGCTGGCGTTGCGCAATGCCGTGGCGCATAAGCTTGTGCTTGCATTCCTCGATATCGCTCCGCGTGAGTGGGATGCGGGGACCGTGCCGCACCGACATCGAGCGATGTTGCTGGCGACGGAAATCGTCATGTCACTCAAGGAGTTCGCCATGAACAACATAGGAATTCGACCGGGGCTCGTCCAGTCCCGTATCGCGGAGTTCGAGAAAGGGACGAAGAACGGTGCGACCGACGGCGCACAAAAGCAAGCGCCCGCGCGCAGCAAAGGCCAACTGGACGGGCTATCCAGCTTCAAGGGGGCCGACGGCGCGCCGCCACCTCCGCCTGCGCCGCCCCGCAGCTTTGCCGGCGTGCCGGGGCGCGCGGGGAACGTCGGTGCACAGGTTCTGAGTTCGGCGCTTCATGCCGGAAGTCACTTTCTGCCGCCCGGCGTCGCGTCCACCGTAATGCATGCGGCGGGTGACATGGTGCGTCCATCGGCCCTCGGCGCAGGGGACCCCGTGACGCAAATGGCTGCGATGCAAAACGACTTCATGAAGCAGCAAAGCGAGATGACGCGGCTCAACAACGCGAACACGATGGCGGCCGCTGTCAACCAGCAGTCGCAGGAGCTCACATCGGCGCTGGCGTCGGTGGGTAACAAGGGTGCCAGCAACATTTCGAACGCCGCCAAGGGGCAGTAACGGCTACGGCGGGCCGCGGCGTTTTCGCACGCGGCTCGCGAACGCCCCGGTCTGATCGTCCACGCTTCCTGCCTGCATTGTTCCCGCTTCGTTCCCGCTTCGTCCCCGCTTCGCGCTTGCCTTGGCGCTCGCCATACGGGACGACTTCCTCATGCAACGTCGCTTTCTCTGTTGATGACGTTCGCGGGCAGCCGGGTCTCCCCGGCTGCCCCTGCTCGTCCTACTGCCCGTCATCCGCCAGCTTCATGCGCTCGACGATGCTTTGCACCGAACGCGCGTAGCGGTCGCGCTCGGCAGGTGTCTCCGAATGGTAGGCACCGATCGCCGCCCAGTTATTCCCGTACTTGACCATCATCTTGTGCAGGTGCCACGCAGCCACGTACACGCTCAAGCATGGGTTCATGAGGTCGTCGGCCGAGACGCCGTAGCGCGACAGCAGCGGAAGGTGAATCGAGTTGATCTGCATCATGCCGTAATCGGTCGAACCGTTCCGGTTGCGATGGAGCGCGTTCGCGTTGCCATGCGATTCTTGCCACGCGATCGCGCGCAGCACGACGGGGCTCACATGTTGATAGGCTGCGGCCGCCGCAAAGCAGTCGGGGGTCTGCGCGCGCACTTCGGCGGGCCGCGCGGACAGAACGGCAAGCGCCAGCGCGAGCGCCGGCTTGGGCGTGAATAGTCGCATCATGGATCATCCGGTAAGAGAAGCGGTGCGGGAATCGCTTCGCACCGACGTGTGAATGAAAACGCCGTCCGACCCACGCGTTTGCGTTTCGTCGGACGGCGTTGGCGGAAAAAAGCCGCGGGCCGGCCGTGTTACCGAGCGGTGGTGCAGGCGCTTTGGCGCCGCACAACGCTGCCCTCAGCGGCCCATCGTCTCCGACGGCGCTTCCTGGAACACGCGCCGGTAGCCGTTGATCAGCGTCGAACGATGGCGCACGCCCCACTTGTTCGCGACGTCGAGCACGCGCGTGGCCGGTGCGCCGTCGTCGAGCAGATCGTCGCGAATGCGCTCCATCCGCTGGCGCCGGATCAGCTCGCTCGGCGACAGCCCGAGGTGGTTCTTGAACGCTGCCTGCATCGCGCGCTCGGTCACGCCCACATGCGATGCCACTTCGCGCACCGAAAGGTCCTTTTGGTCGAGGTTGTCCATCAGGTAGCGATAGGCGCGGCGGTATTTCGCCGGCAGGCGGGCGCTCACGTCGTCGGAACGCTGCGCCGTGCGCGATGCCTGCATGTGATCGGCCGCGGCGGCGGGCATCGACATGCTGTCCGCGCGCACGTGCTGAATCGAGGCGAGCGCGTAACGGCCGTAGAACTGCGCGAATTCCTGCGTGCGCATCTGCTGCTGCATGATCTTCGCGCGGCAGTAGAGGTAGTCGAGGTACCAGCGCGCATGCTGGCTGCCTTGCGAATTCGCCGCGCCGGACGCATCGAGCATCGCTTCGGCCAACGGCGTCGCGTGGCCGGCGATCGCGGCCAGCGTGATTTCGAGGCACAGGCTGCGGTGATAATCGTTGAGGCCGGCCTGGCGGCTCCAGCTCACGTATTGCTTGAGCGTTTCGCCCGCGCTCGTCCGGCCGTCGGCCAGCGAAACGAGCCGGTTCAGGTGCGAGAGTCGTTCGGCCAGCAGCGGCAGCACGGTCCCGGCGAGCTGCGAGCCGGGTACCGGTGCCTCGCTCGGCTCGAACTCCGCGATAGCCGAGCGCCAGTAGATGTGGTCGGCGAGTCGCTCGGCACCGTGCAGTTCGTGCTGCGCGAAGAGGTCCCGCCGCAGCGCCTCCACGAGGTAGCTCCAGCGGCGATCGCCATGCGTTGCCGCCAGCGCGGCCAGCTCGCCGAGGCGATGGCACGCCGGCTGGATCAAGCCGAGATGAAACGAAACGAGTGTCGCACCGACGAGGCTGTCGAGACGTTGGCGCGGCGTGGCCGCCTTTTCCTCGCCGACGCGCTTGAAGCAACTGAGCGCGACATTGAACTGGTTGCGGAACAAGGCTTGCCAGCCGGTATTGCGGCACGACGCGATACGTAGACCGTCGCGTTGGGCGCGAATGGCTTTTTGCGCGCGGCGATACGTTTCCTCCGCTTCTTCATGGCGGCCGAGCATCAGTTCGAGGTCGGCGCAGACTTGCAGCTGTGCGTAGCCGGGCTGAGCTTGCGCCGTGTCGGTATCGGCATGGCGTGCGGCGTGGCGGACAGCGTCGAGAAACTGGCCTTCGAGCATTTTCGAGGCGACGTCCGCAGGGGTGTCGTCGAAAGCGAGGGCCGAGGCGGCGGCGAAGTAGATCGTCGAGAACATGTCGTGCTCCTGATTCAATGAGCGATGCGTTAAGCGGCGTGAAACGATTCGTGAAGCAGTGAGCGCATGTTTTCATCGCGGGCCGATTTAGGCTCGTGTTTGTGATGGTTTGTTACCTTCGGTTTGGCATCGGCATTTGCCGGAGAGGGCGGTGCCGCGGTGGGCTTTCACGCACGAGCGGGATGCCTGCGGCGCTTTTTTTGATGATTTTTTGTTACGTTTTGCCGCCGCCGTGCGCTGTTTGGCGCGTTGCACGGCACCCAATGGGCGGCCCGCCCGCGAATGGCGCCATAGCACACGTTTGTATCTGGCATATTTCTCCGGGCGGCCATTCCGCGATTCGCGCCGAAATGTCCAAAAAAAACGTGGCGGCTGCCATAGCGCCATGCTGGGCGGGGCTTGTGACGCGAAGGCGACATTCTTGCGCCGGTGCCTGTATCATCCATGCTGGCCGAGAAAGGATGATTTTCGAGGGGTATTTTTTTACTTAAAGGTGCGGTGTACTTTGCCGTAATTACCCATTGGGCTGTAGCTATCCTTACAAGTCGGTATTGTTTTCTTGCATACTTGCTTTCGAATTCCGGACGCCATTCGGTACTGCTTCTTTTAGGGCAATTATTGGCGTTTCCGGAACAAAGCGAGGGGTCGGCTTGCCGTTGCTCGGTTTGTTCCGGCAGGTGTAATGGTTCAAGCAGAGTGAAAAGAACGTGGCAACAAAAAAAATAGAACTCCCGGTCCATCCGAGGTGCGTGAGCGACAACAGGCGGAGCCGGCCGAGGGCGAATGTTCGGATAGCGGCGATGCCGCCGGCAATTCGGGCGCTGCTGTGCGGCGTCTGGTTCGCCTGCACGGTCGCGCACGCTTCCGATCAGCAAGTAATCGTCGACGGCGGGCAGCGCCTGGGCGGCGTCGTGCGCACGGGCGGCCACGACGTTCCGTTGCTGCGCGCGCTCGAGCAGATCATGCCGACGAGTTACAGCATCAATGTGCCGAACGCGGGCGCATGGGCCGACGCGTCCGTGAGCTGGCGCGCCGGCTCGTCGGTCGTGCACGCGCTCGGCGAGGTGCTGTCGGTCGATCCTGCGCTGCAGGCGCGCGTCGATACGGATATGCGTTTGCTCACGGTGACCGCGCATGCGCGGCGCGCAAACGTTGACGCGCCGCAGCCTTCCTCGCCGGCGGCCGGCGCGGCGTCGCGCATGAACAGTGCCGCCACGAATGTGTCTTCCACCTTGCCCACGGGCGCGGCGGCGATGGCTCCCGCGGGACCTGCCATTGCACCGGCGCAGACCCTGGCGCAGGCGCGCGTTTCGACGTGGATACCAGCAACACCGGCATCGGCTCGCACACCGGCGGCAGCACTGGCGGTCCCGCCCGTGCCGGCACCGGCACCCGCGCCCGCTCTGGTGATGTCGCCCGCACCGGCAGCCGGGCCGGCCATGCCGGCATCGGTACCGGCACCTGTTTCAGCACCGCCGCGAGCGCAGGTACCCGCGCCCGCAAAGCGGGACGCCATCGAGCCCCCGCTGCTCGCCGCCACGCAACTGGCGTCCGGCCCGGACTCGCCGGCGCCATCATCGGCGCCCGCCGCGACTCCGGCGTTCGTACCCGCGGCGGCGCCCGAGCGCACGGAGTGGCAGATGCGCCTGTCGGACGGCTCCGTGCGCACTGCGCTCGCGCGCTGGGCGAGCGAAGCCGGCTGGCAATTCATTTGGGACGTCCCGACCGATTTTCAGGTCGACGCGACGGCCACGATACACGGCACGCTCGCCGAAGCGCTGCGTCAGGTGACCAATGCGCTCGCCGGCTCGCAGGTGCCGATTCAGGTGGTCTTGTACCAGCGCAACCACGTCATGCGCGTCGTTCCCAAAGGAGCAAGTTGATGAGCGTCCTCTGTCGTCCTTTCGTCATCCTTGCCGCATGCCTCTCGCTGCTCGCGGGGTGCACCGGTCTCCTGGACAAGATCGAGCGCAACTCGCAATCCGATACCGCGCGTGCGGGGCAATTGCTCGGCAAGCTCTCGAACGGCGACAACCGCGCGGTGCCGGGCAGTGACGACGTCATCGTCAAAGACGAACTCTGGCTTTCGGGCAAGACGATCAAGATCGCGACGAAATCGACGCTGCCAAAGCTCTTCGACGAGCCGGCGAGCTTCGACGGCACGGTCGATTCGCTGCGCATGTTCGCCGATCGCATTTCGCGCCTCGCGCACCTGCCGGCCAAGGTTGCGCCGGGCACGAGCGAAGCGGCCGCGCGCGCGACGCAGACCGCGGTCGATACGGGGGGCGCCGGAGCCTATCCCGGCGTGCCGCCGCTGCCCGCCGGCCTGCTGCAGGGGCCCGCGCCGAGCACGAGCGCCGCGACGGTGGCCGCGCGCGTGCCGAGCGTATCCTCGCCCGTGCGCATCGCGTATTCGCGCGGCACGCTGCGCGGGCTGCTCGACACGGCGTCGGCTCGCTTTGGCGTCTATTGGAAGTACGAGGACGGCGCGATCGTCTTCTTCTACACGGCCACGCGCGTCTATCAGGTCGTCGCCATTCCGGGCGACTCGAAGCTGGATACGAACGTCGTGAGCGGTGCGAGCAACAGCGGCGGCGCCTCGAGCAACAGCGCGGGGGCCGCGGGCGGATCGGGCGCCGGTGGCGCGGGCCTCGGCGGCGGAGGCGGCGGGACGTCCGGTTCGCCCTCCGTGTCGTCGGACAACACCGCGAACATCACGATGAACGCGCAGCTCTCGGTGTACAACGGCTTGCAGACGGCGATCAAGGCGATGCTTTCTCCGGCAGGCTCGGTCATCACGTCGCCAGCCACGGGCTCGATCGCGGTCACCGATACGCCCGATGTGCTCGAGCGCGTGGGCGAGTTCATGGAGCAGCAAAACCGCGTGCTCGCGCGGCAGGTGCTCATCAACGTGACGGTGCTCTCGGTCACGCTTTCCGCGGCGGACAGCTACGGCATCAACTGGCACGCGGTCTATCAGGCGCTCGGCACGCAGTTCGGCATCACCACCGCGTTCACGAGCCTGATCCAAAACCCGAGCGAGCTCTCGGCCTCGGTCATCACACCGTCGAGCCGCGCCTCGAGCACGACGGCCGTCATCGATGCGCTTTCGACGCAGGGTACGGTGCACCGCAAGACCTCGGCCTCGATCACGACGCTCAACGATCAGCCCGTTCCCGTGCAGGTGGCCGAGCAGCAAGGCTATCTCGCGCAGATCTCGACGACCAACACCGTCAACATCGGCAGCCAGACGTCGCTCACGCCGGGCACGATCACGACCGGCTTCAACCTCACGGTGCTGCCGCACATCCTCGACGACGGCACGATCATGATGCAGTTCTACAGCAACATTTCGTCGCTCGTGAACCTTGCGCCGTTCGGCCCGGCGAACCAGCAGATCCAGCTGCCGACCGTCGATACGCGCAACTTCCTGCAGCGCATCGCCGTGAAGTCGGGGCAGACGCTCGTCATCAGCGGCTACGAGGGCATCACCGATCTGGATAACCGGCAAGGCGTCGGCCATCCGTCGAACTACGCGATGGGCGGGTTCAACGCCTCCGGCACGCGCGAGGTGATCGTCATCCTGCTCTCGCCGATCGCAATCAACGGCGCTTGACGCGCGCTCGGGCACAGGATCCGTCATGGCGACGCAAGTCATCCAGATCGACCGCCAGCGTTTCATATGCGGCCTTTTCTGGCAATCGCTCTCCCGCCGGCACGCGCTGCGCGCGGAGGCCGTGGAACTCGCCGCGCGCCTGAATTTCGATGCGATGGTGCTGCGCATCGACCGCACCTTCGCGGGCGCGGGTTTCGCGAGCACGCGCGAGGGCGCGCAACTGGGCTTGCCGTCGCTCGGCGCGCTCGTGTCGAAGACGATCGCGGCCGAAGGCGCGTTCTACGACGGACGCCAGCAGCCGGCGCCCAACTGGCTCGGTGCGTTCCATCTGCCCGACGGGCGCTGGGCCTACTTCGCCGTGCGCGACGGCGCATTCCTGCCGAACGGCGATTGGATCGGTTCCAGCGAAGAAGTGTTCGAGCGGCTGCACAGCGATTACAGCCTCGGCGGCTGGAACGTCGTCATCGGCGATCCGCAGCTGGAAGTGCAGGGGTTCCACAACTTCTACGCGCGGCGCATCGAGGACATGATCCCGCGCCGGGGCGGCAAGCCGCATTTGCCGCGCTGGCTCAATCTGTCGCGTGTTTCGCGGCGCGCACCGCGGCGCGAGGTGCTGCTGGTCGCCGTCGCGATCGTGGTGGCGGCCGCGGTGGTGGCCGGCATCGTCGCGTACCGGCGCCACCGTATGGAACTCGAGCGGCAGCAGGCGTTCGAGCGGATGCGCGCGGAGCTCGCGCTGCATCCGCCCAAGCCCGCGGCACCGCCCGAAGCCGCGCACCCGTGGGCCAGCGAGCCGCGGCCCGATGCGTTCGTTCGCGCGTGCCTCGATCACTTCACGCACATCGCGCCGGGCGGCTGGGAACTCGACGACTACGTTTGCCGCGCCTCGAACGTCAGCTACAGCTGGTCGCGGGGCGGATCGAACGTGGCGATGCTGATGGCGGCGGAGCCGCGCGCGACGATCGACGGCAACGGCGAGCATGCGAGCTACGTGGAGCCGCTGGCATTGCCCGTGGGGGGAGACGAAGTGATCGATGGCGTGCGCGGCGTGCGCTTGCGCATGCTTTCCGCCTTCCAGTTGCTGGGCATCGGCGTGACGTTCACGCTGCAGCCGGCAAGCGCGCCGCAGCGCAGCCTCGCTTCGCAAACGCTGGACCGGCTGCATCCGGGCAGCGGCCCGCCCCCGGCGCCGAGCTGGCAGACCTGGCGCATGTCGGCGCAACTGGGCGACGTGCGGCCCGACAGCCTCATCAGGTATCTCGACGAGCCGGGCGTGCGCGTCGAGACGCTTTCATACAAATCCGGGCAGTGGACGCTCGACGGAGTGCTCTATGAGAAATGACGATGCATTGACTGTGCTGGTGCTCGCCTGCTGCTGGGCGTGGCCGTTGGCCGCGTCCGGCGAGGCCAGCGCCGCAGCTGCCACGGCCGCCGCGCCCGCTGAAGCGGCGCCGCGCATGAACGTCGTTCCGACACCGGCCGCCGTGCAGGCAGCCAACGAACTGATGCGGCTACAGGAGGAAACGATGATCCTCAAGGCACAGCTGAAAAAGCTCGATGCGCAGGCGCAGGTGGCGGAGCGGCAAGAAGCACTGCACCGGATGGGCGGTACCGTCTCCTCGTATTCGGACGTGTCGCTCGTGGCGACACAAGGGCTCGGCAAGAAGCTCAGCGCAACGGTGGCGACGAGCGACGGCGCGGAGTTCGACGTCGGGCCCGGCGATACGCTGCCCAACGGCATGCGCGTGGCGGCCATTCGCCCGGGTGCGATCGTCCTCGCATCGCAAGACGGACGGCGCACGACGCTGACCGTCTCCGCGAGCGCGCGGCAGCAGCCTGCGCGCAACGTCGCGTCGACAGGCTCGCCCGGCGTGCCGCCGATGCCGACGCTGCCTGCTTTGCCGATGCCTGCGAGGTGACGCCATGAGTTCGTCTCCGACACCTCCGGGCAAGACGCCCAAAAGCGTGACGCCGCTGATTGTCTCGCGCGCCGTGAAGCCGATCGAAACCGATCCGTCTCTTACGCAGGGTCAGCCGGCGGCCCCAGCCGGGCCGGCTCTCGCGCCCGTTGCGCGGCCACGCGAGCCGGTGCTGAGCGCCGTGGCCGCTGCCGCTTCGGTGCAGCCCGCGCAAACAGCGTCGCAAAGCCAGCCGCCGGGGCAGGCGCTGCCGCTCGCCGCAGTGGCGCGCCCGCTTTCCGACAGCGGCGAGTTCGCCGCGAGCGACGAGGAGCGCAAGTTTCTCTGTCTGCTCGACGACGGCACGCTGCTCGTTGCCGAAGGGCACGAAATGAATCCGTTCGTGCTGTCGTACTGCGCGAGGCTCGAACGGCTCAATTGCCACTATACGACGCGGCTCGTGACACTCGATGCGATCAGACGCAGCTATCAGGGCCCGCGCCGCGACGGCAGTGCCGAGCGCATCGATCACACGCGGATGCAGGTCCTCGCGAAGAACCTGATCGCGCGGGCGTGCGACGAGCGTGCCTCGGATATCCATATCCGTGTGAACCGCTTCAGCACGGAGATTCTTTTTCGCATCCACAACGAACTCGTGCGCATTTCGGAGCAGACGCGCGAGTATGGCGAGCGGCTGCTCGCCACGCTTTATGCGGCGATGTCGAGCGTATCGGACAACACCTACAAGCCGAACGAACGCCAGGACGCGGCCATCGGCGATCGCGACAAGCTGCCGGACCGGCTTTTCGGCGTGCGGATCGCGACGGCGCCCACGAGCGTCGGCAGCGTCATGGTGCTGCGGCTGCTCTACAACGATGCGGGCGAGGCGACGGCCCTGACCGAGCTCGGCTTCACGGTGGCGCAGGCGAACGCGTTCGAGCTGCTCGCGCAGCAGCCGCACGGCATGAACATCATCAGCGGCCCGACCGGCTCGGGCAAATCCACGACGTTGCAGCGCGTGCTGACGAAGCAACTGCGCGAGATGGCCGGCTCGATCCACGTCATCACCGTGGAAGACCCGGTGGAGTACCCGATCGAGGGCGCCGTGCAGACGCCCGTCGTCAACGCGCCGACGGAAGAGGCGCGCTCGCTCGCGTTCGCCGCCGCGATCGCGAATGCGATGCGGCTCGATCCCGATACGATCATGATCGGCGAGGTGCGCGACCGCGCATCGGCGCAAAGCGCGTTGCGCGCCGCGATGACCGGCCATCAGGTCTGGACGACGGTGCACGCGAACGGCGCGCTCGCGATCGTGGACCGTCTCGTCGATCTCGGCTTGCCGATCGCGATGGTGACGGACGAATCGCTCGTCACGGGGCTCATCAGCCAGCGGCTCGTCAAGCTGCTGTGTCCGCACTGCTCGCGCCCGCTGGCCGAGGCGATGGCGCAGCTCGACATGGGGCTCGTCGCGCGCGTGAAGCGGGGCGTCGGCGCGCGGTTCGACGCGGTGCGCGTGGCCGGGCCCGGTTGCCCGCATTGCAAGAACGGCACGGTCGGCCGGACCGTGGTGGCCGAGGTCGTGCGCGCCGACGCGACGCTTTGCGAATTGCTGCGCGCCCGGCGCAAGCCCGACGCGCAGGCGTACTGGCTCAGCGAGCTCGCGGGGCAGACGGTCGCGCAGCACGCGCTCGAAAAAGTGGCGGCGGGCCTCGTCGATCCGCGCATGGCGGAGCGCGTGGTCGGCCCGTTCATGCCGGGCAGCGGGGTGCGGCCGCAGCCGCTCGGAAGCGGCTATGGCACTTGAGCTCAACCGGCGCTGGGCGCGCCTGCAATTCACGACGCAGGCGCGCCTGCGGCTCTATCGCAAGATCGCGAAAATGCTCGCGAACGGATTGCCGTTGCTCAAGATTCTCGAGGAGCTCGAGTTGCGTGCGTCGCACGAGGGCCGCAAGCCGAACGAGCCGCTGGCATTGACGCTCGCGGACTGGCGCAGCGTCGTGCAAAACGGCGGCATGCTGGCCGAGGCGATGGCGTGGTGGGTGCCGCATACCGAGCAGATGATTGTCATGGCCGGCGAGCAGTCGGGACGCCTCGAGGCCGCGCTGCTGAACGTGTGCACCGTCGTGCAGTACAGCCGCCGGATCCGCACGGCCATCATCGGCGGGTTGACCTACCCGTGCGTGATCGTGGCGATGACGATCGGCTACGTGTACCTGTTCGGCAAGCTCGTGATTCCGCGCTTCGCGTCGATCGTGAGCCCGGAGCGCTGGCACGGCGTGGCGAAGTCGCTCTACGAGCTGTCCCGGTTCGTGCAGGGCGGCATGATCTACTGCCTCGTGGTGCTCGCGATCCTCGTCGCGGCGCTCTTTTACTCGATGCCGCGCTGGTCCGGCAACGTGCGGGTCTGGCTCGACCGCTACCCGCCTTACTCGATCTATCGGCTCATTACGGGCTGCGGTTTTCTCGTCGCGTTTTCGTCGCTGCAGGCGGCGGGCTTCACGGTCGAACGCTCGCTCGCGCGGCTGGCCACCGATGCGAAGCCGTGGCTCAGGCAGCGAATCGACGACATGCTGTTCGGCGTGAAGTCGGGGCTCAACGTCGGCGAGGCGATGAAGAACGCCGGCTACCAGTTTCCTTCGGAGGAGATCGTCGACGATCTGTGTGTGTATGCCGAATACAAGGGCTTCGCCGAGGCGCTGCACGCGATCGCCAGCGAATGGATGACCGACGGCGTGGAGACGATCGAGGCGCAGATGCGCGTGGTCAACGGCGCGGCGATCGTCGTGCTCGCGCTCGTGCTGTCGTGGCTCATCAGCGGCTTCTTCGGAATTCAGCAGGAAATTGCGGCTTTGGCTCGGAGTCTGCATTGAGCGTGCCGTGTAATGACGTGTAAGCGCAGTGCGAACGCAGTGCAAACGAACGGGTGTTGAAAGCAGATGGCACGTCTTTCTCTAGTGTCGATTGAGGAAACCAAGGAGAGCAACATGAATGTCAAGACCGTCGCATCGATTCGCGCCAGGGTGGGCAGCCGTGGGTCGCGGCGCATGCAGCGTGGCGCCACCCTGCTCGAAGCGATCGCCTATCTCGGGATCGCCGCAATCGTCGTCATCGGTGCCATTGCGCTGCTGCGCGGCGCATTCGGCAGTGCTTCGTCGAATCAGACGGCCGAGCAGGTGACGGCCATCCAAACCGGCGTCAAGAAGCTGTATATGGGGCAGACCAACGGCTACACCGGGTTGACGACGACCGTCGCCATTGCCGCGGGCATCATCCCGACTACGCTCGTCATCGACACCGCGGCAAATACCGTCACCGATGCGTGGGGTGGCGCAGTAACCGTTACGGGCACTGGCACCGGTACATTCACGATCGAATTCGATTCCGTGCCGACGGACGTATGCATCAACGCGGCATCTGCTGGCGGAACCTGGACAGCCGTCTCGATCGGCGGCTCGGCGCAAACCGTGCCGGTAACGCCCGCCGCCGCTCAGGCGGCGTGTGCCGGTGGTGCGACGACCATCATCTGGACCTCCGCCTGATCGAGGCCCGAGTATCGGCCTTCGCTCCGATTGACGCCACGAGCCGCCCGCCATGTTCCTGATCTGGATCGTCGCCGCCTTCGCGATGCTTACCGGTGCCTACGCGCTGCTCGGCGCCGAGGCGGCGCCGGCACCGCTCGCGCCGTCGGCGATGGCGCTTGCGGCGAACATGAGCGCCTACCGGCAGGCCGTGGTGGCCTTCGCGCGCGCCAACCCGTCGTTCGCTGGCAGCGTGCCGGCGGCGAGCCTCGCGCCCTACCTCGGGGCGACCGTTCCCAATCCGATGTGGCGGAACTACGTCCAGCCCAATACCGGCTATGTGGGCAGCCTGGTCGTGGTCTATGCGGCGTCGGCGCCGGCCGCGGCCGCGGCCGCGGTCGACGGCATCGAGCAGATTGCGCAGGGCTCGGCGCTGGCCGGCGTGGCGCTCGGCGCCAACCTCGTGTCCCCCGGCAACCCGGCCGTGCCGCTGCCGGCCGCATTGGCGAACACGATCCCGAACGGCATGCCGGTATGGATGGCGCAAGCGTATGACTGAGCGCACCCGTACCCTTGCCCGCAACGGCATGCGGCGCCCCGGCCCCCGCGTGCGGCCGGCTCGCCGCATGTCCGGCTTCACGATGGTGGAGATGCTGGCCGTGCTTGCGCTCGCCGCATTGATGATGGCGGGCGTCGTCACGCTCACGAACTCGTCGCTCGACGATACGCGCGCGCAGCAGGCCGCGCTTTATCAGTCGCAGCTGACGGCGGCTGCCACGCGGCTCATTCAACAGAACTACACGGCGCTCGCGGCGCAGGTCACGACCACCTCGCCGGTGATCGCGAAAATGACCGGCTCGACGTATCAGCTGTCGACCTACCTGTCGAATGCGTTGAGCGGCACGAACCCCTATGGTCAGGTGCCGTGCCTGCTCGTCTACGCGGCCCCGGGCGGCGCCAACCCGGTGGCGTTGCAGGCGCTGCTTGTCACGGAGGGCGGCCGGACCATTGCCGATCCCGAACTCGGCTACATCGCGGCGAACGCCGGCCCGGGCGGCGGTTCGATCCAGGCGGCGAACAATGCGATCGGCGCGGCCATCGGCGCCTTCGGCACCTGGAAGATCGATACGCCCAACCCGGCGAATACATCCTGCACAGGCGCGAAAACGGGCACGGGACATCTGGCGAGCCTGATTTTCTACGACGGCACGCAGGCGCGGAACGTCGACTATCTGTACCGCGTGGCCGTGCCGGGCAATCCGCAGGCGAACACGATGCAAGTGCCGATCGTGCTCGCGCGGCAGATCGACTATGCCGCCTGCACGCAGCCCGGCGCCATCGCGGCCGACTCTTTGGGCAACGTCCTGAATTGCGATGGAACGCAGAACCTCTGGGTGCCGCAGGCGGCCTATCACTGGCGCGAACCGGTGGCCAACGAAGCGGCGCTCGAGGGCGTTGCCGCGCATCAGGGCGACGTGCGGCTCACCGCCGCGACGAATCGGGCCTATGCCTACAACGGCGCCACATGGCAGGCGCTGGCGGTGGACGAAGCGGGCAATCTCGCGCTCGGCAACGCGCACGACGTCGGCGACCCGTGCCCGCCTGCGCCGCAGAATTCGGCCATCGCCCCCGCGTCGGCGAGCACGACGCTCGTCTCCACCGATGCGAACGGGCGCGTGCTGTCGTGCCGCGGCGGCAGGTGGCAAACGCAAAGCGAAATCGAGCCGGCGTCATCGCTCACGGGCTGTCAGCTCGTGATGGCCAACCCGAACGGCGCGGGCGATTACTCGGCCTGCACGGGCCAGCCGGCGACGAACTTCCAATCGGGCGCCTATTCGTACAACGGCAGCAACGGTACGTACTCGTATACGTTCAGGACGACCGTCAACCTCACCAAGCCGGGGATCATCGTCGCGTCCACCTGGGCGCACTTGAACGACGGCATGTGCAACGGCCCCACCGGCAACCGGGCGCAGCTCTCGCAGAGCATCGACATCACCGACAGCGGCAACCGCAACCTCGGGCATACGGAGAGCCAGACGCCGACGCTTCAGGACGATTCGGGCGGGATCAACAACGCGCTGTCCCAGGCGGGCACGCCTGGCGCCTATACGATCATCGTGACGACGAACTGGGCGACGTACGCCGGTATCACGACGCCGTGGGTCAGCAGCTTTTGCGGGGAGTCCGGCCAGACGGTCTGGAACACGCCCGTCGCGGCGGGCTGGACGATCAACTCCTACTACTGAGCGCCCAACCGTGAGCCCATCGACACCGCACACCTTCGCAGCACCGCCACGCACGGCGCGACCGGCGAAAGCGGCGCCATTGCGCCGGCACCGCCTTCGCGCGGGCTCAGTGCGGCGCGAGCGTCTGCAGCATTTCGTGCAGCTCGAGCCGGTTGTAGGTCGCGCGCAGCACGTCGCGCGGCAGGCATTGCTGCTTCGATACGAGGCTGAAGAGGTGATCGTTGAGCATGCGCGACATGTTGTCTTCCTTGCGCTTCATGAACTCGGCAAGGTACGGCAGCTTGCCCGGATCGGTCAGCAGGCCGCTGATCTGCTGATTATTGTTGAAGAGCAGTTCGCTCGCGAGCACGAAGTTCTCGCCATCCTCCGTCGGCACGAGGCATTGGCAGATCACGCCGATGAGGCAGTTCGCGAGCGCGGCCGCATAGCGCTCGCGCTGCTCGGCCGGAAAAAACGACAGCAGCCGCGTGAGCGTGCCGATCGCGCTGCCCGTGTGCATCGTCGCGAGCACGAGGTGGCCCGATTCGCCGGCCTGCAGCGCCGTCTCCGCCGTCTCGGGGTCGCGCACCTCGCCCACCATGATGACGTCGGGTTTTTGCCGCAGCGCCTCGCGCAGGCCCGCCGAGAAGCTCGGCGTGTCGGTGGGCACTTGCCGCTGCGAGATGATCGACGTGCGGCCCTCGAGTTCGTATTCGATCGGCTCTTCGATCGTGACGATGTGGCTGTTGCGCGTGCGGTTGATGTGCTCGAGCAGCGAGGCGATCGTCGTCGTCTTTCCCGAGCCGGTCGGGCCGGTCACGAGGATCAGCCCCTTGGCGCTGTCGATCATCGAGCGCACGTAGGCGGGCAGGCCGAGCTTGTCGAGCGCGAGCGGCTGCAGCGGCAGGCGCCGGATCGAGATGACGAGCTTGCGGCCGCCATTGGTGCGGTAGATGTTGCAGCGAAGGCGGCAGCGCGTGAGCACGAACGGGCGATCGATCGCGCCGTGCTGAAGCAGCGCCTCCCAGTCCGGTTCGATCGAGGCCAGTGTGGGCAGCATTTCGTCGTGGAGCACGGGCTCCTCGCCGACGGCGAGCCAGCCGCGCGGCGCCTTGATCATGATCGGCCGGTCCTGCTCGATATGGATGTCGGTGAAAGTCTGCCGCAGGTCGATCAATTCGAGAATCTCGCGCGTCAGGTCGCGACGTTCGTGACTCGGAGCGTTCATCGTCAATGCCCTTCCTATGAAAGATAGTCGGAACTTACATGAAAACTTTGTCGATGTGTCGGAGAAGCACCGGGCGGCGCTGCGTACGTTTCATCGCGGGCGGCGCGTCATGAACTGGGCTCGCCGACTGGGCACCGTGGCCCTCGCCGCCGCGCTCGCATTCGGGGCGACGGCCCCCGTTGCCGAGGCGGCGGCCGTGCGCTGGAAGTCGTCGATCGTCGATTACGAAGCGCAGGGCAAGGACATCAAGGATGTGCTGCGCGACTTCGGCGCGAGCCAGAGCATCCCCACGCGCATCGCCGCCGATGTGAGCGGCACCGTGAGCGGCAAGTTCCATCTGCCGCCGCGGCGCTTTCTCGATACGCTCGCGGCGTCGTTCGGCTTCGTGTGGTACTACGACGGCGAAGTGCTCGACATCACGACGGCCGCCGAACTGCAGAGCACGCTCGTGAAGCTCGATTCGGCCGATACGGGCGCGCTGCGCGATGCGCTCGACCGCCTGCGCATCTCCGACGAGCGCTTTCCGATCGTCTACGACAGCGCGCAGGGCACGGCGCTCGTGAGCGGGCCGCCTCGCTACGTGCAGATGGTGACGAACGTGGCCTCGCGGCTCGACAACAACGCGGCCCATCGAAGCGGCACGCAGGTACGCGTCTTTCCGCTCTTTCACGCGTGGGCGCACGACCGCACGGTGCCCGTCGACGGCCGGCAGGTCACGCTGCAGGGCGTGGTGGCCGTACTCAACGGCATCTACCACCCGCACACGGCCAAGGCTGCCGACAAGCGCGGCGAGGGCGAGGGCGGCCGCGCGGCGGGCGGCGTGAAGCGCAACACGCCCATCAACGACGTGAACGGCAATGCCTACAACGGCCCGTACATTCCGCCGCCGGTGCCGTCGGGCGCGGCCGGCAAGGGCATGTTCGCCGGGCTCACCGGGCAGCCTTCGCCGGCCGTGGCGGCGGCGGTGGGGGAGCCGCCGCCGCCGCAGAACACGAGCACGGCGCCGGCGAGCGACGATCAACTGCCCGTCATCGTCGCGGACCAGCGCACGAACTCCGTCGTGATTCGCGATACGGCCGACCGGATGGATCAGTACGGCAAACTGATCGATCGCCTCGACGTCAAACCGCAACTGATCGAGATCGAGGCGCACATCATCGAGATCGACGACGACGCGCTGCATCAGCTCGGCGTCGACTGGACCGCGCACAACAGCCACATCGACGTGCAGACCGGTACCGGCACGCTCGCACAGAGCACCTACAACGGCACGCTCTCGCAGAACTTCGGCCAGACGGCGCTGGCGGGCAACGTGCTCGCGGCGGCAACGCCCGTGGGCGCATCGGTGGCCGCGGTGCTCGGCGACGCCGGCCGCTATCTGATGGCACGCATCTCGGCGCTGCAGCAGACGAAGGCCGCCAAGATCGACGCGAGCCCGAAGGTCGTCACGCTCAACAACATCGAGGCCGTGATGGACAACCAGACGCAGTTTTTCGTGCCGGTGTCGGGATACACCTCGGGCGATCTCTACAGCGTGTCGACGGGCATCTCGCTGCGTGTGCTGCCGATGGTCGTGGAGGAGGACGGGCGCACGCGCATCAAGCTCGACGTGGCGATTCAGGACGGCCAGCTCACCGATCAGACGGTCAGCAACCTGCCGGTGATCCAGAACAGCACGATCAACACGCAGGCGTTCATCGAGGAGGGGCAGGCGCTGCTCATCGCCGGCTATCGCGCGGACAGCGCGACGATGGGCGTGACCGGGGTGCCCGGGCTCTCGAAGATTCCGTTGATCGGCGCGCTCTTCAGGACCGACAACCGCCAGAAGAGCCACATGGAGCGGCTCTTCCTGCTGTCGCCGCGCGTCATCTCGCCGTGATTCACCGCAACCGCCCGCACCGGGGAATGCAGGAGGCCATGTGAACGAATCCCATACTCAGCCGCATTCGCTGCCCGGCGTGCAGCCCGGGAAGCAGACCGAGCCGCGGCCCACTCAATCGGGCTTGCCCGCCGAGGCATGTGGCGAGGGCGCCGCCGATCGCCGCCTGTCCGACGACGACGCGCGCCGCCTGCGCGGCACGCTGCGCGGGCTGCCGTGCGGGGTGATCGTGCTCGATCGCGCGGGCGCGGTCGTGCACGCGAACGCGCGCGCGCTCGAGATGCTGGCGATGACGCTGCCCGCGGGCGTCGATTTCAGCGTGGCGCTGAGCGAGCGCTTCGAGATGACGGACGTGCCGCGGCTGCGCGATCTCGAAGCGGGCCGCGAGGTACGCGTGGACGATTCGACCTTCTGGATTCAGGCGGGCCCCGCCGGTGCATGCGCCGGTGCGGGGGCGGGCGAATCCGTCATCGCCGTGACGGACGTGACGCCGTTCGCGCGCTCGCTCGACGAGCGGGCCATGTCGCTGCGCTTTTTGCTGCACGATCTGCGCTCGCCGCTCAATTCGATCAGCGCGCTCACGCAGCTCGATGCGAGCGACCCCGACGCGTTCGAGCGCTGCGGTGGCATGCAGCAGATCACCTCGCTCGCGCAGTACGTGCTCTCGCTCGGCGAGCAGTTCATCTTCTCGTCGGTGACCGAGCATTTGCAGGCGCGCGACTTCAAACGGTTCGATCTGCGCGCGACGCTGCGCCAGATCATCTCGCAGCTGGAGGTCACCGCCGTCTATTGCGGCGTCGCGCTACACTTGTGGCTGCCCGACAGCGCGCCGCTCTGGGTGAGCGGCATGCGCAACTTCGTGGCGCGCGCCGTCCAGAACGTCATCGACAATGCCGTTCGCGCGTCGCCGCGCGGCGAGGCGGTGACGGTGTCGGTCCGGCAGGCCGACGGTTTCGCCGAGGTGGTCGTCCACGATCGCGCGGGCGGGCTGCCGGGTCTCGTCGAGGGCGATCGGCTGACCGACTTCGAGAAGCTCGGCAAGCGGACGGCAGCGGGCTTCGGTCTCGGGCTCAAGCTCGCCGTGCAGATCGTCGGCATGCACGGCGGCGCGCTTTACGCCGAGCTCAACGGACAAGGCGGTACCATGTTCGTGCTGCGTCTGCCGTGCCTGAATCCTGTCGCCGCGAAGCCGCACGCGACATCGCTTGTCGATGCCGACCGCGCGTTGCGCGCGGCGGGCCGCGAGTGAGGCGCCAGAGCGTGGCCCGTATTCGTTTGGCACGCGTTGCACGGAGCGGGCGCCGGCTCCCGCGCGGCCGTCAGAACCAAAGGTTCACATGAAATCGCTTGCAGGCAAACCCGTACGCATTCTGTTCGTCGAGGACGACGTCGCGCATCACGCGCTCATCCATTCCTGGCTCAAGAGCGAGGGCTACCATATCGACGCTTTTCACAGCGGGCTCGACGCGCAGCAATTTCTCTCGGAGCAGTGGGCCGATCTCGCGATTCTCGACTGGGACCTGCCGGGCGTTTCCGGCGACAAGCTGCTGCAAAAGATCCGCAGCCGCTCGCAATCGAACATGCCCGTGATTTTTCAGACCGTGCACTCGGCGGAGTCCGACATCGTGCGCATACTCGATGCGGGTGCCGACGACTATCTCGTGAAGCCCTACGACAGGCAGGTGCTGCTCGCGCGCATGCGCGCCCTGCTGCGGCGCTTCGCGCCGATGAACGTGCAGGGCCGCAAGATGTTCGTCGACGGCGAATGCGCGCTCGATCAGCAGGCGCGCTCGCTCGTGGTGGCGGGCGTGGCGCACAAGCTCGGCACCAAGGAGTTCGACATTCTCTGGCATCTCGCTCGGCACACCGGCGCCGTCGTGCTGAGGCAGGATCTGATGAGCGTGGTCTGGGGCTGGGATGCGGCCGTGCAAAGCCGCTCCGTCGACATGTACGTGAGCCGCGTGCGTGCGAGCCTGAAGGCGGCCGGCGTCGGCTGGACCGTGCAATCGGTCTATGCGACGGGTTACCGCCTGACCCTCAAGCCGGATATGGATCAGTCGGGCGCCGGTGCGTCGGGCGCCGGTGCGTCGCCGGAAGGCGCAGCATGAGCGCGGCACGAATGCGAGCGCTCGCGCGCGGCGCCGTCGCTGCCTTCGCCTGCGCGGCCGCCGTGCATGCGCAGGCGGCGAGCATGGAGTGGGCCGGCGGCCACGGCGCCCGCTTCGTCTACGTGACGAACGGCGCGGGCCTCGCGGAGGTCCTGAATGCCTTCGCAGCGGGGCAGCACGTTGCCCTGCGCATCGACGGTCAAGTGGAGGGTGTCGTGAGCGGCCGTTTCGCCATGCCGCCGCAGCGCTTTCTCGATGTCATGAGCCGTTCGTACGGATTCGTCTGGTACTACGACGGTGCGGTCCTGCATGTGTCGCCCGCGAACGAGCAGGCGCATGTCGCCATCCGGCCTCACTTCCTTTCTGCGAACGCGCTGCGTGCGTCGCTCGAGCAGGCAGGTCTTGCCGATACGCACTTCCCGTTGGCGGCGGATGCCGCCGCGCAAACGGTGAACGTGCGCGGGCCAGCGACCTACGTGGAGCGTATTCGGGCCGCGGCCGAGCGCTTCGAGCGCGACGCGCAAAAGCGCGTGCGTTTGTCCGTGCGGGTGTTTCGCCTGAGTGCCGCGAATGCCGCCGACGAAACGCGCGTGGTCGATGGCCGCACGCTCGTCGTGCCCGGTGTGGCCACGCTCTTGCGGCGCCGTTTCGAGCGCCCGGCCGTGGCGAGCGGGACCGCCGTTTCCGATGCACCGCGGATCGTCGAGTTCGATGCGGCGTTGCCGGCGATCGAAGCGGATGCGACCACGAATTCCATCCTGATACGCGATCGGGCCGAGCGCATCGACGCCGACGGCGCGCTCGTCGCCAGCCTGGACGTGCGTGCGCAGCTCGTATCGGTCCAAACGTGGGTGGTGGATGTCGATGGCGACGCGCTCGAGGCGTTGCGGCCCGCGCTGCCGCCGGCCATGGCCGACGGGGCAGGCGCGGCGCAGGCGACGGCGGACGCGCGCGAGCACCGCGATGCAGGCATCGCGCCCGACGGCGGCCGCGCGCTGCTCGCGCAGCTCAAGGCATTGGCCAGGAGCGGCCGCGCCGAAATCCAGGTGTCGCAAACGGCGCTGACGCACGACCGCTCGCCGGCCGTCATCGACCGCCACGAGGCACGTCTCGCACGCCGCGATGAGGATGACCGGCCCGATGACGGCGCCCGCGATCTCTGGCTGTCGATTGCACCGACGGTCGAAGGCGCCGCGTCGATGCCGCGTATCGGCTTGCGCGTGGAACTGGGGCGCCGCCGCGATGCGCGCGGCTATCGGGCCGTCGACGAAAGCCTGGCGCCGGGCGAGTGCCTCGTCATCGAGGGACCGGCGCGGCACAGGGGCGATGTCGAGCGTCGCGCGGACGATACCGATTCCGGCGGTGCGGGAGAGGGTGGCATGCGCCGCCGCCTCGTCTTGCTGATACCGCGCGTGGCAGCATAGCGCCGATCGGGCGAGCGCCCGCGATGGCGTGAGTGTGAAGCTACGTGCCGTGTACGAACGGATGCGACGGCTGGCCAGGCATCGATGCGCGCGCGGATGCGCCCGTTGCCTGACGCGCGCTTGTGCTCACCGGGCTTACGCCCGCAGCCTTACGCCCGCAGCCACATGAAATTGCCCGAGGCGATGCCCTCGAACATTTCGTCGGGCGATTCGAGGATGTTGTTTTGCCAGTAGCGGCCGTGTTCGGCGTAGTGCGAGAAGAGATCGGCGAGATAATCGCCGGTGATCGTCGGGCCCATCGGCAGATGGACGAGCAGCACGACGTTGCCCGTATCGGATTCGAGGCACAGTTGCGCCTGGTCCTGCGCGTAGATGAGCAGGTTGGCCTCGAGCATGAGCCGGAAAATGACGAGCGACCGGCCGGGCGTGACGGCGCCGTAATGAAAGCTGACATAGACCGAATCGGGGTCGGTCTCGTGGTGGTCGAGATGGACGTCGAACCCTTCGATCTCGAGCGTTTGCGTCTCGACGACATACTCGGCGTCGGGCAGCCCGACCACCGCGCAAACCTCGTGAATCAACTCGACGAAACGTTCCCTGCTCATGGGCGGCAATCTCCGGCGAAAATAGGGCGGCCCGGTTGCAAAAAAGCGGGGGCACGTAGCCGGAAAGCCGGGCTTTCCGCTTTCGTGCCCCTCGCGCGAACGGACCGCGGCAAGGCGAGTGGCTTACTGGCCCTTTGCGGCGTCGGCGATGTTCTTCGCGCCGTTGTTGCCGACGGAAGCGAGCGCCGACGTTTCCTGCTGCTGCATGTTGATCTGCATGGCGGCCATCGTCATGGCGTTGTTCTGGTTGGCCATGGCCTGCATCTGGCCGACCATGTCGGCGTTTTGCGCACCGGCTTGCGAGACGCCCGAGCTTCCGATCGATGAAGACATGATGTATTCCCCTTATCAAGAAAGTGATGGAAAAAGCACTGCTGTTGGTTGACGCCTGATGCTTCGGTAAAAGACCCTTGGCCGTGGTGGCCGCCGGTCCGGACCGGCTGACGCGCAGCCGGATGCTGCAACTGCAAACTGTTTAACCGTCTTCCGTATCGCCGCGGATGCCGTCAAAGCGCCGCGCCACGGGCGCTGTGGCGCTCCTGCAGCGTGAGCACGATGCGGCGCGCCGCGATCATCCCGCGATAGAGCTTTTGCAGATCGAGCCGCTCGCGCTCGTCGGCCGCGGACTGCGTGGCCGTACTGATCCGGCGCGCGGTTTCGTCGAAGGCCGCCGCGATGCGCGCGACCCGTTGCGCGCCGTCGGGCGCCGAGAGCGTGGCATCCAGCGCGTTCAGATCCTGCGCGATGGGAAGCAATGCGTCGTACATGTCGGTTCCTTTGGTGGTCGAGGTCAATTGTTTGCTTCGTCCTTGCTGCTCGCGAACAGATGCTTCGTGCCGTCGGGCGTCTCGATGTAACGCAGCCCGCCCGTGGCGATCACCGACGTGTACTCGACATCGGGCGCGAGCGCCTGCGCTTCCTTGACATCGACGTCGACGCGCTTGACGTTGTCGCCGAGGTCGGCCCTGATACCTGCCATCAGCGTGCGGAAGGTCGTCATCGACTGCACGCTGCCGCTCACGCGGAAGATGCCGTGGCCTTGGTAACTCACTGCCGCGCCCGTGCCGGCGAGCGACTGCTGGATGTTGTCCACATCTTGCTGCGCGACGTCGTATTCGCGCCGCACCTTGCCGCGCGCGAGGCTGTCCATGATCCGCTGCGCCTTCGCGCTTTCGTCGGTGCTCGTCACGATGCCGCGCACCGCCACACTGTCCTTGCGTGCCATTGCCTGCAGATCGCCGAGGCCTTCGTGGTGCAGGGCGTCCTGCAACTGCCGTGCAAGCGCGTCGGCGTCGAACCTCACGCTCGCCGCTTCGCTCGACTGCGTGCCCGCGAACATCACACCGGCCACGGCGATGCCGCCGATCGCAGCGGTGCAGGCGAGCGCCAGCACGGCCGTGCGCCAGGGCACCTTGGGCGAAGCGGCCGGCGCATGGCCGGCGCCGGGTTCGTCCGCATGGGCCGGGTCCCGATCCGGCGCGTCTCTATCCGCGTCAGCCTCCGCCGCGGTGTCGGCGGCAGGCGGCTCGGCCGTCTTCCAGAGGCCCGCCAGCAAATCGAGATCGCGCGGCCAGGCTTCGCCATCGGGGCCCACGCACAACACGACATCGCCGAACGGCACGGCCACGAAGTCCGCCACGAGCACCTCATCGCCATTCGCCGAGCGGATCCGCGCCACACCGTCCTCGCCCACGCAAAGCTCGATGTCCTCGACCGTCCAGTCGCTGATGCAGACATCCGAGTGCTCGGTGGCGCCGATCCGGTAGGTGCCGCTCGTGAGCCGGACCTGGGCTCCGGCGTGGGTGCCGGTCAGTACTCGAAGCGCTTTCATGATCGTGGTATCCGTGTATCCGACGTGGGTCGTGCCGTGGGTCATGCGGTTGCGGTTGCGCTTGCTGGTCGCCGCTCCGGCGTTTCGCTGCTTCGCGCATCGGGCCGCCGGGCCTTGACCGTCAAAATCAGTTTAGGGCTTTGCCGTTGGCGGCGCCGGCGCCATGCGAACTTCGAACGTCTTATCCGAAGCGCCGGCCGTGAGCTTGGCCGCCCCTTGCCGCGCGGCGCCGGTTTGACCATCGATCGCGCCGCCCGTGACGGCGGCACCGGCTTGTGCCCCGCCGGCCGGCAGCGCGACTTGCGTGTCGAGAATGCGTTGCTTCACTGCCGCGATCGATTGATCGTCGTACGAGTATTCGATGCCCGCGCTCTGGCGCGCGAGCGTGTTGTCGAGCGATACGCCGAGAAGCCCCGCCACCGCGGCGGCCTTGCCCGGAGTCGCGGCGCTTTGCATCAGCGCCGCATGGCGGTGCGCGTGAAGCCGGGCAGCATTGCGCCGGAGCGCCATCGGCGAGCGCATCGCGAGCAGCATCGGCACCGCCAGCAAGGGCCCCAGCTCGATCTGCGCGGCAAGCCGCAGCACCTCCTTCGCGCACGCCGCCGCGAGTTCGGCCGGCAAGTCCGGCGCACCGAGCCTTTGCCTCGCGAGCAGCTGCATCGTGGCCGCGAGCGGCTGGCTGCGCGCGGCGGCCTTGGCCCGGCCCGCCTTGCCGATCGCGAACTTGCGCGGTTTGTCGCGGCCTTCGCCGGACTGACGGCCGTCGCGCCGAGGCTGCCCGTCGCGCGGCGCACTCTGCTGCGGCTGCCCCTGTCCCTGCTCTTCGCCCTGCCGATTCGAGCCGCGATCGTGCCCATGGCCGTTGCAATGCTGTTGCTGCCCGTCGCCGTGCTGCTGATCGCGCTCGCGCTTTTGCTGCCGACCCTGCTCGTGCTCGCGTTCGCGCTCGTGCGGGTGTTCGTGTTCGTGCTCGTGCCTGGGCTCGAGCACGTGCTGGCCGTCCGGCCGTTCGCGAGCCGACGCCTCTTTGCCTTGCGCCTTCGCCGAGCCCGCCGGCCGCGGCCGTTGGCCGAGCTGGCGCATCAGCTTTTGCGCGGAAGGGGGCGGCGGCTTGTGCATGCCTTCGGCAAAACGCTTGCCGCGGTAGAAAGCGGCGGCGAGCATCTTGTTGTGCTGCATGCGCGCGCGCTGCATCTTCGTGTGCTGCACCTTCACGCCCGTGAAGCCGCGCGCCTGGGTCAGCTGCCCCATGTGCTCGGCGCCGGCCTGCGCCTGCTGCGCGAGATCGGCGGCGTGGTGGCCGTGGTTGTTGCGGATCGGCGAATTCATCAGAATTTGCTCCGAGAAACCCCGCCATTTCCCCCAAGGGGACTTCCTTCGGGGCGGATGGCGGGAAGGAAAGGAGTGCGGTTGACAGGCAGCTTCTTCCACGGGTTAGGATCACCTGCATGATTCTTGTCTACCGCTACCGCGTGAAGTCGCTCAACGGACTGCTCAACAAGCAGAGCCGTGCGGTGAACTACGTCT
>Ga0157367_1000161_pt1 | contig 34899 bp, 18 predicted proteins | sample AttbisABBM2_FD_113142 | JGI IMG/M metagenome (GOLD analysis project Ga0157367, IMG submission 113142) | Fungus gardens microbial communities from leaf cutter ant in Botucatu, State of São Paulo, Brazil - Atta bisphaerica ABBM2 | ecosystem: Host-associated > Fungi > Mycelium > Unclassified ... | reverse complement strand
GTCAGCACGGTCGTGTATCACACGCCGACGCACCGGCCCGACTATCGCGGCGATCATTGGCCGCACTGCGAACTGACGATGCCGCTCGGCAACGCGACGCGGTTTGTCGATATCGATGTGGATGCGCTGATCGCATTCGGCCAGGCGCTCGGGCTCAGGGACAAGGCGGCGGCCAGCGAGCTGCGGCGCTTTCTCGAGCCGCTCGATCGCCACGTCGCGCAGACGCTCGACGAAGTGCGGGAGATCGCGCGGCCGGACGCGGGGGAGATGCGGTTGCTGAATTCGATCGTCGCGATGCCGATCGCGGAGATGGGGCGCGCGCTTCGGTCGATGCGCGATTGAGCGGCGACGGGCCGACGGCTGCGTCGGCCCTGCCTTCTGCCCCGATCTCGCCCGAGGGCTCAGACCTCGGCCGTTCCACTTATCCCGCGGCCCGATTTTGCGCAGCCACCTCTTTCTGCGAGAGTCTCGGTGCGCGACTCCCTGCGGCTACTCACCCGCAGGTCAATGGATCGGGGTCGCGTGACATCGCGCGACTATCAGAATTTGCAGTTGCCCGGCGTCGGGGATTGCTTTGTACTGACGATGCTTCGCGAACCGCCGTATCCGCGCGAATGCATTCCCGGGATGGATTGCCCATCTTCCTGTCGATCGAGCCGAGGAGGCTTTGGATGGCTCTGTGGTTAATGCAATTGGCCTTGATTCTCACCGCTTGCAGTTGCTTCGGCTGGCTGGCGCAACGGATCGGGCAGGCGAAGGTCGTCGGCGAACTGGCCGCGGGCATCGTCCTCGGGCCCGCCGTACTCGGAGCGCTCGATATGCGCTTCTATCAGGCCATCTTCGGGCCGGCCGCGTCCGTCGGCCTGTCCGATCTCGGCGACCTCGGCGTGATCGCGCTGATGTTCCAGATCGGTCTGCACATGAACCTCGGCGAGATGTCGAGCCCCGGATCGCTGAAGAAGGTGCCGGCCTCCGCCGTGGTCGCGCTGGCCGGCATGCTGCTGCCCCTCGCCGGCGGCATGGCGATCGGCTATCTGTCGCACGACGCGCTCGCGCCGCAAATCGCCGAGTTGCCCTATGTGCTGTTCTGCGGCGTCGCCCTGTCGGTTTCCGCACTGCCGGTGATGGCCAGGATCGTCGTGGACATGGATCTCGTCGACGTGCCGCCCTCGATGCTCGCGCTGTCCGCCGCGATGCTGACCGATCTGGTCGGCTGGATCATGCTGGCGTTCGTCTCCGCGGTGGCGATGGCGGGACCGGACGCGTCCGAGACATGGAAGATCGTCGCCGGCATCGCTGCGTTCCTGCTGGTCTCGAAGATCGTCGCCCGCTTCATCGTGTTGCCGATGGCAGCCGATGCCGTGAAGACCGCGTCGTCGGCGAAGTTGCTGAGTGTGGTCGTTCCGTATGTGTTGCTGTCGGCATGGGCGACCACCGAGATCGGCACCCACTCGGCGTTCGGCGCGTTGCTGGCCGCGGTGATGCTGCGCGATGTGCCGGGCCTGCAAGAGCAGTGGGAATTGAAGATGGAAGGCTTTGTCAACACGGTGCTGTTACCGGTGTTCTTCGTCTATTCCGGGCTGTCCGTGACCTTCGAGAATTTTGACGGATCGTCGCTGTGGCTGTGGTTCCTGCCGTTCCTCTGCGTTGCGTTCGTCGGCAAGTTCGGTGGCGCTTACCTCGGCGCAAGAGTGTGCGGTGTGACCCGGCGAGACGCCGCGCTGGTCGGCTCGTTGATGAACACGCGCGGGCTCGTGGAACTGGTGGTGCTGGCCGCCGGCCTGCAGATGCACGCGTTGTCGCAGAGCGCGTATGCGGTTCTGCTGCTGGTTGCGCTGGGCACGACCGCCATGACGTCGCCCTTCATCAGATTGTGGCGGCGCGGCGCGTTGCGCCCGGCCTGACGCGCTTACACCCGGTTCCCTCGGTCCGCAACCTCACCCGGTCCCGACATGCATCGAAGATCGATCGTTGCCCACGACGGGCGTGAACTGAATGCGTTCATTTCCGTCGACCATCCCGACGCGCCGGATGTCGTGGTCGTACTGCCGTTTGGCGCCAGGCAGGCGATGCTGGAGCGATGCTACGCCGCGCTCCGGCCGCATTTCAACGTCGTGACGTGGGAGTCGCGCTTCGTGCTGGACATCGAGCGGGATGCGCACACGGATGGATTTGCCGCGCACGCGCATGCGAGCGATCTGGCCAGCGTGATCCGCGGCGCGCGACCGGGCGGCAGATCGGGGCCCGTCGACGTGATCGCCTATTGTTCGGGCGCGGGTGTCGCGATGTTGGCGGCGCTTCACCATCCCGAGACCATCGCGCGCATGGTGCTGGTCAGCGGCGAATATCTGTTGCCGGCGGCGGTATCCGCGCCGACCGACGTTCAGCGGCAAATGGACATTCTGTTGTCGCTGGCGGCGCGTAGTCCCACGCTCGCCGGTTCGGTCCAGGAGAAAATCTCGGCGGCACAGTCGAGGAACCCGAACGAGTTCCAGGCGTTCCTGTCCGAGCCGTTTTCATCCGGCCCGCATCTGCACCGGTACGGCATCAATTACCTTGCGTATCGTGACGTCGACCTGGTCGAGGTCGCGAAGAAAATCGAGCACCACGCGTTGTCGATCGTTGCGACGGAAGACAGGCATGTCGATCCGGCGGGTTCGCTTGCGATCGGTAAATGCTTGCGCCATGGCGCCGGCAGCGTGGCCATTTCGGGCGATCACTACGCGCTGTGCCGCGGCAACGCCGATGTCATGAAGCATATCGTCGACTTTCTCGTCGCGCATGAGGTCGACGCGTCGATGTAACTGCTTCGACTTCATGCGCGCCGCTTCGTCAGAGCATGCCCATCAGCGCGGCTTTGGCGACCGCATGGACCTTGTTGGCCGTGCCCAGCTTGGACACGATGTTCTTGACGTGGAAATTAACGGTGCTTTCCGAAATTTTGAGAATGAGCGAGATCTCGTAGGCTGTCTTTCCGTCGGCAGTCCACTTCAACTGCGTAAGCGTCGGATCGAATTCGTCGCCGGCCGGCAGAAAAGGCGCCATCGCAAGGTGCGCGGCATGAGCCAGCCAGTGTACGGTGCTCTGATTGAGGGTCTTCTCGGCAGGCTCGATCGGATCGCTGCTTCTGGACAAGGTAAGAATGCCGAGCGTGCCGTCTGCGCCCCTTGATACCGACGACCATCCGTGAGCGATGCCGAACGACAGCGCTTCGTCCCAGAACCGGCTCCTCGACGCACCGTGCTGGGCGGACCACACCACCGGTTCGTCGCTGCCGATCGCCGCCTTGAAAACCGGGTCGATATTGATGAATTGCGCGTCTATATAGCGTTCCCGCCATCGGACCGGGCAGTTCGACACCATGACGATCTGGCGGTTGCAGATCGGAAAGGGCCGCCTCATCGCGTATGTCGCATACTCGAGGCCCAATGCCGAAGCCGCATGCGTCAAGACAGAATTGATGTGATCCGGATTTTCACTAGCGGAAAATTCATTCAGCCAAAATTTAATCAAAGCGTGCATGTCTGCATCCTCGCAAGCTCTCCCGGCGAACCGCTTCTATTTTCAATAGAGAAGCGGATTTCCCCCGCTCCTGGGTAAGCATCCATGCCACTCGCCCGATTATTGCGGTCACGCTTGAAATCACCCTTGAAAACAACCCACCCAACCGGGTTCGATGATTCACGTCCCCTCCTATTCAACGAGAATTGGATTTATTGCTACACCCCGAATTTAACGATGCGCAAGATTTAAGTATAACTGTTAAATTTGTCAGCAATGTAATCATTCAGGCACCCCGATCACTCACATTCAACATATTTATGCGTAATACTGGATTTTGTTTACGCGAATGTATCGAATTAGCCACGACAACACGTGTGGATGGTCTGGACAAGCAGGCCGCCGTTCAATTAGCTACGGACTCCTGCCGTTCTCTGCGCCCGAGTCGGTCGATCCGAAGCAACGTCCAGCCGGCAGCCCGATCCGACTTACCTTAGATGCGCGCGCAACGACATGCGACCTGTGACCTGTGATAGTTCATAGCTAGACATGCACCTGGGCGGGCGATATTTTTAATCGGCTTGAATCTCCATCTTGACGCCCTTCATCAAGCGTGCGCGCGCGCACGACGCGCCATCCGTCATCATTTCCAAGCCCACACATCACGCTCATTCAACATCATCAAAGGACTCCAATTGAAACTGCGCAAACTGTCGTCCGCCCTCGGCGCGGAAATCACCGGGATCGATTTCTCGCAACCCCAGTCGCCTCAGACGCGTGACGACATCGTCGGGCTTCTGGCGGAACATCAACTGCTGGTCTTTCCCGGGCAGCGTCTGTCGTGCGAGCAGCAGGTCGCCGCATGCCGGGACTTCGGTGCGCTCGAACCGCATCCGATGACGACCAATACCTCCGCGTTTCCGGAAATCACCGTGGTGTCGAACGTGACGGTCGACGGCAAGCCGGTGGGCTATCCGACGCCGCCGTTCGAGCTATGGCATTCGGATCTGTGCTATCTCGAGCATCCGGCGAAAATGACGTTCTTCTATGCCGAATCAGTCCCGGAAGCGCACGGCGATACCTGGTTCGCCAACATGTTCGATGCCTATGAAGCGCTGCCCGACGATCTGAAAACGGCGATCGAAGGCAGGAATGCGATCTTCAGCCTCGACGGCAGCCTGGTGAAGCGGTGCAGGAAGAAAGGCTTCGATCTCAACATCGCCGAGGAGGATTTCAAGCCGACGGTCTCGCATCCCGCGGTGCGCGCCCATCCGGAAACGCGCAAGCGCTCGATTTTCGTCAACTGGGCGCATACGGATCGAATCGAAGGGTATTCGCCGGAGGAAAGCGACGACATTCTGGACCGCATCTTCGCGCACTGCACGAACGAGGCGTTCATCTATCGGCATCGTTACGCGGCGGCGGATCTCGTGATCTGGGACAACGCGTCGTTGATCCACACGAACTCCCCGACGCCGCCCGTCGGCAACCGGATCATGCGGCGCGTGATGGTGACCGGCGGGAAGCCGTTCTATCAGTAAGCCCCCCAGGCAGCCGGAATTCGACGAGGTCGATCCCGGCTGCTGCCGTTTCGCCCGCTCCTCGCCGCAACCCGAAACAGCAGGAAAGCCCCTTACTCGGACCCCGCGGGCGACTGCGCCCCCTGCAGGCCAGCGTCGGCCTCCCCGGGCAGCGTGCAGCAGATCGCCGCGCCGACCAGCGCAGCCGCCACGATCAGGGTGCCCAGTGCATCCCCCGACTGCCACTGCATCGCCGTCGCGAGCGTCGCCATGCCGGCAGCGATCACGAATTGCTGGAATCCGCAGATCGACGACGCCTCGTTCGACGTCGACCGGAACAGGTACAGCGCGGCGGAGAAGCATGGCGCGATCAGCATGCCGGTTCCCAGCTCCACCAGCGCAAACGCGGCGACCACCCGCGCCACGGCATCGGGTACCGTCGAAAAATACGTGACGCCCGCACCGCCGAGCGCGCAGCAAACACAGGCCAGCCCCGCCAGGCCGGGCAGGCCGATCCGTTTGCTGAGCCGGGGCGCCAGCAGCGCGCCGACGATTTCGGCCAGCGCGCACGACACAAGCGCCGCTGAAAATACGTTCTGCGTGACCGCGTGCTGGACCAGCAGGATCCCGGGCAGGAACGAGACGAAGCAGAAATTGATCGTCGTTCCGATCGAACACAGCACCGCGTATCGCCAGAATCGGGAGGAACCGACGATCGCGAGATAGGCCGTCCTGCCCGGCGTCGGCGCGGCTGGCGCGCGCGCGTCGAAACGCCCCGTCGGCTGCACGCAGAACAGCAGGAGCACGGCCAGCGACAGGCCGAGCAGCAGCAGGAACACGCTGCGCCACGAACCGGAGAACTGCAGGAGTTGCGACCCGACCACCGGCGCGATCAGCGGCGAGATCATCGAGCAGACCGTCAGCGCCGTCACGCCACGCATGCTTTGTTGACTGTCCTGCGCGTTGTCGGTGATCGCCGCATACGACAAGGCCACGCAAACCGCCGTGGTGATGCCCTGGATGGCGCGGCACGCAATGAACACGCGGATCTCCGACGTCAGCGCGCAGCCGGCCGTCGCGGCGACGAAAGCGATCAGCGCGATCAGGATCGCCCGCCCCCGCCCGATGCTGCGCGCAAGCTCGCCGACCGCGAACTGCGACACGCCGAGACAGACGACGAACGCGCTGAGCGTCAGCTGGATCTCGCTGGCGGTGGCTCGCATCCCTGCCTGCAGGCTCTTCAGCGCGGGCAAGTACATGTCCATCGACAGCTGGCCGAGTGCCGCAACCGGGATCAGGATCAATACCAGCGCGTGATTGCGCTTCAGGTTCGTGCTCATGATTTTTTTCGCAGGATTCGGCAATGCGGATCGCGGCGTGGCCGCGCGTCGAGTCAGCAGGCTGAAGCCGTATCGGCCTCCAGCGTCAGGCGCAGCATCGCGCCCGCGTTCGACGTGATGAAGAAATGGTCGCCGTCGAAGTCATGGAACCGGCACTCGCCGGTGGTCAACGACGCCCAGGCGCGCACGCCCTGCTCCGATATGCCGGGATCGGCACGCCCGTTGCAGACCAAAATCGGACAGCGCAGCAGTGGACGGTCGGGATTGAAGCGATAGGACTCGAACAGCCTGAAGTCGCAGCGCAGGATATCCATGAAATAGCGCAGCAACTCGGGGTTACTGGTCAGGTCCCGCGGCATGCCGTTCAGCGCGAGCACTTCCGCGCCGAACGCGTCGTCGTCCAGATGCGCGATCCGCCGCTCGTCGGCGATCACCCTCGGGGCGGACAACCCCGAGGCCACGATACGCGCGATCGGCGCGGCGCCGGCTGCGTCGTTGACGCGCATCGCCAGTTCGTAGGCAATCAGCGCGCCGAAACTGTGGCCGAGCAGGATGCGCGGCGGATCGGGCAACTTCAGGTAGTCGGCGGCGATCTCGTCGAGCAGCGCCGGCAGGTCGGTCGGCAGCGCTTCATGCGCACGCGCGCCGCGCCCCGGCAATTGAACCCCCGACAAACCGACGCCGTCCGGCAGATGTTGCCTCCAGCCGAAAAAGCGCTCGATGCTCGCGCCGGCCCACGGAATGCACAGGATATGGGCGCCGTGCGCGGACGGGCGGACCAGGTTCCTGATCGTGCCACCGATGTCCGGCGCGGTCGGCGGCGAGATCTTCCGAGGCAGCGCCGGCGCATGACCGCTCACGTGCGAGAACCGGTCAAGTCTAGGCGCGATGCTGGTCATGGCTTCTCTCCTGGATCGCGGCCCGGTTCGAATACACGAGGAATTCGCATACCGGCTCAAAGCCCAGGCGCAGATACACGTTGAGCCCGTCCGGGGACGCCTGCAATGCGGCCCGCCTTGCGCCGAGTCGCTCCCTCGCGTGCGTCAGCACGAAATGCGTGGTGGACGACGCGAAGCCGCGCCTGCGGACGGCGGCCGACGTGCTGATATCGAAAATATGCGCGGTGTCCCCGTCGAGATACATCGCGGCCGTGCTCACCGCCTCGCCGTCGATCTCGCCGACGAACAGCTTCAGCGGTTCCGACGCATCGATCGCCAGCGCCGCGACGTTGCGGTAGAACGCGTCGACGTACGCGTCGGGCGGATCGAACAGCGCGCCGATCAGCACGCCGAATCGCGCGACGTCTTCCGGGGCGCTGATCTGGCGCACGCCGAAGCCCGCCGGATAGTCGACGGGGGGCAGCAGGTCCAGCCCGGCGAGCATCCCGACGCTCGTTTCGTCTTCCACGAAGCCATGCTCGCGGAGCACCTGTGCAAACGCGGGGTCGGCAAGCTCGCGGCAGGTCCACCAGGCAGCCGGCAGGCCCGCATCATTGAAGCGCTGTGCGATGCTCGCGGTCGCCGCCGCCTGAGGCTGACCGGCGGCCTTGCTGATCACCAGGTTGAAGGTATCGGTCGCGAGCCCGCTGTCGACGACAGCATGGTCGGGATGCTCGTGCGCCTGCATCGTGCCGCCGATGCGGCGCGGAAAATAGGCATTCTTCTTGATCATGCCGTCCAGCAGCGTGGCGATCTGCGGGGCGAGGTTCTGTCGGATTCGATTCATTCGGTCAACCTGCTTGCAAGGGGATATCGATACAACCGTTGAGCAGGCTGGCGTCGACGCCGGCCGCCCGGCAGGCGGCGATCATCTTCCGCGCCTCCTGCATCGCAAAGGAGCTTTCGTCGTATTCGAGACTGCTGATGAAGGTCAGCCACGGCTCCTGGGCCATCGCGTAGATGAACACGCGCTCCGCGCCAATGAGCTGCGCCAGCCGGTAGCCGGCGCGGGAGTCGGAGCCGTTGAGCCGCCGGCTCTCGTCCATCGAACGCGCGAGCTTCGTCTTCAGCATCGGGCCATACAGCCACGAGACAGGCGCGCCCTCGCACTCCATGCCGATGAAGAGCGTGTCGATCTTTCCGTAGCGGCGCCGGATCTGCTCGTAGAGCCTGTCGTCGAGATTGTTGCTGTCGGCGACCATCAGCACCCGCCGCCCACCCGTTTCGATCATGAAACCGAGCTTGCTGCGAATATTGAGGTCGCCATGTTCGCCGAAAAACGGCAACGCGTGAAGCGTCCCGCCGCCCAGCCGCAGCGTGTCGAATTCGCTCATCGTGATGACGTTCTCGAAGCCCAGTGCATGTGCGCTCTGCTTCAGCGAAGGATCCATCAGTTCGCCGGGCGTATTCTGCGGCACCACGATCGCCTTCACGCGGTCGCGAATCTGCAGCAATGTCTCCAGCACGAAATGATCGTGATGCGCATGCGTGATCACGACATAGTCGATCACGTCGGGCAGGTCGTCATACGTGAACCGGGGCGACTGGCCCGGAAACGGATAGCTGACGAGCGGATCGAACAGGAGGTTCTCGGCGCCGGTCTGGACCAAGACACACGCGTGGCCGAAGTAGCGAACCCGGGCCTCGTGCCCGGCGTCCGGGCGCCGCTCGGGCGCGGTCTCCGAGAACAACGCGGCCACCGCTTCCGCGCGGACGCCCTTCGAGCGCCGGTCCAGGATCGCCTCGAACTGCGCCTGGTCGAGCCCCTTGCGGTGCGACGCAGTCAGCGCGATCGCCAGGGGGTCCGAAAACGGGATGTCCAGCAGCACGTCGCCGCTGGTGTCGAGCCGTGGCGTGCTGAGACAGAATGGCCGGCTGTCGTCCCACAGCGGGGCGAGCGCGAAGGACTGCAGCGCCCGGGTGTCGTACTGGTCGTAGAACAGCCCTTCCAGCAGGCGCGGATAGGCAATGTTGCCTGCTTGGTACGCCAGTTCGACCAGCCCGCGCAAACGCGGCGGAACCTGCTCGTAGAACGGCACGAGACTGTGGCCGTCCGCCGTGCCGAGCAGGGCCAGCAGCGTATCCAGATCGTCGGCCAGCTCGAACAGGTGGGCGCCGGCGCAACGCGTCGCGTCGATCAGCGCTTCCATCGCCGGCACGTCGGCAAGGCCGAGGCCTTGCGCGAATGGGCCGCCGCGCATCTTCGGGTTCGCGGACGCCTTCTCGTGCAATGCCGCGTGCTTGACGAAAGACATCATGATGTTCAGATGATGCCGCATCAGATAGGCGGCCGTTGGCGGATAGACCAGCCACGGATTCGCATGCCAGCGGTTCACCAGCGGCTCGATCTTGACGTTCTTCTTGAGGAAAAGAGTGCTCTTCACGGCTGTCTCGCTTCAAAGATTTTCAAATTTCTCGACTTCGATCTCACGCGGGGCCGCCGCCAGTGTCGCCGGGCCCGCGTCCAGCCCGATGCGCTCGCCGATCAGGCGCGCCTGGCCGCTGACGCTGGGTTGGCTGTAGCAGTCCACCACGTGCATCGGCAGCGCGTGTTCCGAGATCAACTGCGACACGAACTGGCCGACCGTCAGCGAGTCCGCGCCGTGCTCGAAAACGTTGTCGGTGCCGCGCAACGCCGGCGCGCCCAGCAACGTGCGCCATTGGGCCAGCAGCGTCGCCTCGAGCGCGGCCAGACTGGCCGGTCGTTCGGCCGTCGCGCCGGCTGCCGCGACGCGGCCGGTTGGTCCGGTGTCGCGCGGGACGCGAGCGGGTTCGACCCAGTATCGTTGGCGGTCGAAGCGGTAAGTGGGAATCCGCATCCGCCTGCCGGCGCCGGCACCGGTCGCGCGACCGAAGTCGACCGCGACGCCGGCGCGCCACAACGCCGCCTGAAGCGGGCCGGCGCCGGCGCCGACCGCCACGGGCGGCGCACCCGGCAACGCGATGCACAGCCCGCTGCCCGCGGCCGACAGCCGGACCGCCGCATCGGTGTCGAGCGCGATGCCCCACTCCGCGAGCCGCGCCCCGACGCCGTCGATCCCGAGCCGGGGCTCGACGCCCAGCAACGTCGCCAACGCCGGTGCGTCGCCGGCTTCGACAGCCACGCCGCGCATCGGCTTCGGGCTGAACTGCCCATGCGCCGCGCGGAGTTCGTCGAGCGCCTCCGCCGGACTGGCGGCGCATACGGCCAGCCGGTGCTCGAAAGCTTTCCGGCCGACGCGCGTCGAACAGGCGAAGTCCGCGAGCGCGGCCTCGTCGTCGAGGGCCTCGAGCGCGTCGATATACGCTTGCCGCAGCATCGCCAACGACGCCGCGCTTTTCGCCGACGCGACGATGACGTGCGGGCCAGGCCCGACGACAGCGGCACCCACCGCCGGCCCTTCGGCGACAACCACATGCGCATTGGTGCCGCCAATACCGAACGAGCTGAGCGCCGCGCATCGCGGGCGCGCGCCGCGCAGCCACGCGACCGGCTCCGTATTGATCGCGAATGGCGCGTCGTCGAACGCAATGCGCGGACTCAGCTCGCGGAAGTGCGCGGTCGGCGGGATCACGCCATGCCTGAGCGCGAGACACAGCTTGATCAGACCGGCGAGGCCGGCAGCGGTATCCAGGTGGCCGAGCTGCGTTTTCAGCGCGCCGAGATGACGGGTGCGCTTCGCGCCCGCCTGCGCGAAAACCTGATTGAGCGCGCGTGCCTCGATCGGGTCGCCGAGCGGCGTGCCGGTTCCGTGCGCCTCGACCAGATCGATGTCGTCGAGCGCCGTCCCGCTGCGGCGATACGCGGCGGCAATCACGTCGGCCTGCCACTTCGGGCTCGGCGCGGTGAAGCCCACCTTGTCGCGGCCGTCATTGTTGAGCGCGGTGCCCTTGATCACGGCCCAGATCTGGTCCTCGTCCGCGACAGCCTGCGCGAGCGGCTTCAGGACCACCGCGCACGCCCCGTTGCCACGCACCGTTCCCGATGCGTCGCGGTCGAACGCGCGGCAGAAGCCGTCCCGCGAGCCGATCATGTTTTCCGCGAAGACATAGCCCGACTGCTGCGGCAGCGCGATCGACACGCCGCCGACGACCGCCATCTCGCAATCGCCATGCAGCAGCGACAGACACGCGTAGTGCAACGCGACCAGCGAGCTGGAACAGCCGGTCTGCACGTTGACGGCCGGCCCGTGCACGTTGAGGAAATAAGCGATCCGGGTGGCGAGGAAATCCTTGTCGTTCAGCATCAGCAGCTGCAACTGGCCGTGCTGCTCGCTGATCGCCGGATCGGACAGGAGATGCTTGATCAGATATTGGCTCAGGCCCGAGGTGGCGAACACCCCGACGTTGCGCCCGGCGCAATCCGCCGCGCCGGCATCCTCCAGTGCCTCCCACACGATCTCCATCAGCACCCGGTGCTGCGGATCCAGCAGGGTCGCCTCCGCGGCCGACAGGTTGAAGAACCCCGCATCGAACTCCTCGATGCCCGGCAGCACGCCGCGGCGGGCGACGTAGCGTGCCCGGTCCGCCTCGCTCAACCGCGCCAGCTCCGCCGCCACCTCGTGCGGCGCGAACGTAGACAGGCCGTCCTCGCCCGACATCAGCAGGGACCACAGCGCGTCGACGTCGCGGGCGCCGGGCACCCGCGCGCTCACCCCGATGATCGCGATATCGGCCGGACGCGCGTCCGGCACGCCGGCTGCGCACGCATCCCTGCCACTCATGTCACTGTGCAAGTGCGTCATGTTCGATCAGTCCGTGGAGGTAATCGGAGAGCATCGCGACCGTCACGTGTTCGAACAGGTCGACAATGTCGATCTCCTTCTCCACGCCGTGATCCTTGAGCAGATTCGACAGCTTCTCGTAGACCGTCATGATCTTCAGCGAACTGCCGCCGACGTCGAAGAAGTTGTCATCGTCGCCGAACGCCTGGCTCCCGACCTCGTCGGCCCAGATCGCCCGTACCGCCGCGCGGAAATCGATGTCGGCGACGCCGACCGGCGCCGCATCGTCGGCGGGCTCGAGCGGGTTCGACAGCGCGATCGAATCAAGACGGACATCCGCGGGGTTCGTCAATGCCGCGAGCACCTTGTCGAGGTTCGCGCAAATCCGGGGAACGACATCGCCGTCGTAGAGATCGGTGTTGTATTCGACCAGCACGCGGTAGTCGCCCTCCTCCTTGCGCAGCGAGAACAGCAGGTCGTATTTCGCGACATGCCGGTCGAGCGGCATGCGGCGGGCGGTCAGCGCCCCCATCGTCAGCACCTCGGCCTGCTCCGGCTCGAGGTTGACCATCACGCGAAACGCGGTGCGGCGTAGCGTATTGTTGATCTGCAACGCGTCGAAGACGTCCTCGGTCGTCACGTTGCGGTGCGAATGCGCGTCCGCGATCGTCGCCGACACGGCTTGCGCGAGCTGCTCGCCGTTCCATGCCGGGTCGATCCGCACGCGCAGCGGCAAGGTGTTGACGAAGAAACCGACCAGCTCGTTTTCCGTGAAATGATCCCGATTGGAAAAGAACGTCCCGATGCAGACATCGTCGCTACCCGACGCCTTCTGCACCAGGCAGGCCACCGCGGCCGTGAACAGCGCGAACGGCGTGAGCGCGCGCTGCGCGGCCGCCGCATCGAGCGTCCGGCCGATCGCCTGCGGCACGGCATGAAAATGGAGCCGCCCGGCAAACCGGGACGCCGGCCGCGCCGCTGGATCGACCAGATACGGGGTCGCGCCACGATAATCCGCGAGCTTGCGCGTCCAGTACTCGAGGTTGGCGCCGAGCGTCTCGCCGGCTTGGCGGGACGCGGCTGCGTAATCCACGAATTGCCGGACCGGCGCGGCGCCGAGCGCCGCCGGATCGCCGCCTGCGTCGTACAGGCGTTGCAGCTCCGTGAACAGCAGGTTGAGCGCGCGGTCGTCGACCGCGATGTGGTGAAACACGAACACCAACCGGCCCGCCGCCGCGTTGAAGCGAATGTCGGTCGCGCGCAGCATCGGATCGCGCCGCAGGTCGAACGGGCGCATGACCTCCTGCGCAGTCCATTCATCCGCCTTCGCCTGCCGTTCGTCCGGCTGCATCGAGGTCAGCTCGAGCGTGCGCAGCTCGAACGGCGAGTGGCCGCCGACTCGCATCCGCAGGTTGCCGTTTTCCCACAGATAGTTGCTGCGCAGGATTGCATGACGATCCGTCAACTGCTGCAGGCAGCGTTCGAGCAACGCGCGGTCCAGGACGCCCGCGTACTCGAACACCAGCGGCGCGTTGGACACCGCTCGGCCGCCCGGACTGTTCTCGAGCAGCCAGATGCCGCGCTGAGCGGCCGTCGCGAAGCCGGCCTCGGCAGCGGCCGCGCCGCCTGTGTCCGGCTCCGGTTGCGGGCGGCGTGCAGGCGGCGCGGTTTCAGGCGCTTTCCGCGTACGTTCGCGAATGATGGCCGCCAGCGCCCGGATGGTCCGGCGCTGGAACACGTCCGCGATGTTGAGCGACACCGCGAATTCCTTTTGCAGCACGAAGGTCAGCTGGGCGCTGAGCAGCGAGTTGCCGCCGATCCGGAAGAAATCGGTATCTGCCGAGATGTCCTGCCGCGACATCAGTTTCGAAACGATACCCAGCACCTTGTCCTCGATGCCGTCGTCATCCGGTGCCGCGCCGTCGGCCGGTGCCGTGCCGAACAACGCGCCGGCGTACTGTTCGAGCCGGGTGCGGTCGGTCTTGCCGTTGGCGTTCAGCGGAATCGCGTCGATCGACTCGATCCGCGACGGCACCATGAACGCCGGAATCTGCGTCTGCAACCGATCCAGAACGGCGTCGAGCGGCGGGCAATGCGGTTGCGCGACGATCAGTGCCACCAGTTGATCGTTCCGCGCCAGGTCGAGCACCTTCACCACGGCCGCGTCCGCCACGCCGTCGATGCTGCGCAGCGCGACCTCGACTTCGCCGGGTTCGATCCGCACGCCGCGCACCTTCACCTGCCGGTCGGCGCGGCCCAGATAGCGCAGCAGCCCGTCGCCGTCGTAGCGGCCAAGATCGCCGGTTCGATAGACGCGCCGCCCCTTCAGCGGGCCGTGATGGATCGTCGGGAATTTCTCGGCCGTCAGGCCGGCGTCATTCAGATAGCCGAGCGCCACCCCTGCGCCACCGAGCACGATCTCGCCGACCTCGCCCGGCTCGACCGGCGTCAGGTCCGCGGACAGGATGTACGCGTGCTTGCCCGGGAGCGAACGGCCGATGCTTACCGTACGGCTCGCGTCGTGGCGCGGCACCGCGTAACCGGTCGAGTACGTCGTGTCTTCGGACGGGCCGTAGAGATTGAACACCTGCGCGACCTGCGGCGCCACGGCATAGATATCGTCGACGAGATCCTGGTAAAGCGCCTCGCCGGCCAGGTTCACCACTTCCGTCCCCGGCGGGAACCGGCGATGACGCACCAGCTCGCGTGCCGCCGACGGCACCGTATTGATCATGCTGACGTCGAAGCTCGCCGCTTCGTCCAGCAACGCCAGGATCGTGTCGACCAGCACCACCTTGCTGCCCGTGCACAGCGTGCAGATCAGCTCGAACACCGACAGGTCGAACGTGATCTGCGTCGACGCCAGCACCGAACGCCTCTGCGCGTCGGTAAACGACGACCTGTACCAGTCGATCAGGTTCGCGAGGTTGTGCTCGCCGATCAGCACGCCTTTCGGGGTACCGGTGGACCCCGACGTGAACACGACGTACACGGGTGCGTCGGCCGGGCGCTCGCCGGCGGGCTGCCAGTCGGCTGGCGCCATGCCGCCGGCGGGCAGGATGACCTTGCCGCACGAAGGTGGCAGTTGCGCGGCCAGCTCCGCGGTCGTGACGACCTGCCGGATGTCGTGCGCGGCGATGATGTCGCGCAGCCGTTCGGGTGGATATTTCTCGGTCAGCGGTACGTAGACGGTGCCCGCACCAAGCGATGCGAGGATCGTCGCGGGCAGCCGGACGTCGCGCGGCAGGAAAATGCCGAGCAGCGCGCCGGGCGTCACGCCCGCGGCGGCGATGCGCGCGCCGATCGACGTCGTCATGTCATGCAGCGTCGCGTAGGAAACGCGGTCCTGCCCACACTCCAGCGCGATCGCTCGAGGATGGTTGCGGCAGACTTGCTGGAATTGGGCGAAAGCTGAGTGGGTCATTACGCGGCTCCATCGGAATTGAATGTCTTGTTCATCGCACCCTTAGTTGACCTCGAGCTGGGCCGCCTTTTCGAGCAGCTTCGTTTCGATATGCTCGACCAGCAGGCCCAGGGTCCTGATTTCGTAGATGATCATGGCGTGCAGGCTGACGTCGTAGCGGTCCTTGACCATCGACACGAACTGGACCGCGCTGAGCGAATGCGCGCCCAGCTCGAGCAGCCCCTCCTCCCATTCGATGTGCGCGACGCCCAGGATTCGTGCCCAGCTCGTCTCGACGAATCGATGTGCGTCGGACCGGTACGGATAGTCATCGTCCGGCGCGGCGGCCAGTGGCGCGGACGCCACGTCGCGCAGCCGCGCGAGTTCGGTGACCTTGCTGACCTCCCCCCAGCGCTCGAGCACCGAGTCGAAATCGATCGTTGAAATCACCAGCCGAGGGCCGAAATTCCAGTGCAGGATGCGGTCGTACACCGCCGCGATCTCGCGTTCGGTCATGTGGTTGCGCATGTGCTCGCGGCTCAGGTCCGCGAATTGCGGCAGCACATTGGGGCGGCCGAGCCGTTCCGCGTTGACCGCGCCCCAGTTGGTCGAGCAGATGTCGCCCAGCGACGCCGCCAGCGCGGTCTGAGCCACCGCGTCGACGAACGCGTTCGCCGCCGCATTATCGATCTGGCCCAACCCGCCGATGATTGAGTTCATGCTCGAACAAAGCACGACCTTGCTCACCGGATTGCGCGTCAGGTACGACAACAGGTTGCAGGTGCCGTACACCTTCGCGCGGAACACCTTCGAGAAATGGCGGATGTCCTTGTTCTCGATCATGCCGTTTTCGACCAGCCCGGCGGCATGGATGATGGAATGGACGACCCCGTGGCGTTCGCGCGCGTCGTCGAGCGCCGCGTCCACCTGCTGCGCGTCGCCGATGTCGCATTGCGCGAACTGTACCGTCGCGCCGGTCCGCTCGATCCTGCGAATCCGCTCGATCTTCTTCGAGTAAGGATGGTCGGGACCGTGTTCGGCGATCCATGCCGGCCACGCGTCGCGGTCGACGAAGCGCTTCGAGTTGATCAGCAGAAGCCGGCACGGCGCACGGCTGGCCAGGTATTCGGCGACACTCAGCCCGAGTTCCCCGAGTCCGCCGAACACGACGTAGACGCCGCCCGCCCGCACCTCGGGCTCGCACGCGGCGGGTACGGCGAAGCGCTGATACGTGGTCTGCCATCGCCGGCCGCGACGCAGCACCACGAATTCGTTCGCAGGAGTGAGCGGCGCGGAGAACTCCAGGCCGAGCTGCATCGCCGAATCCGTGGCGTTGAACAACTCTTGCGACGGGATATCGACGATCCGGCAGTCGACGAGCGGATATTCCTTCTGCAAGGTCCGGCTGATGCCGAGCACGGTCGCCTTGTCCGGGTTCACCTCGTCCTGTGGCGTCAACGCGGCCATCTGCGACGCGGCGACGATGATCGAGCACGCAGCGCCCCCCACCGTCACCCGGTGCAGCGATCGCGCGAAGAAAATCAGGCTGAACAGGCCGAGCGTCTGGCAGCGCTCGAAATTCGCCGGCGTGCCATCCCATTGCGCTTCGGCCGCGAGCCACGCGTGCACGACATGGCGCGGCAGGCAGCCGCGCTCGTCGAGCGCTTCGAGCAGCCGCCGGTAATCCTGCTCCGACGCGGGATCGATGCAATACGTGGTGTCGTCCAGCTGCGCGAATGCGTCGCCCGGAATCACGTGGATGGCGCGCGTCGTCGCGGCCCACGGCGCGTTGAGCCGATGCGCGCGATCCGTGGCGAACACCAGCAAAGCGGCCTGCGCCGGTTCGGCGACGCGTTGCGTCCGCGCGGCAAGTGCGGCTGTTTCGCGCCACGTCGGCTTGTAGAACCATTGACCGATATCGTCGATCTTCCGGTTACGGCGTTCGGCCTCGGTCGCGACCGGCAGCCACTGGACCTTTCTGGCAAACGCGTAGGCCGGCAGCGAGACCTTGCGCCGCGCGTCGTCCGCGTAGTACGTCGGCCAGTCGACCGACATGCCCGCCGCCCAGCAGGACGCGAGCATGTCGGCCATGAAGCGCCCTTGCAGCGCGGGCGCACCGAGCGCGATCTCATTCGATGCGACTTGCAGGCGCGGGGCGTCCGACAGCGTCAGCACCGCATCCGACGGCGCCGCGTCGACCGGCGCTTCGGCGAGCAAGCGCGTGATTCCATCGTCGCCATGCGCGCTCAGGCGCTCGACGAGATCCGCCGGCAACGTCGCCGGCTGCTGCAGATGCGCCGCGATCCCGAGCCGCCGAAGCTGCGCCGCCAGCAGCACCGCAACCACCGCCAGGCGATGCCGCACGTCGCGATGCGCGACCGCATCGAGCAACGGCGCGTACCGACCCGCGTCGCCCTGGCGAACAGCTTGCCATGTCGCATCCGCGTCGGCCGGCCACACCGCCACGAGCAGCCGGCGCGGCGCGCCGTCGGTCGCGTGCATCGTCGCGGCGGCCAGCTTCTCCGCAGCTTCGGCCGCGCCGGCCGCGGCAATCGCGAGCCGGTGCGGAAATGCCTTGCGCCCCACGTTGGACGTGTAGCAGAGGTCCGCGAACGCCGGACAGGCTTCGTCCCGCAGGAGCGCCACGTACTTCGCGCGGAGCGCGTCCAGCGACTCGGCGGAGCGCGCAGACAGCGTCACGCAGTAGGCGGCTTGCGTCGCGGGTAGCGGTTCGAGCAACGGCGCCTCCTCGAGGATCGCATGCGCATTGGTGCCGCCGATCCCGAAGCTGCTCACGGCGGCCAGCCGCCTGGTGTCCGACACCCACGCACGCGTGCGCGCGTTGACGTGAAACGGACTGTTCTCCAGCCCGAGGCGCGGGTTCGCCCTCTCGAAGCCCAGCGACGCGGGCAGGGTTCGATAGCGCAGCGACAGCGCAGTCTTGATCACGCCGGCGACGCCGGCCGCGACGTCGATATGTCCGATATTCGTCTTGACCGAACCGATCGCGCACGTCGCTTCGCGCGTGCCCGCCTGCGCGCGCCGGCCGCCGGCATAGGCGTGCGTCAGCGCGGCGATCTCGATCGGATCGCCCAGCGACGTGCCGGTCCCGTGTGCCTCGACATACTGGATCTGCTCGGGGTCAACGTCGCTCGCCTGAAGCGCATCGCGGATCACGGCGCTCTGGCCGGACACGCTGGGCGCTGCGTACCCGACCTTGTCCGAGCCGTCGTTGTTGATCGCGCTGCCCTTCAATACCGCATAGATCTGGTCGTGGTCGCGCAACGCGTCGTCCAGACGCTTCAGCACGACCAGCCCCGCGCCGTTGCTGAACACCGTGCCGGCGGCCCGTTCGTCGAATGCGCGCACCTGCCCGTCGGGAGAGAAAAAACTGTCCTGGCTGTAGAGATAACCGCGCGTATTGGGCACGTTGATCGAACAGGCGCCGGCCAGCGCCACGTCGGCCTGATAGCTCAGCAGGCCCTGACAGGCCTCGTGAATCGCGACGAGCGAGGTCGAGCAGGCGGTCTGGACATTGACGCTCGGCCCCTTCAGATCCAGCAGGTAGGACAGCCGCGTCGTCAGGTAATCGCTCAAATTGCCGAACAGGATGCTTTGCCCGTCCCGGTCGAGATCCACTTCATCGGACCGGAATACGACCGTATGCAGGTAACTGTTCAGGCTCACGCCCGCGTAGACGCCGACCCGCCCTGCATACGCGCCCGGCACGTAGCCGGCGTCCTCGAACGCATGCCACGCCAGTTGCAGGAACACGCGCTGCTGCGGGTCCATCAGCCGCGCGTCATGATTGCTGATGCCGAAGAATTCGTTGTCGAACAGCTCGATGTCCTGCAAACGGCCACCGACCGGCACATAGTGTGCCGACGCGAGATGCGCCGGATCGACGCCGGCATCGAGCAATTCCTGCTCGCTGTAGCGTTCCAGCGAGCACCGGCCGGCTTCCAGATTCCGCCAGAACTCCTGAACATTGGAAGCGCCCGGGAATGCTCCGCTCATCCCGATGATCGCGACGTCAAGATTGTTCAATTTTCGACTCCATGCTGTGCTTGCGGCTTTGGTAATAGTTGCGGCGCAGACGCTCCGTCCGCGTGTCGGCAGCGGACGCCGCCGGCGTTCCCCGATCGTCGTCTCCGGCTGCGTCGACGACGCAGGCCGCCTCCGGTTCCCTGGCTTCGGCCAAGCGTTCGATGGTCGGGAACTTGAACATGTCGACCGCCGACAGATCCCAGTCGAGGGTCCGGTTGATCTGGTCGATCAGCTTCAACGCGATCAGAGAGTGGCCGCCCAGTTCGAAGAAGTTGTCGCGGATGCCGACCGGCTCGACACCGATGCACTCGCCCCACAGCTTCGCGAGTGCCTGCTCGGTGCGCGTGCGCGGCGGCACCATGTCGTCCTTCAACTGGGGACGCGGTGCGACGACCTGTCGGACGTCGGGGGTCTCGTCGCGCTCGGACAGCACCCAGTTCCGGTAACGCGCGACAAGGTCGCCGCTCGCCACGATGACGTGTGCGGGCCAGTCCAGCGCGGCGAGCCGTTCCAGCACGGCCAGCCCCTCCTGTTCGCTGATCGCGTAGTGGTCGATGCCGATGTCGTCGTTCGATTCGTCGCGCGTGTCCTTGAAGAACTCCCACGCATCCCAGTCGATCACGGTCCATTCGCAGTCCGCGCGGCTCGCCGAGCGCGCATAGGCGTTCAGCAGGCAATGGGAGGCCGCGTAGCCGAACAGCCCGATCCCGCCGAGCGTCGCGGAGATCGACGAGACGATCATCACGCGTGGAATGCGCAGCGTCCGGGTCAACGCGTGCAGGTTCGCGCACACGCTGAGCTTCGGCGAGACGAGTGCGTCCAGGTAGGCCGCATCGGTTTCCGCGAAGGGCCGGGAGTGCATGTCGGCCGGTGCGCCCGCCGCATGGACGACGAGATCGATCGGGCCGAGCGCCTGTACGATCGACTGCGCGGCGCGCTCGAGCTGCTGCGGATCGGTCGCATCGGCATCGACGAACTCGATCCGGTGGCCCGCCGCAACCATGCGTTCGAACAGGCCCTTGCGGCGCCTGACGGCGCGGTCCGCTGCGGCGGACGGCTCGCGCAGCGTGTTCGCGAACGCGGTGGCGTGGCGGCTGACGATCGCGACATCCGCGCCGACGACGATCGAGAAGAACGCGGCGTAGATCATCCCGACATTGCCCACCCCGCCGACGATCAGCACGGTACGAGGCGGCTTCGACAACGCAGCGGCCTGCTCGGGGCCGTCGCCGCGACGCGGTCCGCTGCGGCACAGCTTCCGTTCGACCAGCCGGTCGCGCTCGACCCGGATGAAGCGCGCGGATGAATGCAGGCACGCGGCGGCGGCCAGCAAGCCGGCGTCGCGGCCGCCGGAACCCGGAGCGTCGTCGGTGTCCAGCAACGACGCGTCGATCTGGATCGCCCGGCACGTCACGCGGGGGAATTCCTGCTGCACGACCGTCGCGAAGCTGTCGACCCACGCTGCGCCGGCGCTCGGCATGGCATCGCCGCCGGGAACGTCGGCGACCGCGACCAGCGTGATGTCCAGCGTGCCGGGCACCGCCGCGCGCAACGTATTGAACGTGCGCTGCATCGAAAGCATGTCCGCGAACAGATGACCGCACGCCGCCGGCACGCGGGGCGTCGCCCCCGGCTGCGCCGGCGCCATCACCACCACGCGCGTGACCGCGCCGCGAGCCTGCGCGTCGCCGGTCTTCGCAAAGCGCTGCCGCAACGCGGCCTCGAGCGCTTCGGGCCGAGCAGCGTCCAGCACGACCCACTCGCCCGCCTGCTTCGCGAGTTTCTCGGCGAGCCGGCCGGCATGCCGGCTACCGTTGCCGATCAGCAGCACCGGCGCAACGGACGGAGGGGGCGCCGCGACGGCGCCGATGTCCGGCAGGGGCGCCCAGTCGTACGCGTAGAACCATTGATCGAGATCGTCCTGCTTCCGGTAGGCAGGCGCCTGCGCGACGACCTCGCGTTTCGCCGGCGCGTCGACCCAGCATGAGATCTCGTCGAGCGGATGCGGGGGGAGCGGCACGACGTTGCCGCGTGTCGCGCCGTAGAGCGGCTCCCAGTCGACGGTCATGCCGTTTGCCCAGCATTGGGCCAGCAGCGTGTCGAGCCCCGCCGTTTCGTCGTCCGGCAGAACGACCGAGAAGTGCCTGACGTCGGGCAGCGTCAGCCTGCCCAGCGCATTGGCGATCGACTTGCCGGGCCCCGCCTCGACCCACGCGCCCGCCGGCACGAGCGCGGCCAGCGTCTCCAGGCAAGCGTTGAAGCGCACCGTGCGCCGCAAATGGTCGACCCAGTAATCGGCGGTCGCGAACCGTTCCGGCAGATCGGCGCGCCCGTCGAGGTTGGAGACGATCGGGCTGCGGGGCACTTGCAGCGCGACGCCGTCGAATGCAGCCGCGAATTCGCGGCTGCCGGCATCCATGAGGTACGAGTGGAACGCGTGCGAGGTCGGCAGCCTGACCGCGTGAAGCCGGGCCGCTGCAAGGCGAGGCGCCAGCGCGTCGATGTCCTCCTCGGTGCCGCCCACGACACACGACATGTCGCTGTTGACGACGCACAGCGACAGCCCCTCGTGCAGAAACGCACTGACCTGCTCTTCTGCCGCCAGCACCGCCAGCATCGCGCCGCGCGGCGCGCGGCTCATGATCCGCGAGCGGGTCGCGACAATCGGCACGGCATCCGCCAGGTCGAACACGCCGGCAAGCGTCGCGGCCACGTATTCGCCAATGCTGTGCCCGACCATCGCCGCGACCGGCAGCCGCATCGCCAGCAGCGTCGAGCCCAGCGCATATTCAAGCGCAAACAGGTACGGCTGCTGCGCGGCGGTGTCGCGAATCTCAGCCGCGCCGGCGTTCAGCAGCGCGCGCGGATCCGTGCAGCCCGCGCGCACGAAGCGGTCGGCGCAATCGTCGAATACCGAGCGGAAATGCCCGCCGCGTTCGTAGAGTGCCCGGCCCATGCCGGGAAACTGGTTGCCCTGCCCCGGGAACAGCAGCGCAACCTGCCCATGGCGCCAGTCGGCCGTCGGTGCCACGGGGGTCGGGCCGGCGCACGCACGGCCGGATACGAGCGCGCGCTTCTCCGGGTAATGCCGCTGGAACAGCTGGGAGGTGTAGCGCGCATCCCCGAGCACAACCGTGCGGCCGGCCAGCGCTCGCTCGACCGCCTGCTCGCGTGCCGCCAGCGCCGCCGGCGTCTGCGCGGACATCAGCAGCGGGCCCGCGTCGACGCGGCGCGTCAGGTCCCGACCCGGCGCCTCTTCGAGAATGACGTGGGCGTTGCTGCCGCCGACGCCGAGCGCGCTGACGGCGGCGCGCCGCGGCTGACCCGCGGTGGCGGGCCACGGTTCGGGCGCCGTGGGGATATAGAACGGCCCCTCTTCGAGCGCGAGATTCGGGTTGGCCTGCACGAAGCCCGCGAGCGGCGGCTTGACTTGGTGCTTGAGACACAGCGCCGCTTTCAGCAAGCCGACCAGGCCGGCGGCGACATCCGTATGGCCGATGTTCGCCTTCACGGAACCCAGTGCGCAATGCGCGTGGACGCCGCCTGACCCGCCGTACGCATCCTTCAGCGCCTGGATCTCGATCGGGTCGCCGAGTGCGGTGCCGGTCCCGTGCGTTTCCAGATAGCCGATCGTGGCCGGCGCAACGCCGCTGCGCTCGTACGTGCGCCGGATCGCCTCGCTTTGTCCCGCGACGCTGGGCGCGGTGAAGCCCGATTTGCGCTGGCCGTCGTTGTTGATCGCCGAACCGCGAATCACGCCGAGGATGTCGTCGCCGTCGCGCTGCGCGGCGGACAGCGCTTTCAGCGCGAGCACGATCGCGCCGTTGGTGAACACCGTGCCCGTGGCACGGGCGTCGAACGGACGGCATACGCCGTCCTTCGCCAGCACGCCGTCCCGCTGGTACAGGTAGCCTTCCTTTTGCGGCGTGCGGATCGCCGCGGCGCCGACCAGCGCCATCCGGCACTGTCCGGTCAGAATGGCGACACGCGCCGTGTGCAACGCCTGCAACGCCGACGAACAGCCCGACTGGATCGACATCGCCGGGCCGTGCAGGTCCAGCTTGTACGCGATCCGGGTGGCCGCACAGTCGCCGCTGTTGCCAAATACCACATCGGACAACGGCACGCTGCCGGGCGGCTGGGTCATCAGGTTGTTCAGCAGGTAGTGCGGAAACCCCACCGACACATAAACACCGATCTCGCGGTTCGCCACCCCGACCTGCTCCAGCAACTGGTGCGCCAAGGTCAGCAGCACGCGCTGCTGCGGATCGATCGCCCGGGCTTCGCGGAACGTATAGCCGAAGAAGCGGTAATCGAACCGGTCGATGTCATCCAGCACGCCGGCGCGTCTGACATAGTCCGGCTGCGCCAGCGCCGCCGGATCGGCGCCCGCGGCAAGCAGTTCGGCGTCGGACAGCGACGCGATGCAGTCCCGCCCGGCGAGGACGTTCTGCCAGAACGCGTCGACGGTGTCGGCACCCGGCAAGCGCAATCGGGATCCAATCAGTGCCACCTGTTCCATGTTTTCCTCAAGGATGCGTAGTCAGTGCCAGCCGCTCGACCGTCTCGCCGGGCGACCGCACGCACTCGAACAGAATCCGGTTGAACTCGGATGCGATATCGTCGATCTGCGCGGCGTCGAAGACGTCCGCGCTGTATTCGATGAAAACCTGCGTATGCGTCCGGAAGTCGTTGACCTCGAGCGACAGCTCGAACTTCGAGCCGGTCGGCCGCAGCGGAATCTCCGAGACCGGAAGATCCGCCATCGAGAACGCGTACATCGAGCGATCGATGAAGTTGAAAAATGCCTGGAAAACAGGGGTGCGGCCGAGCGTCGCGTACTCGACCAGCCGGCTTGCCACTTCCTCGAACGGCACGTCGGCATACCCGTAGATCGAAAAGAGCGAGCCGGTCACCCGATTGACGAAATCGCCTAGCCGGTCCGCCGGATCGATGTCGACCGGCAGCACGATCGTGTTCGTATACAGGCCGATTGCCTGGAGCGTCTCGGGCGTGCGGTTCATGGCCGCCAACCCGATATTGATCACCCTGTCGCAACTGAAGTGATGCAGCGCGAGCGCGAACGCGCTCAGGAACAGCGTCGCGAGCGGCACGCCCGCGGTACGCGAGTAGTCGTCCAGTTCCGCGCGTAATGCAGCCGGGATCACGAGCGGAAAACTGTCGCCCGCCAGCGTGCGCACCTCGGGAAAAGGCGCGCGATACGGCAGATTCAGCACGCGATCGACCAGCCCGAACCGGCCGATCAGCTCATCGGCGCGAGCCGACGCGTCCGCCGGCCGGCCGCCCGCCTCGGGGGCGGGTTCGGGCGGACGGCTTGGCGCGCCCCCGGCGAGCATCGCTTCATAGGCGTGCGCCATCTCCCTCAGGAAATTGCCGCAGCCGATGCCGTCCACCACGATGTGATGGAACAGATAGAACACCGCGGCGCCGCCGTCCAGCAGCGGAAAGTAATGAACCCGCAGCAGCGGGCTGCAATGCAGGTCGAATGGCTCGCGCAACAGCCGGTTCAGCATGGGCCGAAGCACGACCCAATCCGTCGCGCGATGGCGCTCGACCAGCGCGCCCGCGGGTGTCGGATGGATGCGTTTGACGAGGCCCGCCGCGGTGGGCTCGAACGCCGCCCGCAGCGATTCGTGCGCGTCCAGCACCTGTCTCAGCGCACGTTCGAGCACGTCGATCGCCACGCCCGCCGGAAAATGCAGCCCCACCGGAATGTTGTAGGTTTCGCGCACGGCGGCCACGCTGTCGAGAAAATACAGCGCCCGTTCGCCCGCGGAAGGGGCGAGCACGTCCAGCCTCGGGGCCGGCGCCGGCACGCCATCGTGCACCGACCGCGACGGCGTCGCGCCCGCTGGCGCGCGCGCCGTTTCATCGCCGCCATCCGGCGCCAACCCGGACGCACGCAGATGCCCGGCCAGCGCCGTCGCGCTCGAGTGCGTCATGAACGCCTCCAGGCTGACCTCGATATCGAGCTTCTGGCGGATCTGCGCGAGGATGCGAACCGCGGACAGCGAATGGCCGCCCAGCGCCATCAGCGTCGCACCGGGATCGATCGTTTCCAGGCCGAGCGCATCGGCATAGATGGCCTGGAGGGTCGGAGTCAACGGATCGAGCGTCCGGGCATCCCCTGTGGCGGCGGTCGGCTGCGCCTGCTCCGGCAGGGCCCCGCGATCGATCTTGCCGTTCGCGTTCAGCGGCCATGCGTCGACCCACGCGAATTGCGAGGGCACCATGTACTCGGGCAACGCCAACGACAACGCGTCGCGCAAGGCCGTGGCATCTCGTACGCCATCCGGAATCGGCTCGACCCAGGCGAGCAGCCTCGGTTCCTCCGCCGGGGACGATCTCACCTGGACGACCGCCTTGCGCACTTGGCCGAGCGCCTCGATCTGTTTTTCAATCTCGCCAAGCTCGACCCGGAAGCCGCGAATCTTGACCTGCCCGTCCTCGCGCCCCAGGAATCGCAGGCGCTCGCTCATATCGCGAAAAGCGAAATCGCCGGTGCGATACACTCGGCCCGCGCCGGGGATCTCGACGAAGCGTTCGTCGGTCAGTGCGCGACGATTGCGATAGCCGCGGGCAACTCCATGCCCGCCGATGCAGATCTCGCCCTTGCTGAAACGCGGCACGCTCTGGCCGTGCGCGTCCAGCAGATGGATCGCGGTGTTGCCGAGCGGCTCGCCGAGGCCGGCCGCGGGATCCGCGTCGGGCGCGGCGATCATCGACCAGATCGTCGCCTCCGTCGGGCCGTAGACTTGCCAGACTGCCGCGCACGTGTCGCGCAGGAAGCCGTGCGTGGACGCGTCGATCGATTCGCCGCCGCACAGGACGTTCAACTGGCGCGCGCCGCGCCAGCCGCCCGCGCGCAGCACGTTGAAGAACGAAGGCGTGCCCTGCAGCCACGAAATGCGTTCGCGCTCGATCAAGGCTTCGAGCGCTTTGGCGTCGAGGCGGACGTGCTCGGGACAGGGGACGACGGCTGCGCCGACCACGAGCGGCAACAGCAGTTCGAGCAGCGATATGTCGAAGCCGATCGTGGTGGTCGCGAGCAGGCGATCGTCGCGACTCATCGGCAGTGCGCGCCGCATCGCGGACAGGAAGCCGGCGACGTTGCGATGGGTCACCTCGACGCCTTTCGGGCTGCCGGTGGACCCCGACGTGTAGATCAGGTAAGCGGGGCTATCCGGATCGACCGCAATGGCGGGAAACGCGTCCGCATGCGCATCATCGAACAGATCATCGGTCAGGACGAGATCCCGTGGCGAAGCCGCGGCCGACGCGTCCTGATGAAGATGGACGGTCAGCTCGGCGTCGCGCGCGATATGCGCGCGGCGCGCGGCCGGCAGATTCTCGGGAAGCGGAACGTAGATCGCGCCGGCCTGCCAGATGCCGAGCAGCGCGGCCAGCAGCACGCCACCCCGGGGCATGGACACGCCAACGCGGTCGCCCGCTTTCACGTCCGCCGCCGCCAGCTTCCACGCGACCCGATTCGCCGCCTCGAGCAGCGCCCGATTCGTTATCGTGCGGCCGGGCTCGCCGACTGCCTGCCGACTCGGCTGCTCGCGCAGCGCGGCCTCGATCAATGCGCCGGCCGACAGCTGCGGCGCGGGATCGGCCAGCACGGCATGGCGGCCGGCAAAGGCGCGCTCGCCGCCCAGTTCGAGATCGCCTATCCGCACATCCTGCCGATCGACCATGCGCTCGACGAGCTCGCTGAAATCGCGCGCCAACTGATGTGCCATCGATTCGCTCAGCAGCCCCTCGCGGTATTCGAGGATCAGGCTGAGCGCGTCGTCGCCGTCGTAAAGGAGCGCGAGGTCCTGCTTCGCCGAACCGACGAAACGCGGCATCTGTTCGACATCGATGCCATTCAGCCGCAGCGAATCGAGCGCGAACCGCGCGGGAATGAGCGCCACGTTGAGGCATGGCGACGCCGGGTCGGTCAGGTTCTGCCGCACGAGCCGCATCAGGTCCAGCTGCGGGAAATCCACGATCGATTTCGTTTTGCGGCGCTGCTGCCGCACCCGCTCGAACAACGCATCGACCGTCAGATCCGGCGTCACGTCCACGAACGCCGGCACATAATTGATGAATGACCCGAATATCCGCTCGAACCCGCCGGGCCGCGTGTCCACCGGATAGGCGATCGCCAGCGCGTCCTGTTGCAGGTACCGGTGTAGCAGCACGCCGAATGCACTCATCAGGACCACGAATGGTGTCGTCCTGGTCTTTCGGTTCATGCTCTTGAGCCTTGCCTGCAGGGTGCCCGGCAGGGTCCAGCGATATTGGCGGGCGCCCGCGCCGGCCGGCCGCTCGCCGTCGAACACCAGTTTTCCGAAGTCGACGGAACAGGTGCGCCCCGACAGGTATGCACGCCACGCCGCCTCGGTTTCCCGATGGGCGCCGTCGGCCCAGCGCTGCCGTTCCCAGTCCAGCGTGTCTGAAAACCCCTGGCTCGCGCGGGTCTCGGGCGCCGCCACATAGGCCGCGTGATCGTTGTACGCCGACGAAATGTCGGTCAGCAGTATCTGCGCCGACGTACCATCCACGCAGATATGATGGATATTCAACGCCAGGAGATAACCGTCCGGACGGGTGCGGATCAGCAGGAACCGGAATACCGGTTCGCCATGCAGATCGAAAGGCTCCAGCAGACAGGCGTCGAGCGCCGCTTCGATCCGTTGCAGCCGTGCCGACGATTCGAAACCCGACAGGTCAATGAACTCGAGCGGGTCGCGCGAAAGCCGGTCGGCATACTGAAGCGGCTCGCCGGCCTGTTCGAGGAAACGCATCCGGATCGCCGGATGCGCGCCGACTACCGCCACAAAGGCCCGCTTGAGCCGATCGACGTCGAGATTCCCGTCGAGCTCGAAAAGCAGCGGATTGTTATACGCGGGGTCGTGAGGCGCATATTTCCATTGCAACCACATCACCCTTTGACTATTAGTGAGTGGCAATACGTCATTCACGTCAGTTGGCATGCGGCATTCCTGAGGCTGCGTTGAAGAATCAGGCCGGCGCGACCACGTTTCTTCGTCGCATCGTCCATTGCCATACGACTCCCCATCAAAGCGGAAAAGCACGGGCAGGCGACGAAAGATCGTGGCCATGCACGGCCAGCCGCCGAAGGATCGGGCTATCGCGCGAAACCGGCCGCGCCTGGATCAGGGGCAGTCCGTCACATGTGTAAAGGATGCGATAAATGACGCGCACCCCGGATCAAGCTGCGCGGAATGACATCACCTTGTTTAGGTATGCGAATACTCTGCATCGGAATCACATGCGACTTCTCTCGATTGTCATTTCCATCGACGTGGTTTTCAGAAAATCTCAAGAATTGAGAAAAATAATAACGCGACGCTCTCGCAGCAGTAACTGCAATAAGTAATAGGTCGATAAGCGTGTTGCGTATCGAATGCTCGTCATACAATCGCCGCTATCGTTCAGCAACTTCGAAAAACGGAGCAAGCTCTTGCGCTCAATGCATGTCGTCAATCCCCTTCTGGATCGATCGCAGCTACCTTGCTTCGAGGCCATTCGCGCGCTCCATGTGCGCCCCGCCGTTGAAGCCTGCCTGCTCGAGCTCGACAACGCGATCGAGCAGGCGGGCGCGGCGCCGCGCCGGTCGAGCTGGGCGAACATGATCGAACCGATCTGCCTGGCGATCGAGGCGCTCGAATACACGTGGGGCATCGTCACCCACCTTGTCACGGTTCGCGATTCGGCGGCCTTGCGCGGCACCTATGGGGAATGCGTGGGCCTCGTGTCGTCCGCGTTGTCGCGCTTTCGTCAGGACACCGCGCTGCTCGGCCGATACCAGGCCATCGTCGCCTCAGATGCGTTCGCGACCCTGTCCGCCGAGCGGCAGCAGGTGCTGCGCAACCTGATCCGCGACGCGCTGCTGGCGGGTGGCGAGCTGCCGCCCGGCCCGCGCACGCGGCTGAACTGCATACGCGAACGCCAGGCGCTGCTCGCGAAGACGTTCCAGGACAACATCGCCGACGCTACCCGCGCTTATTCGTACCGCGTGACGGCGGACGACGAACTGGCCGGCCTGCCCGACCACGTGCGCGTCGCCGCACGCGCTGCTGCGCGGCAATGCGGCCGCGACGGCCATCTCTTCACGCTGGATTTCGCGTCCTACCATCCGGTCATGCAGTTCTCCGAGTGCCGCGCGCTACGGGAACGCTTGTACCGGGCCCGGTCAGCCCGGGCATCCGAGCTGGGCGAGCACTATGCCGACGGCGCAGCGGAATGGGACAACATGCCCGTCATGACGGAACTGCTGGCCCTGCGGCACGAGGAGGCCCGGTTGCTCGGCCATCGAGATTTCGCCGGCCTCTCGCTCGCGCAGAAGATGGCGCGCTCCCCCGAATGCGCACAGTCGTTTCTGGACGATCTGCATCGGCGCATCCGCCCGCAGGCGGCCGCCGAATGGCAAGCGCTGCAATCTTTCGCCCGCGATGGCCTCGGCATTCGCGAGCTGCAGCCGTGGGATCTTCCCTTCGCGATGGAACGCCTGCGCAGGCAGCGCTTCGGTGTCTCGACGGACGAGGTCCGCCGGTACTTCCCCGAACAAGCCGTGCTGCATGGGCTGTTCAAGCTGGTCGAGACGCTGTTCGACGTCAAGGTCCTCCCCGCGACCGGCAGCGTCTGGCACGAAGATGTCCGGCTGTACCGGCTGGACGACGCACGCGGCCATCCGGTCGCCCATCTCTATCTGGACCTGTACGCGCGCCCGGGAAAACGGGACGGCGCATGGGCGGCCAGCGGCGGATCGCGCGGCACGCGCGCAGACGGCACGATCCGGCTGCCCGCGGCCTATCTGATGTGCAACGTCGCCGCAGCGGAGCCGGCCTGCTTCGCGTTCGAACAGGTGGTCACGCTGTTTCACGAGATGGGCCACTGTCTCCATCACATGCTGACCGACGTCACCGAAAGCGCTGTGTCCGGGGCGAAAGGCGTCGAATGGGACGCCGTGGAATTCCCTTCGCAATTCATGGAGCAATTCTGCTGGGAGTGGGAGGTGCTTGTCGCGTTGAGCGCTCACGTGGAGACAGGCGCAGCGCTGCCGCGCACGCTGTTCGACCGCATGCTGGCGGCACGTCATGTCGACCATGGCATCGAGATGGCGCATCAGATTGCGTTGTCGGCGCTGGACCTCCAACTGCATTCCGCGCACGCGATGGCCTCGAACCAGTCGATCCTCCATTGGGTGGAAGCCATTCATCAAGCCTACGAGGCCACGCCGCCGGACCCGCTTTCAAGAAGCGTCAACACCTTCGGGCATATCTTTGCCGGCGACTACGCAGCGGCCTATTACAGTTATCAATGGGCGAAGGTCCTCGCGGCCGATGCCTATGCCGCGCTGGAAAACGCCGGCGCCACGCATGCGAATGCCGGCAGGCGCGAAATCGGAAAGCGCTATCGGACGGAAATTCTGGGGCCCGGGGGCAGTCGACCCGCCATGGAATCGTTCATCGCGTTTCGGGGTCGCGCGCCGGACCTCGATGCGCTGTTTCGGGATTCTGTCGCGACAAGACGTTAGGGAAACGTCCGGCGGATCGACCACTCGGTCATCAGATTAGCAGACCTGAACGCTACACCGAGGTCCTTCACCATCCAGCGCCCCTCAACCTTGCCGAATAAACGCCGGCGCCGGGCACGTCGCGCCGATTTCCGATCGGAACCTATGGGAATTCGTAGTTTCGCAAATGCGGCGCGTCGACTCTAATGTGCGTATCCATCAGGAGCATGCACACGTGAATATACGACCCCGAGCCAAGCGTGCAAGGAATCCGCTACGCCATTCATGACGCGCAGTGCCCGGCGTCGCACGGGGATCGCCCGCGTTCGCCAGACGTGTCATTCCATCTTTCCACGGCCCGAGAAAATTCGTGACTCCAGTGAGCGTCAACCGACTGTTTACCGCGCAAGTCCGTCGCGCGCCCAATGCGATCGCCCTGGTTGGCGGCGACCGGCGCCTGACGTACGGCGAACTCGACCGCAGCGCCAATCGCCTCGCTCGGCACCTGATCGACCGCGGCGTGCAGGCGCACGACCGCGTGCTGCTGTGCCTGCCGCGGTCAATCGACGCCGTCATCGCGATGCTCGCGATCATCAAGACCGGTGCGGCCTTCGTACCGGTCGACCCGAGCTACTCCGAGTCGGTCAGGCAGCGCCATGCCGACGACAGCGGCGCACGGCACGTCATCGCTCGGACGGCCGACGCCGAGGCTTTCCGCAACCCGTCGCGGCAAGTCATCGAAGCCGACGATCTCGCTGCGGGCCGCGACGACCATGGCCCTGACGTCGATGCGGGGCACGACGGCGCGAGCGCGATCTACGTGATGTTCACCTCCGGAAGCACGGGTCGGCCGAAAGGCGTGGTCGTCGCCCATCGCGGCGTCATCCGCCTGGTCTGCAATACGAACTACATCCGGATCACGCCCGCCGACACGCTGCTGTTGCTGTCCCCGATCACCTTCGATGCATCCACGTTCGAAATCTGGGGCGCGCTGCTGAACGGCGCCCGGCTCGCGATACATGAGGAAGCGACGTTCGATCCGAACCTCGTCAGCGAGCTGATCGAGCGCGAGCGAGTCAGCGTGCTCTGGCTCACCGCCGCGCTGTTCCATCTCGTCGTGCGGCGCTACATCCGGATGCTCGCGGGGCTTCGCACGTTGCTGGCGGGCGGCGACGTGCTGAATGCGGCCGCCGTCAACGCGGTATTCGACGCGTTCCCGTCGATTACCGTCATCAACGGCTACGGTCCGACCGAAAACACGACCTTCACGTGCTGTCACGTGATGACCGCCGCGAACCGGCCAGTCGATCCAGTCCCGATCGGGCGCGCCGTTTCAGGCACCCGGCTCCATATTCTCGACAGCGCGCTGCGCGAAGTGCCGGACGGCGCCGAAGGCGAGCTGTGCGCAAGCGGCGATGGCGTAGCGCTCGGCTATCTGAATGCGCCGGAGGCGACGCGCGCGGCATTCATCGAGCATCGGTCCGTCGACGGCCTGCTGTATCGCACCGGCGATCGGGCACGACGCAGGCCGGACGGCCTGATCGAATTCCTCGGGCGGCGCGACCGGCTCGTGAAGATACGCGGCTACCGCGTGTCGCTCGACGAGCTTCAGGCGCTCATCGCCGGCATTCCCGGCGTCGAGGAAGTCATCGTCAAGGTGTCGGAGGATGCGACCGGCGAAAAGCGCCTCAGCGCGATCATCCAGTCCACCGGGGGGCGGCCGGACATGAAGGCTTTCGTCCGCAGCGAACTCGTCAAACTGGCGCCGCCGTTCCAGATCCCCGACGACATCCAGGTTTTTCAGCATCTCCCGCTCAATGCGAACGGCAAGCTGGATCGCAACCCGTTGCCGATCGGCGAGATATAAATCATCCGGAGAAAAGCAAGCCATGACCCATACGACCGACATCATCGAAACAATTCTGAGCACGTGCCGCGACACGCTCGGGCTGCCCGACCTGCAACCCGGCGAGGACTTCTTCGAACGCGGCGTGAGTTCGCTGGCCATCGTTGAACTGCAGATCCAGATCGAAGAGCAACTGCAGTTGAAAGTGCCGACGAGTCAGCTGATGGCGGCGCCCTCCGTGGACGGATGGGCGCGCGCTTACCTGGCGACGGCCGCCGCGGTAACGGTACCGCAGTAACCGCGCCGGGCGCAGATCCTCGAAGAAAACGGGGCGCACGGATACCGATCGCCTCGCCCAAGCAGACGCCATACCAGGCAAGCGTTAACGAAAATCCAAAGGAGCAACCCAGGATGCCGAATTTCCAATTGACGAAGGAAGAGATCGCCCGCTTCCGTGCGCAGGGCTATATCGGCCCGTTCAAACTCTATTCGGAGGACGAAGCACGGGATCGATACCGCCAGATCCGGTCGCAACTGTTCGACCGCGAGTACGCGATCTACGATTTGCCGCCGGACAGCCCGATCGCCAACTACGACCGGCATCTCGACGTGAACCTGCTGAGCGAGCACATCATGCGCTCGGAGATAGTCCACAAGCTCAACTCGATCCTGGGCCCCGATCTCATTTGCTGGCGATCGGAGATGTTCCCCAAGTATCCCGGCGATGAAGGCACCGACTGGCATCAGGCCGACACCTTCGCGCATGCGTCGGGCAAGCCGCAGATCGTGTGGCCCGGCGACGGCCGCTTCGGCGGCGCGGTAACCGTGTGGACGGCCTTCACCGACTGCGACGAACAGAATGGCTGCCTGCGCTTCGTACCGGGCACGCACGAGGAAATGTTCTACGACGAGTCGAAGAAGATGGCATTCGATCCGACGAAGATCAACGCGCTCGAGAAGGACGGCATCAAGCGCGGTTTCTTCGGCTACGACTACCGCAGCCTGCAGAAGGATGCGAACTGGAAGCCCGACGAGAGCAAGGCCGTGTCGCTCGTGATGAAGCCGGGCGAGTTCGTGATCTTCTGGTCGACGCTGATGCACTCGTCGTTCCCCAACTCGACGAAAGACCGCACCCGCCTCGGCTATGCATGCCGCTACGTGCCCGCCGCCGTCAGGATCTACCCGGACACCGAAACCGTCAGCGAGTACGGCAGCGAAGTGAAGCTCGACAAATACGGTGTGGTGCTGGTGTCGGGCGAAGACCACTTCCGGCATAACCGCCGTGTGGAATCCAACGCGCGCGGCACGCCGTTCAGCCGGCTCGCCGAGGTGTAAACACGCCGCGGCAATGAGTCGGATTCAAGGAAATACCCCGGAGGCCGGACCGAAATCCAACCCAACCTCCGGGGTACGGTTCCGATCCGTACTGCTCGCCGATTTCATGAATGCCCAGGATTCACCGCAACACGCTGACCATTTTGAGCAGACGATCGGGACGTCTGGATAAGTATTCTTATCACAATACATCTATTATCGAGCCAAACTCCGGCGCACCGAACCACGTCAGATGTGGCCGGCACGCACGAGCGTCACCTGCCGATCGGCAGCCCCGTCGGCTCGATCCACCCGAGCCGGTACGCGATCAGCAGCGACAGGAACAGCGTGATCGACAATCCAACGCGCGCCGCAAGCGACCACGCCATCCGCTTGCTTCTGCCGCGGTTGTGATTCATGAAATACAGCGCGAAAACCAGGCTTCCGATAATCAGCGCGAACGCCACCGAAACCAGCGCAATCTTCATCGTTGATGCTCCTCCAGGCCCGCATCGGCCTTCAGCAGTTCAGTCAGTCTTTGCCGTTCGGCAGCGACGTCGGCCACACCCGACGCCGGCCAGTCCAGTGCGACGCCATTGCCCAGCGAATCGCGCACGAGCGTCTGGTAACGCCGGTCGCTGATTCGCCCCTGGTCCAGCGCTTGCGAGATCTCATGTCGAAACGGTAGCGGAAAGCTCGCGTATCCGCGCGAGAGCGCCGCATATTGCCGCGCGTCGAT
>Ga0157367_1000160_pt1 | contig 34922 bp, 15 predicted proteins | sample AttbisABBM2_FD_113142 | JGI IMG/M metagenome (GOLD analysis project Ga0157367, IMG submission 113142) | Fungus gardens microbial communities from leaf cutter ant in Botucatu, State of São Paulo, Brazil - Atta bisphaerica ABBM2 | ecosystem: Host-associated > Fungi > Mycelium > Unclassified ... | reverse complement strand
TTGCTGAGTTGATTGTCAACTCAGCTCATATTCACATTGCTAACATCAACAAATGTCTGAGAAACTCCAAATCAGACATTGTCGCAGATTTCATTCGAAGCACAAACAATGGAATTGTCATTACTACTAACAAGCCAGCAAACGATCTAAATTTATCAACAATTGAGAAATATCTCAAGAGCATACAAAACATCAACTCGGACTTGATCGAGAGTCCATGTCTCCCAAAGTCCAAGTCATATATGAAGATCATTGGACTCCCTTACAAAATCAATCAGGACGTCATCTCCTCTGATTTTATTGAAGGTGTTCTCAAAGAAACCCACCTGTTCAAAGGTGTCGTGTTGGCCTCAAAACCTTGCATCATCAAAGTATCTCCAAAATCAGACACGGCAGTGGTCTGGGTGGACATCTGGGGTCCCCAGAGTGGTTCTTTGGCGAAGAACATTATCAATTGTCACTTCAACATTGGAAGATTCATCGTTACCGTCAAAGATACCAACATGAACCCAGGTGTCCCGCAGTATAAGAACTGTTGGAAGTGGGGACATTCAACACTTAGCTGTCACTCTCATATCTCCAGGTGTGCCAAGTGTTATGGAGCTCACATTACCGAACACCACAGAGAGAAAGCATGGTGTTGCATGGAAAACAAGAAAGCAAATCGTTTGGCCACCAAGGAAGGCGAGCCATGTCCACACATCTTCAAATGCATGAACTGCAAAGGCAACCATCAAGCAGACAGCTATAGTTGTTCATATTGGCGCAACCGTTTCAATCATGAGTGGCACGGTAGAAAACAACAGAAACTCTTTCGAAAGTAGAGTACAGTAATATAGCAATCCTGTTAGTCAATTTTAGTTAGCTTCTCTTTCTTTTTTATTTCTTTTTCATGTAGTTTGCCCATCAATGTATTGTAGCTACTAAGTAGTTACTGCACCTGCCATTGTGCCCCACATTATAAATTGTTGATTTAAAAAAAAAAAAACTTTTTTCTTTTTTCTTTTTCTTAATTTTATATTTCTTTTCTTTTGAATTTCTTTTTCTTTTTATTGATGACAAAGAGGCATGTGACATTGCAGTCACATGATATGTCACATAATGTGACATAATAGGCCTAGAACATAGTAGAAGGATCTGGAAGATGACATCAGAGTATATAGTATACACATGATAACCTTGAGTAAAACATGAAGCAGATATGAGAATAAAGCATGGACATAAGAGCAGGTTTAATTATTAGTAGCATGGACCATATGTAATAGTATAAATAGGGTAGCAATATAGTGGGGACTCCTTGTCGAGTTCTCTTGTGATTCCCACATTAATAGCCTACTGAGAGCTTTACTTGCTTGTGTGATTATTGGACTTTATATCTGGTGGTTGCTACAACAAGAAACTTATAGAAGACTTAAATATATTGAAAGATATTGAAGTAATATAACAACTCAAGCTTATAAAACAGAAAGAATTGGAAAATAGATTAAGTAATCAGGGTTTTGTATAGAGTAGCTGGTGATATATATATGCTCTTGTCACTAAATAATATGTTCACTATATATTCTGTAAAAAAATATATCAGAAATAGTAATCTAGAAGACATATCCAAGACTCTAACTTCTTTAGTTCTCTTACTTTCTGTTTATTATCCTAGATGGGAAATATTCCACACTCTACCATCAGCACTCTCAATGCTTGCAAAACCTCTTTTTATCTTCTAGTCACTCTTGAGACCACTTATACCTTTCTATATGAGCTTTGGTCAATTTTAGAGCTACTAGTATTATTGTCAACAGAAGTTTTTTTAAAAGGTAACTAATTATATCACTACATTGATATGCTTGTATCTCTATTAATACTTATTACTATGAGATATACTATATATCATTAGAAATGGTTTTGATGAGCACTTTCCAACACAAGTTAAATCATGTGAATCCATCTAGCTGTTTATAAGATATTAGCCAATAAAATTTTTACAGTTACTGATAGCCTGATATCTCAGTTATTTGTTGTTTCTTTTGTATATTCTATATATATGTGGATAGCCCTTATTTGGTGCTTTCCAGTGCAACTTAGTTTGTAAAAATTAGTTGACTTGTTGCAGAGATACAAGCTGAATAAAGTTTATAACAAAAGTATTCATCAAATGGTTTCTAACAATATATCATATATTATAAGCTTAGTATTTATAGAAATACAAGCATATCAATATAGTGATATAATTAGTTACCTTTTTAAATTAGCTTGACATCTGTTATGACAGCCCTACTAGATATAAGTTTTAATTATGTGATGGGAACATCTTGTACATAGACTATTACTAACTTGTATAAATACTTTTGTATCTGAGGATTAAACTTTAGCTTAGACTTAACAACGTCAATCTTTATCTTTTTATCATTGATATATGTATTGATCTTAATTATCATTGTTATCATTATTGAACTTCTAAATCATTCCTAAACCTCTGAGAGTGAACCTAAGATTTAGATATTACAAACAAGTGAGTTGTTTATTTTGTGATAACATCATATTTTTCTGTCTAAGTCCAAAATAATAAAAATTAAAAATTAAATTGAAAAAGAAATAAAATAAAATAAAACCAAGTTTTATATGGTATTGCTCCTAATTAAGGATAATGAGAGAGTAAGAAAGAGTAAAGAAAACTTTATGTTGAATAGTCTTAAGAGTAAAGATTGAGTTCTAATATTATGACTTAAGTTTTAGAGTTTGGACAAAAACAACTATAAGAAAATAATATAAGAAAAGTTGATGGTGTTCTTAGTAAAAAGCAGTCTATCTTATATACTACAGACTGTGGTCTACATATATCTATAACTCAAGTCTATATATTATCTATAAGGCTAATATGCTATAACTATACTATATAACATTATCTATTCTAGAATCTTCTATGGCTTTCTTTATATCATGTGATTATGTGACTAAAACTGTCATATATAGTATTACATAACTTCTAAGCTAAGTTCAAATAAGAAAAATAGTAATAGAAAATAAAGTAAAATAAAATAAAATAAAAATAAAAATAAAATAAAGCCAAGTCTTATTTTAAAACTCTAACATTGAGAGTGTTGATAGTAGAATATAAAGAAAGTCTTTTTTCCCACTTGAAGTAATAAACAAGTAATAAGATATTTATATAAAGTAGAGTTTTAGGTGTGTTTAAGTTATTACTACAATATTACATATATTCCTCTACTAAAAGTACAGTAAATCTATTTATAAGCAGCTGTAGTTTACAGGTTGCCAGTCACTTTATACAAAATCCTTCTTTTTTATTATGCTATTTGTGTTGTCTAAGTTCATGAGATCTAAGTATCATAGTATTTCTATATCCTTTAGTATAGTTAGATCTTTTATCAGCTTCTTCCATTGCTCAGTGGTTACCTGTCAGATATAAAGCCATATAGAGTAGTTATAAGCAATATTATCTAAGTAGTATAGTATAGTATTTTCTTATAGCATTTATGTCAATGAAAATGTCCTGTAAAAATAGAAGGAAATAAAGACTAGATAGTAGTAGTCAAGTAACAGAAGTAAACCATAGTTAGGCAGAGCACAGAGATTGGTAGGTGGGTGGAAACAGCTTGCTAGTTGAATTGAAATATCTTATTTATTTGTTGGACTTGATATTATATGCTAAGTCTATCCATTCTAAAGACTGTCCTCTATGATAGTGATATCTTCTTCAATTCTAGTGTAAAGCCTATCTTTCATAACAGTTATATTTCCTACAACATATTCTTATGGTAGTAATGCAATAATTCTAAACCCCTCAAGTACTTGGTCTTTCATAATAGAGATACTTCTATCAAACTCAGCCTTTTATAGCAGAGTTTTCTTATTTGACCTCTTTCAGTATTTTATTACTGAAATACTAGAACCCCTAAATATCTTCTATTAAATCTTTGTATATAAGACTAGTAGTTGCACTGTAATTTGCTAGTTTGATAATTGGATATCCAAGTAAACTTAATCTCTAGTATTCAATAGCAATATATCATATCAGCACTTAATCTCTTTTGGACTTCATATTATTTTCCAAAGTTACAACCATACAGTAGATAGATAGCATAGCACATAAGCTGAAGCTAAGATTATTTTGGAAAGTTTATATTAGAAAACTCATTGTATAGAGTTTTTATACTTTATATATCTCTAAGCCAATTGCACAGGTTTTTGTTTTCTGGTTTGACACTTGGTCAATATATTATATTATATTGGACCATACTAGAAAGTTTATGTTTTTGAGATATTCTACCAGTAATATAGTAGTCTGACTTTGAAATAAAAGGCAGAAGAATTGTCTAAATTTGATAATAATAGTATACAAATCTAGCTTTAGAGATCAAGGTCTGGAATTTGTCTAAGTAGTCTTCCATCATATAGCCTTCTTGATAATAAATCAGCTATTTGAGCTTATTGATATCTTCAGCCTTAGTATTGACTGTAAAGAAGTAGGCATAAAAAAGCTCTTTAAACTCTAGTTAAATCATAATAGAGAAAACTCTTATAGTAGGCTCTTCTTAACAAGCTTTCTAACTTTTTACAGCTTGTCCACTTTTAAAAAATGATAGTATTCAGAAAAATCTTATTCTAGTCAAAGTTAATTAATCTGTAAATAGCCAGATATAAAGAGAATAGATGTTAAGAAAGGTATAACTCATTTGACAGTTATCCACAAAGTCTACAAAAGAGAGTATATTTGGTTGTGGTATCATAGACCAACTTTTAAGACATTCAAAACATCTGCTTTCTAATCTCCAGACAAAACTCTAACCATACCTAGATATACTTCTGTATTTGTGCTTGTTTGCACATAAATTAGTTCTTTGTATTTCATCTTCTGGTAACTTATCACCTAAACTTCTGTCATTTTATATCTTAGAAACTGTCTCTATAATGTTTTCTTAGTTATCCCTTATACTACTATTTTCCTAGCTATAGTTCTGACTATAGACTTAGTATTTAAGACCAAATAGATACTCTATAGTCTTTAGTCTGGAAATAGACTAAGATTTGACTAGAATCTGACCAAAATCTTCTAAAAATCTTCTTTCTGATATCTTAACATCCAAAATTACAACTACATAATAGAATAGTGGGCATAACATATAAGTTGAGGCTAAGGTCATTATCTAAGATCATGTTTCCAATCTATGAATAAGCTTCCAAGCTTGATTTATAACTAAGTCTCTTATCCAATCTCACAGATAACCATATTTGTTCCTAGACAAGTTTCCATACTTGATCTAACTCTCTTTCTATATAACTAATCACAGATATCTACTCAAAGTGAGTTTTATCTGCTCTGACACCACTCTTAATATATAAGCAACATCATAGGTTTCTAGATATAGGAATGTTTATAAGAGAGAAAAGTTACAAAAATGATAGGAAAGGAGATATACTTATATCTGTGAGGATAGGATTAGATACTAAAGTCTATAAGTCTCAAAACATGACTAGTAAGAATATTGTTAGTAGAGATTTCTAAGATATACTAATACTTAGCTACCTTTTTAAGATAATGCTAGAGAAGTTTCAGAACTTATTGATGTTGATGGGTTCTGGAGGTTTTTTCTCAGAATGTCAGAGTTAAATTTTTATTATTCTCACTTATTTTCATTTTATTCTATTTTTTCCTAATTTTCTTTATTAAAACTAAGTCAAGAGATTATAGTATGATATTACATGTGACTGTCACAGCTGTCACATGGAGTGATATATATCATATTTTTGGTCACATATATTATATTATCATATAATATAGAGAAGAATATAAAAGGTTCTAAAACAATAATGTTATAACAATATAGTTACTACATGTTGGTTTTATATAGAATACATAGTCTTGAGGGTAAGTTAGATGTAGTTGTGCACAGACCACTAGTCTGGTATATATAAGATAGATACTTTATACTAGAAACTCTATTGAGTTTTCTTGTATAAATCTTATATAACATTATTCTTTTGTTCAATTACTTAAGCCTAAGTTTTAACATAGAGTATACATCATTGAAATTCTAGAAGAAGGGAGAAAAGAAGATATACTTTGGAAGATTTGGGCTTAGTACAAATCAGTTCAATAGTATGGTTCTATTTACAGTGATCTGAGAAGATATTAAAATCTTATTTTGTAAACACTAACTCAAAATTTTACATATGTGAGAAAGGAAAAGATATGTTGTTTGTGATTTAGTTTTTACAAAAAGCTTTAAAGAGATATTATTAAAAAAGTGGCTACTATATAGAGATCAAGAGCAGAAGATTTTGGGAGAAGTCAGATTATATAAAAAGGATTTCCCAGCTTCTTCTTATATCTAATAAAAAGCCACAGAGTTTTAGCTATATCTTCAGAGTTTTTTACCAAGAGTAGAAAAGGGCTAGACCAACATATCTTCAGAGTACATATTCAATGCTTCTTAGCTTTTCAAATGTTCCAACAATCTAAACAATGTATAGAGCATTATATTATAACAACCTCTTTTTTCTACCAGTTGATCTTAGAGTTATACTCTTTTAGCTATATAAAGCCAAGGATAAGATTCTGTTTACTTGGACTAGATATCATAAGGAAGGCCCACTAAAAGTATGATTAATAGCATAGTACAACATCTATTATGACTTAGCCTCAAAGTAAAACAAAAGATATACTTTTATATTAAATAATATAAGAGAACTTAATAGAGTTCTAAATATAAGTTAGTCTATCTTATATACTACAGACCTCAAGTCCATATATTAGGTGAATATATTATTGTTATACTATATGATATCATCTATTTCAGAATATTCTATAATTTTCTCTATGTTATGTGATTTTTGATCTATGACTGTAATAGGTATTATATATTTGTCATGCTTTGTAACATATGTGACCATCACACATAATATCATATCACATCTTTTATCTCAGTCCAAAATAAAGAAAGGTGAAAATGAAAACCAAAAATAAAATAAATAGAAAGTGGAAAATAAAAATAAAAAAGAAAGAAAATAAAATCAAGTCAAGCCTATTGTTCACCTTTGACAACATCCACTACTTCAGACATCTGGCTATCTTTGTTGTCAATGCTATTGATATTATATATAGGTATAGACTATGAGAGTTTATATGTATTTAAGTAGTGCTTTTCTACAAAACTTTGGTTAATGAAGATTTCTATAACATCAGAGTCTACTAGTACATATACAAAGATTAATTCAGAAATATTAGTAGTCTCTATGGAGATTGGAAGGTAAAACAAAGCATTAATAATATGATGTAGGAGAAGTTTTTTTCCACTTGGTATTAGATACAGTTCATACTTAAAGACAAAAGTCTATAGAATTAGTTGGAGTTTAACAAGTATTTATATGTTACTTGATTATAACTTCAGAAAGTAAAACAGAGTTCAAGAGAGAAAGTTATAATAGAAAAAGTATATTATAACAATAAAGTTTAATATTAATAGTAGCAAGAATTATAATTGTTGAATTATAGTTAATTTTCGAGCTGAAGATTATAGAGTATTTATCAGTTCTTAAATTTAGGCAAAAGTGTCTAAAACACTTGGAAACTCAAGTAGTACTAATACTACATAGTCTAGCAATTATTTACATTGAGTAAGATTAATGTCTAGGCCTGGCTCTGAGCTAGATAGATATTTGATCAAATTTATCTATAAAGAAACACTAATTAAGTGCAGAGTTTGGAGTAGAAGTAATCTCTGCTATAAAAGACTGAGTACTTGCATAATTTGAAGAAAAATAACACTACTACAGAGAATGGGTTATTTATAGGATTAGACTTCAACATATGACACTTGGGATTTTTAGCAGGACTACAGAATTTATATAGGGTAGATAGACAAATGTATTAGATAGATCACTGTTATTTTTAGTATATATTTTTATCTCAAGTATAGTAAACTTATAAGTAATAAGAACATACTAATTGCTGGCCACTCTATGTATAATCCTATTTATATTGTTATTAATAATGTTCAAATCTATATGCTCTAGCTATTAACAAGTTTCTTTAATACATCTATATTCTCTATAAGTTTCTTCTATTGCTCAATAGTTAATTGCTAGAGATATAATCTTACTAGATACTTATAGACCATATGGTTCAAATTTCTACAATAGTAACATTTTCTAGTTGGTATGGGATGAGATTTTTAAGTAGCATCTATATTTATAGAAATATCTAGGTAAAGCACCAATATAGATTGTTATTAATATGTTGAGTAGGTAGGAGGAAGAAGAGGTTATAGAAGAGATATGGAAAAGGAACTTTGGTTATACAAAATATAGTTAAATACTAGAAGTTAGAACTACTTGCTAGTTTAAATAAAAGATCTCATTTGCTTATCTTGCTTGATTAATATGTTTTTTGACTTCAAACTATGTAGAGAGATCTGTTGTCCTACTAGTAAGGTAGTAATTTAACTTTGAATATTAGTTTGGAGATCTCTTCTAAACTTGACAATAATAGTATAGAAATTAGTATAACTAGTCTTGGCAATCAGGACTTGAAACTTGTCTAAGTAGTCTTCTACTACATAACTATCTTGATAGTATAGAGATTTTTCAAGTTTGTTGATAACTTCTACTTTGGTATTGATAGAAAAGAAATGTGCATAAAAGAGCTTTTCAATCTTTAACCAAATAGTAATAGAGAAGACTTCAGTATAAGACTTCTCTCTATACAAGCACTCTAACTACTTTGTAACTCAACTACTTCTAAGAAAAGACAATATATAGTGTTGGTTGTTAGTAAACTAATTCATAAATAACTAAATATACAAGAAGCAAAGGTTAATTAAGGCTTACACTACTTGTCAATCTCCACTCAAGTCCAGTGAGGGTGAAATGTTAAATTGAGAGTAATAGAGTGAGTTTTTAGATGTAAAAGTATTAGTAGGAAAGAAGATCTTGAATGTAATTAAAAAAGAAGTATATCTGCTAGTATAGGAGCAGAGTTATATACTAAAGCTTGTAAGTTCCAGAGTTAGCTTACAAGACTAGCAAGAATGTTGTTAGTAGAGTGTTCCAAGATATGTTAGTGCTTAGCTACTTTTTATAAATAGTACTGAAGGATTTTTAAGGCTTTATTGGTATTAATGGAGCTTATTAGGTAGTTATTCAAAACAAGCATTATTAGAAAAGTAAAAAACAGAAAAAGAGATCAAGATATAAAGATAGGTAATCCAAGACTACCAAAACAATGATGCTTTAAGTATTAGAGTTGAAGATAATGGGGACTTGATTTATTTTATTTTTCTTTCTTATTTTCATTTTCATTTTCATTTATTTTCTTATTTTGGACTTAAAGTCTAATGTAGTATTATATATGACATAGTGTCACATGTTACATAAAAGGGCATAGAAGGTTCTAAAACAATAATATTATATAATATGCTTATTATATGTTAACCTTATAAATAGTATATGACCTTTAGAGTAGATTAGATTTTATATAGTATAGACTACTAGCATAGTGTATATAAGGCTAATACTTTGTATTAGAAACTCTATTGAGTTCTGTTGTATAAACCTTATATAAGATTCTTTTTTGATTATTTACTAAGTCTTAAGTTATAGTATTAAGATTCTAGAAGAGGAGATTCTATTTTGCTATTAAAGCAACTAAGCAAAGACCATAAAGTTTAACAGAATTTACACTCCAGGAGAATTCTAAGTTATATCATCAAGACTAAGTATAAGTATGTTATAACAACCACTAGTCAAAAAAAACCAATAGTACACTAAGTAAAGTTATAAATGAAGTATCTTATAAAGATCATGAGAGAACTTGACAAAGAGTCTCCAATGTATTCCTACACTATTTATATAATAGATATATGGTCCATGCTAGTAATAAATAACCCTATTTTAAATTACATGTATCATCTATGAGTCTACTATTGTTATGGTATGCTTTTTTTTTAAATCAATAATTTATTACACAGGGCACATAAGCAGTCCATAATAGCTACTCTGTAACTATATATATTCTCATTTCTGCTCTAGAACACATCAACTGTAACGAAATCAGCATGTACAATGACTAGCCACATATTATATAAAGAAGGAAAATAAAAATAAAAATAAAATAAAATGATAAGAAAACTAAAATCAGAAAAAGCTAGATTGCAATTTGAATAAGTACAGCTTTTTCTGAAAAAGAAAGCATTACTGTTAAATTCTAGAAAAAGAGTCAAGTGCACTATTATATCACTTCTTGGATTCCAGTAATTATTGTACCTTTTACACTCATAAAGAATGTAATGCCTTGATTCAATAGGATAGAGACTACATGAGTACTTAAATTCTTTCCAAGGAAAAATCTAGATGATGGACTTTTTATATCTCAGAACAAATCCCTTATGATTTTAAATGCAAATCTCTTTTGTAGTTATAACATCATATTATATCTTCTTACAAAATTTGGACTAATTGTGAAATATAGGAAAATAGAGGTGTTTTATTTTTCTAGATCACATAGATCTTACATCTTTTGAAGGTTCTATCCTTTGTCTCAAAAATACATGGTGTTATTTTGGATTCATATTTGACTGAAAGTTGTCATTTAAGCAACATATTGACTTCAATACAAACAAGGCTATTTTTATGACCAAATACATAAAAATACTAGGAAATTCATTAAGAGGTCTCATTTCTACACAAAAGAGACTGTTGTATACTATTTATAGTCTTATATAGCTTTCAACTGTGATATTACAACAAGGCACCACTAGTATATCCTCTTAAAGAACTTGGAAAAATATAAAGAAAAGCAATCTTATAAATTTCTGATACTTTTCATACATTTCTCACATCAGGTATTGAGACCATTGCTGGCATAATCTCTATTCATCTTTATCTTCAAAAACTCAGTAGCAGATCTCAACTTAGAGTACATTCTTTGCTGTCAAATCATATTATTAAGTTACTCTTAGAAATGAGATCTTCAAATGACAATGAATTTTATTGACTATGGTTGTAAATTCTCATGCCTAGACAACAAACAATTATCAAGAGTTACATAGTAAACATGGACAATAGGTTTAATAAAGTTGTTTCTTTCTTTTCTCCTTTTTATTGTGAGTTTTCTCCTGGAAACAGACTTATAGACATTTTCCCAAATTATTTTTTGTTTTATTATTTGAATAGGAAAAGTGATCATAGTATCAAGAGCCATTTACACAATCTCAATACTATTACTCTCCAAGCATCATCAGATCCACATTCAGCCATTGTATTATAACCTTAAATCCTTAGAGTGGAATAAAGGTCAAACTCTTGTATTAGAGAAGACATAAGAGAACTTGATAGAGAGCTCTTTACAAAATAATCTATCTTATATACTTGTACAGATGGTCCATGCTAGCTACTGTGCACCCTACCTTAAATGACCATGGATAAAACATGAGGTCAACATGTAGTATCTATACTGTATGACATCACTTTGTTCCAGAACCTTCTACTCCTTTCTTTCAAGTCTTATGATCAATGTTGTAACTACACTATCAAATATGACTGATGTGACAGTGTGACACATCACTTCTAACCCTAGCCCCAAAGTTCTAAAAATAGAAAAAATGTAAAATAATTGAAATGAAAATGAAAAATGATAAAATAAAATAAAATAAATTGAAGTCTATTGTTTTATTTTCTTACACATTGTTGTATCAGATGCTAGCATTAAGAATCAGGTTGCTATATTGATATCACATGTTTACTCACATGATAGTCTAGTTATCAAGACTATACATTAGGTAGTCAATGTCTCATTTACTAAAGCCAAATTATTATTTATGCTACCAAAAGAATCTTTAACTCTTTATCACACCCATACTAGATTCATTTAGTTGCAATATCTTATGAACTCAGAGGTTTCTTCTAGAAAGATAGCAACAATTCTATCAAATTTTGGGATTTTTCTAGTAAGTGTAAATGGTCCCTTCACAACACAGTTGATAAAGAAACAAAGAAGTTCAACCTTACCCCTACCCTCTCATGCCAATCTTCATGGGATTTTGGCAAGAAAAGAGAGTATGACAATATTTTCAACAATTAGAAGATGTTTTTCCAAGTTTTAGATAATAAAGAACAAAACTTTCTAAAGCTTCTAGACAATGACTCAAAACCAATTAAACTATTAATTTCTAAGAGTGGTTCAGAGCTTAAGTACTTTGGCCATTCTAATTCACTTTGTACTAGAGCTACAAGAGCAATCATCAATTATATACTGATAGGTGAATATCATCTTATAAAAAAGAGAATAAAACTAAGAATTTTTAGATTTTCTAATTGCTTTTTGAAAATGTGAAGAATTGGAGCAAGATATAAAGCAGAAAGAATGAGCAAACTCTTGGCCTACTTCAACATCAATATTGAAAAAAGAAAAAGAAAAATCATTCCAGAAATATTTAGTTTTTCTATCTACTAAGTAGTTTTGGAAGAAGAAAGAGATTTTGGGATCAAAGCCAGCTTTGTTCAGTATTAAGAGATGATAATGATAATTCAGCAAAGAGAAGAATTATGTAATGTCAAACACCAATATGCTAGTGAATAGGTTTTTTACCCAATCTATATAAATGAAATAGATGAGTGCAATACCTGTATCTGTGGTGGACTACTGTTTTAAACTATCTAATCAATATAAATGGATAAAATTATTTGAAATTGCCTGTTATGACTTAGGTTCAAAGAGTCAGGACAAAAGACTACTCTTGTATTGAGTAATATAAGAAAACTCAATGGAGTTCTCAGTATAGACTACTCTTCCTTATATACACTTGGTTCCTAGTCCATACTAGGTTGTATCTAGCCTACTCTAATGTCTATATATTATCCATAAGACTGATATGCTTTTGCTATGTTGTATAATATCATCTGTTTCAGAATCTTTTACAACTTTCTCTGTATCACATGATCTTGTGACTATAACCATGAAATAATGTGACTATCCTGTGACAGTATCATATAACCTATAATGTCACACTCTATCCTAACTCTAAATAAAATAGAAAGAAAAATAAAATATAGTCCAGCATTTGCAACTCTGACATTGCTAGGAATTGCAATCTTTTGCTGATAACCTTCTCAAATAGTTTGCCAACAGTGTTAAGCAAAACAATAGATCAATAAGCCTTGAAAGAGTTATAAGACTTCTTGTTGGGCTTGGAAATAATAATTGTTGTCAAGACTTTAAAGTATAATGGCTAGTAACATATATCAATGCATGCATTAGTGATATCTATGAACTTATTTAAATATGCAACATCTTTGACAATTTTCTTGAGATATTTCTACAATACTTAGTCTAGTTTCAGAGTTGAAGAATTGTTACATTTTTTGATTACACTAATGATCTTCTCTTTTGAGAAAGAATTCCATTTCATGGTTTTCTTGCTAGGAATTTCTTCTAGTAATTGAGGGTCAACTTGGTGATTTTGTACCAAATTAAAAGACAGATGTAGAGCCTACCATAGATTGTCTAGTTTGATATATGGTTGACTGTTATATTGGATAGCTTTTATTGCTGGAAGCTTGCATTTCTTGATCCAATTATAAGTTTCCATGGCTCACAATTCTTATTAGCAATTTCTTGAATCTTTAAGTTACATTTTGTCTCCTTAATAGTACTCTTGAATCTTTTCCAATCTTTGATTTGTTTGGACTATCTATAGACCTTGAGATCTCTGTGACAATTTTTATCCTACCACTCCTTTGAATGTTTAGTAACATTAATGACTTTTGAGTATTTATACTATATTTTCAGTATTGTTTATAAAAGACTAGATGATGTGTTCAAGGACTTCTGTATTTTGAATATTTTCCATGTTAAATCTCTTAATGGCTTCAAATAGCTCGTTTACAAATTTTTTATCTTCTTTGCTGTTCTTGACTAATGTTTTTTCAGACTTACAAAGTTTGGACCCAAGTTTCTTTTGACTTTCCTTCTGATTTTCTTTTCTTTTATTTTATCTTCTATCCTGGGAACTGGGGTTAGGGTTTTTGGTGTGAAATTACTGTCACACAGTTACAAGTCACATGACACAGTCACAGTAATGGTTACAGCTCATTAGATAGCAAAAGAAGAAAGTAGAAGGTTCTAGAAGAATATCATCATATAACATGTATAATACATCTTGATCTTAAGGCAAACATATAGTCATTTAGGATAGGCTCAAGTAGTAGTAGCATGGACCATGGAGATTTAGTATATAAGGTAGACAGTCTAGTATGGAGTTCTCTATCAAGTTCTCTTGTGTTAACCCTAATACAAAATTTTGTTTATTGATCAACTCCAAGATTTTTGAGTTGTAAGATGTTTGTTTTCTGGTTTGAATATATTCCTCAAAAATGGAGATGTTGACAGTAAGAGAAGTGTGATTAGAAGTCAATCTCCAGTCAAAATGAATGAAATGATTATCATGTTCTAAAGATTCCAGCTTAAGAAACATAAGATTGATGACTGAGTTTAAGTCCTGTTAGTTGTTTGAAAACCTAGTAGGAAATTGTTCAGTAGGTCTAGACAGTTCTAAATGTAAAGAGTTTGTAACTTCAATAAGAATATCTCTATGAACTGAGTGATATAAAAAAAGTGGATTCTAACTATTGTCTCTGATATTGAAATCTCCAGTTATAATGAGAATATTGCCAATATTGACTTTAGTATTCTTGAGATACTTTAAAGCTGTTTGAGATGAATCTGAATAAATGTTAATTAAAAAGTAAAGTAGACTACAATTGAAAAAGAAAATACAAAAAATATCTCTATGATTAAATATGTATTTTCATAAAGAAAATCAAAGAGGGGAAAGTCTGACATTGATATATATTATAACACTAGGTGAGTCATTGGTAAGAGAGGAGTTTCTCAAAAATATGGTCCAGTTAGAGTAATTTGGAACTCCTACCAGTTTCTTACCTTCCTTGCTTGTTGAGCTCAGAATAGATCATATAACTGACTAAGGCAATTCTTGAATAAATAGTATATCAAAAGATCTTTGCATTTCTAATGTTAGAAGTTTGTTTTTTTAGACATTTTGAGAAAAATGTTGAGATTTTTAATAATTATGCTTAAGCATTGCTCATGGCTAAGTAAATTGACTTGGTTCTATTGTCTCTAATTTCTTGGTATCCCTTGGTATGCTATTTTCTGTTGAAATGATGCTTTCAGGAGAGACAGAGATTAGAATCTACTTAGTGATCCCCTTTGTAGTTGATGCATTTGAGAGCATAAGGACATAGTTCTCTTTGTTTTGTTTCGAGTCTGGAGAAGTTGATTTTAAAGTTTACCTTGCAACACCATGCAAAGTATTAATAGTGTTCACTCTTGTGTGATCTATTGTATTCAAATCTTAAGCTCAGTATGAGAAGGTGAAGTGTTCTTACCTCCAACAATTTTTTACAATATAGGATACCAGAGTTCATGTTTATATCTTATATAGTTGCAATATAGCTTCTAACATTGAAAGACCTGTTGATGAGGTTTTTAGATTTATATCCACTTTGAGCATCCCATATGTTAATCCAGACAATTGCCATATTAGATTTAGGTGATGTTTTGATAACTCACAGCTTCAATGCAAGTGATAAGTTGTTGAAAATATGGCTGGATTTGATAACTGATTCTACAAATTCTGAAGAGATAGGGACATTGGAATTTTTGATGAAATATAGAATACCTATTATCTTCAAATATGATTTTGACTGAGGAAGTCTAAATGATTCAATATCCTCAGAATTGATATTGTTCACATTCTTGACAAAGTTTTCAATTACTTGAAGGTTAGAAGGTGAAGCTACTTTGTTAGTAATAATAGTAACATCTATAAGTTCTTGCTAAACATAGTCTGCCATTATATCTGACTTGATGTTTTTGAGAGCTCTATTGATGTTAGCAATGTAGTCACTAGAGGAGGCCATAAATTTGTTAGTATTCTCCTTATTCATAGAAACAATAATTTGTTTACAAGAGATATCTCTGGTAGTCATTTTGATGTGTGGCTTAGACTTACAAGAGTCGTTGATGATTTTCTGAATGCTTTTAATCTTTTTAGTTAGCAGGTTAGGGTAGTTTTTCTTTAGTTTTATGATTTCTAAAACATTAGAACCTGCCACTTAAGTATATGACTTTTTTAGGATGTTTTGTACATAGACATTGGTTTTTTTCCTTTACTGAAGAATCTGGATTTTTCCAATACCTTCTTGGATGGACATGCTGGGATAGAAGGAGGAAGCTTGACTATTTCTGCTATCTTATCCTTAGCTAAACCAGTATTTAACAAAGTTTTGATCTTTGGAATCTTGGGAGTAAATTTATTAGCAACTCTATTTCTGAAATAGTTTTTATTATTGTCAGTATCAATATACCCAACTAGATTTGTAAATGAAAGAAATAAAATTCCATATAGCTTTGCTAAAACCTTTGAGCTAAGGAACATCATTAATAGAACCTGATTTTGACCTTTCTTGACCTAATATAGTTTTCTATACATAGCAAAGAGATGTACATGTTCTTGGCATCAATTTTCAAAAATTCCATGGATCCAAAGATAGAAATAGAATAAGCTTTACTATTCCAAGCTTTAAGTTCCATAGGTTAATTGATGTTATAAGCTAATCAAACTTTATAATAGCCATGTTACAAACTATTCCTTGAAGTGTCTATTGTCTTGTGTTCAACTTATGGAGAAGGCATGCTGTTTAGGACTAGTGTCTCATAAACTACACATTGTTTCCCAACTCTGTTGCTATTGATAGATTCCTAGATGTCTTGGTTGGACCTTGCCTCTAAGTTATCTGTTGATAATAAAGTGGCCTTTTTTACTTTGATCTATTTACTCTAAAGTGGGTTATTGTTATGACTTAAAGACCTTAGGGCTGATCAATGAATAAAACCTTATATTAGAGGTAACACAAGAGAACTCAATAGAGAACTCTGTACAAGATAGTCTATCTTATATACTAACTACTCATGGTCTATACTCTACTACTTTAGCCTGCCCTAAGTGATTATATATATATCTTAAGGCTAACATGTGTTAAATACATATTATGATGTTATCATCCCAGATCCTTCTACTTCTTTTTATCATATTACATAATTGTATAATGATATAACTATGACAGTATCATAGTGTTATAAGACGAGTGTGTGGATAGACTTGGACTAGGGTTAGGGTTAAGTATTATAATTATTAGTCTACAACGGAAGAGAGATAAGAGATAGGCACGTGACCTAGAAGTCATGTGATAGAGTCTAGAACGGTCTAAAAGGACTAATGGTCTAGAAGAATCGAGAGGAGTCTAGATCAGAGTTAGGGTTAGGAATGATGTCAAGGGACATGGGTTCCTCATGGTGTACACATGGTGTGCATATGTATAGCGGAGATTAAAGATATGACGTCAGGGCACATGTAGGAAGCATGGTGGTCTTAAGGAAAACATATGTGGATGAGTAATAGGATATGAGGATGATGTATAGACATAAGGGCAAGTTAATATTGTTGTAGCATGGACCACATGTAATTTATATAAATAGAGGAGCAATGCAGTGAGGGCTCCTTGTCAAGTTCTCTTGTAATTCCCCCACTCTTTACTTGATAGCCCTACTGAGAGCTTTGCTTGTTGTGAGATCATTTGTCCTTGAGTGACGAGTGGTTGCTACAACACATAGTATGATAGTTTGTGATAGTGACTTGTGATGTCATATTAGACCCTAATTTTAGTTCAAAGTAGAAAATATATCAAAATGAAAAAATAAATAAAATGAAAAGTTTTTAGAAAAAACTTGAGTCTAAGCTTTGTAACTCTAATAGTTATTGCTTTAGATTTCCATTCTTTCATGATAAGGGACTGATGATACTTTGAATAACATAGAAGACTCTTAAGCTGTTACTTGAATAAGACAATGACTTTCTTCTCAAAATGGTCATATTGATACTGATGTCCATACTAAACAAAGATTAGACCAGTTTGTTAGATGAAAGATTTTTGACAGTACTAGAAAAAGATGTATTTGCTAATTCTCTTATAGATGCTACCATATAAGATGGTTGTAAGAGAGAAAGAAGTGCACAGTCATAGTATGCTTAAACCCTTATATTTTATTTTTATTTTATTTTATTTTATCTATTTTCTTTGATTTTTGATTTTTTCTTTATTTTTTTGATAATAAAAAGGCATATGACTATGGTCACATAACTTGTCATATGACATAATGTCATAGATTTAGAATCTAGGAAAAGAGATTAGAAGAATGATATCAAAATACATATCAATAGCATATTTATCTTATAGTAGATATATAAATATTAGAGTAAGATTATTTACTGTTAGCACAGACTATATATACTAGTATATATAGTATAGTAATACATTAGAGACTTCTTGTTGAGTTCTCTTATAAACCTCACAAGATACTTCATTTCTAAGTTTACTTGAAGTAGTCTATTAGTTGTTTTAACTAGTAGCTATCTGTCATATCCCAAACTCTGAAACATGTCCAAGACATGTTTGACTTCAATACAACATCAAATTCCCATGGTTATTTGGTCTTATTTGTGTTCAAAACTCTGTTGGTAGTTTGGTACTTTATAATAAACTTAATTCTACCAAAAGTTCATGGTTATTTCATTTTATTTGAGTCAAAATCCACAGTTATATTCATCTGTATTCATTGCCTAATTATCTCCTTCAAACTCTGCAAATTTACTTGGACTTTACATAGAGTTTTCCTCTCTCCAAATCTAAACTCCTATATAGTGTTTCACTAATAAAACACTTGCTCAGATATCTGTTTTAGTTACTCCTTTTGTTATTTTATGTATTTAAGGCTAATGATCCCTTTGTAATAGCTAGTCTGATAATTAACTAAATTTGACACTAAATCTCTGGTATCAATGGCGACACACTTTATCCCTCTTCTTATAACTTCTTACAAGACTATTCTCTGAAATTGTGACCACATGGCTTGTAGGAGGCACAACACATAAGTTGAGGCTAAGATTGTTCTGAAAAGTCTGTATTACCAAGCTCATCACATGAAGTTTCTATACTCTATGCATGTCCGAGCCAACTCTATAGACTTTCACCTTCAAGTATGAACTATATCTAACACTATTATAATAACTATACCTTTGATATTATTATTCCAGTTCCTTTTACTATATTCCAGACCTATGGTATTGCATCATGTGACATATCATGTGACCATAGTCACATGCCTCCTTATCATCTAAAAGAAAAAATTAAAATTAAAATTAAAAAAATAGATAAAAATAAAAGATCAGAGTTCAAATATACTATAATAGTATTCCACTCTTAAGATTTTGCCTCCAAAAAAACTTGTCTTCCTTTCCTTTTCTATCTCATCCAACTTTTCTCTAACTTCTTCAAATACTTGTTTTCAAATTTTCTATTATCTCACCCAAATAAGATCTTTATTATATACTTTTCTAGTAGCTTACTTTTCTTGAAAACCTCTACTTCCAGATTCAATTTCATTTTCTTCCCCTTATCTTTTCTCATTCATACTCTTCTTATCTCTTCCTCTTTAATCTTCTTCTCAAAATCCTCTACTAAGTCCATCATATTTTCTAAATTTTCTAACCTCTCCCAAGTATCTTCCACTATATAACTTTTCTATCAAACCAAGTACTTCAGCTTCTCCCTCACATTTCTTCTATTCAATATTTTCTTCACTTCATACTTTTTTTCTCCATCTATCTCTACTAGAGAAGGTAGGATTTTCTTCTGTTTCTTTATCTGCTCCTGTTACAATGCCATTCTACTCATATTAGCTACTAGGTGAATTTTCATCAATGCCAGTAACTCCAACTTTACTGTATTTTCTAATATAATTTTCTTAATTTTATATGGTCCCATAAACTTTTCTATTAACTTCTTGATCTTACTATTCCTTATCTGCCATGTCAAATCATTTATACTTAACAACATCCTATCTCCCACCTTGTACTCCACTGCTTCTTTTCTATTCCTATTCACATATTTTTTCATTTTCTCCCATGATTTTTTCAATATTACTTTTGCCTCCTCATATACCTCCTTTATTTTTTTTACAAACTCCTCTATCTTTGCATGCTTCCTTTCTTTCCTTATTTCAAAGCCCATCTTTAGTTCTCTTCCATAGTTAACTTTGAATAGTGACAACTTTGTAGTTATATATACTTTGTTGTTAAAGGTAAACTCTCCAGTTACTAGCCATTCTAACCAATTTTTTTGCCTCTAATTGATATACATCCTTAAGTACTGCTCTAACTCTTGATTTGTTCTCTCCATTTGTTTATCTATTTGTGGATGAAAAGCCATCAATAACTTCATTTCTATTCCCAACATTTCATTCAACTTCTTTATCAATTCTGTTGCAAACTAAGGTCCTCTATCTGAAATTACACTCTTCAGCAACCTATGTAACTTCTACATGTTATCTCTGAACAACCTTACTAACCCTTTTGCTATTATTTTTTCTATCATTGCAATAAAATGCAACATTTTTGAAAACCTATTATATACTATCAAAACTAAGTCATGACACCTAGATATTGGTAACTTCATAATAAAGTCTACTAATATAAGTTACTATGATCTTTCTGGCACTGTGTTTAATCTTAATTTTTCTGCTGGTATCTCTGCTCTATTCTTTATTATCTGATACTGATCATATCTCTCTATATATTACTTCACCTTCTTTATAAATCCTGGCCACCAATAATTTTTAGTGACCAATTCTACTATCTTCCACTATTCTCTATATCTTAATATCAGTATATCATGATGTAGTCAAATAATCTCCAACCTCAAACTCTTATTCTTTGAAACATACACCTTCTTCTCTTTTAACACTAATTTGTTCTTAATCTGCCACTCATTATTTTTCAACACTTTTACCTCTGTCTTTCTCATCTCTTTCACTGCTTAAACTACTTTATTACTCTTTGCTTTTGATTTTTTAATTTTCTCTATAATTCCTTTCTTCACTCCCTTGATCAACAACTGTTCTTTCTCTATCACTCTAATTTTCAAACATTTCTTTTTCAACATCACTTGATTTTTATTATCTCTTTTTACTTCTTCTATCCAATCTGTTCTCCTACTTAAACTATCTGCTCACCCCATACTTTTACCAGCCATATTGTTGTGGCAACCACTAGTCACAACAACCAATAGTAATACAAACAATAAATCTCTCAGTGTGATATCAAGTAGGAATCACAAGAGAACTTGACAAAGAGTTTCTGCTGAATTGCTACCCTATTTATAATTTACAGATGGTCTGTGCTAACACTAATTGAAACTTGCCCTAAAGTCCATATGTTGTTCATGCTTCATCTATTATAATCTTAAATCCTTAGAGCTAGATAAAAGAACAAAACTCTTGTATTAGAGTAAAACACAAGAGAACTCAATAAAGAGCTCTATACAAAGTAGACTACCTTATATACCTATCCAGATAGTCTGTGCTAACTACTGTGTACCCTACCCTAAACTACCATGTGGTGTATATGCTGTATAACATCACTTCTTCTAGAACCTTCTATGCTTTTCTTCTTGTGTCACATGACTAACCCTAACCCTAAGTTCTATAAATAGAAAAATACGAAAATAAATTGAAAAGAAGAGAAAATAAAAAAGAAAATGAGAGAAAACTAAGTCCACACTTTTTATTCTTGACATTATCCTCATGTCTTCTATAAAAACACCATGCTATATACATGTACTCTGATATCATCTTTCTAGTCCACTCTCACCCAGTCTAGGCCTATGACCTCACATCATGTGATATGTCATGTGCCTTTTCATTATCAAGAAAAAGAAAATTAAAAGAAAAGAAATATAAAATCAAGAAAAGTTAGTGTCCAAGTACACCATAATGTCAAGATCATTGACAATAGACTTAACTTTTATTTTTCACTTTTCACTTTATTTTATATTTTCTTTTCTTTTCTTTTCTTTTCTATTTATAGAACAACTCAGGTTAGGGTTTATCAGTCACGCTGTCACAAGTTGATAGCATAGTTACAAGACTGATCACAGGATTTGAGAGAATGAGATAGAAGGTTCTGGAATAAAGTGACGTCATATAACATGGACAACACATGTTGGCCTCATGTCGTACACATGGTTGTTTAGGGTAGGGTGCACAGTAGTAAGCATGGACCATGAGTAGTAGTATATAAGGTAGACTACTTGTACTAGGAACTCTATTGAGTTCTCTTGTATTACTCAATACAAGAGTTGTTCTATTGTTCAACCCTTTGAGCTTTAATTCATAACATATAACACATATGCTTTAAAGCAAAATCAAATCTTAACAAATACAAAGCCCATCTAGTTTGTCTTTGATTTAACTTCTAAGCCTTCATCAAGTACTCTAAGTTTTTATGATCTGCCCAAATTTCAAACTGATCCCTGGTTCCTTTTAAGAAATGCCTCCATATCTAATGATTGCTAACATTTCTTTATTATGAATTTTGTAGTTCCTTTCTGCTTCATTCAACAACTTTGAAATATAAGCTATTGGCCTCTACTTCTCATCTTCACACTTCATTAACAATACTTCTTCCATAGCAAAATCTGGTGTATCTGCCTCTACTCTCATTTCCTTATCCAAGTCTGGTATTCCATCATAAACCTCTCTTTTAACTCTTCAAATACTCTCTGCTCTCTTTCTTTCCAATTCCACTTTACATCTTTTCTTGTCATATCATGAAGAAATTTTGCTACCCTAGTGAAATCTTTGACAAACTATCTATAATAGTTTTCCAACCCCAGAAACTTCTGTACATTCTTCACACTCGTTAGTACTAGCCAATCTACTACTTCTTGTACTTACACCTTCTCTATTTTTACCCCATCTGGTTCTATCACAACTCCTAGAAATCCAACCTTTCTAACCTTCTATACACATTTTTCTGGTTTTACAAATAAATCATTTTCTGCTATTCTTCTTAATACTTTTTCTACTATATCACCATGTTCTTCTGTTTCTGTTCCTACCATAACATCATCAATAAATGCTGCCACATCTTCCACTTTTATTATATCTCTAAACAAGTTATTCATCATCACCTAGAAAGTTGCTAATGAGTTTGTCAACCCAAAGAACATTACTGCCAGCTGAAAGGCACTCTCTAGCATTGAGAATACTGCCTTTCACTTATCTCCTTCCTTTATCCTCATATTGTTGTACCCCCACCTCAAGTTTATCTTTATAAACACCTTCTTTTTTCCTACATTATCTATTAAATTTGAAATCAGTGGTAATGGATAATTGTTCTTAATTGTCTAACTTTTTATATATTGATAGTCCTGTACCATTCTCTTTTTTTCATCCTTCTTTGGCACAAAGAACACTAGTAATGTCTGTGGTAATTTCAAAAGTTGAATATAACACTTTCTTAACTAATTCTTTACAAACTCCTGAACTTTCTCCCTCTTTATTCTTGATAACAGACATATTTTCCTCTTTTTTGGAACAAACTTTTTCCTGAGATCTATGATATGATCCTATTGTTACGACTCAAAGATCTTAGAGTAAATCAATGAATAGAACTTTATATTGGGTTAACACAAGAGAACTCAATAGAGAACTCTGTACAGGATTGTATACCTTATATACTAAAACTCCATGGTCTGTGCTAACTACTTCTAGCCTACCCTAAACAGCCATGTATTTGCCTTAAGGTTATTATATGTTAAACATACTGCATGACATTATTCTTTTAGAACCTTCTACACTTTTCCATATGACATGTGACTGTGTGACAGTTATGTCACATGAACCCTAACCCTAGGTCTCCAAAAATAAAAATAAAAGAAGAAACTAACAAATAAGAAAAGAAAAAATAAAATAGTTAGAGTCCACTGTCTTGAATTCTGACACCTATGTCTTATTTGTCAGCATTCTCTCTGACTCTTGCTTCTCAAATACTTTCAAATACTTTTGGAACCTTCTAGAAACCATTTTATACTTTTATTAGTCGACTTTGGGCACTTTCAATATAATTCTGTTATACTCAGTGTGTAGGATCTTCTGGGACCATCAGTATTGTCTCACAATTTGTTTTCAAGGTTTGAACCTTTTAGCAATGAATTTCTTCACTATGGGACATAATCTTATTGGAACCATGTTCTATGTTTTGAGTCTTAGATTTAAACAAATAGTATTATATTATGCTTCTGTTATCAGTTCTTATTTGCTGGCAAAATGTTTGTTTCTTGGTGTACTAGGCCCTGGGTATATTTTTGTCTATTTCTCTATTTATTACTCTTATATTGATCTTGCAGTCTCAAGCATTTTATATATCTTGGAGTCACAATCATCTCGAGTTTCTTCTTCCTCTTCCTACCTTTCTATCTCTCTTCTTTGGCTCTTTCTGTCAAATCTATTATGGATCCCATCACAAAAATTTTCCCATTTGATTGAGGCCTATTTGAAAATAAAGTTGCCAACTTTTGGTATGCAAGCAATGTTGTTCTTAAGTAGTGTGAGCAATTAGAAAGGAACATACTACTTAAACTATCAGCTGCATTGACTGGGCTTGGATTCTTGTCCAGTGTGTGATCAATGCTAAGTGTTGGGTACAGGATGCACTTACCACTTGTGAATTCAAACTCTCCCCATATAGACTCAGGAGCAGAACACAAGAGTGCAGAGATACAAGTACTGTTTTTGCCTTTGCTACCCTATGCATTCTTGACTTTGTCCTTCTCATTCTTCCTGTTTTCATTTCAGATACATGAGAAGACAATTCTTGTACCCTTGTTGCTGATGACATTATTGTTGTCTGGTGCACCTGTAGATTTGTCTGTGTTTGCATGGAGAGTATTAGTCAATAATATCAGTGTCATCAGGTTTGTCTTCTCACTCTTCAATTAGGAACATATATCCAATGCTGATGATCTTAGCATAGTATATGGCTGTTGCTCAAGAAAGATGGCTTGGGACCACCATATTTCGTTCGATTGCTTCTGTGGAACAGGATGATTGGATATAATCCATTACAACTATCTCATGGTATATTTGTTCAATTCCTCACCTTGGTTAGTATTTAGGTCCTCCAAACAGAAACCATTTTATCCACCATTCTAATTTCAATTAAATCTTCCTCTTCATCTTATTCCTCCTCTAATATTCTTGCTATCTCCATTTCTTCTTCCACTATTGGTTTCCTAAATTTTTCCTTCTTCTCTCTCTATACTTTTTCTTTTTTTTGCTCTTTTTCCTTCTGCTTCTACTATCCTGGCTTCATCTGCTTCATCTTCCATTACTTCCCCAATTCCTCTGGACATCTTGTTATTTTTACCTCTCTCATTTTCCAATCTATTTCTGAATTGTGGCATGCCAGCCACAGCATCTCTAATATCATACTCCATTTCTGCCTATCTATCACATCTATTTTTATTCTCTCTTTATGACCTTTGAAAAACAATTCTACCTCTACTGTATGCTCTATTGGTCCTTTATGATTAAAATACCATCTACATTCCTCACATATATTGGCCTATCCAACTTCTTCTTCCTAAACTGGTTTTTCCTTACAAACTCTGAACTCATTACCAATCCTGTTGCTCCACTGTCTAACAGCACTTTTACAATGATATCATCTTCATCCTTCTCCTGCTTCAATCCTATCTTCACTGTTACTTCTCTTAGCAATTTCTTCTTCTTTTTCACATCCTTATCTGCTTCTGTCTTTTGTACCTCCACTGTTTTCTCTTTCTTCAATCTTTCCTCTCTTAAAATACTGTTACTTCTCTTAGCAATTTCTTCTTCTTTTTCACATCCTTATCTGCTTCTGTCTTTTGTACCTCCACTGTTTTCTCTTTCTTCAATCTTTCTTCTTTTAAAATTGTCTTTCTGTCTTTTTTTATTTCTCTTCCACTATATTTATCACTTTATTCTTTAATACTTCAAATTTATTTAAGAACCTCTGTGTTAGTCTCTCTTCCTACCTATTCTCTGTCTTTCTACAGTAATGGGCAATATGCCCAAAACCTCCACAAACAAAATATATCCTCTCTATCATTGCTCTTTCCCTATTTATTTCTCTCCTTCTTTTTTATGTCTCCTACTGTCTCTACTTCTTTTCTGCTTTTCTTTCCTCTCTTGTTTTCATTTCTTCTACTCTTTTACACTTGTCATCTACTCTTTTTCTTTCTTATTCTTCTTCCTTTTCATTTCTCCTTCTTTATTCTTTTTCTTTCCACCTTTCCTCATTTTCTCTCCTCTACTATTTTCTTTTCTGCTGCCTCCTCCTTTTCTAATTCTCTACTACATATAATTCCAATATTTGTCTTTGTAAATTCAATAGAAACATGTTATTATCTATCACTTGCTTTAACAACCTTGTTGCTTTCTCTTCTCCTACACATCTCTGATCAATCCATTCATATTTACTTGACTAATATCAATAATATTCTGATTAAAACTACTCATTGTCATGATATCTGATAATGAAAAATGATATGTCCAAAAGTATTCCTCTGTAAGTGCTAGCCAGTATTCTTCTTACCTAACCTTACACTGTTTACTGACTACTTGTCTACTGCTCTACTATTACTGCCCTAATGAACACTAGCTAATATCCCTAAGAAGAAAATCTTTAAGCTAGACATTTCCTTATTGGATAATGCCATTCCTTCATGTGGAAAGATCACAATGAATCTTCAGACTTTTACTCAAAAATAACAAGTACACTAATAGAACACTATCCAATTAAATGATGAGTATTTCTAGCTGGAAGCCTAGTCATCAACATCCATCACAACCTTCTAGTAGATGCTATCTACTTCTTAAGCTTAGAGTCTGGCTATAAATGATTTATAGTAATTGACTACACTGGTTGCATACTGAGAATGATAAGAGAGTTAAGAAAAGAAGACTGTGTGATGCAGTGTTTTTGAAGAGAGTTGAGTTCTACTGTTGTGGCAACTACTAGTCAAAAAAGACTAATAGCATACTAAGTAAACTTATAGGTAAAGTATCTTGTGAAGATTATGAGAAAACTTAACAATAAGTCCCTAATATATTCATATACTATTTATACAATAGATATATGGTCCATACTAGTGATAAATAACCATATCCTAAAGTACATGTGTTGTCCATTAGTTCACTATACTATTATCACAAGATAAACATACTGCAACTATGTTTTTGATATTATTGTTCTAGCTCCTTCTACTATATTTTAGATCTATGACATTACATTATGTGACACATCATGTGATCATGGTCACATGCCTCTTCATCACCCAAAAAAAAAGAAACAGAAAAATCAAATCAAGAAAAAGAGATAAAAAGAAAAGAAAATGTTAGAGTCTAATAACACTTATCTCCAGGAGAATTCTAAAAGAAAAGAATAAGATTTCCTAAAGATAGAAGCTATTCTAAATACTACTCATGTATATTTGAATCTAGCAGAACAATACTGGTATAACGAAAGAATGATTACATCTAGATAGTCAGGAACTCTAGTAGAAGTATCTAGAAAATTAACTAGAAAGGAAGAGAAGTTCACAGTAATAATATATGGAATAAAAGAATGTTGGTATACTAGACAGTACTTGATGGGGTTTTAATAGCAGAGAGTAATAGTGTTGGTTTAATAAACTTCATAAAGTTATCTGCAGTGTTTGGAGATTTTTGACTGAGGAAAGCTGAAAACTCTATAGTGTTTAGTATATATTGGTAGTAATGGAGTGCTTGAATTTTGTGTAAGGACTGGTCCTCTTACAAGGTGGTTAAGAACTCAGATAGAACAATCTAAAATATTGGCTAGAATTAGTAAAAGCTTATTAAATGATAGTAGAAGGAACAGAACAGTGATTATTTATACAATGGTACTTGATAGAGTTTGGGAGCAGAAATGACAGAGCTGACTTGACAAATCTTATAGAATTAGTGGTAGTATTTGAGGCTTGTGGTCTAGAAGAGGAGAAGTCTACAGATTTAGCTATAGACATTAGTAGTGTTTGAGATTGGAGATTTTGCAGAGTGGTAGGTTCTCTTATAATTGTGAACATTCAGGTTATTATTATCTTGTATCCTTTATCACCATCAGATAAGCCTTTACTATCTCTAGATAATATTCTGGATATTTTCATCTAAGTTTTTAACAACTCAAATACTATTATTCACTGTTATTGTTTAATTAGATCAGAATATACTCTAGAGTATTTAGAATAGTTTCTGCCTTTAGGAAATCTCATTCTATTCTCTTAGGATAGATTAAGTGTGATAACTTATCTATAGAATGATGTGACTAGTTTTTGATAGTGATCTTGGCTTTAACTTATATATTACACCAACTATATGCTATAAGATTATATTATCAGACTAAGGCTATCAACAACCACTAGTCAGGATAACTATGAAGTTTAGAGATTCCAAGTTTTTATTAGATTTAGGCTACTTATCACATCTTGATTTAGCAATAATTCACAGATAATGTCTTTTCTCTTATTTGCATTCTCTGATCTCTTCCAGTGTAGATCACATCTCTTTATTCTATCTCAGATGTCCTTACTGGACTCTTGCCAGCTCTATGGACTTTTATTTCCTAACATCCAAGAATCACTAGCAACCAGAGTAACTTGCTTAGTAATCTCCATACTAAATAACTACTCTAGATAATATACTTAGTATATAAACTAGTAGTTTACACTGTAATAGCTTATCCTAGAAATCAACCAAAACTAGCTAATACATATTACTACCTTTTAGTAGTATTAATTCCCTAAGTTTTCTAAGTTTTCTTCTAAAATATGCAATCAATACAACTTATAAAGATATAGCATATAAGCTGAAGCCAAAGGTCATTCTAACCCTATCTTTTGTATTCAATACTACTACTTATACCAAGTATACTTAGTATATATACTATCTAATCTTAATCTATTACTACTATAAAATATTCTATAGCATTTCATAATATGTAACTAGTTATATAATCTTATCATATAATCTACTATTTAGCTAATTCTGGAAATATAAATATAAATGAGAGAATAAATAAATATTGATTATAGCTAAATAACTTATAACAATATATACTAATTACTAACTAGTAAAGACTAGACTCTGTTTGGATAACTTCTTATTTTATCTTAGACTTAGATAAAGAAGTGTGATGGATGGATGACACCTGTCATAGGGTTGTCACACATGTCACACAATCATATAACATAAAGAAAGCCATAGAAGATTCCAGAATAAATAATGTTATATAGTATAGCTACAATATATCAATTTTATGGAAAGCATATAGACTTTAGGGTAGATTATTTATAGCATGCACACAGACCACATTCTGTGGTATATAAGATAGATTAGTTTGTAACAGAAACTCCTTTAAATTATCTTATGTTACTCAATATAAGAGTATGTTTTTTGTTTGACTTTGAGACTTAAGCCATAATATATATTAGAAGATTTTTTAGAAGCAAGTAAGTGCTATAAGCTATTATGTGTCAGAACAATTATATGGAAGTACAAATAAGCTTCAAAGTTTTAAGAAAATCTAAGTATATTTTTAAAATATCAATTATATAACTTACTTTCAAGAAAACCTAAAAAGACTGTTTTATGTACTTGACTACCATTTTAATTTATCAAATCATTGCTTATATTAAAATAAAATAATGATGCAATTAGAATTAGAAATAGTTAGAATCAAAAAGAAGACTAACTAGAGAGTTAATAGTAGAAGAGCAAATAATAGAGTAAATAAACATGAAAGAGTAGATCATATCATAGATGTGTATAGAAGAGCAAATAAGATATCCAATCATGGAAAGATTTAATATACATAAAAGAGCAAGCTCTTTTATATTGTAGTTATAACTAAATATTAACTATATTTTTCTTATTTTCATTTCAGACTTAGTGAATTAAGATATTATGTAATCAGAATCACATGACTAGTCACATAGCATAAAATATTAATATTCTAAAAATTTTTATCATTAGTTATAAGTTAGAATTAGATTATGTATAAACTAAGCTAAAAATACATAAGTAAATAGTGTAATTAAATAAGTTGTATAATAGTAAGAAGGTAAGTATATTAGAAGTAATCTTATCAATCTTATCATAGTTACTGTGGACTTAAACTTGGGATTGTATCTTATTTAGTTGATACATTACATGATTATATATACTACTATCTCTTAATATGTTTTATAACTCTTAGTTATGTATAGTTGTTTATAGATGAAGTGTTATCTTATGATCTTTAATCTTAGTTATTTAAAGTTGTCTACAATTGTTCATATTATGGTACACTTAGACTCTTATATTTTATTTTGATTTTCTTTTTCTTTTATCTATTTTGATTTGATTTTTCTTTTTTATTTTATTTCTTGGATAATGAAGAGATATATGATGCATTACATAACATTATGTCATAAGCCTAGAATATAAGAGAAGAGGCTGGAAGAATGATGTTCAGATGTATATATGTTTACTTCATAGCTGACATATGGACTTCAGAGTAGGATTATTTATTACTAGTATAGACTATGTACTTGTAATATAAATAGGGTAGCAATATATTAGGAGCTTCTTGTTGAGTTCTCTTGTGATATAAGACTACTTAGTATACTATTGACTGTCTTAGTTAGTGGTTTCAATAGTCTATAGTAACTCCTAAGTAATCAGATTACTGTTACAACTCAAAGTCCTTAGAGTAGGACAATAAGACAAATCCTTGTATTAAGGTTTAACACAAGAGAACTCAATAGAGAACTCTGTACAAGACTGTTTACCTTATATACTACTGGCTCATGGTCTGTACTCTACTACTTTAGCCTATCCTAGAGGTGGATCCAAGACTGCCAGAGCCTGAGCAGCAATAAAGCCAAAAGTAGTGATGGGAGAAAAGTAGAATTGAACATGAACTTCAGGCGGTTGCGCAACCGGCACATAACCTGTTGAAATGAAGTGAAGACTGTTGGAACATGCTCTTTAAGCTCATAGATCATAATATTCCCACACGCCTTGACGGCCCAGGTTCAGTTTTCTTTCTCGCCGATCACAACATGCCTCCACCTCACTATGACTTTCTTATCAAGGTAAACGAATTTTATTGCGCTCTCTCTGAATTCTCACACTGACCACGCAGACAACAGCTCCTGCTCATCGGTGATTCGGGTACGCTGTATCACACTTACACTTGTACTGCTTCTGAGCAGCCTACTGTCAGGTGTCGGGAAGTCCTGCCTTCTCCTTCGTTTCTGCGACGATGCATGGACTCCTTCCTTTATCACAACGATTGGTATCGACTTCAAGATCCGCACGATTGAACTTGACGGCAATCGCATCAAGCTTCAGATAGTGCTTCCTATCACCCTCACTTCGCACTAACATTCGGCTAATTCATTTTCCTTCAATTAGTGGGATACTGCAGGCCAGGAGCGCTTTAGAACAATCACTACAGCATATTACCGCGGAGCAATGGGCATTCTTTTGGTATACGACGTCACGGACGAGCGATCCTTCAACAGTTCGTAACGTATTTCTCTCGATCTCCCAAAAGTCTCATGCTCAGAATTCGTCAGATATTCAGACCTGGCACTCAAACATTGAGCAGCATGCCTCAGAAGGTGTTAATAAGATTCTTATTGGCAACAAATCGGATTGGATGGATAAGCGAGCGGTTACTGAAGAGCAGGGCCGTGAGCTTGCAGATGAACTTGGCATTCGCTTCATAGAGACGTCGGCCAAGGTTAACGAAGGTGTCGAAGAAGCTTTCTTCACGCTCGCTAGGTTCGTCGTTCCCGACATTTTTTTCAATTGCTGATTCATACCAATTCAGGGATATTAAGACTCGTCTCATTGATTCTCAAGTCGATGCTGCGAGTCCGACGACTGGTGTTTCTGTTGATGGTGCCGTTCGTGTCGACCAGTCCACCAACCAAACAACGCTGGGCTGTTGCTCATGAAACACCGAGCCATATTCGTATCCGTATTCCTCGTCGGCGTTAATCTTGCATCCACCTCATTTTGCACGCGTAATGATGTGGTTGGTTTGTTCATCTCTGACCACTTCCGTCGCATCTTCGTTGTTTTTTGGTGTCTTACATTAAACAATATCCCAGAGTTGTCGATTATTGACTGTAATGTAACAATACACCTATGCCCGACCGTCTGGGGTTCACGGGGATTTTGTGAGCCATGATATTCGCCAGCGAACATATTAACATCGTCTCTTGATGCATACCGGACAGTAGCCCAGGTTTCAGAAATTCAATGCTCATGCATGAGCTCTAGGCTGACAGGTGAATCTTTCAGCTAGAGTTTCAACAGCATAGCAGTAGCTAAGTCACTTGCTTCGAGCTCACAAGATGTAATACTTGAAGGTTCTCAGACTTAGAGGATTTTGTGGACTTAGTCCCATGCCATAGGCACCTCTCCACTAACACTGCTAGACTAGGAAAACACACCAGTCCTGGAAGAAGACCTTCTACCTCACTCAGCAATTGCTCCATTTTTGGCTGAGTCCTGGACCAGAATGTATCACCTCCAGCAGTCAATGGGTCTGTTAACTGAAGTTCTTGATTGACTAGCAGATTGGATAACCAGACCCTACACAGACCCTTGCACCATTGACCACTCTCCTTTTCCAGTCCTGACTTTACTTCCATGCCAACCCAGCATAATTTTCAGCAGATATCATGAAAATCAATTTTGCAATGGCCTATCTCACAGAGATTACCCAAGATTAGTTTAAGGTTGGCTTCAACTGAGAAGATTAGGGTATCTTCTACCTTCTGCAACTAGCACCAAGATTGGAGTTACTTTGTTGATGAGCTCCATCATCATTGTTACAATCAATAATGTCTCATGTTCTACAGAGGTTCACCTCATATCTTGAATGCTTTGAACATGTACTGGGGTTGTTTCATTTCTATGCTTTCTATTTGCTGTACCTTGTGTTATTCTCATGTTGTATCAGTCAGTACCTCATATAATAGTAGAGATCTCCTCATGTTTTCTTTGCTGACTTCATATTGTTTCTTTAAGAATGCCTCTCTGTTTTCTTATGATTGTTAGGTATATATAGTTGTAAATACAGTTCTGTATCCTTACACTTTACCAATTGTATCACAAAATGAACTACTGACTTATTTGTGATATCTAAACCTTGGGTGAACTCTCAGAGGTTAGAAGTGATTCAGAAGTTCAAGAGAATGATGATAATAAACAAAGATGATACAAAATATCAAAGATGATAATTGATGACAAATAATATTGTTAAGTCTAAGGCAGAGTGTTATAATTCTAAGCTTGGCTCAGGTTGCAACTTAGGCAAAAACTGTTAAAATCAGAGCACAGAAGACAATTACAAAGTCTTAAAAGCCTTATATATCACTTTAATAGCTCAGAAATCACCTAGTAAACTGTGGACAACTGTAAATAACTAGAGCTCAAGAACATGTCTATAGAAAGTAATACATATGATCATGTGATATACTGACTAAATGAGACACTATCCTGAAACCAAGTCCACACCAACTATAATATGACTGAGAAGATTAATTCTAACAAAAACTTAAGTAAGAAAGAAGAGATGATCAATTGGTAAAGTGTAAAGATATAGGATTGTATCTATACCTATATATACCTAATGACTATAAGAAAATAGAAAGATATTCTTGAGAAGAGAAATAAGAAAAATATAAGGAGAACATGAGGAAGCCTTTACTACTACATGAAATACTAACTGATACTATATGAAAAGAATACAAGATGCAATAATTGTAAGTTATAAATGAAATGAATCCTAAAACATGTGTTAAATAAGGCATAAGTGACAACTAAGAGATTTTAGTAGCCTTAAGAAGTAATCTGATAACTCAGGAGTCACTTAATAAACTATAGACAACTTTAAATGACTTATATTAAATATAACTGACTAAGAGTTATAAAACACATCCATAGGCAGTAGTACATACAATCATGTGATATACTAACTAATTGAGATACAATATCAAAACTAATTCCACAATAACTACAGTTAGACTAATAAGATTACTTCTAATAACATATCCAAGGTATGTTTAATATAAGGTAAAATTTTGTAAAATATAAGGTAGAATTGTTTGTAATATAAAAGTATATATATATAAAAGAGTGATAGTCTATATGCAAGCTGTTTCCATCACATGATCAATATTTATACTTGATAGGAACTATCATCTTTCATAGTAGATATCAGGCTAATTTTAAAGGATAACTAATTATGTCAATATATTGATATACTTGTATTTCTATAAATCCTAATTGTTATGTAATATACCATATATTACTAGAAACAGTTTGATGAGCACTTTCTAATGTAAGTTTGATTTTGTGAATTCATCTAGCTATTCATGAGATAATATCCAATGAAACTTTACAGTTACTGATAATCTAATATCTCAGTGGTTTGTTATTACTTTTATACATCCTGCATATGTACATATAACTCTCATTTGGAACTTTCTAGCACAACTTGACTTGTAAGAATTAGTTCTCTAGTTGTAGAGATACAAGCTGAATGAAGTTTGTAATAAATTGATTATTATCTTTTTTCTTACTCAAACATTTGTCTAGATTGCAATATTTACCAAGATTAAGATCATAACATTTAGTCAAGCATTACCAGGCTCATTTTACAAAAGAAAAGTATATAATGGTTAGGCTACTAAAACATCATAATAGTTAAAAATACAATGGATAGCATTATAATTAGACCACTAAATGTTATAAGACGAGTGTGTGGACAGACTTTGGCTAGGGTTAGGGTTAGCTGGACATAGATAAGATAGTATTTTATTAGTCTACAACGGAGGAAGAGCACGTGACCTGGAAGTCATGTGATAGA